>ENA-OQDW01001072-OQDW01001072.1-human-gut-metagenome-genome-assembly--contig:-NODE-1072-length-10398-cov-5.194820_pt1 | contig 10398 bp, 8 predicted proteins | sample MGYA00242784_ERZ504613 | MGnify/ENA primary metagenome ERZ504613 (study PRJEB26092, sample SAMD00036330) | human gut metagenome | host: Homo sapiens | study: EMG produced TPA metagenomics assembly of... | reverse complement strand
CGCGGCGCGGTGACGTAGCGGTGCGCCGCCACCTCCCTGGTCACGGTCGATGGCGACCTGCCGAGCTCCGCGGCGATCTCGCGGGCGCTGCGGTTGAGGTCGAGCATCCTCTCGACCGTGTTCCTCTCGTGCCTCGTGAGCCTCCCGTACGACCTCCCGGACGGCTTCGGTCTGGACATTTCGGCCTCCCTCCATCGCGGGCCGGGGGATTCCGGCCCCTCTGGGGTTGCCTACCCGGATTCGCGCCTCAGGACTCAGCGCAACGCGTTGCGCTGAGTCCTGAGGCTGTTGCAATGAAAATGAGAATCAAGGCTTACCGATTAAACGCCCCCGCAAATCCGCTTTCGTCCATAAAACTAACGCACAGGTGTTATCGTAGTTTCTGCCGAAAGTTCCACCGAGCACGCGAGGTGGAACGAATCACAGAAACTTCGCCGTCCCTTCGATTCGTGCAGCCTTGGACCTTTCGCATCTAGTCACCAAGGCAACACGCTGCCGCGTCATGATGGGATCAAACGTGAGCGATACAAAGCTAAAGCCAACGGCTAAAAAGCCCGCAACCCGCAAACCGGCTCCGCACACACCGGAGCTCTCCAAGGACGATGTCTACCTGTTTGGCATTGGAATGTGGGAGCGCAGCTGGGAAAAGATGGGCGCGCATCCCGACACGCAGCAGCGCACGCGCGGCTGGCGCTTTTGCGTTTGGGCGCCCGACGTAAAGAGTGTCCATGTCATTGGTGAATTTAACGACTGGGATGAGCAGGCCAACCCGCTGGTGCCCGTGCATACGAGCGCTATTTGGGAAGCTTTATTCCTGGCGCCGAGCAGGGTCAGCTCTATAAATATCTTATTGAGACCAACGAGGGTGAAAAGCTCTACAAGGCCGATCCGTATGCCTTTAAGGCCGAGTGCTCCGGGTACCGCGAGCGTGCTGTGGACCCTCGATGGCTACAAGTGGAACGACGCCGCGTGGCTCAAGCGCCGCGCCAGCCACAACCACATGTCGCAGCCGCTCAACATCTACGAGGTGCATATTGGCTCGTGGAAGCGCCACGGCGACACGCCACAGGGCGAGCCGGACGAGTACGGCAACTACCCCGGCCCCATGGACCCTTCCCCGCGCAGCGCGGCGAGTTTTACACCTACGACGATCTGTCGGTGGAGCTCGTGGACTACGTGCGCGACATGGGCTACACGCATATCGAGGTCATGCCGCTTATGGAGCACCCCTTCGATGGCTCCTGGGGCTATCAGACAACCGGCTACTTTGCCGCCACGTCGCGCTACGGCAACCCCCAGCAACTCATGCACTTTATCGATGCGTGCCACGAGGCGGGCATCGGCGTGATTATGGACTGGGTGCCCGGCGGTTTTTGCGCCGACTCCCACGGCCTTGCCACCTTTAACGGTCACATGCTGTTTGAGCACGAGATTCACCCCAACTGGGGCACGCATAAGTTTGACTTCGCTCGCGGCGAGGTCCGCTCCTTCCTGGTTTCCAATGTGCTGTACTGGCTCGAGAACTTCCACGTTGACGGCATTCGCATGGACGGCGTGTCCAGCATGCTGTACCTCAACTTTGGTATCGACGACCCCGGCCAAAAGAAGTTCAACAAGTACGGCACCGAGGAAGACCTGGACGCCAGCGCGTTTATCCGTCAGGTCAACTGCGCCGTGGAGGCACACTACCCCGACGTGATGATGATGGCCGAGGAGTCCACCGCGTGGCCGCTCGTGACCTATCCGCCGCAGGACGGCGGCCTGGGCTTCCACTACAAGTGGGACATGGGCTGGATGAATGACACCCTGCACTACATGCAGACCGATTTTCCGTGGCGCCCCGGCAACCACGGACTGCTTACGTTCTCCATCATGTATGCCTTTACCGAGAACTTTATTTGCCCGCTGAGCCACGACGAGGTCGTGCACGGCAAGTGCTCGCTGATCGGCCGCATGCCGGGCGACTGGTGGCGCCAGTTTGCCGGCCTGCGCACGCTGGCCTTCTACCAGATGACGCACCCCGGTGCCAAGCTTAACTTTATGGGCAACGAGATCGGGCAGTTTATTGAGTGGCGCTACTACGAATCCATCCAGTGGTTCCTGACCGAGGAGTACGAGACCCACCGTCATCACCAGGCGTTTATCAAGGCGCTCAACCACCTGTACACCGACGAACCCGCCCTGTACGAGCGCGGCTACACCGACGACGGCTTTACCTGGATCGACGCGGACAACTCCAAGCAGTCCATCGTGAGCTTTGTGCGTCAGGGCGAGGACGTCGATGACGACCTGGTGATCCTGATCAACTTTGACCCGGCGAGCTACGAGAGCTTCCGCGTGGGCGTGCCGCGCGAGGGCGACTGGGAGGTCATCTTCGATTCCGACCGTCCCGAGTTTGGTGGCAGCGGATACGCCGGTGAGGAGCCCTACACTTGCTCGAGCGAGCCCTATCCTGGAACGCAGATGGACTCCATTGAGATGAAGGTGCCCGGCCTGGCAGGCGTGGTGCTTAAGCGCCGCGGTCCCAGCAGCTACAAGCCGCCCGTGGTCGAGGAGCCCAAGAAGGCCACGCGTAAGCTACGTCCTCGGTGAAGCCCAAGGCCGCGGCTGCAAAGAAGGCTCCGGCCAAGGCGAAGGCTGCCAAGCCCGCTGCCAAGCTTCGGCCAAATCCACCACGCCAAAAAGGCAGCCACCAAAAAGGCTGCTCCCAAGGCCAAGGCAGCCGCTGTTAAGGCTTCTGCCAAGAAAGCGTAACAAAGGTGTTACCACTGTATTTACCCGCCCTGTGAGGGCGTAGGATACAAGTCATAACCGTTCCGGGAGAAACATCCCCGGGGGAAAGGAACGTATGAATAAGATCTTCGACAACAAGCAGGGGTTTATCGAGCTCTATCGCGATGCCGTCATGAGCATCAGCGGCAAGAGCGTCGAGGCCGCCAGCGACCTCGACCGCTTTAACGCCCTGGCCAAGCTCGTGGCCGAGAAGGCACGCACCGTTGCCACCAAGAGCGACGCCCGCGCCACCGCCGAGGGCAAAAAGCGCGTGTACTACTTCTCGATCGAGTTTTTGATCGGCCGCCTGCTCGACAACTACCTGCTTAACTTTGGCGTGCGCGACATGGTCGCCGAGGCGCTCGACGACATGGGCTTTGACCTGTCCGTCATCGAGAACCAGGAGCCCGATCCGGCGCTGGGCAACGGTGGCCTGGGCCGTCTGGCCGCATGCTTCCTGGATTCCATGGCAGCCGAGGGCATTGCCGGCTACGGCAACGGCATGCGCTACCGCTACGGCCTGTTTAAGCAGGAGATCGTTAACGGCAGCCAGGTCGAGGCCACCGACGAGTGGCTCACCCACGGCTATCCCTGGGAGGTCCGTCGTCAGGACAAGGCCGTGACCATTAAGTTTGGCGGTCACGTTGAGGGCTTTGAGGAGAACGGCCGCACGTTCTACCGCACGGTGGACACGCAGGATATTCTTGCCGTCCCTTATGACATCCCCGTCGTGGGCTATGCCGGCGAGACCGTCAACAAACTGCGCGTCTGGGCCGCCGAGCCGGTCGAGGAGCACTTCGATCTGGAGGCCTTCAACCGCGGCGACTACGCCCTGGCCGATGCCGAGCGCGCCGAGGCCGAGGCCATCAGCGCCATCCTCTACCCCAACGACGCCGGCGAGCACGGCCGTCTGCTGCGCCTGAAGCAGGAGTACCTGTTTGTATCGGCCGGCATCTACAGCCTGCTCGACACCTTTGAGAAGGAGCACGGCGCGAACTGGGAGCTGCTGCCGCAGTTTGTGGCCATCCATACCAACGATACCCACCCCGCCATGTGCGGCCCCGAGCTCATGCGTATCCTCATCGACGAGAAGAAGCTCGAGTGGGATGACGCCTGGAACATCGTGACGCAGGTTGTGAGCTACACCAACCACACCATCCTGCCCGAGGCTCTGGAGAAGTGGCCCATCGGCACGTTCTCCAAGCTCCTCCCCGCGTGTACCAGATCATCGACGAGATCAGCCGTCGTTGGCATGAGTCGTTCGACACCACGCAGGAGGGTTGGCAGGAGCGCCTGCGCCAGACCGCCATTCTGTGGGACGGCGAGATTCGCATGGCCAACCTGTCCGTGATCTGCAGCCATAGCGTCAACGGCGTGGCAAAGATTCACTCCGACATCATCAAGAACATCGTGCTCAAGGACTTCTATGCCTTAACGCCCGAGAAGTTCAACAACAAGACCAACGGCATCTCGCACCGTCGCTTCTTTGCCGAGGCCAACCCCACCTACGCCAAGCTCGTGACCGAGGCCATTGGCGACGGCTGGCTCAAGGACGCCTTTGAGCTGGAGAAGCTCAAGGAGTTCCAGAACGACACCGAGTTTCTGAAGGCCGTGGGTGCCTCCAAGCGCGCCAACAAGGAGCGCCTGGCCGCCTACGTTAAGGCCGAGACCGGTCTGGTCATCGACCCCAACACCGTCTTCGATGTTCAGGTAAAGCGCTTCCACGCCTACAAGCGCCAGCTCATGAACATCATGAAGGTGATGGACATCTACAACCGTCGCATCGCCGATCCCAACTTCCACGTGACGCCGACGACCTTCATCTTTAGCGGCAAGGCTGCCTCGAGCTACACCTTCGCCAAGGAGACCATCCGCCTCATTAACTCGGTGGCCGAGGTCATCAACAACGACCCCCGCGTCAACGAGGTTATGAAGGTCTGTTTTATTCCCAACTTCCGTGTGAGCAACGCCCAGCTCATCTGCCCCGCCGCCGAGATCTCGGAGCAGATTTCCACGGCCGGTAAGGAGGCCTCGGGCACGTCCAACATGAAGCTCATGATGAACGGCGCCATTACGCTGGGTACCCTCGACGGCGCCAACATCGAGATCGCCGACCTGGCCGGACGCGAGAACGAGGCCATCTTTGGCCTGACCGCTCCCGAGGTCGAGCAGCTCTGGGCATCCAACAGCTACTTTGCATGGGATACCCTCAACGGCGACCGCGAGCGCCTGGGCCGCGTGATGGACGAGCTCAAGGACAACACCTTTGCGGGTCTTTCGGGCAACTTCGAGAGCATCTACAACGAGCTCATGAACAACAATGACCCCGACCTGGTCATGGCCGATTTCCGCAGCTACGTGGATGCGTGGGAGAAGCTCACCGGCAGCTATGGCGACCAGGAGACCTGGAACCGCAAGGCCCTGCTCAACACCGCCTCTTCGGGCTGGTTCTCGAGCGACCGCACCATTCGCGAGTACCGCGACGAGATCTGGCACGCGTAAAGCGCGCGAGCTCCCCTATGCCAGCACGGCATTACTCGACGGGCGTGACGTTGCGCCGCGCCCGTCGCTAATGGGTTTAGGAACATCGATGACAGAAGGAGAAATCGATGAGTAAGAAAGAATGCATCGCGATGCTCCTCGCAGGAGGACAGGGCAGCCGATTGGGGGCACTCACCCAAAAAATCGCCAAGCCGGCGGTTAGCTTTGGTGGCAAGTTCCGCATTATCGACTTCTCGCTCTCCAACTGCTCCAACTCGGGCATCGACACGGTGGGCGTTCTGACGCAGTATCGCCCCTATCTGCTGCATGCCTACGTGGGCTCCGGCGAGGCGTGGGATCTGGACAGCCGTGACGGCGGCGTGTCGATCCTGCCGCCGTATGAGACGCAGACCGGCGGCGCCTGGTATGCGGGCACGGCAGACGCCATTACGCAGAACCTGGACTACATCAAGGCCAACGACCCCAAGTACGTCCTTATTCTTTCGGGCGATCACCTGTATCGCATGGACTACCGCAAGATGCTCAAGACGCACATTGAGAACAACGCCGACCTCACGGTGAGCGTTATGCCTGTGCCGTGGGAGGAGGCCAGCCGCTTTGGCATCTTGACCACCGACCCCGAGGACGGCCGCATCACCAAGTTCACCGAGAAGCCCGATAAGCCCGATTCGAACCTCGCGTCCATGGGCATCTACATCTTCTCGGCCGACGTGCTGATCGAGGCGCTCGAGGAGGACGCTCTGGACCAGCGCTCGAGCCACGACTTTGGCAAGGACATCATCCCCAAGCTGCTCGGCGAGGGCAAGCGCCTGTACAGCTACGAGTTCCACGGCTTTTGGAAGGACGTCGGCACCATCGCCAGCTTCCACGAGACCTCGATGGACCTGCTGGGCAACAACCCCGAGTTCGATCTGTTTGACAAGCACTTCCCCATCATGTCCAACATCACCACGCGTCCGCCGCACTACATTGGCCCGGATGGTCGCCTGGACGACTGCCTGGTCTCCAACGGCTGCAAGATCTACGGTACCGCTCGCCACTCGATCCTTTCGACCGATGTCATCATCGAGGAGCGCGCCGTGGTCGAGGACTCCGTGCTGCTGCCGGGTGCGCACGTTAAGAGCGGCGCGCACATCTGCCGCGCTATTTTGGGCGAGAACTCCACGGTCGAAGAGGGCGTGAAGCTCGGCTCTGTCGATACCACCAAGGATACGGCCGTCGTTGGAAATGACGTCGTTATCGGGAAGGGGGAATGATCCGATGATCAATCGCAAGGCCATCGGTTATATCACCGCTAACTACTCTTCGACCTACGGCAGCGTGCTGCTCAAGGACCGCCCCATCGCGTCCGTTCCGTTTTTGGGCCGCTACCGCCTGATCGACTTCCCGCTGTCCAACATGATGAATGCCGGCATTAAAACCGTCGGCGTTGTCATGCCGGGCAACTACCGCTCGCTGATCGACCACGTGGGCTCGGGCAAGGACTGGGGCCTGGACCGCAAGAAGGGCGGCCTGTTCATGGTGCCCGGCAACGCGTATGGCACCACCAAGGGCGGCATGCGCTTCTTGCTGCGCGACATTATCTCCAACAAGACGCTGTTCCAGCGCTCGGACAAGCCCTATGTCGTGATGATGGGCACCAACATCATCTTTAACATGGACCTCAACACCATCATTGACGCGCACGAGAGCTCTGGCGCCCAGATGACCGTGGTGTACTGCAAGGCCACGCGCAACGTCGATGACGAGACCAAGCTGCAGATCAACGAGAACGGACGCCTGACGGGCGTGAGCGCCGGCGTCGTGTACGGCGACAACGCCTCGATGGACTGCTGCATCGTCAACCGCGAGACGCTGCTCGAGATCATCGACCACTACCAGGCCGCCGACTATCTGGACCTGCTCGAGGCACTCCAGGGCGACTTTGGTAACATCGACGTGTGCAGCTACGAGTACAAGGGCGAGGTCGTGGGCGTGTTTAGCGAGAAGTCGCTGTATCGCCGCAGCATGGACCTGCTCGACCAGACCGTGGCGACCAGCTCTTTGACCCCGAGCGCCCGATCCTGACCAAGGCCCACGACGTGCCGCCTTCGCGCTATGCGACCGGCAGCCACGCCTGCAACTCGATCATCTCGGCCGGCTGCATCATCAAGGGCACCGTGCGCAACTCGATCCTGTCGCGCGGCGTTGTGGTTGAGGAAGGCGCCTCGGTGACCAATTCGATCATCAACCAGAGCTGCGTCATCAAGAGCGGCGCCCGCGTTGAGAATGCAATCCTGGACAAGAACAACGTGGTTCCCACCAACACCGAGCTTCGCGGCACGCCCGAGAACATCCTGGTGCTGGGAAAGGCCCCGTTAACTTCTGATATCACCAACGCGAGCTAGCTTTGGCACCGCAACATCGCTCGTAACACGTAGAATAGCCGCCCGGTTTGCGCCAGGCGGCTATTCTCGAATTGCAACAGGGAGACAATATGGCTGATTCCAGCAAAAAGATGCAGATCGTGTTTGCCTCGGCCGAGTGCGCACCGTTTGTGAAGACCGGTGGCCTGGGCGACGTGGCGGGCTCGCTGCCTGCGGCGCTTGTGCGCGCCGGCGCCGAAGTCATCGTGGTGGTGCCCAAGTACGCCACCATCAAGGACGAGTACAAGGCGCAGATGGAGCACTTCTCCGACTTTTACGTGAGCCTGGGCTGGCGCAACGAGTACTGCGGTCTCGAGAAGCTCGAGCACGACGGCGTCACCTATATGTTCATCGACAACGAGCGCTACTTTGCACGCGACTATCCGTACGGCTTCTTTGACGACGGCGAGCGCTTTGCGTTCTTCTCCAAGGCCATCACCGAGAGCCTGCAGCACCTGCCGGCCGGTTTTGAGTGCGACATCCTGCACTGCAACGACTGGCAGACGGCACTGGCGCCCGTGTTCCTGCGCGAGTTCTACCAGGGCCTGCCGCTGTACGACCGCGTCAAGACCGTGTTCTCGATCCACAATGTGGCGTTCCAGGGCCAGTTTAGCGACACCGTGATGGAGGACATCCTGGGTGTGGCGCATATTCCCGCGGCCGCCTCACAGCTGCGTTGCGACGCCTGCAGCATCAACTACATGCTAGGCGCGCTGCGCTATGCCGACGCCATCACCACGGTGAGCCCCACCTATGCCAACGAGATCCAGACGCCCGAGTTTGGCGAGGGCCTGGACGGCGTGCTGCGCGAGCGTTCGTACGCGCTGCAGGGCATTTTGAATGGCATCGACGTCGCGGGCTTTGATCCGGCGACTGACAAACGCATTGCCGCCAACTACACCGTGGAGAACCGCTCCGGCAAGGCTGTGTGCAAGGCCAAACTGCAGGAAGAGCTGGGACTCGAGGTTCGCGACGACCGCCCGCTTATGGTGATGGTCACGCGCCTGACGCGTCAGAAGGGCATGGACCTGGTCATGTACGCGCTCGACCGCATTCTGGCCGGCGGCGTTCAGGTGGCCGTGCTGGGCACCGGCGACCGCGACTACGAGGACGGCTTGCGCTACTTCCAGGACAAGTACCCCGGCACCATGGCCGCGCGTATCGAGTTCGATTCGGCGCTGTCGCAGCGCATGTATGCCGCAGCCGACATGTTCCTGATGCCGTCGAAGTTTGAGCCCTGCGGCCTGTCGCAGATCATCGCCATGCGCTACGGCACGCTGCCCATCGTGCGCGAGACCGGCGGCCTGAAGGACACCGTGCAGCCGTACAACGAGTTTACCGGCGAGGGCACGGGCTTCTCGTTTAGCAACTTTAACGGCGACGAGATGGGCGACGCGGTGTTCCGCGCGGCTCGCCTGTTCTGGGACAACCGCGATGCTGGAACCAGCTGGTCACGCAGGCCATGAGCCAGGACTTTAGCTGGACGCGCTCGGCCGACAAGTATCTGGACCTGTACTTCTTTATGCACCCGGAGATCGAGAGGCCGGCGGCTGTAGAGGCTGCAGCTGTCGATGAGCCCGCTGCTGACGAGGACCCCAAGGCCGAGGAGAAGCCGGCTGAAGCCGAGCCCGTTAAGGCCGATCCTGAGGTGAAGATCGAAGCTACTCCCGAACCCGAGCCTGAGGTGAAGCCCGCTGCAAAGCCTTCGGCAAAGAAGACCACGACTCGTAAGACGACGGCTAAGAAGGCTACGACCACGAAGGCCGCTGCTAGCAAGACCACCGCTACCAAGGCAACGACCACGCGCAAGCGCACGACCGCCGCTTCCAAGAAAGCCGCCGAGGCCGAGGCAACCCCCGAGGTAAAGGCCGAGACTGCCGAGGCCAAGCCGGCCGCCAAGCTCCGGCCAAGACTGCAGCCAAGAAGACGACCGCAACCAAGACCACGACCGCCAAGAAGGCCACGGCTACGAAGTCGACGACGACCAAGGCTGCTACGACGAAGGCCGCCGCGAAGACGACCGCGAAGGCCGCCGCAAAGTCCGCCGTCAAGGTCGAGGAGGCACCCTCCGAGCAAGGCCAAGGCAGCTGTCGAGGCAAAGCCGGCCGCCAAGACCACCACGCGCAAGCGCGCTACGACGACGGCCAAAAAGACCACGACCAAGGCTGCTGCTCCCAAGGCAGAGGCTAAGGCCGAGGACAAGCCCGCAGTAAAGGCCGAGCCTGCTCCGAAGGCCGCAGAGGTCAAGACCGCTCCGAAGGCTACGGCAAAGACCAAGCCCGCCAAGGAGACCCCGGTCTCCCCCGCCGCTAAGACTGAGGAAAAGGCTCCGACCAAGAAGACCTCCGTCCGCAAGGCAACGGCCACCCGCAAGCGCCACTAATCCGGACGATTAAAACTTAATCCTCAAAGCAAAAGAGGGCGCCCCAACCAGGCGCCCTCTTCTTGGTTGAACTTCTCTATTAAAAAGAGGGCCGGTTTACTACGACAAAATGGCTCCAGCCGACCACGGCGGGTAATCTACGAAATTGGCAACGCCTCTACCTGCGGTTTTAATATCACCAAAATGACCCTGGTTGAGATCATTCAATTGGGGGTGCGGACAGAAAGTTGGACCGCGGGGCGGTCCGGACTGGAGGTTCGCATGTACAGCAGGGAGAAGGTCGAGCTCTTCCTCCTGGCGACGGAGGACGGCATGGGGCCCACCGCCGCCGCGGAG
>ENA-OQDW01001071-OQDW01001071.1-human-gut-metagenome-genome-assembly--contig:-NODE-1071-length-10405-cov-1.686028_pt1 | contig 10405 bp, 11 predicted proteins | sample MGYA00242784_ERZ504613 | MGnify/ENA primary metagenome ERZ504613 (study PRJEB26092, sample SAMD00036330) | human gut metagenome | host: Homo sapiens | study: EMG produced TPA metagenomics assembly of... | reverse complement strand
GAAGAACAACGGGCCGCCGAGGAAGATGACGGTGCGTGAATCGGGCGTCCGGAAGCCAGGCCGGCGATGGTCTGCGTGGCCACTGCGGTGAAGATGGAAGCGGCCAAATCGGGCTTGGCGGCACCATCATTGATGAGCGGCTGCAAATCGGTTTTGGCGAACACACCACAACGCGAGGCGATTGGATACAGGTTCTCGTAGCTCTTGGCCATCTCGTTGAGGCCGGCGGCGTCGGTGTCGAGCAGCGTGGACATCTGGTCAATGAACGCGCCGGTACCACCTGCGCACGAACCGTTCATGCGTTGTTCGGGCGTGGGTTTCAGGTAGGTGATTTTGGCGTCCTCGCCGCCGAGCTCGATGATGACATCGGCCTGCGGGTATTCCTTGTCGATTGCCTCGGTTTCGGCGATGACCTCCTGAATGAAAGGCACATGCAGATTGTCAGCAAGCGCCAGACCGCCGGAACCGGTGATAGACAGGCGAATCGGTTCGTCGCCGCGTCCGAGGTCCACAAGCTTCTTGTGGATGTCGACCAACAGGCCGGCCACGGTGGCACGCACGTTGGCGTGGTGGCGTCGGTAATCGGAGAAGAGGGTGTCTCCCAGGGAATCGGACTGATCAAGCACCACGGCCTTGACGGTGGTGGAACCGATGTCCAATCCCACACGCAGGGGCTTCGGGTGTGAAGCGGGCTTTACGCTCGCGTCAGTGGCGATGTCAACCATGTGTTCCTCTTAATTCCGACTTCCGGGAGTGCACGCTTTGAGGCATCATGAACCGTTTCGGGACGGCTGGCAGATACCCTGCGGACGGCTTCGCCCGGCTACTTCTTATGGAATATTAGTCCGACCACCTGCCCAACATGGCACGAGGCGAGGCGATTTCGCTCACGGGAAGGCCTTTTCCCAACAGTTCCAACGATATTGCTGAGTGCGGCATTCCAGAACTGCTACTACGAGGCCTGTTGGCCTTCGCCGGCTTCGCGGTCTTTCAAATAGATTTCGGGGATATCTCGTTCTTGATCGTGGAGCTTGGCCCAGATGACCGGTTCGCCGGCTTCCAGAGACTTGGGCACATCGAGGATGCGCTGGTTTCTGGAGCCGCGGAATTGCAGCAGCGAGTCCTTCTGGTCTCTGAGGTAGCGGCCGTCGACGAGAATGTCGATGAGATGTAGCAATTCAAGCTTGTCTGGGGTTTCTCCGGGGCGCATGAGTTCTTCCCATGTGTAGCCGGTCCACGACCAGATATCTTTGGTATGACCGAATTCCTGGCGGATACGTTGTGCGAGCGGCACCAGCACGGGAGTGTTGAGGAATGGCTCGCCGCCAAGGAACGTAATGCCTTGCACCCATGGGGCTTTCAGATCTTCGATGATTTTGTCTTCAAGTTTTTGCGTGTATTCGTGGCCGGCTTGGAAATCCCAGATGGAGGCGTTGAAGCAGTCGACGCAGTGGAAGGGGCAACCGGAGACGTAAAGGGAGTTGCGCACGCCTTCTCCGTCGGTGACAATGAAGGTTTTGTAGTCGGCGATCATCCGCTTGGACATGCGCCGGCCATCCCATTGACCGGCTTTCGGATCGTTGGCAAGACCGTTGGAGGGTACGGAGGGGCCACGCCCGGTCTCGCCGGCCGCAAAGTCATGGCGCTTGGGTTCGGGCTTGGTCGTATGCAGCTCCGGCATGATTCCCTCCTTACGGAAAGCATTAGCTCCCGCTGGCGGGAGCTGTCCGTCATCAGACGGACTGAGGGTGGTCAACACCATAAAGGATGACCGCCTCAGTCTCGCTTACGCTCTACAGCTCCCGTCAGCCGGGAGCAAGTATAAACCTACTTGGTCTCTTCGAACCACTCGCGAGTGGTTCCGTCATCCAGCGTCACACGACCGGTTTCGCCGCTCATGTGCTTGACTCGGTGGGCAATTTCCTCGTGACGGCCGTGCACCATCGGGCGCTGGACCGGGCTGCCGAGATAGCGCAGGTGCGCTTGGTGACGTTGCACTTGTCCGGGTTGGAGTTACCGCACTCCGGGCACTTGAAGCCTTCCTCGGTCGGCTCGAAGTCGCCCTGGAAGCCGCACACGAAGCAGTGGTCGATCGGGGTGTTGGTACCCAGGTAGCCGATGCCGATGTTGTAGGCGTAATCCCACACGGCTTCGAGCGCCTTCGGGTTGTCCTGCAGGCACGGGTACTCGCAGTAGTTGATGAAGCGCCGGAAGCGTAGTACGGGAAGTCCTTCTCGTAGCTGAGCTTCTCCATCGGAGTGGGCTGCAACCACACCGGGTAGTGGAAGGAGTTGGTGTAGAAGTCGTGATCAGTCACGCCTTCGATACGGCCGAACTTTTCACGGTCCATGCGGTTGAAGCGGTCGGTCAGGGATTCAGCCGGAGTGGAGTACACGGAATAGTGGTAACCCTCCGCTTTGCTCCACTGCTTGCACAGCTCGTTCATGCGCTTGACGATGGACAGCGCGAACTCCTTGCCTTCCGGATCCCAGCCGTGGTCGCGAATCCAGTTCTTGCCATAGAAGACCGCAGTGGTCTCGGCAAGGCCGATGTAGCCGAGCGACACGGTGGCACGCTCGTTCTTGAACAGCTGGTCCACGTTGTCGTTGGCACCAAGACGACCAAACGCACCAAAGCGGAACAGGGTCGGGGCGTTGACCGGGGTGGCTTCCTTGCAGCGCATGATGCGGAACTGGAGGGCCTGATGGGCGACTTCCATACGCTCGTCGAACAGCTTCCAGAAGCGAGCCTTGTCACCGTGGGATTCGATGGCGATACGCGGCACGTTGACGGTGACCACGCCGAGGTTCATACGGCCGTCTTCTTCATCCTTGCCGGTCTCCGGGTTGATCCAACCCTGCAGGAAGGAGCGGCAACCCATCGGAGCCTTGAAGGAGCCTGTGATCTTGACGATGTTCTCGTAGAACACCACATCCGGGTACATGCGCTTGGTGGCGGACTCGAGGGCAAGCTGCTTCAGATCGTAGTTCGGGTCACCCGGGTCGGCGTTCACGCCGTGCTTCACAGTAAAGACGAGCTTCGGGAAGATGGCGGTGTGGTGTTCCTTGCCGAGGCCGCGAATACGGTTCAGCAGGATTGCGCGCTGCACTTCACGAGAGAACCAGTCGGTGCCGAGACCAAAGCCGACAGTCACGAACGGGGTCTGGCCGTTGGACACACGGTTGGAGTTGATCTGGTATTCCATGGTCTGCATGGCATCATAGATGGCCTTGCGGGTACGAATCTTGGCGAGGATTTCACGCTCTTGCTCAAGTTCGTCAACGTCGGTGTGGAACGGGGTGTCCATCGGCAGCGGTTCACGGGAACCGAAATGCAGCTTGGCGGGCTCGTTCTTCTTGGCGCTCTCGACCTGACGACGGGCGAATTCAACCGGCATGCGTCGGGGATGGTCTCACGAGCTTCCTCAAGGAACTTCTCGTAATCCTTCTTGGCATACTGGGCAAGATGCTCGTCGGCACGGTTGGCGGTCTGGCCACCATACTGGCTGGAGGCCACGTCCTTCATGATCTGGGTAATCTGGGTGGCCGCAATGGCGATGGACTTCGGGGAAGCCATCGGAGCGTTGCCAAGAGTGAAGCCATTGGCCAACATGTCCCAGAAGTTCGGCAAGGAGCAGTTGGACTGGGCAGTGAACGGCGAATAGTCGGCATCGTGGAAGTGAATGTCGCCCTTCATGTGGGCGTTGGACACCGCCGGCGGCAGCATGTTGAACGCGGCGGCCTTGGACACGGCACCGGCCAGCAGATCACGCTGGGTGGAGTAGACGTTGGAATCCTTGTTCGCGTTCTCGTGAATCAGGGTCGGGTCATGATTAATGAAGCGAGCAACGGCCTCGTTGACATCAGTGGCCTTGGCACGCTGAATGTCTTTGTCGAGACGGTAATTGGTGTAGGCGCGAGCCACATCGTACAGGTGGGCGTCAATGAGGGCGTGCTCCACGAGATTCTGGATGTCCTCGATTTTGGCGGGGCCGGTGTAACGCCCCTTGATTTCGCCTTCGACTTGGTTGGCGAAACCACGGATCATGGCATCTTCTTCGGGGCCGACTTCCTTGTTCAGTCGCCGAAAGCAGACTTGACCGCAGAGATGATGTTGATGGGGTCGAAGTCGACCACACGACCATCACGCTTCTCAACGAGCACGGTGGAGGCCTTTGGCGGCCACCTTGGTCTCGTTATCGGTGACGGTTTCCTCCAGCACCTGTGCGCCCATCGGGCACCCCTTTCCTATAAGGCGAACACTCTCCTGAGTTCCGCATTTTGGCCGCACTCGACGTGGGCCACACGAAATTACATTGATATCGTTTTCTTGAACCTCTAGAAGAATACGGCATCCCCACCCCTATATCTAGTGCTCAACAGTGGTGTGTCGAACTATTTATAGGGTTTTTCGGCTATTTTTCGCCAAAACTACAAGTGTGTGATTAGCGTAACTGTTTTCTGCTCGCGTGTCGCACAGCGAGCTCACTGACGACTCTCAATCGTCAGTGCAACGCATATCTCACTCCTCTTCATAGCACCCGTTTCTTCGCCATAATGACTCCTTTCTTCTGATGCACCAGACCATCTCCATCATCGGCTGATACATCGCTTCGTACGGTTCTTGCATTCATCATCACACCGTTTTCAGGCGACGGTAAATTTTTACCGTCATCAACCAACGCACTTATAGTGGAGTGCATGACTACTGCAATGGGCTACTCATCTACCGGCCGTCCACCGACCGCCGCTTCACTGGCCTCGTCTGGCTTTGAGCCGGGTCAAGGCACTTTCGCGCCCGATCGGGGCGCCACCAATCTGCCGAATGAGCCTCGCCCTATCGATCAGCTGCCTGCACGCGCCGCTGAAACCACCGCGCAAAATCCGTGGCCGGTAAGCGTGCTGAGCCAGAAGTTCTACGGTGCCGTGGAACGATGGCCGTCCGCGTGGGTCACCGGCCAGATCACGCAGATCAATACCCGTCGCGCCGGCTCGGCCTACATCACGCTGCGCGACGACTTCGAGGATATCGCCATGGAAGTCAATGGCTTCGGCAGGTTCGCGGCCGCAGCCAGCCAGTTCGTTCAGGGCGACCGCGTGGTGATTCACGCAAACCGAACCTGTGGATGAAGCGCACTTCGCTGTCGTTGCGCGGGGACACGATTCTCAAGGTCGGAGCCGGTGGCAGCCTCAAGGCCATGATCGACGAATTGCGCAAGCAGCTTAAGGGCGAGGGCCTGTTCGATGCCGATCACAAACTGCCTCTCCCGGAGTTTCCGAAGACTATTGGCCTGATTTGCGCACCTCAGGCACGTGCGGAAGGCGATGTGATCACCAATGTGAACCTTCGTTGGCCTTCCGTAACCTTCAAGGTGGTCCATGTGCATGTTCAGGCGAGCAATGCCCGGCCGAGGTGGTTCAGGCCATTGCACAACTCGATGCCGACCCGAGCGTGGATGTGATCATCGTGGCCCGTGGCGGCGGCTCGTTTGAGGATCTCATCGGTTTCTCGGATGAGCGTGTGGTTCGTGCGGCGTATGCCTGCACTACACCATTAATCTCCTCCATCGGGCATGAGGATGACTGGACATTGCTGGATCTGGTCGCCGATCTGCGCGCCTCCACCCCTACCGATGCGGCCAAGCGCGTGGTGCCGGATGTGCGTGAGCAGTCGCAGCTCATCGAAGGTGCCATCGACCGTATGCGACTGCGGGTCCGTTCGCGCGTGGAGAACGAGATTCGACTTATCGAGGGATATGCGAACCGCCCGAGCCTGACACAGCCGCACACCATGCTTGAGCCTCATCAGCGCTTAATTGACGACTCGTTGCAACGGCTCGATATCGGGCTGCGACGCATCGTGGACGATGCCCAGCTCACCGTCGAGCGAGCTCACGCCTCACTGACCGCACTCAGCCCGCAATCCACGTTGAACCGAGGCTATGCGGTGGTGCAGTCCGCCGATGGCCACGTACTAGACGATGCTTCGCAGGTAAGCCCTGGGGATGGCATCACCGTCACCTTGAAGAAGGGTGTCATTACCGCAACCACCACATCCGCAACCGCGTGACACGCCATACGCAGCCACGCATATATACCGTATATATAAGGAGAACATCATGACCGAAAACGCCACATCCACCGACATGAACACCCCCGCCACGTCCCTGACGGACAAGGAACGCGAGCTCATCGCCCAGATGCCATATGAGGAGGCGCGCGACAAGCTGATTCAGGCTGTCCAGGCACTGGAAACCGGCGGCCTCAATCTTGACCAGTCGATGCGTCAATGGGAGATCGGCGAGGCTTGGCTAAGCGCGCCCAGGGTCTGCTCAACGACGTCCGTGCCAAGCTCGACCAAGCACAAGCCGAGCAAGCCGCCAACGAAGCCACCGCAGGCACGCAGTCCAACCTCGACTGAGTTGCCTCCCGGCGCGGCATCCCGCGGCTCGCACCTGAGTCCGGACTGGACTGAGTTCTGCTTCCCGGCATACGATAGTGGTGATTAGGCCACATTGGCAGCAGTTTATAGAAGGGAAATCCCATGTCAACGTTGATTCTTGTATTCCATCCGCATCTTAAGGACGGCTCGCGCGTGAACGCCCGCCTGCTCGCCGAACTCACCGCACAGGGCGAGGACGACATCATCGTGCGCGACGAATACGCCGAATACCCGAACTTCTCCGTCAACGCCGACACAGAGCACGAGCTGCTGGAGGCTGCCGACCGCGTAATCCTTCAGTTCCCGTTCTACTGGTACTCCTCCCCCGCGCTGCTCAAGGAATGGGAAGACGAGGTCATCACCGCAGGCTGGGCCTACGGTGGAGGGCCACGCACTCAAGGCAAGGAGCTCAAGCTGGTGGTCACCACTGGTTCCGACGCGCCAAGTACCGCAAGGATGGCGAGTACAGCCACACCATGGAGGAGCTGCTGAGCCCGTTTGAGGTCGTGGCGTACAAGTCGGCATGAACTATGCTGAGCCGTTCCTGGTGCAGGGCACCGCCACCATCGGCGATGCGGAGCTGGATCAGGCCGCCGCCGATTATGTTTCGGCGATTTTGGACTGAATAAGCTGAGGCCGGGTGCAAGTCGCACCCGGCCTTGTTGTTTCGCGGGCTAGCCGCGGTCTCTCCCAGTCAGCCTGCGGCTGACAGTTCCCTCGTCAGAGAGAGCTTATTTTTGGATCAGAGGGAGTTGATAGCTACTTCTTCAACGGCACGTAGATCACGTCGTCAATGAGCTCGCGATAGTGCTCAACGATTTGCGCGCGACGGGTCTTCAGGCTCGGGGTCAGCATGCCGTTGGCCTCGGTGAATTCGTCTGGCAGAATCTCGAACTTACGAATCGACTCGGCGCGGGAAACGCCCTCGTTGGCGGCGTTCACCGCACGCTCCACCTCAGCGTGAACGATGGCGTTCTTGGCCAGCGAGGCCAGATCGGGTTCCGGTTTGGCGCCCTGGGATTCCAGCCAATTGTTGGCATCCGCCAGATCCAGCGTGACCAGAGCGGCCACGAACGGCTTCTTATCACCAATAACCAAGCACTGGTTGACCACAGGCGAGGTCATCACGGAAGCTCAAGCAGACCCGGCGACACATTCTTGCCACCAGCGGTGATGATGAGGTCTTTCTTACGGCCGGTGATGGAGATGAAGCCATCTTCGGAGATATCGCCCAGATCGCCGGTGTGCAGCCAGCCATCAGTGATCTGCTGGGCAGTGACCCCAGGGTTGTTGTGGTAGCCCTTGCACACCAGCGGTCCTTTGACCACCAGCTCGCCGTCCTCGGCAATGCCGGCGGTGATACCGCACATCGGCATGCCGATGGTGCCGATGCGGTTGTCCTCTGGCAAGCTCACACACACCGGGCCGCAGGTTTCGGTCATGCCGTAGCCTTCCAGCACCGGCATGCCGATGCCGTTGAAGAAGTGGGAAAGCTCGGAGTCCATCGGAGCGCCGCCGGTGATGGCGAAGTCGGCGTTCGGACCGAAAATCGTGCGAATCTTCTTGTACACCACCTGCTCGTAGAAGGCGTGGGCGATGCGTCCGGTAATCGGCAGCTGCTCACCCTTCTGCTCGGCCTTGGACCATTCGCGCGCGTCTCGCGGCGCGCATGAACATCTTGCCAGCGAATCCGGTGCCGGCGCGCTGGGAGGCGGCATTGTAGACCTTCTCGTACACACGCGGCACGGCAAGCAGCAGCGTGGGGCCGAAGGTCTCGAAGTCCTTGACCATCGTCTTCATATTGGAGCTCAAGGCCAGCGAAATCGTGCCGCCAAAACTGAAGAATTCCAGGAATCGGGCGAACACATGGCTCAGGGGCAGGAACAGCAGCAGACGGCGGTTGGGCCATGCGCCGGCACGAGGCATGTACTGCAGCGCGGAAAGCACCAGGAAGGCGAAGTTGCGGTGGGTCAGTTCCACGCCCTTCGGGGTGCCTGTAGAGCCGGATGTGTAGACGATGGTGGCGCGGTCGTCGCCGTGGGAGGCTTCCTTGTATTCCCAGAATTCGGCGTCGGTGACGCTTTCGCCGTAGGTCTTGATGGCGTTCAGACCGCCGGCCTCGATTACGAACACGTTGCGCAGGGTGGGCACCTCATCGCGCACGGATTCGATCTTGTCACGCTGCCCGTCATCTTCGGCGATGGCGAGCGTGACTTTGGAATCGTTGAAAATCCAGCTGACCTGGCTGGCGGAGTTGGTCTCGTACACCGGCACGGTGAGCGCGCCGATGGACATGATCGCCATATCCAGCGCGGTCCATTCCCAGCGGGTGCGCGAGACGATGGCGACTGAATCGCCCTTGTTGACACCAAGTCCGACCAGGCCCTTGGCCAAGTCGATGACCATGTCACGGAATACTTGGGCGCTGTACGGGTGCCAAGTGCCATCATCGCCCTTGTATTCGATCATGGCACCTTCGGGATCGCGCTTGGCGCGGTTATCGAGCAGATCGAACAGGTTGATGTCGCTGTCAATCGGCTCCTTGACGGGATTGGTGAACTGCTTGACGATACGAGTATCGTTTATGGCCTTATCAGCGATGTTTTCAGTCATACTCCCCATGTAACTCCACGGATGCTACAAAACACGCGCGAAACAACGGATTGTCCAGACCAAATGGCCCCGGCAATCCGTTATTTCGGGCAAACCAGGTAAATCTGTCGCACCGTACATTCAGCAGATTACTCGGCGGAGTTATTGGCCTTTTTCAGCTCGTCGCGAATCTCCTGCAGCGTGGCGAGAGTCTGCTCTTCAACGCTAGGCCCCTGTTCTTCAGCGTCAGCCTCATCCTGGCAGCAGTGAGATCACGAAGCTTATTAATCGGCAAAATCACGCAGAAATACACCGCCACGCCAACAAGCAGGAAGTTAATCAGCGCGTTAAGAATCGCACCAAATGAAACAGTCGAGTTGTTGAACGTGATGGTCAGCAGTCCGGAAAGATCCGGTACGCCGCCAATCATGCCGATTAATGGACTGATGAGATTGTCGACGATGGAATTGACCACAGCGGTAACGGCAGAGCCATCACCACACCTACCGCCATATCAATCATCGATCCGCGCGACAGGAATTTCTTAAAGCCATTCAACGGACCTTTATCGGTCAAAGCAACAACTTTGCGAGCGGTTCCTCCCGTGGCCTTGGCAAAGTCGGTGGCAATATTCATGGGATTGTGGTTACTCATAACGGCACTCCTTACGAAATTCAGACACTTCACTTGTATCCGACTGGTTTTCCCACGACCCCATTATGCCGCTTGTTGGAATATCCCTATACCACTGCGGCGTTCCCGTACATGACTATGTACGAGAACGCCGCCAACCCTGCTTGCAGAGAACCTGTTAGAGCTGTTTAGAACTGGATGTAATCGACTTCCGTATGCTCGCCGGTTTCCAAGTATTTCGCCACATCATCAGGACCGACGAACACCAGTTCGACCGCTTGCGCAATCATCAGATTGACACGATCCATTGGCGTAAGGTTTTCGAAATAGCCGTACACCGGGATTCCCAGCGCATGCGCATATCCGATTTCGAACATCGTGCCCGGGTCCTCGTCCATAAGATTGGCGACCACGGCTTTAGCAGCATTAATGCCATGGATATCGTCCGCAAAGCATCCTTCAGGGCCTACTTCTTCGATCTGGCTGACAAACCGCGGCTTGAACAGTACCTTGCCATGGTCTTCCAATATCTTTTCCAAACGTTCCATACTTGCCGTTTGTTCAGGATCAAAGAACGGACCGGCCACATAGAAGTCATACTGTTTGTCTTCACTCATGGTCTCTAGTCATAGCGCAGCAACGTCGAACGTCAGCCGTTATTTTCACTGTATGGACAAGGGGTCGTATTGTGAACATTGCTACGGGATAACCGTCAACGACTACGTACGTTGCCCACGAT
>ENA-OQDW01001070-OQDW01001070.1-human-gut-metagenome-genome-assembly--contig:-NODE-1070-length-10406-cov-6.360152_pt1 | contig 10406 bp, 14 predicted proteins | sample MGYA00242784_ERZ504613 | MGnify/ENA primary metagenome ERZ504613 (study PRJEB26092, sample SAMD00036330) | human gut metagenome | host: Homo sapiens | study: EMG produced TPA metagenomics assembly of... | reverse complement strand
ACACACTATGCATATCCCTTTCAGGGTGAGTTAATAAAACTACAATCACAGCAATAAACTATTAATTTTACGTTCTTTTCAAAAAAGGTTGTGCAATAGTGGCTTAAAGGCTAAAGGCACTACCTTTGAATGCTGTTAAATATGGTAATGTTCAAAGTCACAATTTGTGATTTTGGAAAAATGAATATAAATATGACAGATAAAATAGAAAAAAAAGAGAGCAGCGAACTGTGTATATCACATAGGTGCATCCATTAAGGACTTAGGCAAAAAGTGTTTTGATTTCTCCAAGATGACAACAAAATAGTTCAAAGAGCGAATCGCCCCACTTTGGGGCTATATTTGGACTACAGGAGGCATTTTCACGTTGCATAAACAACTCGTTCGCCAACTGGTTGTCAGAGTTAGTTAACGCCGAGGATTGCATAAAGGCTTTCCAAGGCATGTGTTTAATTCAAATTTAATCCACTTTTAAAGTGGAGTCATAGATAAAATCATATAGAATAAAGATGAAGGAATTAGTGGGTATTATATTATTGACAGTTTTGGTAGTATTTGGTTCATGCAACTCCAATACTAATGTGTCTCTTGTGGGAACATCTCCGCAACTATTTGATGTATGCCAAGTAAGCACAGGTAATCCTGACGATAGAAAAAAAGAGTTGTTTATAAACGAATTGGAAAGAAAATGTAAATATCCTATTGAGTTTCAAAAAAATAATTTGGAGGCATACGTTGCTATTGAGTACAAGACAGACCAACAAGGATATATTGTAAAAAAAAGAGTGGTTATTTGCGACAATAAAAAATTCAAAAAGATAACAATGGAAATATTCAATCAAGTTAAAACTCTCAAAATAGCCACAACAGAGAAAATAGATACAATCTACTTCCAATACAAGATACAAGGTTCACCAACTTTAATCCATTCAAAAGTAGACGTCAAGATTATCGGCTATGGCTACAATAATAAATCAATTTTAATGAAGTAACCTCTTCATAACTATCTGATTATTTGATGTTTCTGAATGCAAAAATACATTTTTTATTTCAATGAACACAAAAAGTCGTCCTTAAAAATGTATAAAACCACAAAAAGTCGTCCTTAAAAGTGTGGAAAATCACAAAAAGTCGTCCTTAAAAGTGTATTTTATATTAGCCATCTAACAAATCAATGGGGTCAAACTGAAGAAACTATAGCCCCTGTTTATCCCTTCTTGCCGATGGTTCTGTATTAAATAAAAAGACCAAAACACGCAGATAATCTGCGCTAACGTGCTTTTTTCATATCATTAGCGCAGATTATCCGCGAATAATTTGCGCTAATGGGTATTTTTTATATCTTTGCGCAGAAAATAACGAAAGATATGGAACAGAGACTGATAGGAAGAGAAGCAGAACTCAAACTGCTCAATGAATATATAAACTCCGATAAATCAGAGTTTATCGCCGTCTATGGAAGACGTCGTGTAGGCAAGACTTTTCTCATCAGAAAAGCCGTAGAGGATCATTTTGCCTTCTTCATGACAGGAATGAACGGAGTTGCCAAAGGCGAACAGCTTGTCAACTTCAGCATTGCCCTACAAAAATATACCCACTCCACCACTCTGCAGACATTCAAGAGCTGGCTGCTGGCATTCTATGCCCTATCACAATACATAGAAACACTTCCGGAAGGCAAGAAAGTTATATTCATCGATGAATTGCCATGGATGGATACCGCCAAATCGGGATTCATACCAGCACTGGAAAACTTTTGGAACAGCTGGGCTGTACTGCGCAACGACATCAAACTCATCGTTTGCGGATCCGCCACCTCCTGGATGATCAACAACCTGATTCGCAACCGTGGTGGCTTGCACAACCGACTGACCCATCATCTGATTGTAAAACCATTCACCCTGCACGAATGCGAAGAATACTTCAAGGCTTACCACTTCGGCTACAGCCGAAAACAGATAGCAGAATGCTATATGGTTATGGGAGGAATACCTTATTATCTGTCTATGATGGATAAATCGAAAAGTCTGGCACAGAACATCGACCAACTGTTTTTCGCAGACAATGCAGAATTGAAAGATGAGTTCAACGACTTATACAGAGCTTTGTTTAAGAAATCAGCCGACCATATCGCCGTGGTTACTGCCCTTGCTACCAAAGGAATGGGTATGACCCGACAGGAACTGGTCAAGTCATCGGGAGGAAAAGATAATGGAGCCTTCTCTACTGTACTGGAAGAATTGGAACAATGCGGATTCATCCGTCTGTATGAACCATTCAGTACAGCCAATAAGATGACTTCCGACATTCGCCAAAAGCGAAACACCTTATTCCAGTTAGTAGATTTCTATACGCTCTTCTACTTCCGTTTCATCAAGCACAACAAGTATCAGGATTCCAGTTTCTGGTCATCCTCCAAAACAGTCAGCTATACCATACTTGGGCAGGCTTGTCTTTCGAGATGCTTTGTCTAAACCATATAGACAAAATCAAGCATGCCCTGGGAATTTCGGGAGTACAGACCTTGGTTTGCTCATGGCGAAGCAGCAATACAGAAAAGGGAACTCAAATAGACTTGCTGATAGACCGGAAAGATGAAACCATCAATATCTGTGAGATGAAATTCTACAAGAGCGAATTCGAAATCAGCAAGGAATATGAGGAGAAGTTGCTGGAGAAACTGCGTATCTTCACAGAAGAGACGAAAACATCCAAATCGCTTCTCCTCACATTGATTACTTCTTTTGGATTGAAGCAGAACAAACATAGCGACATCGTACAGAAACAGATTACGATGGATGAATTGTTTATTTAATTGGCAAGCCAATGAATGTTTTTCCATAACCAATCGACCTTTACTACATCCCCACTTACTCTTCCATATCGAAAAAAATATAATTTTTATTCAATACAACGATTATATTGAATATTTTTATTACCTTTGCGATGTAGAAAAGGAAGAGCCGGCAGGCTCCTAACCACATACCGGTGAAGAGTGGTGAAGAGTGGGTGAAGAGTGAACAAAAACTCTTCACCACGCCAAATGCCTTGTTTATAGGCATTTACAAAGGAAAGGTGAAGAGTGAAGAGGTTCTGGCTCTTCGCCGTAATAAAAAATATAAGGAATAATGGACATTAAAGGTATTTATCATGCTGACGCCAATCGCTATAGCGATGCAGAAGCGCTCTACAAGAGATGCGGCAAGAGTGGTATCTTGCTGCCTAAAATAAGTTTGGGATTCTGGCACAACTTCGGAGAGGTAGATCCTTACGAAAGAAGTCGTGCCATCACTCACTATGCCTTCGACCATGGTATCACCCACTTCGACCTGGCTAACAACTATGGACCTCCATACGGAAGTGCAGAGGAAACGATGGGCAGACTGATGAAAGATGATTTCAAACCCTATCGCGATGAACTCTTTATCTCAACCAAAGCAGGTTATGATATGTGGGAAGGTCCTTACGGCAACTGGGGGTCCCGTAAGTATCTGATGGCCAGTCTGAATCAGAGTCTCAAGAGAATGAATCTCGAGTATGTTGACCTCTTCTACAGCCACCGCTACGATCCGAACACACCGCTCGAAGAAACCCTTCAAGCCATGGTAGACATCGTGAAGCAAGGCAAAGCTCTTTATCTCGCATCAGCCGCTGGCCACTGGAAGCCCTGAAGTTTGCTGACCAATATCTGAAGGAGCGCGACTGTCCGCTGCTCATTTTTCAGGACAGACTCAACATGCTCGACCATGCGCCACAAGAGAATGGAACCTTAGATTATTGCGCAGAAAACGGCATCGGTTTCATCTCGTTCTCGCCTCTGGCACAGGGACTTCTCACCGACCGATATCTCAACGGAATACCGGCAGACAGCCGTATGGCAAAAGAGCATTTTCTGAAACACTCTGTTCTAACTCCAGAACTGCTGGAACAGCTCAAGAAATGGAACGCAGAAGCAGGAGAAAGAGACGAAACACTCGCCGAAATGGCACTTGCCTGGATATTGCAGCAGAAAGGTGTAACCAGCGTATTGGTAGGAGCCAGCTCTACCGCCCAGCTGGAAAAGAACATGAAGTGTGTGCATGCTAAGACATTAAATTCATAAAAAACTTGCATTTTATTTTGTTATGTGCCAAAATAAATGTAATTTTGCACCTTGAATAGGGTTACACCTTATTATATTTAAGAAAAGAAACATAATTATTAGATAAAACAATGGAATACAACTTCAGAGAAATCGAGAAGAAATGGCACCAGAAATGGTCGAGAACAAGACCTACAAGGTGACTGAGGATGAAAACAAGAAGAAATTCTATGTGCTCAACATGTTCCCTTATCCATCAGGAGCTGGTTTGCACGTAGGTCACCCACTTGGTTATATCGCTAGCGATATCTATGCACGCTACAAGCGTTTGAACGGATTTAACGTACTGAACCCTATGGGTTACGATGCTTACGGATTGCCTGCAGAGCAGTATGCTATCCAGACCGGTCAGCACCCAGAGGTTACTACCGTAGCCAACATCAACCGTTATCGTGAGCAGCTCGACAAAATCGGCTTCTCTTTCGACTGGGACCGCGAGGTTCGTACCTGCGACCCTAAGTATTACCATTGGACTCAGTGGGCTTTCCAGAAGATGTTCAACTCATTCTTCTGCAACAGCTGCCAGAAGGCTCAGCCTATCGAGAAGCTCATCAAGCGCTTCGAGGAGAAGGGTTCTGCTGACTTGAACGTGGCTCAGAACGAGCAGATTGACTTCACAGCCGAGGAGTGGAACAGCTACGACGACGTGAAGAAGCAGCAGATCCTGATGAACTACCGCATCGCTTACCTCGGTGAAACAATGGTTAACTGGTGCCCAGGTCTGGGTACAGTACTTGCCAACGACGAGGTAGTAAACGGCGTAAGTGAGCGTGGCGGTTATCCTGTCATCCAGAAGAAGATGCAGCAGTGGTGCCTGAGAACATCTGCTTACTCTCAGCGTCTGCTCGACGGTTTGGAGACCATCCAGTGGAGCGATAGTATCAAGGAAACACAGAAGAACTGGATTGGCCGTTCTGAGGGTACAGAGGTAGTATTCTCTGTAAAGGACAGCGACGTGAAGTTTACCATCTTCACCACCCGTGCCGACACCATGTTTGGTGTTACCTTCATGGTGCTGGCTCCAGAGAGCGAGTATGTTCAGCAGGTAACTACTGCCGAGCAGAAGGAAGAGGTAGAGAAGTATCTCGACTACGTGAAGAAGCGTACCGAGCTTGACCGTATGGCTAACCACAGCGTAACCGGTGTATTCTCAGGAAGTTATGCCATCAATCCATTCACCGGCGAGGCAATCCCTGTATGGATTTCAGAATATGTATTGGCTGGATATGGTACAGGTGCCATCATGGCAGTACCTGCTCACGATAGCCGTGACTATGCCTTCGCCAAGCACTTCAACCTGCCTATCATTCCTCTTATCGAGGGTGCTGATGTTTCAGAGGAGAGCTTCGATGCCAAGGAAGGTATCGTAACCAACTCACCTGTAGCAGGCAAGAGCAGCATGGATGGCTTCTCTCTGAACGGACTCACCGTGAAGGAGGCTATCGCAGCTACCAAGAAATTTGTTACCGAGAAGGGCATCGGTAGAGTAAAGGTAAACTACCGTCTCCGCGACGCCATTTTCTCTCGCCAGCGCTACTGGGGTGAGCCATTCCCAGTATATTACAAGGACGGAATGCCACAGATGGTTCCTGAGGAGTGCCTGCCACTCGAATTGCCAGAGATTGAGACCTACAAGCCTACAGAAACTGGCGAGCCACCATTGGGCAGAGCCAAGAAGTGGGCTTGGGATGCTGAGAAGAAAGAGGTGGTTGACAAGAGCCTCGTAGATAACAAGACTGTATTCCCACTGGAGCTCAACACCATGCCAGGTTTCGCAGGTTCTTCTGCTTACTATCTGCGCTACATGGATCCTCACAACGATGAGCACTTGTAGGCAAGGAGGCTGATGAGTACTGGCAGAACGTAGACCTCTACGTAGGCGGTTGCGAACATGCTACCGGTCACTTGATTTACTCCCGTTTCTGGAACAAGTTCCTCTTCGACCTCGGCGTAAGCTGCAAGGAAGAGCCATTCCAGAAGCTGGTGAACCAGGGTATGATTCAGGGCCGTTCTAACTTCGTTTACCGCATCAACAGCGATGATCACGACAAGGCTCCTGTATTCGTAAGTTTGAATCTGAAGAAGGATTACGACGTAACTCCTATCCACGTAGATGTAAACATCGTAAGCAACGATGTTTTGGATATCGAGGCATTCAAGCTTGGCGCCCTGAGTATCAGAACGCTGAGTTCATCCTGGAAGATGGCAAGTACATCTGCGGATGGGCCATCGAGAAGATGTCTAAGAGTATGTTCAACGTGGTGAATCCAGATATGATTGTCGAGAAGTATGGTGCTGATACCCTGCGTCTTTACGAAATGTTCCTGGGTCCTGTAGAGGCCAGCAAGCCTTGGGATACCAACGGTATCGACGGTTGCCACCGCTTCCTGAAGAAGTTCTGGGGTCTGTTCTACGAGAACCGCACCGACAACTTCCTTCCATCAGCCGACGAGGCAGCGAAGCCAGAGAGTCTGAAGAGCGTTCACAAACTCATCAAGAAGGTAAGCGAGGATATCGAGAAGTTCTCTTACAACACTTCTATCTCAGCCTTCATGATTGCCGTGAACGAACTCAGTCAGCAGAAGTGCCGCAACAAGGAACTCCTGACAGATCTCGTCATCCTCATCGCTCCATTCGCTCCACACATCGCAGAAGAGTTGTGGGCAGCACTTGGCGAGCAGGGCAGCGTTTGCGATGCAGCATGGCCAAAGTATGATGAGCAGTATCTGAAGGAGAACGATATGCAGCTCACTATTTCCTTCAATGGTAAAGCTCGTTTCCAGATGACTTTCCCTGTGGATACTCCTAACGAGGAAATCCAGAAGCAGGTATTGGCAGACGAGAAGAGCCAGAAGTACTTGGAAGGATTCAACGTGTTGAAGGTGATCATCGTACCAAAGAAGATCGTCAACGTTGTGTTGAAAAAGTAATTTATTGATAATATCCAGAAGGTCGTCTCATCTAAAAATGGGCGACCTTCTGCGCTTTAAAAATACGAGGAAAATATTATGCAAATAGCAATCAGTCAAACAATTAAGAATGAGTGCAAGGATTATTTCTACATCACCCTTGGACTCTTGCTTTACACATTTGGATGGACCATTTTCCTGCTTCCATACCAGATAGTAACGGGTGGCGTAACGGGTATCGCAGCCGTGATTTACTACGGCACGGGGATACCTATCTATTTGTCTTATTTTCTCATTAATGCCGCCTTGCTGCTTGCCGCGCTGAAGATTCTGGGATTCAAATTCATGGTGAAGACCATCTATGCCATCATCATGCTCTCCGTGTTCCTGGCGCTGGCGCAAGACTGGATGATAGGTGAAGATGGCAAGATGGTGCAGATATTGGGAGAGGGACAGGACTTCATGTCGCTCATCATCGGCTGTCTGTTTACGGGTTTATCACTCGCCATCGTCTTTCTGCATAATGGAAGTACAGGTGGAACGGATATCATTGCTGCCATCGTCAACAAATATCACAACATCTCGCTGGGCCGTGTGCTTATCTTCGTGGATCTCCTCATCGTGGGCAGTTCATTCTTCGTCTTCAATGCGAAACCAGAGTTTACCGCGATAGACGCCGTTAGAAAGGTAGTATTCGGTCTCTGTACGATGGTGATAGAAAACCTGGTACTCGACTATGTGATGAATGCCAAGCGAGAGAGTGTACAGTTTATGATATTCAGCAAGAAATATCAGGAGATAGCCAATGCCATCGGTATGCAGATGGATCATGGCGTAACCATTCTCGATGGCCATGGCTGGTACACGGGCAACGAGATGAAGGTGCTCTGTATCCTAGCAAAGAAGAACGAGAGCGTCACCATCTTCCGTATCGTCAAGATCATCGACCCAAATGCCTTTGTAAGTCAGAGTTCCGTAATCGGTGTGTATGGCGAGGGATTTGATGAGATGAAGGTGAAAATCAAAGATAAAGACATTAAAACAATTAAAAGTTAAAAGTTTATAGCGGCTTCGCCGTATAGCAAGAAGCACTATTGCAAGAATGCCCTATAAACTATTAACTATAAATTATAAACTTATGAAAAGGATAGTTTTTGCAACAAATAACCAGCATAAACTCCAGGAGATTCGCGACATCCTGGGCAGCGGCTACGAGGTAGTATCGCTGAAGGAAATAGGATGCGATGTGGATATTCCTGAAACAGGTAACACATTGGAAGAGAATGCCTTGCAGAAGGCGCAGTATGTTTATGACCATTACCACGTAAGTTGCTTTGCCGATGATACCGGTCTGGAGGTAGAGGCACTTGATGGTGCCCCTGGCGTTCACAGTGCCCGCTATGCCGAGGGAACCGACCACGACAGTGAGGCTAACATGGCTAAGCTGTTGAGAGAACTGGACGGTAAGGAAAACCGCCAGGCCCGCTTCCGCACTGTTATCTGCTACATCGAGAAGCAGGATGTATGTCCTTGCGGCTGCACCAGCATCAAGAAAATCCACCAGTCGAGGGTATCGTAAACGGCCATATCGCCACCGAGAAACATGGTACCGAAGGCTTCGGCTACGACCCAATCTTCGTTCCGGAAGGATATGACCAGAGTTTTGCTGAGCTGGGTGAGGAAATCAAGAACGGCATCAGCCACAGAGCAAGAGCCGTGGCTAAATTGGTAGAGTATTTGAAAAAGAAATAAAATTTATTCTTGTTCAATACAGAATAGAATAACATTATAACAAAGAAAAGGCATCATGATCAGGACACTCAATTCCCTGCGATTCATTCTTATCCTAATGATTGTGATTTCGCATTCCACCCTACCCATATCCCAAGATTTAATCAATTACTTGGGCGAGTTTCCTGTTGCCATTTTCTTTGTTATCAGTGGTTTTGTACTCTCTTTAAGCAAAGGAGAAAAACTACAGAAAGAAGAATTGGGAAACAGAAATTTTTTCCTTTCCCGTATCATCAAACTCTATCCTCTGCATATTCTGATTCTCGCCATTCTCATATTAATGGATTGGCGATTAGGGCGTATATTACCATGGTATCAGATTCTATCCCATTCGCTGTTGATACAAACCTGGTATCCAGCACATGACTTTATGGCTCATCTCAATGCAGCTACATGGTTTATTTCTGATCTTATCTTCTTCTATCTTATATTTAAGTATTTATACGCTTGGATTATGCGACATTCCTGGTTATACTTATTAGCAACAATAAATATATATATGGCAGTTTATATCAGTATCTCGCTCTATGCACAAGCAGATTATTCAGCCGGCTACATTTATGCCCACCCATTATTCAGAATGATAGATTTCATGATAGGTATCCTTTTATATAAAGTATGCAGATCAGAAAAAGGTAAAAAAATAGCAGATAAGATAACAAACTCAACTTCTTTCTGGCAAGTAAACCTATCGGATATGGGAGTGGTATTGCTGTTTATCGCAATGTATTTCCTATCAATCCATTGCAATCCGAACATTCGCTGTGCCATTATTTATTGGATACCATCAGCCATAACCGTGTTCTATTTTACAGCAAGAGATCAAGGTAAAGGTTGTTTTATTAGGATATTCCATAATAAACTCTTGCTATGGCTAGGCAGCATCAGTTTTGAAATATTTCTCTGTCATAATCTCTGCTTTCGCATCATACAGAGTATATTTCTTAAACGATATGGAGAAGGAAATCCACATCAAGAATTCCAATTCATCCTATCCCTCACTTTTATTATCCTCACAGCATGGATAGCAAAGAAAGCCATCGTTTTACCCATCCAGCATCAACTTCAAAAATATCTATAAGTATCTGTTTATAAAAACAATAAATAGTTATATTTGCAGTTAATATAGTATTAGGCTTTAAAATAACAGACAATGAAGACAATAACATTATTAATTACAATACTATTCATGGTACTTCCCTTATCGGCCACAGATAAGGAAAGTTGGGAAATATACACCAGTTATAATGATATAACAGAAATCGAACCAGCAGGAAACCTAGTGTTTGCCTTAGCATCTAACGGACTTTTTTCTTATCATATAAAAGATGGTTCAGTTACGACATATGATAAAGCAAACACTCTTTCCGACTTTGATATTAATCATATAGCTTGGAATAAGACTACCAAAAATTGGTAATTACATATACCAATGGCAATATTGACCTGTTGGATACCAATGGAAATGTAGTTAATGTGCCTGATTTGTATCTGAAAAGTATAGAACAGATAATAAACAGATAAACATTAATATATATAATAATGGGGTCAAATGTTATTTATCT
>ENA-OQDW01001069-OQDW01001069.1-human-gut-metagenome-genome-assembly--contig:-NODE-1069-length-10414-cov-2.007971_pt1 | contig 10414 bp, 12 predicted proteins | sample MGYA00242784_ERZ504613 | MGnify/ENA primary metagenome ERZ504613 (study PRJEB26092, sample SAMD00036330) | human gut metagenome | host: Homo sapiens | study: EMG produced TPA metagenomics assembly of... | reverse complement strand
TATTGTTAAGGCGATTATGGAATCGTTCCATCATGAGTATGGAGTGAACAACTATGAAAACGGAGTGGAATTCTGGTTTGAATTATCTGCAAAATAGAGGAGGGCACAAGTGATATGATAGCGATTATTGATTATGATGCGGGGAATATAAAAAGCGTAGAAAAAGCATTACAAAAGTTGGGACAGGATGTTGTGATCACACGCGAGAAAGAGCAGATTTTAGCTGCGGATAAAGTGATTCTGCCTGGAGTCGGGGCATTTGGAGATGCGATGAAGAATCTGAACGAGTATGGTCTGGTGGAGGTTATTCATCAAGTGGTGGAAAAAAGGATTCCCTTTTTGGGGATTTGTCTTGGGCTGCAGCTTTTGTTTGAAAAAAGCGACGAGTCGGAAGGCGTGAAAGGACTTGGAATTTTAAAAGGAGAGGTTTGCAGAATTCCGGATCAAGAAGGGTTTAAGATTCCGCATATGGGATGGAACTCTTTGCATCTTCAGAATGACGGAAGACTCTTTCGGGGAATTGAAGAGGACGCATATGTATATTTCGTGCATTCTTATTACCTGAAAGCCAAGGAGGAACAAATTGTGAAGGCGACGACAGAATACGGCGCACACATCCATGCATCTGTGGAAATGGATAATGTGTTTGCATGCCAGTTTCATCCGGAAAAAAGCAGTGATGTGGGACTTCGGATTTTGAAAAATTTTGTAGAGCTTAGCTAGGAGGAAGAGAGATGTTTACGAAAAGAATAATCCCTTGTTTGGATGTGCACAATGGGCGCGTGGTGAAAGGAGTTAATTTTGTAGATTTGATAGATGCCGGTGACCCGGTTGAGATTGCGAAGGCATATGATGCAGCAGGAGCAGATGAGATTGTATTTTTGGATATCACAGCATCGTCAGATGAGAGAGAAACTGTTGTCGATATGGTGCGGAAAGTGGCCGCCAATGTATTTATTCCTTTTACAGTTGGCGGAGGAATCCGGACGGTAGAAGATTTTAAAGTACTTTTGCGGGAAGGAGCGGATAAGATTTCAATCAATTCATCTGCGATCAATCGTCCAGAGTTGATACGGGAAGCGGCAGAAAAATTCGGCAGTCAGTGTGTGGTTGTCGCAATTGATGCGAAGAAAAGAGCGGATGGAACCGGATGGAACATCTATAAAAATGGTGGAAGAGTCGATGTCGGTATCGACGCGGTTGAGTGGGCAAAAAAAGTGGGTGCGCTCGGAGCGGGAGAGATTCTTTTAACGAGTATGGATGGAGATGGAACAAAGGCAGGGTATGACCTGGAGTTGACAAGAGCGATTGCGGAAGCAGTATCGATTCCGGTCATCGCATCAGGCGGTGCAGGAACGCTGGAACATTTTTATGAGGCGTTGACGGAAGGAAAGGCAGATGCGGCGCTTGCAGCATCTCTATTCCATTTTAAAGAATTAGAGATTAAAGAAGTCAAACAATACTTGCGAGAGAAAGGCGTTTCAGTCAGAATGTAAGGAGGAAGAAAAGATGGCGGCAATCAACGGAGATTGGCTGGAAGCATTAAAGGATGAATTCAAAAAAGACTATTATAAGCAGCTGTTTGAGAAGGTGAACGAAGAGTATCGGACGAGATTAATATTTCCACCGGCAAATGACATATTTAACGCATTTCATCTGACACCTTTAAAAGATGTGAAAGTGGTTATCTTAGGACAGGATCCGTATCATGGAAATAATCAGGCGCATGGACTTTGCTTTTCGGTAAAGCCGGAGGTGGAGATACCACCATCGCTTGTAAATATTTACAAAGAACTGCATGATGATTTGGGGTGCACGATTCCTGACCACGGATACCTTGTGAAATGGGCGAAACAGGGAGTGTTAATGCTCAATACTGGTTTTGACTGTGCGGGCGCATCAGGCAAATTCCCACAGAGGAATCGGCTGGGAAGAGTTTACAGATGCGGCAATCCGTGTGTTGAATACACAGGATCGACCGATTGTGTTTATTCTATGGGGAAGACCGGCTCAGATGAAAAAAGCGATGTTGAATAACCCAAAGCATCTGATATTGGAAGCTCCACATCCAAGTCCACTGTCTTCTTACCGTGGTTTTTTTGGAAGCAGACCATTCAGTAAGACGAATCAATTCCTTGAGGCGAATGGAGTGGAACCGATCGACTGGCAGATTGATGAATTGTAGAGAAAAGAGATGTAACATAGAATAAAAGTTGAGATATGCGAATGGAAGGCGTATGTTTCAACTTTTTTAATTGATATCTTGACATTTCACATAAAATATGGTTATATGAACATATGAACAATCGCTCATATGAGGAGGTAGAAAGATGAAACAGAATCATGAAGAACATAAAGAGCAACATCATCATAACCATGAAGCCTGTGGATGTGGTCACGACCATGAACACGAAGTCTGCGGATGCGGACATGACCATGAACATGAGAGTGGTGATAAAGAAAGTCATTCGCATGTTCAATCGGATGCGAAGCAAAAAGTATATATCTTAGAAAATCTTGGTTGTGCAAACTGTGCGGCGAAGATGGAGAGAAAGATTAAGGAATTGCCGGAAGTGGAAGATGCGGTGATCACATTTGCGACAAAGCAGTTAAAAGTTGCATCGAATCATCAAGAGGATCTTCTTCCGGTACTACAGGAAATTTGTGCATCGATAGAGTCTGAGGTAGTGGTAAAACAAAAAGAGTCAAAAGTACACAAAGAAAAACAGGAGGAGAACCAAAAAGCGATAATAGGTATTCTTGCAGGTGCAGTATTGTTTGCAGCAGGGATGATATTTGAGGATTCTTATCCGACAGTGACATCAATTGGATTTGTTATAGCCTATCTGATTCTTGGTGGGAAAATTGTATTACAGGCAGCGAAGAATCTGAAGAAGGGGCACGTGTTTGATGAAAACTTTCTGATGAGTATTGCGACGCTGGCGGCATTTGCAATTGGAGATTTTGCTGAGGCGGTAGGTGTGATGCTGTTTTACCGGTGTGGAGAGTTGTTTGAAGATATTGCAGTGGAAAAGAGCCGTGGACAGATTATGGATGCGGTTGACATGAGACCGGAGGTTGTAAATCTTCTGCATGGAGATGAGGTGGAAGTGATTCCGGCAGAGGAAGCGCAGATCGGAGACGTGCTCCTTGTGAGAGTTGGAGATCGAATTCCGCTTGACGGAGTGATTTTAAGCGGTGAGAGCCGCATCGATACAGCGCCGGTGACAGGTGAACCGGTTCCTGTAAAAGCAGGCGAAGGTGACCGGGTAATCTCAGGGTGTGTCAATACTTCCGGAATGTTAAAGGTTCGGGTAGAAAAGACACTTGGCGACTCTATGGTTACACGGATTCTGCAGTCTGTCGAAAATGCGGCGGCAAGCAAGCCGAAGATAGACCGATTTATTACAAGATTTGCAAGGGTCTACACACCATTTGTAGTAATCCTGGCATTGGGAACTGCAATTATCCCTTCACTGATTACGGGAGATTGGAAATTTTGGATTTATACAGCAATCACATTTCTCGTTATAAGCTGTCCATGTGCGCTCGTATTGAGTGTGCCGCTTGCATTTTTCTCCGGAATTGGCGCGGGATCTAAAAAGGGAATTCTTTTTAAAGGCGGAATTGCTTTGGAGGCGTTAAAAGAGGTCAAGGCAGTTGTCATGGATAAGACAGGGACTATTACAAAAGGAAATTTTGAAGTGCAGAAGTGTATTTCATTGGGGGCATGGAAGGAAGAAGAACTCTTAGCAGTTGCAGCAGGATGTGAGAGTACATCCACGCATCCGATTGGGAACAGTATTGTGGAGGAAGCAAAAAAACGTTCTGTAGAATTGGAACGCCCATCAAAAGTGGAAGAAATATCAGGAAAGGGAATCCGTGCGCAAATGAAACTCGGCGAGGTGCTATGCGGAAACAGAGCCCTTTTAGAAATGCATCATGTGAATGTGCAAATGATGGAGAGCGACGTTTATGGAACCGAAGTATTTGTCGCGATAAATGGAGAGCTGGCAGGATATCTTGTCATTGCGGACACTTTGAAAGAAGATTCCGTTAGTGCAATCAGAAAGATGAAAAAATACGGACTTCGAACAGCAATGCTTACAGGAGATGCCAAAACAAGTGCAGATGCCATAGCCAAAAAGGCAGGTGTAGAAGAAGTGTACGCACAGCTTTTGCCGGAGGATAAGGTAGAAAAATTAAAGGAGATACGTCAAAAGAACGGAGCTGTTATGTTTGTTGGAGATGGAATCAATGATGCGCCGGTGCTGGCTGGAGCAGATGTCGGAGCCGCGATGGGAAGTGGAGCGGATGCTGCGATTGAAGCGGCAGATGTAGTGTTTATGACTCTTCGATGGAAGCGATTCCGCAATCTGTTGCAATTGCAAAAGCGACCGGAGCGATTGCCATGCAAAATGTTGTGTTTGCACTGATTGTGAAAGCTCTGGTAATGATACTTGGACTTATGGGATTTGCAAATATGTGGCTGGCAGTGTTTGCCGATACAGGAGTTGCGATGCTCTGTGTATTAAATTCCATCCGAATTTTATATAAGAAATAAAAGAAGTGCGGCTGTTGTCCTGCGGTGAGTCAGGGGAACAGTCGTACTTATTTTGCAGGAAAGTATTGACCAAACAGAGTACATCATTCATAATTGTTCTATGAATGTCGAGTCATATGAAAGGAGTAAGATATGGAAAAATCGGAAATAGAATGTTGTGGGACAACGCATTTGCATGACAGTCTGGTACACCAGATTGAAGACGGAATGCCGAAAGAAGAAACGATACGAGAATTGTCAGATTTCTTCAAAGTATTTGGAGATATGACGAGAATAAAAATTTTATGTGTGTTGTTTCAGGCAGAGTTGTGTGTGTGTGATTTGGCAGAAGTTGTGGGAATGACTCAATCTGCAGTGTCACATCAACTGAGAATATTAAAACAGATGAAGTTAGTAAAGAATAGAAGAGAAGGAAAGACGGTATTTTACTCGCTGGCAGACGGCATATACAGAGCATCTTGAATCAGGGAATGGAGCATATAATAGAGTAGAGGCTGTTTGATGAGGGCAGGTTATGAAGGAAAGAATACGTAATAATGTGTACATGACAGTGTGCGGACTTTTGTTGTATTTGGGAAGTGTCTGGCTGAGCAGAAGTTATCATTTGCCGTCGGACATTGCGTTTGGCTGTTTTTTTGCAGCGTACCTACTGGCTGGGTACAGTGTGTTTCAGAAGATTGCGGAACATTTTTTGGAGAAAATTTTTCTGGATGGGAATGTACTGCTTGTAATCACTACAATTTGTGCGTTTGCCGTTGGATATTATGTGGAGGCAGTGGCGGTGATCTTGATTTTTCAGGTTGGACATCTGATCGAGATGATCACAATAGATCGCTCCAAACGAAGAATCAGAGAACTCATCGATGTACATGCAATCCTTGCAAATAAACTGGTAGATGGGGAAGAAATACAGGTAGAGCCGTCAGAGCTTGAAAAGGACGACAGAATCTTGATCAGACCGGGCGAACGAGTTCCGGTAGATGGGATAGTCGTTTCGGGGACAACTTCGCTTGATACACAGATGATTACGGGAGAGGCAATTCCGCGTGAGGAAGAGCCGGGCGGAATTGTATATAGTGGAAGTCTGAATCTGACAGGCGCCATAGAAGTCAAAGTGCTTCATACATATGATGATTCTACGGTGTCAAGAATCTTGAATATCGTAGAAAATGTAGATACGAAAAAGGCAGAAAGTGAGCACAAAGTACAAAGATACATTCAGATTTATGTAGCTTGATATTAGCGTCGGCAGCGATGCTTGTTGTTTTGCCAAGTCTGTTTGATAAGACATATGAGTATGTGACTGGAATGAAGAGAGTTGTTGTATTTTGGCGGCAGCCTGCCCATGTGCGATTGGGATGTCTGTATCCACAGCATTTTAGGCGGGATTCTTTCCGCTGCTAAAAAAGGTGTAATCGTAAAAGGAGGCGTGTATCTGGAAATTTTGGCGAAGGTGAACACCTTTCTGTTCGATAAGACGGGAACGTTGACGGAAGGTGTTTTTGAAGTGCAGGAGGTACATGCACAGTGGCTTACAGAGGAGGAATTATTGGAGATTGCAACATATGTGGAAAGCTACTCGAATCATCCGATTGCTGTTTCCTTGAAAAATGCTTATGGGAAAGAACTTGAAAAGACCCGTATGACTGAGATGGAAGAGATTCCGGGATATGGATTGACAGCAATTTACGAGGGAAAGAAAGTGTATGTTGGAAATGCAAGACTGATGGAAGAAAGAGGCATCCGGTTTCAGGAAATACACAAGTCAGGAAGCGTAATTTACATTGCGGTTGACGGGAAATATGCAGGTTATATCGTCGTTTCAGATATGATAAAAAAAGATGCAAAAGAGATGATTATGTATTTGAAAAAGCATTGTCAGGCAGTCGCTGTGATGGTGACGGGAGATACCCAGTTTACTGGAAAAGAAGTGGCTGAGGAATTGGAATTAGACTATTATTATGCAAATCAGCTTCCGCAGGATAAGGTGGAGCGATTGGAAGAATTTTTGAATATGCAGGACGACACGGAATGTCTTGCAGCAGTTGGAGACGGTATCAATGATGCGCCGGTGCTCACGAGAGCCGACGTAGGGATTGCTATGGGAGCGCTTGGCTCAGATGCAGCGATCGAAGCGGCGGATATTGTCCTGATGGATGATGAACCGTTGGCGCTGGTAGATGCAGTCCGTATTGCAAAGGAGACGTTGAAGGTCATCAGGCAGAACACGGTTTATGCGGTTCTTATTAAAATAATCGTATTGGGATTGGCGCTGTGCGGAATGATAACAATCAAGGGGGCGATCATTTGGGAAGTATGTGTGATTGTGCTTGCGATTGTGAATGCTGCATGGGCATCTAAAAATCCGGCATAATAGAAAAGGAGCAGAGATGAAAAAAAGGAAAATAGCAATGCTTGTCATGACGGGAGTTTTATTGACAGGCTGTATGGGAACAAATTATTTGGAAGAAGGCGTTTCTCAGTTGGAAGAAAAGCAATATGAGGAGGCGAGCAAGTCTTTTCAGAAGGAGATCGATGAAGAAAGAACTTAGATGAGGCATACCGCGGAATGGGAATTGCATATTTTGAGATGGAAGAATTCGAAAAAGCAATTGATGCGTTCGGGGAGGCATTGGACAATGGGGCAGAAGAAACGGCAACGTTATATAATTTTATCGGTATCAGTAATATGAAAATCGAAAATTATGAGGAAGCGGTATCTGCCTTTGAAAAAGGTATGTCTATGGAGGATTGCTCTGATACAATGAAACAGGAGATGCTGTTTAACACGGTTGTATCATATGAAAAGTTGGGGGACTGGGACAATGCAAAAGAGAAAGTGAGCGAGTATAACGAGCAGTATCCTGGAGACTCGAAGGCAGAAAAAGAAGCAGAATTTTTGGAGACCAGATAGGAGGGCTTTATGGCGGAAATGATAGAACTGAAACAGGTGAAGGAAAAGGTCATTTTGGTCGGAGTCAGCACGGATGATCATGATGATACGGAGAAATCGCTGGATGAACTGGAAGAACTGGCGTCAACTGCAGGGGCAGTGACGGTCGGGCGTGTTGTTCAAAATCTGTCACAGATCCACCGGTGACCTATGTCGGAAAAGGAAAGTTGGACGAGATAAAAGACCTGTTGTGGGAGACAGAGGCGACGGGCATCATCTGTGATGATGAATTATCGCCGATTCAGCTTGGAAACATGGAAGATGCGTTGAATACAAAGATTATGGATCGAACCCTCATTATTTTGGATATTTTTGCAAACAGGGCGTCGACCAATGAGGGGAAAATTCAAGTAGAACTTGCGCAGTTGAAATACAGACAGTCGCGTCTTGTGGGACTTGGAAAATCATTGTCAAGACTTGGCGGCGGAATCGGGACAAGAGGTCCGGGAGAGAAAAAGCTTGAGATGGATAGGCGTCTGATCAAGGGGCGGATTGCCCAGTTGAACCGAGAATTGAAAGATGTCAAGCGGCACCGTGAGGTGACAAGAGAGCAAAGAAGCAGAAACCAAGTTCCGGTCATTGCGATTGTCGGTTACACAAATGCCGGGAAATCTACACTTTTGAATACACTGACGGGGGCGGATGTGCTGGAAGAAGATAAGCTGTTTGCGACGCTGGATCCGACAACCCGGAACTTAAAACTCCCAAGTAAACAAGAGGTATTGCTGACGGATACAGTTGGATTTATCCGAAAACTGCCGCACCATCTGATTGAAGCCTTCAAAAGTACGTTGGAGGAAGCAAAATATGCAGACATCATCCTGCATGTGGTGGATGCATCTAATCCGCAGATGGATGAGCAGATGTATATTGTCTATGAGACACTGATGAATCTGGAAGTTAAGAATAAACCGGTTATCACGGCGTTTAATAAACAGGATAAAGTAGATGGTGAGGTTATTTTACGTGATTTTAAAGCAGATCATGTTGTGAATATTTCGGCAAAGACTGGTGAGGGATTAGAGAATCTGCAAAATGTAATCGAAGAAGTTTTGCGGGAACAGAAAATTTTAATTGAGCAGCTTTATCCGTATGCTGATGCGGGAAAGATACAATTGATTCGAAAATACGGGGAACTGTTAGAAGAAGAGTACCGGGAAGAAGGTATTTTTGCAAAAGGGTACATTCCGATTGAAATCTATGAGAAAGTGAAACTGTGAGAGAAATGAAAAGATATCAGATTACAGAGTGGTGCCATCATTTTATGGAGAATCATGTGAAAGAAGGAGATCTCTGTATTGATGCGACAGCCGGAAACGGAAATGATACGCTCTTTTTGTGTGAACTTGTAGGAGAGTGTGGACGGGTGTTGGCATTCGACATTCAAAAAGAAGCGGTGGAAAATACGAAAAAGCGGATTTTGGAACATCAGATGGAAAAACGTGCAGATGTTTTTCTGGAAAGTCATGCGAAGATGCAGAAGTATGCAAAGGAAGAAACGGTAGACTGCATCGTATTTAATTTCGGATACCTTCCGGGCGGTGACCATCAGCTTGCGACTAAAGCAGATACAAGTATAGAGGCAATCAGACAGGGACTGCGACTGCTGAAGGTGGGAGGCATGATGAGTCTTTGCATTTACAGCGGAGGGGACAGCGGATTTGAGGAACGGGATGCAATCCTGTCATTTCTGAAATGCCTGGATACAAAATATTATCTTGTTATTCTGAGTTCCTATTACAATCGCCCCAATCATCCGCCGATACCGGTGATGATTCTGAAGTTAAAGTCTGACGTGGCGATTCATGAAAACACTTCCGATAAGCACGGGAAAAAGTAGAATAATCTTGAAAACCACAGTCAAAACAGGCTTCTAGAACCGGAGACCCCTGTAGGATCAAGTCTTTGGCAAAAAGAAGTCGTTTTTGTGTAATATAATTTCCGAGGCTGTATCCGGTCTCGGATTTGAACAGGCGCATCATATAGTATTTGCTTAGATAGAATCTTGAGGCGAGGTCATCAATTGAAAGATGGGCGGACAAATTGGCATTGATATAGTGCAGAATGTCCGCTATTTTTTCGTTGTAGACGGCGGTATCCAAAAAGAAAAGCTGTCTTGCGTGCGCCGCGCGATTGAGATGAATCATAAATTCTAAAAAAAGAACTTGCCTGTAGAGTTCGTTGGCATAGCCATCAGAGGAAAAGGATTCTTCCAATCTTTGGATTGTCTGAAACAAAATACTTTTTTGACGAGTGGGAATCCGAAGCACACTGGATTCCTTTTTTGCTGCTTTTTGAAAACAATATCCCAAGTCGTAGTCCTGTGTACGGTAGTTTTCAATAAAAGTGGGAGAGATGTAAATAATAATCCGCTCATATGGCGTGGTTGTGTCGACGACCGGGCGGTGAATCTCATTATGGCGGACAAGAACCATATCGTAAGGTTCGAGCTGATAGGTTCGTCCCTCGATGGTATAATGCACATTTCCCTTGATTAAAATAGTGATCTTATCAAATTCATGGTAATGATATTTAATATTTGGAATACTCCTGTCTGTCAGATGAAACAACCGGAAATCACTGCTTAAATATCCTTTTTTTCATAGTGTTCCATATCAAACCCTCCTGCTATGAGAGTATTATATAGCATTATTTGCAATATAGAAAGCATTATTTGTGTATTTGTGACATATAATGCCTGTTAAGATAGAAGTAGTAAAAATGCCGTGGAGGGTGAATGTATGAACGTTGTATTAGAAAAATATCATGGACTTGGAAATGATTACCTTGTATTTGACCCAAATAAAAATGAAATGGAATTAAATGAAGAAAATGTCAGACTGTTATGTGACCGCAATTATGGTATAGGAGCGGAAGGGATTTTGGAAGGTCCTGTT
>ENA-OQDW01001068-OQDW01001068.1-human-gut-metagenome-genome-assembly--contig:-NODE-1068-length-10415-cov-1.599728_pt1 | contig 10415 bp, 10 predicted proteins | sample MGYA00242784_ERZ504613 | MGnify/ENA primary metagenome ERZ504613 (study PRJEB26092, sample SAMD00036330) | human gut metagenome | host: Homo sapiens | study: EMG produced TPA metagenomics assembly of... | reverse complement strand
CCGCCCTTTTCGCAGTAGGGGCCGTGATGCTCTTGGCAGGAGCTGCCGTTTATATCACGGGCTGGCCTCTTTCACCTTATATATATACTATCGGCGCTACGATGGTTGCTTTGGCCCAAATTAATTCTCCGTCCAAATGTAAAAGTCCCACTGTCAAACGCCTGCGCCGACAGCAAATATTCGGTGCGCTTTTGCTGGTGCTTACGGGGGCATTCATGCTCTTTACAAGGGGCAATGAATGGATTGTGTCTCTGACGATAGCCGCCATTCTTGAGCTTTACACTTCGGTACGTATTCCACAAGAGGAGGCGAAAGAAGGTTTAAGCTAAATCCGGAACATATATTCTGCATAAACAAGAGGGGCTGAACTCTTTTATAGAGCCAGCCCCTTTCTCATTTAGTTAATCTTCTGCGTTATCCGTCTATCTTTCTACCTTTTCTACTGTCAGAACTGCCGAAGAGACACCTGCCGTTACGTCAACTGTGAACCGGTAAGCGACACCGTTTTCCAGGCTTTTGCCTTCTACGAGGCCCAAGTTGCCGGCATCACGTCCGTTGGTACTGTCACCTATAAATACTAAGTCACTGGTGGTAGACAAGGCATCGTTTTTATATTCACCTCCCCAACCTTGCTGGTGGAAGAACTTGAAGTTGATGTCATCAGATTTGATTTGCTCTCCCGCTACTACTGTTACCTGATACTTCTTCGCTTCAATCTGTGACATGCAGAGACCTTTTTCTGTAGTCCAACCTACGGCATTGGTCGCTACGGAAGGTTTACCGATACCGTCACCGATAATCCAAAGGGCGCCGGTTCCGTCATCGTTCAGAGTGGCGGTGCTTGTTCCGTTCATTTTCAATACTTCCAGATAATTCAGGGCCAGGTTGGCAATGACGCGATAAGTTCCATCGATGGGCAGGAACTTCAGCGAACCGTCTTCATTCTTTTCGAAGAAGTCGGGGTCTATCCAATATTGGTCGAAGTTGGGAATGTCTGCAGTGATGTTGTCCCCTTGCTTCAGATTGAGGTCGATGCTGTAATGGTCATCATCCACCATCTCCATTTCAGAACCGTTCAGCAGTAGTTTCACGAAAGGAGCGGCTGCATAAGTCAACGTATTGAAGGAGATGGAATATTCTCCAGCTGACAGATTGGAGAAGGTAATTTCACTGGAGGTACCTTGTGTAATGGCACCGTTGCTCCATCCGAAGTTGATTTCATTCCCGTTGGCGCCTACTTTAGGAGCTTTGATGTAACCTTTCACTTTTTGTGCAAATTCACCGGTCACGCTATACTGATTGGCTGCGACTTTTCCATGCGGTATTCTTGGTCTCCGGAAATCAGAGTTAGGTAGGGGAAGTCCGGACGACTCAGCGCCACGTCATAGCTTTTTTCTGTAATTGTGAAATTGATGTTCTGCAGAATGAACTTCAATGTAGCTGTTCCGTTGGGAATATTTGCCAGATAGGGAACATATATTTTCCCGGTATAGTCTTGACCGTTTACTTTTGTACGGATTATAGTCTCTGACACCATTTCGTCGCTGAAGTATAACCGCGCTTTTAACGTGGAAAGGGGTACATCTGCGTCCGATGCCTTGATTGTAAAAGGCAGACTGTCTCCGAACAAGGCTGAAGAAGGTTCTGCCTGAAAGTCCATTGTCGGGTTGCCGGGAACCGGATCGTCATCGCTGCAAGCATTCAGCATGGCTATGCCTGCCAATGCCATTAGATAGTATTTTAAGCTTTTCATTATAATCTTCTGTTTAAATTATTAGTTTTATTTTTTCCAACGGTAAGAAACGACTGCTTTGGCCGGAACTTCGTAGGAAAAGTAGTGTGTGCCGTCGCTTACGGTGATTCGCTTGGCATCTGCATTGTTGTTTGCCAATACGAATGCATAGGTACCGTCCGTATTCTCGAAGGCGGAGTAGGTGATTCCGTTGGCTGTGTAACCGGTCGTTCCGATACGTACAGCTCCCGGTTTCACGACTGAAGACATGTGCCCGATAAGGTAATAATGGGAATTACGGACAATTTTAGAATAGTTTGTATTGTCAATATCCACTGCACCGTAGCAGGTCTTGCAAGAACCATCTGAGGGGCTTACCGGTCCCAGGTCACTGTCTAACATCAGATTCCACACAATGGTGCCGCGGCACCAGTTGTTGGCTGTTCCCAATGCTATTTCTTCCATATCGTTAAGCAGGCGTGCTTCCAAATCGCGACCGGAGTTCCAAGTACCGATGGAGGTTTCCGTAAAAAGCAGTTCCTTGTTGGGATAGAGTTTGTGGATATTCAGCAACTCAGAACGGTTACCGCCATAATTATGGTAGGCAGCGCCCGCAATGTATTGTGAGGCTTCCGCATCATCATAAATCTTGGTAGGGTAACTTTTTTGGTCGGCCAGATTGTCGTAGTTGTAGTTATGGTCGAAAACATAAATCTTTGTAGTAACTCCGGCTTCTTTGAAGCAGGGCCCAGGCCGGTCTTGATGAAGTCACGGGCTTCTTCCCATCCCATGAACAAGGATGCTGAGTTACCGTGGTTCAGCGGTTCGTTCTGCGGAGTCACAGCGTGGATTTTGATGCCTTCCTTTTCGAAAGCTTGTATCCATTTTACGAAATAGTCGCCATACGTTCTGTAATATTCGGAGTTCAAGTGTCCGCTGGTCCATGAGTCAAAGGGTACACGTTCCTCCAGGCTTTTCACTTTCATCCACTTCGGACATGTCCAGGGAGCGGCAATTATTTTGACGGCAGGATTGATTGCCAGAATTTCCTTCAATATAGGAATCACATATTTGGTGTCTTCCATCGGAAGGGCAAAGTGCTCAAGCCCCTTTTCGTCACAGCAAGTGAATTCACTGAATGAGAAGTCGGAACAACCGATGGCAATACGTACATAGCTGAAGCCATAGCCTTCTTTGTCCGAGAATGTTTCAGTCAGAAACTTCGTGCGGTTCTCTTGTGTCATCTGCATCAGGTTGTAACCGGTAGAGCCGGTGATGGCTGCACCGAAACCGTCCATTTCCTGATAGCGGGTGGCAGGGTCAAGTGTCACGGTAGAAGGTGACATGTTGCTTCCGGTGCCGAAGGCCAGCCCGGACTTTGTCAAATCATAAGTACGACTGGTGTTCGTTACATAGAGGGTAACATCCTTTGCCTCTTCCGTGGGTTGGTCTGGCTTGGGTTCCGGTGTAGGGGTGATGTTACTGTCATTGTCATTGCCGCAGGCTGCCAGTATGGTGAAGCAGCCTAATGCGGTAGTGAATATATTTCTTAAATTCATATTCAATTGATTTTTATATTACTCATTAGTATTAATAGCCCGGGTTCTGTATCAGATTTTCGTTCTGGTCGATGGCTCCTTGGGGAATAGCCAGCAGATAGGAGTTCTCATTGAACAGATTTTCTTGTGCATGGCGGCCGCTGTCTTTGGCGTAAACGGCGTTCATCACTTCTTCTACCTTATTGAGGCGGCAAAGGTCGTACCAGCGCTGTCCTTCAAAGGCAAGTCCATGCGGCGTTCGTCCATATAAGCTTGGAGCAATGCTTCTTTACTGCTGCGGGTGCTTTGTGGAAGTTTGCCCAGTCCGGCGCGGTTGCGGATGCGGTCGATGATGTCGGCTGCACCGTTCAGGTCGGGAGCCTCTCCCATAATTTTTGCTTCGGCTTTGAGGAGCAGGATATCGGCATATCGCAGATAGATAATGCTGTTGAACGCAGAGCGGCATTTGTACATGAAGGCATAATGGTCTGCCGGATAATAGTTGCTCCATCCGCAGTCATACCATACAACAGATTCATTGTAACGTTTCGTGTCTCCTTGCTCTTCATAGAGGCGGATAAGGTCACGGGAAGGGGTAATCCATTTGGCCCAGGTGAAACTTTCATCCCAGTTGCTCAAGTTACGGCCGAACATCCAAGTACACCAGTTGCCGGAGCCGGGAGGAAAGTGGCTTCGAGAATTGCCTCCTTGGTATTGCGTACCCGGCAGTCTTTTTTTTCCGTATCATACGCCCAAAGGTCGCTGAAGTCTTCCACGAGGTCGAAGCCGTCGGCAGCAAGTTCATCGGCATATTTGATAACCTTTGCATAATCGCGCAGAGGTTTTTCTGCATAGACCTTGGCAAGCATGGCACGTGCCACCGATTTGGTAAGTATGCTCTTGTCTGATGTGTCGTTTGTCGGTGTGTTGGGGTTTTCCACTGCTTCAGTCAGGTCTTTCTCTATTTGGGCGTAAGCCTCTTCAGCCGTATTCTGTGGAGGAAAATAGGTCGGGTACATTTCTTCTACGTTGTCTTCGGTAATGTCACCGCCCACGGTAGTGATGACCGGGAAGTTACCCCATAAGCGTACCATATCGAACATGACCATGGCACGGAATATCTTGGCTTGTGACTGATACTTGCCGCGTTCACTTTCACTGAGTGCCTTGAGCTGGTCACAGCCCACGATGATGCGGTTGGCAACGGCAATGTCGCCTAAGAAACGGTCCCAGTCACGTTTTAGTACAGAATTAGAGCCTTCAATGGAGTTGGTTTCGTAAGGCACCACTTCGGCCCCCGTTGTTCCGGCGTAGGCATTATCGGAATGAGCGTCACCGATAAGCAGTTTGTCGACATACCAGTGCTCCTGCTGGTCACGAAATTTTTTGTGAAGGGTTACCATTGAAGTTTCCACGTCTTGCACACTGTTGAAAATAGGCTTTTCATCAGTTTTGTTCACTCCTTCCGTTACATCCGAGTAGGTGTCTACCGGATTATAGTCCAAGTCACATGAGGTTGCGGTCATTGCCAACAATACACCGCAAGCTATACTTTTATATATATGGTTTAGTTTCATAAGTTATTTCTTCCTTTTTTAGAATTCAACATTGATACCGAAAACGAATGATTTGCTCTGCGGGTAAGTTCCATAGTCGATGCCCTGTACAGAACCGCTGTTGCCATATTGGTTCACTTCGGTCCATACCTGAATAGCTGGTCCAGGTCAGCAAGTTGCTGGCGGTAAAGTAAGGCTGTACGCGGCTGATACCCCATTTCTTGAACTGGCGGCAACGGATGTTGTAAGAGAGTGAAATGTCTTTGACACGCAGGTAGCTGCCGTCTTCTACAAAATAAGTGGAGTTCTTGATGTTGAAGTTGGCTTTCGGGACATTCGTAATCTGTCCGGGGATTCTCCAGCGTTTCAATACTTCCGTTGACTGGTTTTTGCCGTCGTACATGCCTTCGGTTTCCATACGGGACACATTGAAGATGTCGTTTCCGTAGCTTCCCTGGATGAAGATGCTCAGGCTGAGGTCTTTCCATGTAAAGGTGTTTGTCAATCCGTAGATGAAGTCGGGGTTCGGGTCGCCGATATAGGTACGGTCGGAAGTGGAAATCTTGCCGTCTTCGTTAAGGTCGCGATAGATCAGGTTACCGGTTTCAGGGTCTACGCCGTCGCTGATGTAACCGTAGAAACCACCCAAAGGACGTCCGGGCTCATTGCGTACGATATTCTCTTTCACCACCTCGGCACTGCTTGCTGCGGTATAGATTTTCTGCAATGACAGCTTGGTCAGCTTGTTCTTATTGAAAGAAATGTTGAAGTCTGTATCCCAGGAAAACTCGCCGGTCAGGTTGTGGGAGTTGATGGCGAACTCGAATCCCTTGTTGGTCATCTCGCCTTCGTTACGGGTGATGCTGGTGGTTGCTGCCGCACCCGCAGGCAGACTTACGTTCATCAACATGTCTGTGGTTTTCTTGTAATAGTAGTCCATGCTGAAGGTCAGTCTGTTGTTCAGTACGGTCAGGTCAAGGCCGATGTTGGTCTGGCTGGTGGTTTCCCATTTCAGGTCACTTGTTCTCAGGTTGGCCTGGCTGATGCCGGGAACAGCATGGTCGTTGCCCTCTTCGAACCACGGTATGCGGTTGATGTTGTAGCGTTGCAGATACGAGTAATCGCCTATGCCGCTTTGGTTACCGGTCTGTCCCCAGCCGCCACGGAGTTTCAGGTCATCAATCCAAGTGATGTCTTTCATGAATTTTTCCGATGAAATGCGCCAGGCAGCCGAGAAGGACGGGAAAATGCCCCAACGATGGTCGGGATGCAGTTTGGACGAACCGTCGGCACGCATGTTCATGGTAAGCATGTACTTGCTGTCATAATTGTAGGACACGCGGGCGAAATAGGAAGAGATAGCCACTGTGAAGCTCCTGTTCCGGTACCGTCCCATGAAATTTTATTGGCGGCATTCAGAGTCTGTATCTTATCGTCCGGAAGTGTGAGCCGTTTATCCAGCTGTTGGTATAGTCCGATTTGGTATAGGAAGAACCTGCCATGACGTCGATACCATGTTTCTTGATGTTGGTGTTGTAAGTCAATATATTGTCGAAAACCAATACGGTATTCATGTTTCGGTTGTCGGAAGCTGTACCGAAGCTGTTGCGTCCGTCGGTGGCGATATTGGATCGAGGAATGTGGTGCTTACACCGTTACGGCGGTCCAGGGCTACGGATGATTTCAACTTCAGGTTGGGCAGAAAGCTGATGGTAGCGGCTCCGGATGCGATGAGGCGGTTCTCCTTGTTCTTGTTGTTTTTCTGGCGGGCCAGGTTTTCCATCGGGTTCATGATATTTACCCCGTAGAAGTTCTTATTGTATTGATTCGGCTTTTCAGGGTCCCAAATAGGAGCATAGGTCGGTGTGTTGATAACCGAGAGGACTACACCGCCACGGTTGGCACCCGTACCGGAAATGATGCCGGTGTTTCCGATATTGTCGGAGTAGGAGATATTGGCACTTACGTTCAGCCAACTGCGTATCTGGTTGTCAATGTTGGCACGGAAGCTATATCGTTTGAAGTACGTGCCTTCCAAAATGCCTTTTTCATTCAGATAACCGGCAGAGAGGAAGTATTTCATCTTTTCGTTTCCGTTAGATACGGACACCTGGTAGTTTTGGGTCTGTCCGGTTTTGTAAACTTCATCAAACCAGTCTGTCTGGTCTGTTAGACCTTCAAGGGCAGCGGGGTTGACAGCCCCGATTTCTTCCTGTAACTCACGGTATTGTTCTGTATTCAGGGCATCCATGCTCTTGGCTACTTTCGTCATACCATATTGTACGTTCAGTGCCACTTTGGCATTGCCTTCTGCTCCGGCTTTGGTCGTAATCAGTACCACACCGTTGGCTGCACGCGAACCATAGATGGCTGCCGATGAGGCATCCTTTAGGATAGAGAGACTTTCAATGTCGTTGGGAGAGAGAAAGTTGATGTTGTCCACGGGCACACCGTCCACTACGTAGAGCGGGTCGTTGCTGCCGTTGAATGAGGTGGTACCACGTACGCGGATGCTCATGCCTCCGCCCGGTTCACCGCTGGGTTGCATAACCGACACGCCGGCTGCTTTGCCTTGCAGGGCTTGGGCTGCCGATACAATGGGGCGTTGGTCCAAATCCTTTGTAGAAACCGTGGATACGGCTGTGGTTACGTCTTTACGCTTCACACTTCCATAACCGATAACTACCACTTCGTCCAGCAGTTCGTTATCTTCCTGCAATGTGATATTCATGTTGGTGGTTGCTTTTACCTCTATCGTTTTGTAGCCGATGAAGGATATTACCAGTGTGGCATTCTGTCCTACACTCAGGGAAAACTCCCCGTCCAGATTGGTAACAACACCGTTGGCGGTACCCTTTTCCAATACGGATGCGCCAATGACCTCCAGGCCTGCAGCATCTGTTACTTTACCCGTAGCTGTCAATCGTTGGGCAAATGCATTTGTTGACATTAGCAGTACGAGTAATGTCAAAAGGAGCTTGTAACTCCGCGTAAGAAGATTTCTTGTAATCATTCTCATAGTACTTTAATTGAAAGATTTAATTTATTATTAGAAAAGTATGTCCTAATAGAGATTGGTGGTTTTCCATAGTACACTTTTCTTTCTGTGCTGCAAAGATAGCGGACAACCCTATTCGTCCGATAGGCAGGTAATATGGAGAAGTAAGTCTGTGTGAAATGTAAATATCAGATATATAATAAGTTGTATTCTTGCTGATTACTGTGTAAAGTAAAGGTCGGCCACTATGGAAGGAGGTCTGTATATACTGTTTTGTCGCTTTGAGCGGTCGAAATATCTCTTAAATTTCATGTACTTTTTAGGGTGGAGGTTAGTTTATGTTTAGATAGATTAATTTATCTTTGTGCTCTCAGCCTTATATAGATAATAGAAATGAAAAGAAAAATCATAGCTTTACTATTTTTGCTGATGGGGTGTACCTTTCTGAATGCGGCACCTTACAGTGAAAAGATAAAAGAACTGCTGGTGCGTCTTGATTCTCTGATTGCGCAAAAAAACACGTTTGCTATGCTTAAAGAGGCGAAGATTGCCCAGTTGCACAAGCTGCAAAAGAATGTGCGTACTTTGGAAGAGAGATATTGGCTGAATAAAAATCTTTATGATGAGTATTGCGTCTATAACGCCGATTCTGCAATGAATTATGTGGTAGACAATTTGGATATAGTTTATAAGCAGAATGATAAATACCGGCAGATGGAGTGGAAGATAAAAAAGTCTTTTCTGTTGGCTGCCACCGGTCTGTTGAAAGAAGCCCAGGATGAGTTGCGCGGAGTTTCAGGCGGTTCGCTCCCCAAAGAATTGTTAGTGGACTATTACGGACAAATGTTGTATCTGTATTCGCATTTCAATCAGTATACCGGTAGTGAAATGGGTACTTTGCATGAACATTATGCACAGTTGGAGCGTGTTTACAAGGACTCTTTGAATATGGTTCTTACCCCTGAAGACCCCTTGTTCTTGTGGTATAAAGGGCAGGTAGTACAAGGTACGGACAGTATGTATGTTTTTAAAGAACGTTTGCAGAAGGGAATTCTTAATTCTGCATTCGACACTCGGCGCGATGCCATGAATGCTTACGTGCTGGCCTGCTTTTATCGCGAGTCCGATGAGCAGGAAAATTATCTGACTTACCTGATATATTCTGCTATGGCCGATGTACGTATCTCCAATAAAGATATTGCTTCGTTGGAAGAGCTGGCGGGGGTACTTTTTAGTTTGGGTGATATTGACCATGCCTATGTCTACATGAGTTACTGCTTGCAGAATGCTTGGCATATCGGAACCGGGTGAGGGTAGTGGGCATCTCTGCGGTGCAGGACACCATTCATCAGATCTATCAGGAACGTAATCAGAGGCAAGAAGCGCGGTTACGTATGTATTTGGTACTGGTCAGTGTCTTGTCTTTGATATCCTTGTTTGCCTTCCTATATATATACAAGCAGATGAAGCGGTTGAAGCAGTCGCGCCAACAGCTGAATGAGGCAAACAACCGCTTGAATAAGCATGTGGAAGAGCTTTCGAAAATGCACGGACAAGTGGCAGAAACGAATGTACAGCTTACTTCTTTGAATGAACAGTTGAGGGATACCAATAATCAGCTTCGTGAATCCAACTATGTGAAGGAGGAATACATAGGTTATGTCTTTTCCATTTGTTCCAATTATATCAGTAAGCTGGATGAGTATCGGAAAAATATCAATCGTAAGCTTAAGGCAAACCAGTTGGAGGATGTGAAAGCATTGACCGATACTCATTCTATGGCACAGAATGAGTTGAAAGAGTTCTATCATAACTTTGATGCTATCTTCTTGCACATTTATCCGGATTTTGTAAGTGACTTCAATGCCTTGCTCCATCCTGACGAGCAGATTGTGCTAAAAGATGGTGAGTTACTGAATACGGAATTGCGCATTTATGCTTTGGTGCGTTTAGGTATCACTGATAGTGTGAAGATTGCCGAATTCTTGCATTATTCACCTCAGACCGTTTATAATAATCGTTTGAAAACACGTAATAAGGCTATCATTCCTCGGGAAGAGTTTGCTGCCGTTGTGCGTTCTTTGGGTAGGGCACAGAAGTGGATTTGATAAAGGCTTCTACTGATTGTCGCAGTATGGTGCGTAGATGACACCTAAGAGTTAGGAAAAAAACTGCGATGTACTACCTTGTTTTTCTCTAAAAACTAATCTTTCCACAGCAATGTTCTTTTCTTACCACAGCTGTGGAAAGAAAGAAACGCGGGTGTGGTAAGAAAGAAACATATCTGTGGTGAGAAAAGTTGTTCAGTAGTTCTCGTTTAGTATCCGGGCTTTCCGGATGTAGCCTTTCGCAGGTTTATTGTCAGTTCTCTTTGGGCTCCTCAAGCGTGGTGCCGGCCGTTCAGTGGTCTATGTCAAGGGGTGAACTTAGTATATTCCGATGCGCGCGCGTATATATATAATGTGTCCCCTTCCTTCCTGCCTTTCTTTCCCTTTAAAAAACATGCTTTAAAACATATCTATCAATCAGCTAGTTATGAAAAAGTTCACGTAAACCCTCAAAAAAAGCTTGTATATATTTTGCAGATGTCC
>ENA-OQDW01001067-OQDW01001067.1-human-gut-metagenome-genome-assembly--contig:-NODE-1067-length-10418-cov-2.043242_pt1 | contig 10418 bp, 13 predicted proteins | sample MGYA00242784_ERZ504613 | MGnify/ENA primary metagenome ERZ504613 (study PRJEB26092, sample SAMD00036330) | human gut metagenome | host: Homo sapiens | study: EMG produced TPA metagenomics assembly of... | reverse complement strand
GGCATTCGTTAAAACGGAAGAAAAGTCAGATCCCGCAGCCTGTGCTTTGGCAGCTTCGGCGGCAGCTCTCTCCGCTTCGGCGCGGGCAGCAGCCTCGGCGTTGATCTGATCCACAAATGCCTAATCGTGATAATTTAAGATCGTAATACTCATTGGTAACTCCCTTGAAAACAACTTCACTGAATGTAATAACTAGAAAAAGTATAGCATAATTTGCGGGATTAGGAAAGAAAAAATGAAAACCAAGCAAGTCGAACAGAAAGGGACATATTTACGTGCATTCCGGGCAGCATTTCCCTACACGGTACCGGTGCTCACCGGCTATCTGTTTATCGGAATGGCGTTCGGAGTGATGATACAGGAAAAAGGTTACAACTTCTTGTGGGCAATGCTCATGAGCCTGGTGATCTATGCGGGCAGCGGACAGTATCTGGCAGTCAACTTCTTCGCGCCGGGCGTCAGCTTTTCAATGTGATTTTCATGGAATTTATGGTGAATATCCGCCATATTTTTTATGGATTGTCACTGTTGGAACGTTTTTCCGAGATGGGGAAAAAGCGGCTCTACATGATCTTTTCCCTGACGGATGAGACCTACTCACTTTTCTTTGTCACAAAAGTGCCGAAGGATGTGAAGGAGGAGCAGTTCTTATTTGCGATTGCCGTGCTTGACCAGAGTTACTGGATCATCGGCTCCGGCATCGGCGCCCTGCTTGGAAATGTACTTCCGTTCTCCGCGGAGGGCATTGACTTTGCAATGACGGCATTGTTTGTGGTAATCATGGTAGAACAGTGGATGGAGAAGCAGAACCGTCCGAGCGTGGTGATCGGGCTGGTATGTGGACTGGTGTGCAGGCTGGTGTTCGGAGCGGACAATTTTATCCTTCCGACCATGATATGCGTCATGGTCATCCTGCTTTCCTGCAAAAAAATATTCGATAAAATGATTCCGGAGGACGGAAAGGAAGGAGCGAGCCGGAGTGCCAGTAAGTGTTGGAAGATCGCTTGCGATCATATTTACCGTGGCGGGAACGATATTTTTTACCCGGCTGATTCCGTTTCTGTTTTCCCGAAAGGAAAAGAGATTCCGCCGATCATCCGGTATCTGGGGAGGGTGCTGCCCCCGGCGGTCATCGGAATGCTGGTGATCTACTGCCTGAAAAATGTGTCGGTGCTTGCAGTACCTTTTGGTCTGCCGGAATTCATTGCCGTGGCGGCGGTCATCGTGCTTCATGTATGGAAGCGCAACAATCTGCTCAGCATTGGTGTCGGAACGGCACTTTATATGTTTTTGATACAAGTTGTATTCTAGGAAGAGAGGAAGAACCGTATGAAGAAGAAACCATTTGTAACCAAAGAACAGTTAGAAGAAATCGTAAAAAAATACCCAACGCCGTTTCATCTCTACGATGAAAAAGGAATCCGCGAAAATGCGAAGGCAGTGAAGGAAGCATTTGCATGGAACCCGGGATTCCGGGAGTATTTTGCGGTAAAGGCAACGCCGAACCCGTTCATTCTTGACATTTTAAAAGAATATGACTGCGGATGTGACTGTGCGTCGCTGACAGAGCTGATGCTTGCGGATTCCCAGGGCTTCGATGGAAAACACATCATGTTTTCCTCCAATGATACGCCGGCGGAGGAATTTGCATTTGCCAATGAGCTTGGTGCGATCATCAATCTCGACGATTTTACACACATTGATTTTGTGGAAAAAACGATCGGCAGGATTCCGGAGACGATCAGCTGCCGGTACAATCCGGGAGGCGTCTTTAAGATGAGCAACGGCATCATGGATAATCCGGGCGATGCAAAGTACGGTTTTACCCACGAGCAGATCATTGAGGGATTCAAGATCTTAAAGGAGAAGGGAGCCAAGCATTTTGGCGTACATGCGTTTCTTGCCAGCAATACCGTGACAAACGAATATTACCCGAAGCTTGCGAGAGAACTGTTTGAACTGGTTGTGGAACTGCGCGATAAGACGGGATGCGATATCCGTTTTATCAATCTCTCCGGCGGTGTCGGTATTCCGTACACACCGGATCAGACGCCGAACGACATCCGTGTCATCGGAGAGGGCGTCCGGGTGGCATATGAGGAGATCTTAGTTCCGGCGGGACTTGGCGATGTCGCAATCTACACGGAGATGGGACGTTTTATGCTGGGACCGTACGGCTGCCTGGTGACAACGGCCATCCATGAGAAGCATACCCACAAGGAGTACATCGGTGTGGACGCGTGTGCCGTGAACCTGATGCGCCCGGCAATTTACGGGGCATATCACCATATTACGGTGATGGGCAAGGAGGATGCGCCGTGCGACCACAAGTATGATGTGACAGGCTCCCTTTGCGAGAATTGCGATAAGTTTGCGATTGACCGGATGCTGCCGAAGATCGACATGGGAGATCTTCTGGTGATTCATGATACCGGTGCGCATGGTTTTTCCATGGGATACAACTATAACGGAAAATTAAAGTCAGCGGAGGTGCTGCTGAAGGAAGACGGATCGACACAGCTGATCCGTCGTGCCGAGACGCCGGAGGACTATTTCCGCACGTTTGACTGCTTTGATATCTTAAAGGATATGAAGCACCCGAAATAAGCGGCAGATCATTCCGGAAAAAGCACAGCAGCGAGGATGAGATATGTGCATTGATACAGAACGTTTTGAGCGTGCCAGGGCAGAGTCATCGGAATCGAGCGGCAGAGGCTTGGAATCGGCACACTCTCGGAGAAGACGGTACATGCAGTGCTCAAGAATTATTATGCACCGGATGAGGATATGCATGAGATCCCGATTGAGAATTTTGTTGCGGATATTTTTGACGGGGAGGCAGTGATCGAGATTCAGACGCGGTCGTTCCAGAATATGCGGCGGAAACTTGCCGCATTTCTGCCGTTATACCCGGTGACCATCGTCTATCCGATTCCGCATGTGAAGTGGCTTCACTGGATGGATGAGGAGACGGGGGAGATCTCTCCCGGGCGCAAATCGCCCAAGAAGGGAAATGCATACCAGGCATTCATCGAATTGTATAAGATCCGGCCGTTTCTGAAAGATCCGAATCTGAGACTACGGCTGGATCTCATTGACATGGAGGAATACCGTCTGTTAAACGGCTGGAGCCGGGACAAAAAGAAGGGAAGCGACCGCTTCGACCGGATACCGCTTACCTTCGTGGAGGAAGTGCGTGTGGACCGGAGAGAGGACTACATGCAGTTCATCCCCTATGAGATTCCGGAGGAGTTTACTGCGAAGGATTTTGCGGCATGCGCGAAGATTCCGGTGCGGCTGGCACAGACGGTGCTCTTGATTCTGACGGATCTATTGATTGTGGAGCGGATTGGAAAGCAGGGAAGAAGTTATCTCTACCGGATCTGCGAGATTGAATGAATCTCTTCCCAAGCGGGGCGTTCTGTGTTATACTGACTGCCGGATGTATATTTATGCAGTATCTATGTGAGAGATAAGGAAGCATGAGGTAGATAGTACGATGAAAAACACAGCAATCAAATTATCCGGCATACTGCTTGCCGGAGCGGTCTTTTTTTCGACGCTGTTAGGTTACGGCACACAGGCTGCCGCGGCGACGGCGATAGGCAGCGACACGGAGGCGGGACAGGCATCCGGCGACGGTTCTGTTACGTCGGTTGCGGATCTTCCGGGAAAGCATATCGGTGTACAGCTCGGCACGACCGGAGATATCATGGTCAGCGACTATGAGACGGACGGCTCGGGCACGGTAGTAGAGCGTTACAATAAGGGCGCGGATGCCGTGCAGGCATTAAAGCAGGGAAAGTTAGACTGCGTGATTATTGACGAATTGCCGGCGCTGGCATTTGTGGAGCAGAACGAAGGGCTTAAGATTCTCGAGGAGAACTTTGTTGAGGAGGACTATGCGTTCGTAATCGCAAAGGGTAACGAGGCACTTGTGAATCAGGTCAATGAGACGCTGCGCGAACTGAAGGACGAGGGTGTTCTCGATAACATTGCGAAGAATTATACCGGAACGGACGAGGAGATTGGAAAGTATCCGTATGAAATTCTGGATGTGGAACGCACGAACGGCACGCTTACCGTTGGTACGAATGCGGAGTTTCCGCCGTATGAATACTATGAAGAGGGAAAGATCACCGGAATCGACATGGATATTATGCAGGCGGTCTGCGACAAACTCGGCATGGAGTTAAAGATCGAGGACATGGCGTTTGATTCCGTGATTCCTGCGGTGTCCACCGGAAAAGTCGACATCGGTGCATCGGGTTTTACGGTGACGGAGGAACGCAAAAAGAATGTGAACTTCACGGATACCTATGCAAAATCCAAGCAGGTCATCATCGTGAGAGATACATCTGTCACAGCAGAGAAGACAGGATAGCAGAGAAGTTTTATGATAACTTTATCAAGGACAGCCGATATACCTATTTGTTAAAGGGACTTTTAAATACACTCATCATCACCGTGTTTGCGGTAATGATCGGTATTGTGTTTGGATTTTTGATCGCGATTGTAAGAACCAACACGACAGAAACGGCGGGCTTACGATCTTAAATGCACTCTGCAAGGCATACCTTGCCGTTGTGCGCGGTACGCCGGTCATGATTCAGCTTCTGATTATTTATTATGTCATTTTCCAGAGCATCAATACGGGAAAACTGTTCGTGGCAGTCATTGCGTTCGGACTGAACTCGGCGGCCTACGTGGCGGAAATCGTCCGGTCCGGTATTATGGCGGTGGACATCGGACAGTTTGAGGCGGGAAGAAGCCTTGGATTAAATTATAAGCAGACGATGTTAAGCATCATCCTGCCGCAGGCAGTCAAAAATATTCTGCCGGCACTCTGCAATGAGTTTATCAGTCTGTTGAAGGAGACTTCGATCAGCGGTTACATCGGGCTGATGGATCTGACCAAGGGCGGAGACATCATCCGAAGCGTGACGTACGAGGCGTTCATGCCGTTAATTGCGGTCGCGGCCATTTATTTCCTGATTGTCATGGGACTGAGCAAGGCAGTCGGACTGTTGGAAAGGAGATTGAGAAGCAATGAGCGATAATACGGTAATTCTGGAAGTAAAAGAGCTTCACAAGTCTTTTGACGGTCATGAAGTGTTAAAAGGAATCTCTACGACGATCAAAAAGGGCGATGTGCTGGCGCTGATCGGACCGTCCGGCTGCGGTAAATCCACGTTTTTGCGCTCCTTAAATCTGCTGGAGATTCCGACGGCGGGACATGTGCTGTTTGAGGGAACCGATCTGACGGATCCGTCGGTGGACATCAATCATGTCCGGGAGAAGATCGGCATGGTGTTTCAGCAGTTCAATCTGTTTCCGAACATGACGATTCTGGAAAATATCATGCTTGCCCCGGTAAAACTCGGCAAGATGGCAAAAGAGGAAGCGAATAGCGCGCGATGGAGCTGTTAAAGCGCATCGGTCTGGCGGATAAGGCGGGCGCGTATCCCGCGCAGCTTTCCGGCGGACAGAAGCAGCGCATTGCCATCGTGCGGTCGCTGGCGATGGACCCGGACATCATCCTGTTTGACGAGCCGACCTCGGCGCTTGATCCGGAGATGGTCGGCGAGGTGCTCGCCGTGATGCAGGAACTGGCGGAGGATGGCATGACGATGGTGGTCGTGACACATGAGATGGGATTTGCCAGAGAAGTTGCGAACCGTGTGATGTTTATCAACGACGGCGTGATCCAGGAGGAGGGAACCCCGCAGGAGATTTTTGGCAATCCAAAGAGCCAGAGACTGCAGGAGTTTTTATCAAAGGTATTGTAAGAAGAAATAAGGACGGGCTGTCCGGGCGCAAAAAGAGGTGCCGCGGCCCGTTTTTTGTGCAACAGGCAAAGAATGTGTTTTGTATACTGCATCAGGAATACCTCCCGCAGGCGGAGAGCGGGGCGGAACATCGTTTGCAAGATGTGCGATTGTATGATAAGATAAATAACGATTTTTAGGAACGGAATCGTAAGGGAAGGAAGAACGCATATGAAATGGAATAAATACACGATAGAGACAACGACGGCGGCGGAGGACTACATGAGTGCGATGTTAGCCGACCTTGGCATTGAGGGAGTGGAGATTGAGGATAACATTCCGCTGTCCAAGGAAGATCAGGCGGATATGTTCATCGATTTTCTGCCGGAGCTTCCGCCGGATGACGGTGTGAGCCACGTCAGCTTTTATCTCGAGGATGACGGCGAGGATCGCACCGAACTGTTAAAGCAGGTAAAAGAGGCGTTGGAGGACTTAAGAAAAGTCGTGGATGTCGGAAGCGGCGTGATCACCTCCGACCAGACGGAGGATCTGGACTGGATCAATAACTGGAAGAAATTCTTCAGTTCCTTCTATATCGATGACATCCTGATCAAACCGACCTGGGAGGAATTAAAGCCGGAGGATGCCGACAAATTTTTAATCGAGATTGATCCGGGTGTGTCGTTTGGAACCGGCAAGCATGAAACGACGCAGCTGTGCATCCGCCAGCTGTTAAAGTATATCCGCGGGAACGATGCGTACACACCGGAAAACCGCACGCCGAAGGTACTCGACGTCGGCTGCGGAAGCGGCATTTTATCGATTGTAGCGTTGAAGCTTGGCGCGTCCGCGGTAGTCGGAACGGATCTCGATCCGGACTGCATGACCTCCACACATGAGAACATGGCGGTGAACCATCTGGACGCGGCGCTCGGCACATTTTATGTCGGCAATCTGATCGATGATGCAGCACTGCAGGAGAAAGTCGGCACGGAGGAATACGACATTGTGGTTGCCAACATTCTGGCAGATGTCATTATTCCGATGGCACCGGTGATTCCGGCACGCTTGAAACGCGGCGGTTATTTTATTACCTCGGGCATCATCGATTTCAAGGAGAACGCGGTAAAAGAAGCGATTGAAGCGGCCGGACTTACGGTGGTGGAGATCAATCATCAGGGCGAGTGGGTGAACATTACGGCGAGAAAGCCGGAATAAGGAAGACGATCCAGAAGAAGGAAAGACGATCCGAAGAAATGGCAGGCAGCCCGGAAATGAGGAGTTTATGTATCAGTTTTTTGTGGAAGACGAGCAGATTGCAAATGATCTGGTGATAATTGAGGGAAGCGATGTAAATCACATCCGCAATGTCCTGCGCATGAAATGCGGGGAAAAAGTGCGCATCAGCAGCACATCCGGCAGGAAGTTTCTTCGGCACGATTGACCGGATTGCAGAGAATGTGGTGGAGGTGTGCATCACGGAGGAGACGGCTTTAGATACGGAACTGCCCTGCCGGATCTGCCTGTTTCAAGGACTTCCAAAGAGCGACAAGATGGAACTCATCGTCAGAAGGCAGTGGAACTTGGCGCCGCTGAAGTGATTCCGGTGGCGATGAAAAACTGCGTTGTAAAACTGGATGCAAAAAAAGCAGCGGCAAAGGCGGCACGTTGGCAGGAGATTGCAAAGAGTGCGGCAAAGCAGTCAAAGCGCAGCAGAATTCCGGTGGTGAGAGAACCGGTGAATTACCGGGAGGCAGTCGCATTGGCGGGAGAGCTCGACGTGGTGCTGCTGCCGTATGAGAACGAGCGCGGCATGGCGGCCACAAGGGAAGTGATGGAGCGGATTGCACCGGGGCAGAGCGTCGCTATTTTTATCGGACCGGAGGGCGGATTCGATCCGTCGGAGATTGCGCTGGCAAAAGAGGAGGGGATGCATCTGGTGTCCCTCGGAAAAAGAATTTTGCGCACGGAGACGGCGGGACTTGCAACCCTTTCCATTCTGATGTATCATATCGAGAGTGTGTCGGAAGCGGAAGAAGAGCGGGATCAGCCGTGATTCTGCGTCGGCGTTTGTTAGAAAGGCATGGTTTTAAAACAGATGGAAGCATATTTGGATAATTCTGCCACCACCCGGTGCAGTGAGCGCGCCAAAAACAAGATGGTGCAGATCTTAACGGAAGATTACGGCAATCCGTCCTCCCTGCACAACATGGGAAAGACGGCGGAGGATTATATTAAAGAAGCAAAAGAGCAGATCGCAAGGACGCTCCGCTGCGATGAGAAGGAGATCGTCTTTACGTCGGGCGGCACGGAGTCGAACAATATGGCGCTGATCGGCGGAGCGCTGGCAAACAAGCGCCAGGGAAAGCATATCATCACGACGTCGATTGAGCATGCGTCGGTACAGGCGCCGCTTGCCTACTTAAAGGAACTCGGCTATGAGATCACGGAATTGTCTGTGGATCATGACGGTATTATTTCGCTGGAGGAACTGCGGGATGCAGTGCGGGAAGATACGGTGCTGGTGTCCATCATGATGGTGAACAACGAGATTGGTGCGGTTGAACCGGTCGAGGAAGCGGCGAAGGTCATCAAGGCGAAGAATCCGGACACGCTGTTTCATGTGGATGCGATTCAGGCGTACGGCAAATTCCGCATCTGCCCGAAAAAGATGGGGATTGATCTGCTCTCGGTGAGTGGACACAAGATCCACGCGCCGAAAGGAACCGGATTTTTATATATCCGCGATAAGGTAAAAGTAAAACCGATCATCTACGGCGGCGGTCAGCAGAAGGGAATGCGCTCCGGTACGGAGAACGTTCCGGGCGTGGCTGCACTCGGCGAGGCAGCGGCGGAAATCTATGAGAACTTTGACGCGAAGGTCGATCATATGTATGAGATCAAGCAGAGATTCATCGATGAAGTGACACAGATCCCGGGAGTGACGGTAAACGGTAAAACGGGACGGGACTCTGCACCACAGATTGTGAGTATCACGATCGAGGATGTGCGAAGTGAAGTGATGCTCCATTCCCTGGAAGAATACGGCATTTATGTGTCAGCGGGAAGCGCCTGCTCGTCCAATAAGCCTGCGCCGAGCCGCACCTTACAGGGCATCGGTCTGCCGAAGCAGAAGCTGGAGTCCACGATCCGGATCAGCTTCTGCGTCAACACAACGGAAGAAGAAGTGGATTATGCGGTCGAAAAAATGAAAGAGATCATTCCGTTCCGCAGAAAGTTCACCAGAAAGTAAAGGAGAGAGCCATGACATATAAAGCATTTTTGATTAAATATGCAGAGATTGCCATCAAGGGAAAGAACCGCTACCTGTTTGAGGATGCTCTGGTGAGCCAGATGAATCATGCCTTAAAGAAGGTGGACGGCACGTTCCATATCCGCAAGGAGCAGGGCAGAATCTACGTCGAGATGGAGGGCGAATACGATTACGATGGAGCTGTGGAGGCACTGCAGCATGTGTTTGGCATTGTGGGAATCTGTCCGGTCGTACTGCTGGAGGACGAGGGCTTTGATGCGCTGGCGGGGGAAGTCATCCGCTATATCGACGAGGTATACCCGGACAAGCATTTTACGTTCAAGGTCAATGCGCGCCGCGCGAGAAAGAATTACCCGTTGGAGTCGATGGAGATCAATGCCCAGATGGGCGAGCGGATTTTGGAGGCGTTCCCGGAGACGCGCGTGGATGTCCACAAGCCGCAGGTGATGTTTAATATTGAGATCCGCAACCAGATCAATGTGTACTCGACGGTTATTCCGGGACCGGGCGGTATGCCGGTCGGAACAAACGGAAAAGCCATGCTGCTCTTATCCGGCGGAATCGACAGCCCGGTGGCAGGCTACATGATTGCAAAGCGCGGTGTTACCATCGATGCGACCTATTTTCATGCGCCGCCTTATACGTCGGAGCGCGCCAAGCAGAAGGTTGTGGATCTGGCAAAGATCATTTCCAAATATACCGGACCGATCAATCTGCATGTGGTCAATTTTACGGATATTCAGTTATATATTTACGAACAGTGCCCGCATGAGGAGCTGACGATTATCATGCGGCGCTACATGATGAAGCTGGCGGAGCATTTTGCAAAAGAGAACAAGTGTCTCGGACTGATTACGGGGGAGAGTATCGGACAGGTGGCGAGCCAGACCATGCAGTCGCTCGCGGCAACCAATGAGGTATGTACGATGCCGGTTTACCGTCCACTGATCGGATTTGACAAGCAGGAGATCGTGGAGATCTCGGAGAAGATCGACGCTTATGAGACCTCCATCCTTCCTTACGAGGACTGCTGTACGATTTTCGTGGCAAAGCACCCGGTGACAAAGCCGAGCTTAAACGTGATTCACAATGATGAGAGAAAGCTTTCCGAGAAGATCGATGCGCTGATGCAGGAAGCCATCGATACGGTGGAGGTAATTCACATCGAGGCGTAGATGTGCATCCTCGCGGTGCGGGTTTATGTAATAGGAACGAAGTCTCCTGTTACATAAAAAACAGCCGCGGGAAATCCCGCGGCGTGTACCCCTGTTATGTATGAATTAGATTAAGTATGGCTTTAAAGTCTCCATAATCTCGTCCATGTTGTTCTCTGCATGGATTGCAAGGTCGATAGGCTTGGATAAATCTAAACTGAA
>ENA-OQDW01001066-OQDW01001066.1-human-gut-metagenome-genome-assembly--contig:-NODE-1066-length-10423-cov-1.647242_pt1 | contig 10423 bp, 13 predicted proteins | sample MGYA00242784_ERZ504613 | MGnify/ENA primary metagenome ERZ504613 (study PRJEB26092, sample SAMD00036330) | human gut metagenome | host: Homo sapiens | study: EMG produced TPA metagenomics assembly of... | reverse complement strand
CTTTACTCATGCATCGGATTCGGGAGAGGATACCGGAATCTCGCTCAATGACCGGAATGTGTTGATAATCGGCTTTTTGTCGGGAAAGAATGACAGGGTATAATTATAAAAGTCGGAGATTTTTAGAAATAGTTGCATAATGGCGACACACCGCTTGAATTCAGCGAATTAATGGGATTGTATTTCACTTCCATTTGAAAAACGACGCTACAAAAAGCACATTTGAGCATGAGTTACGTTACCTAATCGTTACCTTGTCCAAGTCTATAAAACAGACAATATAAGCGGTTATTTTTCAATTGTTTGCATTATTCTTCATAGCTTAAAACAACTCGATAAATAGTAATTTTGTAACAAAAATAATCGAGTTATGAGGAGTACCTTTCGAGTTCTGTTCTACACCAAGAACCAGGCCATAAAAAATGGCCGTGTCCCTGTCATGGGGCGTATTACCGTCAACGGAACGACGGCGAGTTTCAGCTGCAAGCGTGATGTTCCCCTTGCCCTTTGGGATGTCAAAGGCAAATCCGAGGAGGCAAGACGGCTGAACCGGGAGCTGGAGAACATCAAGGCACAGATCGGCAAGCACTATCAATATCTCTCGGACCACGATTCGTTCCTGACAGCCAAGAAGGTCTATGACCGCTATAACGGCTTTGGCGAGGAGAGCCATTCGTTGATGGAGATCTTCAATATCCAGATCCGGGATTACAAACGGCAGATCGGCAAGACGAAAGCCCAAAGCACCTACCGGGGGTTGGTGGACGAGTACAAGTGTCTGTCCTGTTACCTGAAGGACAAGTTGGGTACGGAGGATATCCCCCTGATGTCGCTGGACATGGATTTCATCAAGAACTATTACAACTGGATGCTTTCCGTGCGCGGGCTGGCCAAGTCAACGGCCTTCGAGCGCGTCAACACACTGAAATGGCTGATGTATCTGGCAATGGACGAGGGATGGATCCACAAGCACCCGTTCAAGAAGTTCGTGTGCAAGCCGGAATACAAGAAACGTCCTTTCCTCTCGGAGGAGGACCTGCAACGCGTTATCAGCGTCAAGCTGAGCTACAGGCGGCAGCAGGCCATCCGGGACATGTTTGTTTTCATGTGCTTCAGCGGCCTGGCCCATGCCGACCTGAAGGAACTTTCTTACCGGAATGTCCACACGGATTCGGACGGGAACACCTGGCTGGTTGGAAACCGTGTGAAGACCAAGGCACCCTATGTTGTCAAGCTGCTCCCGATAGCCGTCGAGCTGATCGAGAAATACAGGGGGGTGAACGAATTCAAGGTTTCTCCGGACAGGGTATTCCCCGTGGGGGAAATAGGGAGTATGGAGGACAGTCTGAAACGTATCGGCGAGAAGGCCGGCTGCAGTGTCCGCGTCAGCCCGCATGTCGGACGTCATACCTTTGCGACCCTGGCCCTGAGCAAGGGCATGCCGCTTGAAACCCTGCAGAAAGTCCTCGGGCACAAGACCATCATTTCCACGCAGGTTTACGCCGAGCTGATCAATCCAAAAATCGGTGAGGACACGGACAGGATGCGTGAGAAGATCGGCGGAATGTTCCGCCTGGCCAACTAAGAAGAAGGGATGCTTATCCGACAGATGGAAAAAACGCAAAGATAGCCGTCCATATTTTGGGGCGGCTATCTTTTTATAGGTTATAGCTATCGCGGGCGATTGTACCCGGACTCGCCAGATAAGCATCCCTTCTTCTTTTTCTTTACGGCCGGTTATCCGGCGTATTGCCTGTAGTTCCGGTAGTTTTTCCGCAAGGTCTCGTACAGGGCACTCTCAGGATACAGTATTTTCCCTCCGATGGTGGTATAGGGTATGGCTCCTTCGTCACGCAGTGTCTGCAGGGTCCTTTTTGAGATGTGCAGCAGTTCGCACACCTCTTCCCCCTGCAGGTAATGTTCGTCCGCGATGGCGGGACGTATCCTTGCTGTCGCCGCCTCCACCGATTTTCCGATCTTTTTCATCCATCCGGTCAGTTCCTTGAACTCCTCCGAATCTTTTGTAATGATTTCCGCCATTATTTCCTTCTTTTTTTAATGAGGCCTTCTTCCAATATTTGCCGGATATCCGCTTCCTTGTAAAAGCATTTTCCTCCGATGTTCGAATAAGGGACCAGTCCCCTGTCCCGATGGTTCTGCAGGCTTCTTTTGGAGATGCCGAGGGCCAAGCATACCTCCTGCGCGTCGAGTCACTTTTCCGGTGAGGGCGGAGCGATTTTCTTTTGGAAGTCGGCCATCTGTACCGACAGCGTGCTGAGCTTTCTTTTTAGCTCCAGATACGCGTTCGTTTCAATAAGTGGGAAACCCTTTTAGCCGATATGCGGGCCGCGGCGTTTCCGTTTCTTTTTTCTCTTTCCGTTAGGGGCCTTCCACGGTTTCCTCGCCCGGATAAGACGGGATTCCGTCGTGAGGATATCCAGCAGCCCTTCCGCAAGTCCGGTTTCCCCTCTTGCCCTTTCCTCTTTCAAGAGGCATCCCCATGGGGGATTGTCATGGGAAGCGGCGTGCCGTACAGCCTGTTCAGGACGGAGGCGGAGAACTCCCGGCCAAGGGCCGAGCCCTTGAATACCGTTCTCGATCCGTGGTCGATGTAGGTCACCCCGTAAATCACGCCTTGTTCGTTTTCCCAGAGTATGGGGACGACGCCTTTTTCGGCCAGGAGCCGGAGGAATCCCTGCCGGGTGTCCTGACGCAGGGCTTCCCGGATGGCCTCCTTTGTGCTTTCCTGTACGGGATGTGCCTTCATCCACGTCTTGCTCCGGGCGCATTTCCTTTTCAGGGCCTCGTAACCGACGCTCCTGCCGATGTCGCTGGACTTGATGCCCACGCCACAGCGTCTGCCCTTCTCATCGAGTGCCGCATAGACCAGCCCGTGGCATGTCCTTCCGTCGACACTCTTGCGTACTTCTTCCACCCTCACGTTGAAGAGTCCGAGCAGGGCCTTGAATTCCCTGAATGAGCGGAAACGGTAATCCTGCAGGGCCGGTCTGACCACGTTTGCGATCTGGTGTTTCAGATCGCCTTTGCGGTATTCCACCGCTGTCATGGCACCGGAGGCCTTGCGTTCCTCTTTCGTTGACGGGACCAGTCCGTATTTCTGTTCCAGCTCCCGGCAGATTTTCATGGAACGTTCCCACTCCTTGTAATCCCGGATCTTCCTGCCTGCTCGTCTATGCGCAGGGAGACGATGTGGATATGGGGCGCGCGTTGTCCTCGTGCCGGAAAATGATGTAGGCTGGTCGCCGTATCCCAGCTTCTCCATGTATTCCCGCCCGATGGCCTCCAGCTGTCCGTCGGAGAGCCTGTCATCGGGATGGGGGTTGAGCGAGAGGTGGATCACCGGCTTTTCCGTCCGGAGGTTGGCGGCAAGGTAGGCCTCGAGCTGCGCATGCATTCCGGAATGCCGGCCGTGCCGTCGGGACGCTCCATGATACGGTTCCATGCCAGGGTCCGGGCCTTGCCCTTGTCCACTTTCTCCTGGTTGTAATAAAGCGCCCCGTAGACGGACACCCCAGACGTTATCTTTGCAACCATCGCTCGAATTCCTTGGTGAGACGGATGATCTCCTTGTTCAGCGAGATGTACTCCACGGTCAGCTGTTCCAGCTTGTAAAGCAGGGCCAGGGCTTTCTTTTCGGTCAGCTCCCCGCTGTGGACGCCTTGGCCACCTGGTTGTAGTTCACTCCCACGCGGCGGTAGTCGCTCTGCAGGTTCGTCAGCCGGATGTAGAAGTCCGTGGCGGCCTTGTCGATCTTCACCACCTTCAGCGGCCTGCCGAAATGGCCGAGAGGATGAACTGCGACCTGGTCTTCGCGCCGGAATTCGCGTAGAGCCTCTCGAATTCGATGTTCTGCATCTCGTCCAGGCGGAACCCGTAATAATAGGAATGAAGTTCGGATTCATCCTTCGGCTTGCGCCCGCCCTTTCATGGTTGTCCGGCGGCAGCCTGTGCCGGCTTGCCGGTCTGTTTGATTTTAGCCATAGGACATATGTTTTCTTGGTTTCTTTTCATGGGGGCAAAATAAGTGAGAATTCCGCTATGTACCAAACGGTGTGGGGTGACTATCCCTGACAGGAGATGACTTTTACTGACAGGGATGTTTTCCTGCCGGTTCAACGCCGGTCGATCCCGCAGTTCACGATGTTTTTCTCGTAGGTTTCCCGGAGTTTGGGAAGCAGGACGGAGAGGTTCTTTTTCCTGCGGGCAAGGTCGGCACGAAGGTCGTAGGGTTTGGGCAGGGTGACATTGAAAAGGATTTCGAATGCCGCGACCAGGGCTGCGAAGGACTGGCGGTTCCCTTCCCCGTCCGTCACCAGACCGGAATAGTCCAGTGAGGTGACAAGTTCCATCAGGTTTGCCAGTGATCCTTTCCAGTGAAGGGAGGGATGCTTCCTTGTCTTTTCATCGGCAGGTGAGGGTGCGGTATGGATTCCGGGATGGTCCGCCACGAAATGGAGCAGGTCAGTCTCCATCCTGACAAGAGCGACGGCTTTTGTCAGGTAGATGTCTGTAAGGCCCTTAAGAGCGGGATATGCCCTGTGACGGTATGTTTCCAGCTCCAGTTCCAGACGGCGCAGCTGTCTCAGCTTCACGATGACGGGCTGCCCGCCGTCGGTTATCGATTGCAGGCGGTCCATGAATTCCGTATAGGCGGATGCCAGTTCCGCTTCTGTAAATTTTTTCTTTTCCCGGACAGCCTCTCCGATACAGTCGAACAGGTGGTATGTCATTGATGTTTCCATAAGATTGTTTTTAGGTTCAAATTCAGAAACATAAGGCAAATGCCATACCGCAGAAGGGAAATGCACCTTCTAAAACCGTGCAAATGGCAGAAATACAGGAAAATAAAAAAAATGAAGCATCCCAATCGTGTAAACAGAAAGTGTACACTTTCCTTACAAATAGTGTAAGGGAGGTGTACACTTTCTGTAAGCCCCCTCTTGATTTTGACGGCAAGGGAACAGGACGGGTTATCCGGGCATCTTCAGCAGGAAGGAGACAAGGATGTCCGTATTACAGAGTTCTTTCATCGGGGTGCATGGCCTTCCGCCTATTCCCAAGAATCTGACGAATGCCCTTCCGTTACCGAGGTTGGGAAGACAGATGGCGGCAAACGGCTTCCGTCTGAGAGCAGGCGGAAATACCCTTTGGACCGTAGGACTGGCAGCGGATGTCTTTTCCGGTCTGCCGGCAAAGCTCCTTTGTCAAGGGTTCAATCAATACTGTCCGGATGATTCGGGTAGTGTTGTCGGTAAGGGGAGGCTGGTGCATGGTTCCGGCAAGCCCCGTCTGCCACATCCGTTTTTGCCGCTCCATCTCACAGATCTTGAGACTGAGCCTGCCACATAAGGGTGCGAATATCCATATTTGCATTTTATAAACGGTTAACAGTTTTTATCGTTGGGCAAACATAAGTATAAACATTCGGATACGCAAAATAAGAGGTGCGGGAATTCATAAGGGGGTCGTGAAACCATACCCCCTGTTCCGAAACCTTTTCCATCAGATGATCCGTATTTTCTTAGCTTCTCATACAGGGTGGTCCGGCTGATATCCAGCATTCTGGCGGCCCTTGCCCGGTTGTTTTCGACCTGCTTGAGTGTCTGAAGCAACAACTGCCTCTCCTTTTCCTCTTCCGTAAGACAGGGCATCTCTTCCTGTTTTAATGTCAGATCCAGATTCAGGTTACTTGCGGTAATCCAGCTGCCGTCGGCCAGCAGCAGGGCACTGCGGAGGGTGTTTCTCAGCTCGCGGATGTTGCCCGGCCAGGGGTATCGCTGCAGGGCAGCCTCCGCCAGGCGGTCGAAACCCTGTACCCGCTTGTGATGTTCCTCCGAGAGGGCCCAGCAGGAAACGGGCCAGCGGGAGGATGTCTTCCGGACATTCCGCAAGGAGGGGGACACGGATGGTGAACTCGTTCAGCCGATGGAACAGGTCCTCACGAAAACGTCCCCCGGCGATAGCTCCTCCAGGTTCTCGTTGGTGGCGGCTATCAGCCGGATGTCAAAGCCACGCTCCCGGGTCGAACCCACCGGCCTGTAGCATTTCTCCTGCAGGGCGCGCAGAAGGCGCATCTGGTTCTTGTAGGAGAGGTTGCCGATCTCGTCCAGGAACAGCGTGCCCCCGTCGGCTTCCTGGAACAGGCCGGCCTTGTCATTCTCCGCGCCGGTGAACGCTCCCTTGCGGTGGCCGAAGAACTCGGAAGATGCAAGCTCTTCCGATATGGAACCGCAGTCCAATGTCAGGTACGGCCTGTTCCTTCGACGGCTCTGTTCGTGCAGCTCGCGGGCGATATGCTCCTTGCCCGTGCCGGAGGCGCCGCGAAGCAGGACGGAGATGTCGGAGGGCGCGACCAGACCGATCCGGCGGTACATCTCCCGCGCCTTGTCGCTCTCTCCCCGGTAGAATTCCGTGACATTATGCCGAGGACGGCTGAACTCCTTGCGGATAGCCTCCAGCAGCCGGTCCGGATGGACAGGCTTGCAGAGATAGTTGGCCGCGCCCAGCTGCATGGCCTCCACTGCGTTCTCCACCTGACCGTAATTGGTCATGATCAGGAACGGGACTGCAAGGCATTTCTCGTGCATCCACCTGAGCAATTCCGTACTGTTTCCGTCCGGCAGGCGGAGATCGGCAAGGACAAGATCGAACTCATCCGACGCAAGGGCTTTCCTTGCCGGAGCCAGTGCCGTCACATGGCGGCATTCCATCCCCTGTTTCTTCAGCCAGTTGCCGATGCTCCGGCCGAAGACCATGTCGTCCTCTATGATCAGTATCTTTTTCATTCTTCCTCCTTTTGCATGTTCATGGCATGGTGCAGCAGCTTGTCCGCCGCCTTTTCTATCTCATGTATTCCGGCTAGGTCTTCCGTTGTCCATGCACCGGGAAGCATGGTGGTAATCCTTCTCAGTTCCTCTATCGGAAAGTCCAGCCGGAGGGTGTCCCAGAGCGGCAGGTTCTTGTGGAGGATGTCGCGGACGGTTTCCCGGTCTCCTTTTTCCAGTGCCTTGTGTAGCCGGAAGAGGTCTTTCCGGCTCTCGGTGATGAACACCTCCAGCATTTCCCTCTTGTTGTCCTCACCGGCAAGGATCAGCGAGAAATCCGGTCTGCGGTTTTCGGCTTTCACCTTTCCGACAACCTCAGCCACGCCTTCCGTCAGGCTTTCCATCGTGAACGGTTTGCGGATGCATCTGGCAAAACCGCGTGGAAGGTATTCCTTGTCGTCATCCATGCGGGCGGTCAGGGCTATTACGGGAATGGACCCGGCCTGCGGGATATTGGAGCTGCGGAGCAGTTCCAGGACGGCGAAACCGTCCGTTTCGGGCATCTGGATATCTGTCAGGAGCACGTCGTATCCGTTCTCCCTCAGCCTAGCGACAAGTTCGCTGCTGTCCGTGCAGCAGTCACATGTGGCGTGGTGACGGCGCAGCATCTCCTTTATGATACCGAGCTGGCGGATATCATCATCCAGTACAAGGATACGCATGCCGTCCAGCCGTCGCCCGAGACCGGGACGGGCTTCCTCCATCGGGGATGTCCCGTCAGCTGGTGCAAGGGGTAACAGGACGGTGAAGCGGCTGCCTTCCCCCTTCCGGCTTTCCACACGGATGGATCCGCCCATTCGGGAGAGCAGCCTGGAACAGATGGCAAGGCCGAGACCGAAACCGGATATGCCGCGTGCGTTCTCCAACCGTTCGAAAGCGGTGAATATCTTCTCCGATCTGTCTCATCAATGCCGGTACCCGTATCCCGGACGGAAAAACACAACTCGTCGTTTCTGTACTCCGCCTCTAGGAGAACGCTTCCCTCCCGGGTGAACTTCACGGCATTCGAAAGCAGGTTGTTGATGATCTGCTGGAGATGGCTTTATCACCATAAACCACCACGTCCGTACCGGAGAGACAGGTGGAGAGGCGCAGGTTTTTCCTTTGCGTGAGCGGGATATGTCCCTCCACCGTTTCCCTGAACAAAGATTCCAGGTTGAAGATGCGGTTGTAAGACTGTACCTGTTCCGTATCCAGCAGGTAGAAGTCCATCAGGGTGTTCACCAGCGAGAGCATGTATTCCGAGGCATGCCGGATATTCTCCACATATTTCGCTTTGCGCCGTCCGTCCTTTTCTTCCGGAAGCAGGTCGGCAGAGCCACTTATCGTGGTCAACGGGGAACGCAGGTCGTGGGCGATGGCCAGCATCATGTCTTTCTTGGACTGAAGGAGCCGCCGGTTCGTCTCGTCCGACTTTTCCAACTCACGCTGATATCTGTAACGGCGTCTCAGGTCACGATGTATGAAGACATAAAGGATGATGGTAAGCAATGAGATGGAGACGGCCAGAATAAAAAAGCGTCGGAACGAGCGGTCGCTCCCCCTGACAGAGCGGAGGTAATATTCTTCAGACAGCCGGTCGGCATCGGATTCGAATTTCCGGATAATGCGGTACAGCCGCCGGTTCAGGTCCATATTGTTCGTGTACAGGCTGTCCATCTGGTCCAACAGCTTGTCCAGTCCGGCTTCCCGATGCTCGGACACCTCCTTGCTTAAAGACCGCAGCATGTTGATTGTTGTCTGTGTCTGCCGGTTCCGGGAAATCCCAGCTTTTGCCTTTCTGTCCTTCTCCTTTTGCCTGAGGTAGGCGGATTTTTTCTCTTTCCGCTTGAAGATCCTGGAAAAGATATTTCCTCCGGTTTCTGCCTGTTCGCTGATTGGAGTTTCCCCTGCCGGAAAGGAGGAAGGAGCGGGCTGCTCTTGCGGACGCTCGAGACAATGGCCGGGATCTGCCGGCTGACGATCTTATCCATGCCGTATATATGATGGAAGGTATTCATGACCGTACCCAGCAACTGTTCTTTCTGTCCGAGCAGCAGGCAGAGGGAGTCTAGACGGGACTGTTGCCTAGGAGAGGAAGGCTTCAATGAGCGAAGGGTCTTGCATACGGCCTCACGACGGGAACGGTATGAATGGAAATCCGTCGTGTCCCACACGCTGACAGTCTCACCCAGGATGGCAAGTTCCAGCAGGTCGATATAGGCCTGTTCCGCCCGATGGCGGATATGGAGCTGTCTTTGCTCTTTCTGCCACAGGGCATGACGGTCCGTCCGTTCACTGTGGAACAGGATGACGGTAAGGACAAGCAGACCAATCAAGGCCGTATTGCCTATGAATATTCTGACTCTCAACCACATAAACTTATATATATGGACATTTTTATTATTTCTTCTTTTTAGGCTGTACATTCAGCCGGTATGTCAAATGGCAGAGGAAGTATTTGGGTATCACATTGGTATAGGTCTCCACACGACCTTGTGCTGTCAGTGTTTCAAGCACCACATTGTCGGCGGACAAGACTTCTACCCGTACTCCCGGAATAGGTTTGTAATTCATATAGTCGGCCATGCTGCCGTCTATTCCGATTAAATTCTTGTTATCTTCCGTTTCTGTCAACTTCTAGGTTTGTGCTATCAGCAGGATAGGGCAAAATAAAAAAGTCAGTAACATTTGTGCTTTCATGATTAGTCAACTTTATAATTTATAGTTTAATAAAAGACATTTAAATTTCGAACAATAGATGAATTTTTATTATATCTTTAGATAACCACCGTCGGAACAGGCATGATAAACAGCTGTCCCGACGGTATCTTTTAGAAGGAAAAAATTACTTTCTGTAAAATGAGCTTACTTGACCAACGCGTGGCGGTAACCTTGTACCTTGTTCCAGCCACCCCGTGTAAAGTCAGGCACGGCTACCGGTGCGCTTCCGTTTTCGATGGAAAGACGGGTCAGCTCAGCCATGCAGCACCATTCTGCCAAGTCGTACACATCCATATCCAACGGCAAACCGTTGTGCAGGCAATACACCAGACGGTAATCCCATGATGTAGTCCATACCCCCGTGACCGCCCACTTTCTTGGCTGTCTCTTCCAGTTCCTGATGGATGGGGTGCTTATACTTCTTCATCAGTGTAGCTTTCACCTCTTCCGAAACGGCGGCGTGCATATTCAGGTTCTCGTGGTTCGGAATGTCATCGCCCTTTATCTGGTCGGGACGGAAACAGTATTCTTCGATGGGATACTTGTTGGCGTATCCGTTCGTACCGGTCAGCTGGTACATGCGGCTGTAGGGACGCGGATTCATCACGTCGTGTTGAATGTGGATGGTTTTTCCTTTCTCCGTGCGGATGAAGTCATGGTGTGATCGCCGTTCTGGAACTCGATGGAGTCATTGGTCAGGCCATAGCGTTTGCCCAGTTCCGGACCACTGACAGCCTTCGTGTCCATAGCCACCAAGATCTTCATGCGGTCGCCGCGGTGAATGTCGAGCAGCTGGCAGGCCGGCCCCATGCCGTGAGTGGCGTAGATGTCACCACGGAACTCGTTGTTGTAGTTCAGACGCCAGTTGTTCCAAT
>ENA-OQDW01001065-OQDW01001065.1-human-gut-metagenome-genome-assembly--contig:-NODE-1065-length-10427-cov-2.434369_pt1 | contig 10427 bp, 14 predicted proteins | sample MGYA00242784_ERZ504613 | MGnify/ENA primary metagenome ERZ504613 (study PRJEB26092, sample SAMD00036330) | human gut metagenome | host: Homo sapiens | study: EMG produced TPA metagenomics assembly of... | reverse complement strand
TTTTCAAACAGGAGCGCGCCGGACGATGTCTGCCCTGTCCGACGCGCTCCCATTCGATAAAATGCGTTTTTTCCGGCTCTACACAGGAATCAGCGAGCTTCGTCCCTCGTGACCGCTTTTTCTCTGTGCGGATGGAAGAATCGCCACAGATTATTACGCTGAATCACATCCTCATAGCTGCGGACTTTCCCGCGCAGCTCCGGACTTTCCCGCGCAGCTCCGTATTTTCACGCTCCAATTCTGCCGCACGGAGCTTTCTGTGGACAGACTTAGGTCATAGTTCCTTCACAAGCCAGGTCTCTTTAGGTAAGGCTTTGTTGTTGCAGTTCAACAGTTCTTGGATCGCCAAATTGGCAAAGCGGTGAGTCCTGGATGTGTCCCACCCCACCAAGGCGGTAACTTCCGCCGTACCGCGTTCAAAATCAAACGAAATTTCTCCCCATTCGCCGTCGTTGTCCACCTGATACAGGTAGATAGCGGCGGCAATTTTTTGTTTTCTGCGGGTCTGCGATTTCCGTTTCAATCGAACCATGTGGATGACGCCAGCCTCTGTCAACAGACAGGCCAGATGTTCCACCGCCCGGCGATAGGCACGTTCCGCCCCGCTGGCGGTGCTGCCCTCAAACTGCACCGCCAAGTCCTCAAAGCTCATGCGGGTGCTGAGCGGGCTCACCCGACCGCAGGTCATGCAGACGGCGTTCCGCTTTTCCAAAAGGGTCTGTTCCCGGTAATCCAGCTTTTCAAAAGCCTCCCGAACAGCCTTGGCCCGGATGCTGTTCCATAGAATGTCCGCATAATTCCAGCTGTCGTCCCGGCTTACATCTTCTCCGGTCTCCTCCCCCTCTTCGTCCTGTACTGTCTGGTAGAAGGGCACCCGGCTGCGGTTGCACTGTGCCAACGCCAGGTACTCTGCGGCAGTCATTTCGGTGCAGTTCTGATGGTTGGCATATTCGGCGATGACATCTTTTGTGCTCTTGCCGGAATTGTTGTAGAGCCAGGCGATCCCACGAGCGGCCTTGTATTCGTCCAGAGATTGGAAGGAACCGGCCTCTTCCTGGCGGCGGCACTCCAGAAGTGCATTGCCGATAAAATAATGGGCATAGGTCAGAAAGTCCGCCTCCTTCATCGGGTCATAGCCCGGAAGGCAATCCAGCATGGCGAGGACACACCCCATTTTGTAGTCCAGGAACCGCTCCGGGTCATAGCGTTCCAGCCCCTCCCGCATCAGGAAACGGCGAACACGGCCATTGAGCCGGGTTTCATAGTGGTGCAGGAAGAAGGAGAAGTAGTCCAGGTTTCGCTCCCGCAGGGCGGCAGTGATGTAATCGTTGAGTGTTCCTGCCTCCGGCGGCTGCGGGTCAAGCTGAAAGACGCGCGCCGCCTCCCGCATAGTCAGCCCCTCCGGCTGGGCCAGAAAACCATATCGGGCGCAGTAGCCGTCCAACGCCCAAGTAAATTCCACTTCCGCCATTTCCTCACCGCCTTCCTATGGCACTACAAAGCCATTCGTCTCTTTGCCTCTGCAAGCAGGGCCTCCTGGGTCATTTCCTGCTCGTATCTGGTGCTGGCATAACTGTGGTCAGAGATCGCCCGCAGCATCTTATCCTTTGCCAGCTTTTTCATTACTTTGGCCAGTTCCGCGTCCAGCTTCCCACGGCGGGTACTCTGGAGGATGGTATTCATCCGACGGTTATAGACCGCTTAATGGGGTGGTCTGCCGCCAGCTCCCGCTGTGCCCGCCCCCGCAGGTTGCCGATCTGACGGCACGTCCGGCGCCGCTTGTCCCTGGAGCCAGACCGCCGCAGTATTTGGTGCGCCGGGCATCGGTGGTCAAAAACCACCGCCCGCAGATGGGGCACTGTCTGGGCGCATGGCCCACGCACAGACCCTCGAACAGGTCGGAGCGAAACATCCCCACAAAACTGACGTAGTGCATCCGCTTCACCAGCTGCGGTTCCGCCGCACCGGGGCGAATGGCGGAGACGTACTGCACCGAGGCGTTGGTCAGGGTCATCCAGGAGGGATTGCCGTCAGAGAGTGTCGGTTCTTCCTGGAAAAACTGCCCAAACAGTGCTGCATAGCCCTCCGCCGTGCGGTCGTGGCCGGGTTCATTCAGCTGCCGGGCAAACGGGAGCAGGGCGTCCTTGTACTGGCGGAGGGAATAGCTCAGATGTCCCAATACCTGGGTCATGCGGATCAGCTGCGCCGCCCTGCTGTGCTGGCCGGTCAAGGTGCAGAGCAGCTGCTCCTGCTGGGAAAGCTGCAAATAATCTCTTGCATCTTCCAGATACGCGGCAGAGAAAACATCCGCCAGTTTCTTCCCGAAGTCACTATTGGACAGCCGGGAGAACGGCCGCGTAACATCCATGAAGGAGAGGATGCCGCTGGCAGCGCCCTGCACTTGGGGCAGCAGCGTCAGGTCCACCGTCCCCGTGTTCATCCCCTGCAGCAGGCGGTTCATCGTATCGCAGGGCGGGGTAAGGGTTTCAATCGCTTCAGCTGAAATGTTCAATACCTCGCAGCCAATGGTCCCCGTGGGCATGGCGCAGCCCTCGTAAGTCACGGTATCCTGCCAGAAATCCAGCGACAGCACTGCGTGGTTGATGATCTTGTCCATCGGCCTCCTCCTGTCATGTTTTTCTTTTTCTATCATAGCACACAGGCAGGGCTTTGTCATGTTTTTTGAAACGGCGCTGTCATGCCATCAGCCTGTTTTTTTCGATTTTCCCCATAACTGATACAGAGGGGTGAGAAACTTGCCCCACGCATCAAGAAATGGAGGGAATTGTATGAACCTGTTTGAAACCGTAAAAACCGCCGTCAACGCCAGGGAGGCTGCACAGCTGTATGGCGTTGCGGTCAACCGCTGTGGAATGGCGCTCTGCCCTTCCACAACGACCACCACCCCAGCCTGCTGGTAGCAGACGACCACTACCACTGTTTTGCCTGCGGAGCGCACGGGGACGTCATCGACCTGGCTGCCAATCTTTTTGGCCTGAGCCTGTATGATGCAGCCCGAAAACTGGCGGCGGACTTCCATCTTGCGCCGGACAAGCCCCCGCCGGAATCCATCTGCCAAAAACTGAAACAGAAAACCAAGGCACAGCAGCTCCAGGAGGATGAGCGGCTGTGCTGTGCTGTTCTGTTTTGGGGCAGTACCGCCGGACACTGGAAGAGTGGAAACTGCAGTATGCTCCACAGACACCGGAGGAAACGCTGAACGAGCGGTTTGTGGAGGCTTGCCACCGGCTTCCCTGGGCGGAGTGCCTGTTGGACGCCCTGCTGCAAGGAGATTCCCATGAGCGGGAGACGATAGTTCAGCAGCTGATGGCAGACGGAAGCATCCAAAAGATCAATCGGCAACTGAAAGAATGGAGAAAGGAGACAACACACAATGCGCAAAAACTCTGCTGTGCCGCCCAGTCACGGCGGCTGGCCCGCTTGGTATGACGGGAAGAACATCAACGAGGTGCTGTTCTGCGAGGAATTTCTGGCGGCCCACCCCATGAAGTGCATCCGGGGCAGGCTGTTCACGGTGGATGGAGCGGTGGAGGACGAGGCGGTGGTCAGCCAGCAGATCCTGGAGACGGTTTCCGGCTGCGTCACCAGCGGACTGTCCAAACTGGTGTCCAATCTGCTCGCCAGCATCAAACTGCAAGCCTACTCGCCGCCCCTTCCCATCGAGACCGACCGCATCCATGTGGCCAACGGCACCTATTTCATGGACGGCCGCTTCTCGCCGGAAAAGACCTACTGCAACAACCGCCTGGCCGTGGGCTATCTGCCAGACGCCCCCAGACCGGAGCGGTGGCTGCGGTTCCTCTCCGAACTGCTGGAACCGGAGGACATCCCCACCTTGCAGGAGTACCTGGCTACTGCCTGCTGCCCACCACTAGGGCCCAGAAGATGCTGCTCATCATCGGCAGGGGCGGCGAGGGCAAAAGCCGGATTGGCCTGGTGATGCGCGCCATCCTGGGGGACAGCATGAACACCACCAGCATCCAGAAGGTGGAGAACAACCGCTTCAGCAGGGCCGACCTAGAGCACAAGCTGCTGATGGTGGATGACGATATGGATTTGAGCGCCCTGCCCAAAACCAACTACATCAAGTCCATCATCACCTCCGAGTGCAAGATGGATTTGGAGCGCAAAGGCGTCCAGAGCTACCAGAGCTTGCTCTATGTGCGCTTTCTCTGCTTCGGCAACGGGGCGTTGACGGCGCTTCACGACCAGTCCGACGGCTTCTTCCGGCGGCAGATCGTCCTGACCACCAGGGACCGTCCAGCAGACCGGGTAGACGATCCCTTCCTGGCAGAGAAGCTGGCAGCGGAGCGGGAGGGCATTTTCCTGTGGTGCCTGGAGGGGCTGCACCGCCTCATCGCCCAGAACTACCGCTTTACGATCAGCCCCAAGGCCCAGGAGAACGTGGAAACGGTGAGGCGCGGCAGCAACAATGTGGTGGAGTTTTTGCAGTCGGAGGGGTACATCCGCTTTCGTGCGGACTATGAGCCAGTTCCAAGTCCATCTATAAGGCATATAAAGTCTGGTGCGAGGACAATGTGCGCAAGCCCCTGTCAGCTAACCGGCTCAGCTCGGAGCTGACCCAGAATGCGGCGGTCTACAACGTGGAGCCCACCAACAATATCTACTCCGGCGGCAGGCGGGTGCGGGGCTTTGTAGGGATCGAGGTGGTCGCACGGCCCTTTGGCTGAAATTGAAGTGAGATTTTGCTGTACGTATGTACGGTACGTACAGAGGATTTTCGCTTTTCCCTCAGAATAAGAAGGCAAAATGACTATGCAAATTTCAAGGCCTGTGCAAACCGTGAACTATTTCACGGCAGGAAGCACAGGCTTTCTTGTTTGGTGATTTACCGGGCAGTGAAGCCCCATCGCCCGGCGGTGAGGAAGCACACGGTCGCAAACAAAACACCGCCAGACGGTAAAGCCGGATGGGGTCACGTTTGAGTACCCCATCGCAGCGCAAATTACGAATGAAAGGCGTCCGTGCTCAAAAATTTTATCCACCGGTGACGGCACATCACCGGGAAATGAACACATTTCACGAACAAATGGAGGCAAAAACGACATGAAATCCAATCTGAGAAACGAGATCAAGGCTTACATTGTGCGCTCCGGCTGTACGATGCAGGAGGTGGTAGACCTGCTTTCTGACGAACATGGTTGGAGCGACAGTGTTTCCAACCTGTCCAACAAACTCCAGAGGGAGTCTCTGCGCTACACCGAGGCCGTGCAGCTGGCCGATGCCCTGGGGCACGACATCGTGTGGCAGCGCCGCACCAAACCGTGACTCTCGTCCCTATCGCAAACAGCGCGCTGTTTGTGATGGGCAGTCAGCGAAAATCTTCCGCGTTATCGCTGACGCCAAAGAGTTGCGGCCCGATGTAGGGACGCAACTCTTCGGGCTGGATATGGAAAAGCGGTGGGCAGATTTTCTATATCCAGCGGCGGGCATCGCAATGCCCGCAATCCCCCTCGGAGAGCCCACGGCACTTTGCAGCCCTTCGGGATGAAAGTGTTATAGTGGGTTATTACACTTCCCGCAGGAAGTGCATCCCCCGTCCCGCAGCCGTCCACGCCCCAACGAAAGGAGTTGATTTTTATGGCCAGAAACGATGGAATCGACCGCACCAGCGCCAGAAATGTGGATGTCCCGGACAAGGACATCGGCAACACCCAAAAGCACAACGAACGGGAAAAAGACAGCTACCGCAACCCCGATATTGTCCCGGAACGCACCCCGCTGAATATCCACTTCAAAGCCCCCACCGCCAGCTACACGGAGATGTTCCGACAGATGGAGCAGGACAAAATCATCTCCACACGTGGTCTGAAACCCGACGCCATCCACTTTGGAGAGCTGATCTTCGATGTGAACTCCGCCTACTTCCACAACCACGGCGGCTATGAATTTGCCAGGCAGTTTTACGCCGACGCCTACAAAGCCGCGTGGAGATCGTGGGCGGGGAGCAGTATATCCTCTCCGCCGTGATGCACGCCGACGAGATCAACCGGGCTATGTCCGAGGCACTGGGCCAGGAAGTGTATCACTACCACCTCCATGTGGTCTATGTGCCGGTGGTGGAAAAGCAGATCCTTTGGAGCAAACGCTGCAAGGACAAGTCTTTGGTCGGCACGGTGAAGGAGACCGTCATGCAGGTCAGCCGGAGCAAGAAATGGATGTCCAAGCCCGCCCTCGACGCCGATGGAAACCCGGTCTTGCAGAAAAATGGAAAACCCGTCTTGAAAAAGTCCTACAGTGTGCTGCAAGATGATTTTTTCCATTTTATGCGCGCCGCCGGGTATACCGATGTGGAGCGCGGCGAGCGAGGCAGCACCGAAGAGCATCTGACCGTGACCCAGTTCAAGGTACAGGCGGAGCAGCAGCGGCTGGAGGCTGTGACCGCCCAGGTGGCCCAGGCAGAGCAGACGCTGAACGCCACCGAGGCCGTCGCGCAGAAAAAAGCAAAGGAGCTGAAATCCCTCCAAAGCCAGACCAAAGAACAGCGCACAATCGCCCTGACTGTAGAGGAAATTCAGTCAATGGGCAAGAAAAATCCCATCACGGGAAACATTTCACTGACGCCGCAGGAGTGCGACACATTAAAATCCTACGCTGTCAATAGTATCATCGCCAAGGCGGACAACGGCAGGTTGCAGGAGCGGCTGGCTTCCGCCCAAAAAAGCGCCGCGATTTGGAAAAAGCGGTATGAATCGCTGAGCGAAAAATATCAGGAACTAAAAAAGAGCGTCCAGCCCTATCTGGACGCCGTGAAGCTCGCACCGGAGAGGGTGCGGGCTTTTCTTGTGGCCGTTTTGACCCACACCTCGCAAGCAAGACAGCATGAGCAGCCCGCGCGCCGCCGCGGGCAGGATATGGAACTTTGATCAATGGAGGTCACTATATGAAAAACCAAAACGATTTTATCAACGAAATGGACGATGGATATATCGACATCGAATCCTGCTTTGACCCGGTTTTCGAGCCGCCGGCAGAACTCCTGGAAGAATGGAGCAGGCGGTATGAGGGCCAGAACCGACCTTGGAAAACACATCGTTTTATGTCGTTGGCCCGGACGGCACGAAGTATTTCTACTGCGGGAATCTCTGCATCAAAATCTCCGAGCATTTTGCGGATGGAGGCAAGCAGATGGACGAGCTGGTGGAGGACGCCGTCCGCCACCATGCGGGCCGGGACAGCAGCGCCCCGACCTTTTTGAATGCCGTTTAAGCGTACAAAGAGCAATGATTGATCGTTGAATCGCGCCCGCGCTTACAGTATAATAGATGTAGAAGTATTGTAAGCGTGGGTTGTTTCAACGCAAAGGAGGATATTACAGTGAAACAACCAAACAATACGAAAACCAAAATCTACAGCACCGCTTTGTATATGCGCCTGAGCCGCGATGATGAAAATTTCGGCGACAGCGTCAGCATTGAGACCCAGCGCACCATCCTGCAAAAGTTTGCCGCCGAGAACGGTCTGCGCGTCTATGGTGAATACGTGGACGATGGATGGAGCGGCACCAATTTTGACCGCCCCAGCTTTCAGCGGATGATGAATGATGTGGAAGCTGGGAAAGTCAACTGCATTGTTACCAAAGACCTCAGCCGTTTTGGGCGTGAACACGTGATGATGGATTATTATCTGGAGTTCGTGTTCCCGGAGAAACAGATCCGCTATATCGCCATTGCTGAGAACGAGGACACCGAAAAGGGCTTGTCTGAGTTTGTGCCGTTCAAGAATCTGTTCAACGAGTGGTTTGCCAAGGACACCAGCCGCAAGGTAAAGAGCGCGCTCCACGCGAAATTTGAAAAGGGAGAACGTATCTTTGCCTATGCGCCACTGGGATACAAGCGCCACCCGGAGATCAAGAACACGCTGACACCGGACGAAGAAACCCGCTGGATCGTAGAGAAAATCTTCGATTTGGCCGTTCATGGCGCTGGCGCGGCCAAGATCACCCGCATTTTGATTGCGGAAAAAGTGCCCACCGCCGGTTGGCTGAACTACAAGCGGTACGGAACCTTTGCCAACATTTACGCCGCGCGCCGGAGGAAAAGTCCTACGCCTGGACGATTGCACAGGTCAAAAGTATCCTGAAAGATGAACCTATATCGGCAACAGCATCCACAATAAGCAGACCAACATCTCTTACAAGAACAAGAAAAAGGTCCGCAAGCCGAAAGAGGAATGGATTCGTGTGGAAAATACCCATGAAGCCCTTGTCAGCAAGGATGTCTTTGACCGGGTGCAGGAGCTGATCGAGACGCGCCGCCGCAAGCAGAAAGACGGCACGACACAGATCTTCTCCGGGCTGGTGAAGTGCGCAGACTGCGGCTGGTCGCTGGCGTTTGGCATGAACAATCAGAACAAAAAGCCTATGGTCACTACCATTGCAGCAACTATGGCCAGGTACCGGACACTGCACCATGCACTATATCCGCTATGATATCCTTTATACCTACGTCCTGGCACGGATTCAATATTGGTCTTACCAGGCACAGATGGACGAGGGACGCCTGCTGCAAAAGCTGCTGAAAGCCGGTGACAGGGAGCGCACGGCAAGCCAGAAAAAACAGGCAGCGGAGCTGAACAAGGCAGAGAAGCGCAAGGCCGAGCTGGACCGCCTGTTTGCCAAGATGTACGAAGATTGGGCCGCTGGGCGCATCACCGAGTACAACTTCAATATGCTGTCCCAGCGGTATCAGACCGAGCAGCAGGAGCTGGCGGAAAAGATCGAAAAGCTGAACGCCGACCTTGTCGCCCAACAGCAGAGCGCCGTGGACGCCGAAAAATGGGTGAACCTGATCAAGCAGTATGTGAATCCCTCAGAACTGACTGCCGAACTGCTGAATGCTTGATCGAGAAGATTGTCGTCCATGAAGCCGTAAAAGACGAAAGCAACACCCGCACCCAGGAGATTGAAATCTACTACCGTTTTATCGGCAAAGTGGAGTAAAAACGCAAATAAACCATTTATCTCTTTAAGTTGGGGAAACCGGGCATGGCGCCCCAGATGTGTCCCTATGGGAAGAACTCTCGGCTGTATTGGGGGCTGATATTCTTAAACTCTTGCAGGGAGAATTGCATCCTAACCGACCTGATGTTGGAAAGATCGATAAGATACGCTTCTATGTCTGCCCTGTCTGTGGAAACATTTTAACCAGCACGGGAAAAGCAAATATTTCCTGCTGTGGGCGTCACCTTTCGCTTTTATCACCCGTGTCGGGTGACTGTGAACATGAAATCTTCATAGAGGAAATGGATACAGATTATTATATAAGTATCCGGCATGAGATGAGCAAGACCCACTATATTTCTTTTGCAGCCTACGTGCATGATAGTTACATCTGGTTTCAGCGGCTCTATCCAGAACAAAGTCCGGCTTTCCGTATGCCGATTGTGCGAAGCGATGGGAATTTGTATCTATACTGTGTAAAACATGGATTATTCAAATATCCGTTCAAATTGGTTCATTAGGTAAAAATAGCAAAGCCAGCCGAGCCAGTAAACGGTCAAGATGAACGGCTGCGCCCGCCGTTGACAGTTCCGACTGTCCTTGCTGGTGGGTAATCAAGGGGCGACAGCAAAAAGTGCTGCCGCCCCTTTCCCATAATCGAAGAAAGGGGATTTTCCATGACTGAATACGAAGCCTATCAAGAACATATCCGCTATACCCATGATACCTACTGCCGGATTGTTATTCGCCATGCGTCCTTTGACGCTGCCCGTATGCTGGCAGCGAGGTGGAAACGGGAAATCTCTCTTGAATATTTGACGGAAGAAAAGTTTGTCCCACTAAGCACCACAGACGAGTATTTTCAAGTGCCGGACTATGGCGAAACTTATCCGTTCTCTGTCCGGGGGCAGACGATATTTTTAGATAGCTGCTCCCTTGCGGCGGCTCTTGCCGGGCTGTCGGAACAGACGCAGGAGGAAATCTTTTTGTATTACTTTAAGCACTTGACGCAGAAAGAAATCGGAGAACAATGCGGCTGGACACGCAGCACAATCGGGCGGCATATTCAGCTTACCTTGAAGCGGCTGAAAGAGGAAATGGAGGTGCTGTCCTATGAGTAACCGACTTCTCCCCTATGACACGATTATAAAGGCACATGAGGGCGACCCCATAGCGATACAAGCTGTCCTTGACCGCTACGCCGGATATATCCGCTACTTTTCCAAAATGAACGGCTATTATAACTCTGATATGGAGGACTACATCAAAACAAAGCTGATTGAAAGCCTGTTCAAGTTCCGGCTTGACCGTTGAGTTTGGATTGATGATATGATAAAATCATTTTAGCAAATTGAATTTTGAAGGGGGAATAAAAATGGCGGTTTCAAATATAAATGCTATTATAACAAGGATATTCATAAAGTTTGGGATATTGTTTTTGCAG
>ENA-OQDW01001063-OQDW01001063.1-human-gut-metagenome-genome-assembly--contig:-NODE-1063-length-10446-cov-1.575346_pt1 | contig 10446 bp, 10 predicted proteins | sample MGYA00242784_ERZ504613 | MGnify/ENA primary metagenome ERZ504613 (study PRJEB26092, sample SAMD00036330) | human gut metagenome | host: Homo sapiens | study: EMG produced TPA metagenomics assembly of... | reverse complement strand
TCTTACTTTGCTCAAAAGAAAACAGTATATCCTTCAATTTTTTGTTGACAATACTGTTGTTGTAATTGTCAAGTTCCGTCTGCCTTTTGCTGATGCAGGCTATCTGTCTCTTTCGATTCCATTGTTTTGGATAGATCTTGAGCCTGTACTTATCCTATGCTGTTTTCCCTTAAAATATACACGGCATAGATTAGGGTAGGCTTTTTCCCCTTAGGCTTTATACAAATTAAAATTCAATTTGCAGTTGATGAAAAGTTGCTTCTGCTCCACCATAATTTTACTATTTATAATTATAAATTATGGTTAGTTTTATGCTTAAACTTTCAAAATACACATAACACACTGATATTCAAATATAAAAATAAAACACATTCTATCAAACAAGTAAAAATACTTCTTTTCAAGTTCAGTCAAAGCATTTTCCCTCGTTCTTCCATATAGAAAACTGCAAAAAACAACTAAATACAAACTTTTTATCTCATTCCCACCATTTTACATGAATAAATTATGTATCTTTGCACGAATTTTGAAAGAAAATTAGATATAAAACATTTTTTATGATTAACCCAATTGTTAAGACGATCGAGCTTCCTGATGGCAGAACCATCACGCTCGAAACGGGAAAGCTGGCAAAACAGGCAGACGGTTCTGTAATGCTTCGTATGGGCAACACCATGCTTTTAGCTACTGTTTGTGCCGCCAAGGACGCAGTTCCCGGAACAGATTTCATGCCATTACAGGTAGAGTACAAAGAAAAATTCTCCGCATTCGGACGTTTCCCCGGCGGTTTCACAAAGCGCGAAGGACGCGCTTCTGACTACGAAATCCTCACTTGCCGCCTCGTTGACCGTGCTCTCCGCCCCTTATTCCCTGATAATTTCCATGCAGAGGTATACGTAAACATCATTCTTTTCTCAGCAGACGGCGTAGATATGCCCGACGCTCTGGCCGGACTCGCAGCTTCTGCCGCACTTGCAGTTTCAGATATCCCCTTCAACGGACCTATTTCCGAAGTACGCGTAGCACGCATCAACGGACAATTCGTCATCAACCCTACCTTCGAACAACTAGAACAAGCCGATATGGACTTGATGGTGGGCGCCACTTATGAAAACATCATGATGGTGGAAGGCGAAATGGACGAGGTTTCCGAGCAGGACTTGCTGGAAGCGATGAAGCCGCACACGAAGCCATTAAGATTCAGTGCAAGGCACAGATGGAACTGGCAGAAGAAGTAGGCTCTACCGTGAAACGCGAATATTGCCACGAAGTGAACGACGAAGAACTCCGTAAGGCCGTTCACAACGCTTGCTACGACAAGGCTTATGCCATTGCCGCTTCCGGAAACAAGAACAAGCACGAAGCATGGAGCTTTCGATGCCATCCGCGAAGAATTCAAGGCACAGTTCTCCGAAGAAGAACTGGAAGAAAAGGCAGCCCTCATCGACCGTTACTATCACGATGTGGAAAAAGAGGCGATGCGCCGTTCCATTCTGGGACGAAGGCAAGCGCCTTGAGGACGTAAGACGACCGAAATCCGTCCTATCTGGTGTGAGACCAGCTACCTGCCCGGCCCTCACGGTTCCGCTATCTTTACACGTGGCGAAACACAGTCTTTGTCTACTGTGACTTTAGGCACCAAGTTGGACGAGAAGATTATCGACGACGTATTGGAACACGGAAAAGAACGTTTCCTTCTGCACTACAACTTCCCTCCGTTCTCTACGGGCGAAGCCAAGGCACAGCGCGGTGTAGGCCGTCGTGAAATCGGCCACGGCCATCTGGCATGGCGTGCATTGAAGGGTCAGATTCCTGCAAACTATCCGTATGTAGTACGCGTGGTATCCGATATCCTCGAATCAAACGGTTCTTCTTCCATGGCTACCGTATGTGCCGGAACTCTGGCATTGATGGATGCAGGTGTGAAAATCAAGAAACCGGTATCAGGTATCGCCATGGGATTGATTAAGAATGCAGGCGAAGACAAATATGCCGTATTGTCCGATATCCTCGGTGATGAGGACCACTTGGGCGACATGGACTTCAAGGTGACCGGAACAAAAGACGGTATCACCGCCACTCAGATGGACATCAAAGTGGACGGTCTGTCATACGAAATCCTCGAAAAGGCATTGCTGCAGGCTAAAGAAGGCCGCGAATATATCTTGGGCAAAATCACCGAGTGCATTGCCGAGCCTCGCGAAGACCTGAAACCTCACGCTCCGCGTATCGAGACAATGACCATTCCCAAGGAATTCATCGGTGCTGTCATCGGCCCTGGTGGAAAGATTATCCAAGGTATGCAGGAAGAAACCGGTGCTACCATTACTATTGAAGAAGTGACAACATCGGTAGAATCGAAATCGCCGGTACCAACAAGAAGAGCATCGATGATGCTATGCGTATCATCAAAGGGATTGTAGCTGTCCCCGAAGTAGGCGAAGTCTACAAAGGCAAGGTACGCTCCATTATGCCTTACGGTGCATTCGTTGAATTCCTGCCGGGTAAGGACGGCTTGCTCCATATCTCCGAAATCGACTGGAAACGTCTGGAAACAGTAGAAGAAGCCGGTATCAAGGAAGGTGATGAAATTGACGTAAAACTTCTCGACATCGACCCGAAGACCGGAAAATTTAAGCTGTCACGCAAAGTATTGCTTCCGAGACCGGAAAGACAAGAAAGACCGGAAAAGAAATAAGAAATCTCTTATTCTTTAAGTATATAAAGCCTGGTGGAACCCCATCAGGCTTTCTTTTTGTCAATACTGCCAGAAATGGCTCTGAAAAAACAAGGCATAATGCTTGCATATTCCAAAAAGATTATGTTTTTTTGCTATGTAAAGCCTTATATTCCATAAAGAACCTCAATTAATGTCCGGTTTAAAGAGCCTACATACTATGAATCTTTTCTCACGCTTTTTCCAGGAAAACCAAGAAAGTTTTTGGCTTTTGCTTATTCTTATCTCAGGGATAAAGCAGAAGCGGAAGACGTTGTGATGGAATCCATGATTGCCTTATGGGAAAACCGAGACCGCTGGGAAGAAAACAGTAACCTGCATGCCCTGCTGCTGACCATCATAAAGAACAAAGCCCTGCACGTACTCGAGCACAAGCAGGTGCGTCTGCGAGCGGAAGAAACCATCAGCAGCCACAACCTGCGCGAACTGGACTTACGCATCTCCACCTTGAAAGCCTGCGAACCGGACCAGATATTCAACACGGAAATACAGCATATCGTAAATAAGACCTTACAGGAAATGCCCGAGCAAAGCCGGAAGATATTCATGTTGAGCCGATACCAGAACCTGGCAAACAAGCAGATTGCCGATAGTCTGGACATATCACTTAAACCGTAGAGGCACACATCACCAAAGTGCTGCGGATTCTCCGGCTGAGACTGAAAGATTATCTTGTTACCATACTCATAATATTAATATCCTAAAAAATGCTTCTACGGAATAGGGTTACCGCCCACTTTCCGGTTATATATACAAAAGGTAAAAAGAGCACGTTTTAGAAAAGAAATAAATTATTGACAATGAACCAAGAGCTATTATATAAATATTTCAAAGGTATTACTTCCGTTGAAGAAGAAAAGATGATACTCGACTGGATAGACGCCTCGGATGAAAACCGGGACATCTTCCTGAAAGAGCGCATGATATACGACATTTCCTTGTTCTCGGACAAGCAGGGAAACAATGAAAAGAAAACGGTGCGCATCATGCCGATGCTCCGCTGGGCGGCCCGTATAGCCGCCGTCACCATTGTCGCCATTGCCGGTTATTTCATCACCTCCGACTTTTTATATAACAAGGAGGTGCAGTTGCAAACAGTCACTGTGCCTGCCGGACAACGGGCCCAAATTATCCTCGCCGATGGAACACGCGTATGCTGAACTCCAAGTCCACCATGAAATATGCCGCCAACTTCGGACGCAACGAACGAAATGTGGAATTGGACGGAGAGGCCTACTTTGAAGTAGCCAAAAACAAGAATATCCCATTCTATGTACATACAGAAACGAACAAGGTAAAAGTTGTAGGAACGAGTTTCAACGTCTGTGCCTACAGTGGGAGCCATGAGTTCGGAACCACATTGGTGGAAGGTATCGTCGATATCTATCCGGCCAACAGCAGCCAGATAATCACCAGGTTGCAGAAAGACGAGGTATTTCTCAATGAAAACGGAAAATGTAGAAAGGCCGTCCTTCCTTCCTATGAATATCTACGCTGGAAAGAGGGACTATACTGTTTTGACGACGCTCCATTCAGCGGTATCCTCGGTAGACTGGAGAAATACTATAATGTAAAGATAACCGTTGCCAGTCCTCAACTGCTGAACTACGGCAGCTTTACCGGCAAGTTCAGAGAGCAGGACGGCATCGAACATATACTGCGGACCATCTCGAAAGACCATCCTTTCAAGTTCCGCATCAACGAAGAAAAGGATTCAATTGTTATATATGAGTAAGAAAAAAAGATCGGAAAGTACCCCCATACTTTCGATCCGAAACAGTCAAAAATCGACCTTAATCAATTTATTAACTTAACACAGTGACAAAGATATGAGAAAAATTTTGTTGATGAGGCTTTTTTATCTAAAAAAATTAGATTTTAAGCAATTATTGCAAACCTATGAAAATCACATTATTCCTTCTCCTGCTTGTTATATTTCAGGTGTACAGCGGGAACTGCTACTCTCAGAATGCCAGGGTCAGCATTCAAAATGCCCGGCTGAGGGTAGGGCAAGTTCTCGAGCAAATTGAATCGCAAACAGAATACTTATTTGTATATAACAAACAGAACGTCGATGTACGCCGTACCGTCGACATCAATGCAAGCAACCAAACTGTTTCCGAAGTACTTGACCAAATGTTCAAAGGGACAGACATCAAGTATGTGATGGAAGGCAAAAACATCGTTTTAACCAAAAACAGCAGGAGTGCTGAGGATAAGACAGACACTCTGCAGGAAATGGCTATTGTAAGAGGAAAGGTGACGGACTCCAAAGGCGAACCGATTATCGGTGCCAACATTCTTGAAAAAGGGACCGCCAATGGTGTTATCACCAATACCGAAGGAGAATTTAGTATGAATATCCCTCCTTATGCCACTATTGTCGTATCCTACATCAGTTATGAGCCGCAAACCATTGCCCTGAACGGTAGAAATAATCTCCACATCCGGATGGAAGAAAAGAACCTCGCCCTGGAGCAAGTAGTGGTAACCGCCATGGGTATCCAGAAGAAAATGTCCTCATTGACCTATTCTACCCAACAGATAAGCAGCAATGAGCTGACCCGTGCCAAAGAGCCGAACATGATTAATACACTGGCAGGAAAGACGGCCGGAGTACAAATCAATAAAACCGCCAATTTAGGAGGTTCTGCCAAAGTCGTCATTCGCGGTGCACGCTCTGCATTTGCCAGCGGCAACAACCAGCCCTTGTACGTAATTGACGGTGTTCCTATGCTGAACAGCTCAACAGAATCCACCTCCACCGTAATCGGCGGTAACTACGATGGATTGAACCGTGATGCCGGTGACGGGATTTCCAACTTGAATCCGGACGACATAGAAAGCATCAACATCCTGAAAGGTTCTTCTGCCGCCGCGCTTTATGGTTCGCAGGCAGCTAATGGCGTCATTCTGATCACCACTAAAAAGGGAAAGGCCGGACTGCAGCGCGTTACATTCTCCTCCAACCTGACCGTAAGTCACGCCATCAGTACCCCCGAATTCCAAAATACATACGGCCGGAACGAAGATGGCGGTACGGCAAGCTGGGGTACAAAAGGCAATGTAACGGACTATGACAACATAGGCGAGTTCTTCAGCAATGGCATCACCACTTTCAATTCGCTGGCTATCACTACCGGAAATGAAAAGGTACAAACTTATTTCTCATACGCCAACACCACGGCTAAAGGAATTGTGGACAATAACAAACTACAGAAGAATAACCTGAACCTACACGAAACGGCCAGCCTCTTCAACAACAAGCTGAAACTGGACGGCATTGCAACACTAATGACCCAAACCGTCAAGAACTCCCCTGCTACCGGCGGCTATTATCTGAATCCGCTGGTCAGCTTGTACAGTTTCCCACGTGGCGTAGACATGAGCACTTACAGAGAAAACTTTGAAACGTGGAATGCCGACCGCAATATGATGACACAAAACTGGATTGAAAAGAATGGAGATGGTACCGTCAGTGAATGGGGACAGAATCCCTACTGGCTGAAAAACCGCGTGCTCAGTGGCTACAAGCGTTATCGCGCTGTGGCATCGGCCAGAGCCAATCTGCACATTACGGACTACTTCAGCCTGCAGGTACGGGGTAATGTGGATTATATCAGTGATAAATTCGACAATAAGATGTATGCCACTACAGCTCCCAACATCGCCGGCAAATACGAGGACAAGGAAAACGGACGTTACATCTGGTCGGACAGCCAGGAAATCCAAGTCTACGGTGACGCAATGGTCTTGTTCAACAAGGAATTTGATGACTTTTCCCTCAATACGGCACTGGGAGCCAGCATCAACATGAGTAAAGTCAATTCACTGACGATAGACTCAAGGCTTGCTTCCCTCTACAAACCGAATGTATTTACCGTCCCCAATGTAGTGATGGACTCCAAAGCAGCCGTAAATCAGAGCATCGACAGCAAACGCACGCTCCAATCAGTATTTGCCACCATGCAATGGGGCTGGAAAGGACTACTATACTTGGACATTACCGCACGTAACGACTGGTCATCCACATTAGCCCACACAGACAGCAAGAATACCGGATTCTTCTATCCCTCCATAGGAGCTACCTGGATTCTTAACAAAACCTGCTCCCTGCCCAAATGGATAAGTTTTGCAAAAGTGCGCGCTTCATGGGCGGAAGTCGGTAATGACCTCCCGATAGGAATCACCAATCCGGTAGACATCATCATGGTAGGCGGCAGTATCAATGTAAATACCGTAGAACAGCGCGGTGACCTGAAACCGGAAATCAGCAGCTCCATCGAATTCGGTACAGAATGGCGCTTCTTCCATCACCGCTTCGGAATAGACTTCACTTGGTATCAGACCAATACCAAGAACCAGTTGTTGAGAATGGACAATCCTACGGGCTTCCACCTATAAATACCGGTATGTCAATGCCGGAAAAATACGTAACCAGGGTTTTGAACTGACGGTAGACGCCACTCCGCTACTATACAGAAACTTTTCGTGGAAGAGTCTCATCAACATGTCCGCCAACAAGAACAAAGTAGTGACCCTGCATCCTGACTATCCAGAATTTTCCTACTACGAAGAAGGTTTCAACGCAGGCTATCAGATGCGCGTCAAAGAAGGAGGCAGCCTGGGGGATATTTATGGAAATGCTTTCCGCCGTAACGAGGATGGCAGCATCATGGTTGATGAAACCAGCAAAAGGCCTTTAGGAAATACCGGAAACAAGGATTTGCTTGGGAATGCCAATCCTGACTTCACCATGGGATGGAGCAACACACTTACCTACAAGAACCTAGAGCTCTATTTCCTGATAGATTTCCGCTTTGGCGGCGAAGTCATGTCACTGACACAGTCTGAGTTGGATGCCAACGGCGTGACCAAAGTCACCGAAGATGCCCGCACCCGGGGATATGTAGAATACCAGGGACAGAAGTTCAACGACCCGAGAGCATTTTACAGCGCAGTAGGCGGCAGAAATGCCATCTCCGAATATTATATGTACGACGCAACCTGCATCAGACTCCGTGAAGTATCACTGAGCTATTCTTTCCCGAAAACGATACTGGAAAACAGTAGATTCATAAAGGGAATCGACGTATCATTGGCAGCGCGCAACTTGTGTTTCTTAAAGAAGGAAGCACCGTTCGACCCCGATGCAGTAATGTCCGTAGGCAACAACAATCAAGGAGTAGACGTGTTTGGCATGCTACTACCCGGAATATCGGCTTTAACCTAAGATTAACCTTTTAAAATGAATACCTTATGAAAAACAAGTGCATCATATTCCTTTTCTGCCATAGCATATTGCTGCTTGCAGCTTGCACCGGCGGTTTTGAGAACGACAACGAAATCAAGGGAGGTTTCTCGGACGACAAAAAGGAAATAGATTTCCAGAACCTGACTGCTCCATTCGAACCCATACAGTCGGTATCTACTTCAATATAGGTTCTGTTGGCTTAAATTGGGTATGGCAGATGACACAATCCCTGAACCATGACATGTTCTCCGGCTACTTCATGGACCCTATTCCTAAATTCATGAAATCCAACGCCTGCTACAACCTGAACTCAGGCTGGACCAATGCCGCATGGCAATGTACTTACGGATATGTCTACACGGAGGTGCAGAAGGCAGAAAAGAACTTTTATGGCAATGACAACTTGAAAGGCTACCTCGGCATTACCGAAATTTTGAAAGTGGAACTGATGCACCGCATTGCCGATACATACGGTCCGCTGGTCTACCATCAACTGGGTGAGACACCCCGGGTTTACGGACTGCAAGAAGCCTATACACGCTTCTTTGCAGACCTGGACGAAGGGCAGCAATTGATAAGGGAATACCTGGACGAGGGCGGTGACAACAACAAATTCAAAGAGTATGATATGCTGACCAACGGCAAGACCTTGAAGGAGTGGTTAAAGTTTGCCAACTCACTACGTTTGCGCCTTGCCATGCGCATCTCCAATGTGGATGCAACACTTGCCAAAGACCAAGCAACCAAAGCACTGAATGACAATCAAGGTGTACTGGAAGGTGCAAGGGAAACCATCGCTGTAATGGGCAAGAACTATATCAATCCTTTGTGTGCCGTTGCCGGTTGGGGTGAAGTCTACATGAATGCCTCGATGGAATCCATTGTCAACGGTTATGAGGACCCGCGTGGCAAGAAATGGTATAACACCGCCCTTCTCGAAGGTTATCAAAAACAGTTGTTAGGCATTCCCATCGGCTTACCCATGAAAGACGGTGACGCAACATTTACAGTTTTTGCTCTTCCCTCAACACAAGTACCATCGGCGAAAAGACCGGAGCCGTATTGATGAGTGCGGCAGAAGTCTGGCTGCTCAGGGCCGAAGCAGCCCTCCGTGGCTATACCAAAGAGAATCCCCGCACATGCTATGAATACGGGGTAAGTACTTCATTTACACAGTGGGACTGTGCTGGTGCCTCCGAATATCTGGAAAGCGACAAAACCCCTGCCGATTATAAAGATGTAGTCTCGGGCGGCAAGGTAGGCAAGGACATGAAAGCCTTGATTACCATATCCCCCAAATGGGAAGAAGATGCAGACATAGAGACGAAACTCGAAAAGATTATTACCCAGAAGTGGCTGGCATGCTGGCCCGAAAGTTATGAGGCATGGGCTGAGCAACGCCGTACCGGATACCCCAAACTTTTCAAGGTCCAAAACAACACCGGAAAAGTGATTGATACGGATATCATGATCCGCCGCCTTCCGTTCTCGACGGACGCCGCCACTGCCGACCCGGCACAATACGCCACCCTCACGGAAAAACTGGGTGGCGCAGATAACAGCGCCACCCCGCCTTTGGTGGGATACGGGGAAAAACTCTTTCTAGAACAGACTCCACGCAACCGTAAGCCCTGCCATCACAATGGCTACCATGCTCATCAGCTTGATTAGGATATTCAAGCTCGGACCGGATGTGTCCTTGAACGGGTCTCCTACGGTGTCACCCACGACTGTAGCCTTGTGGACTTCACTGCCTTTGCCGCCAAAGTTGCCTTCTTCCACATACTTTTTGGCATTATCCCATGCACCACCGGCATTTGCCATGAAGATGGCAAGCACGAAACCACTGCTCAATCCGCCAATCAGCAGGCCGAGCACACCGGGAACACCGAAAATAAGTCCCGTAGCAATCGGAACAATGATAGCTATCAGTGACGGAACCACCATCTCGCGTTGCGCCCCTTTCGTCGAGATTGCCACACAACGCTCATAATCAGGTTCCGTCTCTCCCGTAAGGATTCCCTTGATTTCGCGGAACTGGCGGCGCACTTCGTCTACCATATGGGCCGCTGCACGCCCTACCGCATTCATCGTCAGTCCACAGAAAAGAAATGCCATCATCGAGCCCAGGAACATACCGGAAAGAACTTTCGGATTCATCAGCGTCACATCGTAGTGATGCATAAAGTCGAAGAAAGTGGCATCTTGAAGAGCCACGGCATCGCCATGAGGAAGCGACAGTTCGGTAGTCCCGAGGCGGGTCAGCCCGATACGGATTTCCTCGACATAAGAGGCCAGCAAAGCCAATCCCGTCAAAGCGGCGGAACCGATGGCAAAGCCTTTGCCCGTAGCGGCTGTAGTATTGCCCAAGGAGTCAAGCGCATCGGTACGCTTACGCACCTCTTCACCCAGACCGGACATTCCGCATTGCCACCCGCTGTGTCAGCTACGGTCC
>ENA-OQDW01001062-OQDW01001062.1-human-gut-metagenome-genome-assembly--contig:-NODE-1062-length-10459-cov-1.657085_pt1 | contig 10459 bp, 15 predicted proteins | sample MGYA00242784_ERZ504613 | MGnify/ENA primary metagenome ERZ504613 (study PRJEB26092, sample SAMD00036330) | human gut metagenome | host: Homo sapiens | study: EMG produced TPA metagenomics assembly of... | reverse complement strand
TTCCAGAATCAGTCCCGCCAACACCAATATTAAAAATTACGGTTCTTTTTCAATACATCATGCTCACTCATGCTGCTCGCCTCCCTCCAACTGATAAGTAATATTCCGGGCTGTTTCGTAGTCCTCCCACGCCTTCCGATAGTAAGCATTGTTCTTTCGGACTTCCTCATGGGTTCCGACACAGGTAATTGTGTGATTTTCAACCACTGCTACACGCTCGCACATCTTCAACGCGCTCAAACGATGGGCTACCACAATGACAGTCTTTCCCTTACAGAGATTTTGAATGGCTTTGTCAATCTCCATCTGATTTTCCGGGTCAGAGGCGCTTGTGGCCTCGTCTAAGATCAAAATGGGGGCATTCTTCAGGATAGCGCGGGCAATGGCAATCCGCTGTTTTTCACCGCCGGAGAAACGAGAGCCGAAGCTGCCCACCTTCGTGTCATATCCATCCGGCAAAGACATGATGAAATCATCAATCTGCGCCTCTTTTGCGGCGGTCCGTACTTTTTCCAGAGTGGCGTTACTGCCCATGCGGATATTTTCTAAAACGCTGTCACGGGTCAGGAAGGTCTTTTGGAACACAATGGCGACATTTTTTAGGATAGTATCATAATTGAGTTCCTTTACATTTTTCCCGCCAATCAGCACTTCGCCCTCCTGCACATCATAGAACCGGGAGATCAGCTCAATCACGGTACTTTTACCGGCACCAGACTGTCCCACAAGGGCCATGCGTTCACCATCTTTAATTTTGAGATTAACGCCTTGCAGTACATCGGTCTTGCCATCATAGGAAAACCGAACATTCCGAAGTTCAATATCGTGATTTTGGGGAAAGTCCGCTCCACCCTCATAAATTGGAATATCCAGTATCTCTTTGGTCTTAGTAACAGCGTTCAGCACATTGGCAAAATTAGTCCCCAGTTCCTGTAGGGGGCGTATTTCCGTCAGATACATGGAACCTACATAGACGAACAGCAAAAATGCGCTGGCAGCCAGTGAGCCTTTCAGGAAAAACATTCCGCCGATTGGAACCATCATCAACATCCCACATTCGATGATAACAACAAAGGCGCATAAGGTGGCCCCATGCGCCGGGAAGTTTCATTCCACATGGCGTTTTCTTCCTGGATAGCGTCTGAAAACTTTTGAAACGATTTGCTCTCCATGTTATAGGCTTTAATCAATTTCATGCCGCTGATGTACTCAATCATAACCGAGTTCAGTGTGGTAATGGAGTGATTGGCCCGTTCCATCAGGTCATCCGTATTGCGGAACATCATTCCCATTACAACAACAGCAAGGATCAGCGGAACCAGGGAAATCAATGCCAGAGGAATATTGACGGTCATCAGATAAATAAAGATGACTACCGGCCCCACCAGATAGCACACAAGGTCAGGAAGGTTATGGGCCAGAAACAGCTCCAACTTTTCAATATCTTCATTCAGAACCGTTTTTATGTCCCCGGTGCGCCGTTCATTCAAGGCCCTAAAGGCGCTCTAGCCATGTGTTCTGCAACCATGCAGCGCACTTTGAAAAGAGCGCCATAGGCCCCTTTGTGGGCTGCTACGCCGGAACAGCCAAACAGGGCAAACCGCAAAGTTACCGCCACTGCAATCATTACGACCATAAAATCTAGCCCCATCTCTGGAAACCGCATGGATACTGGGCGTAACCACAGCCTCCTGCATGCACCTTGGTCATTTTATCTATTAAATAAAGAAATACGGCAACCTTAATTTCCCAATCAAGCCACCGTATTGTCCATAATTTTCTATTTTATTTTTATATGTTTATTTCTTTTCTAGCTGCAATTTTAATCTTTCAATCTCTTTTAAAAGTTCTTCATTTTGTAATGTTAATTTTATATTTTCCTTCTTAAGCTTGGTAACTGCAATCTTCAATGTATTTAACTTTTCTTCCATAACTTTATCAACAATAATCTGCTTCGGATTATAACACGCACCTTGTTCCCTATATGCCTTATCTAGTGCTGTCCTAACTTCTATATTTCTGTAAAAAAGTGTTTTAGAAAAATCCTGTTTTTCTTATCAGTGCAGCCATTGTCACTTTTTCTTTTCTATCCAGCATATTTTGAATTTCTTGCTTTGCAATCTCAGCTTTAACCTTACTTTTTTCTTGACTAATAGCGACTATTTTGTCGTATTTCATTTTCTCTTTTCTCCTTTCCTAAAATCCCACACACCTCTCTCAACCTTTGATTCTCCTCAAGCAACTTCCTCTTCTCTAACTCCAGCTGTAAAATTTGTTTTTGTTGTTTTATCATCTTTCTTCTATCTCTTGTTGAGTACACATCGAAGTAAGGTTATTTTTATAACACTGATTCTGCTTTCGAATTGCTTCATACAAAATTTCACGAACAAGTTTATTTTTGTAAAAGAATGAATTTGAAAATCCAGTATATCTTTGTAATGCTGCTACCGTAACTCTTTCACCATTTTCTATCATTCTTTCAATCTCTTTTTCCACGATACGGGCATTTTGCTTACCAATTTTCTGATTCATTTCAACTACTTTATCGTATTTCATGCCGTCCATCCTCACTTATATTTCTTTCTGAAGATTCCGGTTGATTACTTGTAGTTCTTGATTTTCAACTCTCAGTTTCACCATTTCCAAATTAAGTTTTCGCAATTTTTGTTGCAAATCTTCGATTTCCATCACGCTGTCAAAGTTTATTTTTAACATACGCTGTTGCCTGTATCTAGCATCATCAAGTGACTTTCTAATGTCTTTATTCACATAAAAATTTGCTCTTGATAATTTTGTTCTCTTGGCAAGCTCGGCAACGGTAATCCATTCCCCTTCTCTCAGCATTTCCTCTATTGCCCTAAGTGCCACTTCCGTATTCTGTCTTGATCTTTCTTTACTTATCTCTACAATCTTATCGTACTTCATATCAGATACCTTTTCCTTTAATTATAATTTTTTCAGCATGGAAAGCTCTTTCTTTTTAATCCTGCTTTTTAGTTTCTCCACTTGAACCTTAAGTTCCTCTATCTGACCTCGCAATTCCTCGTTTTCCTGAGACAAACTTCGGTTTCTGACCTTATATTCCATGATATCCATCTGCAGTGCCTCGGTGTTGTCATTCTTTGAATCTTTACTCTCACTCCAAATTCTTCGACATGATACATTGGGCGATTGCACGGCTGCATCCAACCTGCTTCTCACTTCTGGATTTTTATAAAAGAACCCTCTTGATAAGCCAGTTTTTTTCACCAGCAGAGTTACCGATGGATATTCCCCCCTTTCTATCAACTGTTCTATAGCCATCGTGGCCAGCTTAATTTTCTGCTCACTTTCGATCCGATTCACGGCTATCATCTTTTCATAATTCATATCCATCCCATCCTTTTATTATGTCCATTAATATAAGGTCCATTTTTTCTCTGGTTTTTCTCGTTTCATCAGCCATAACTTTATTCCCGATTCTCCGGTAGTGTGGACACTCTGTAATGTTTTATGTCCAAGTAGTCTTGCTATCATCCAATCCTCGATATGAAGCTCGGTCAATTTTTTCCCATAACAGTGTCTAAAAATATGTGTCCCGAATTTCAGCAGTTCCCCATTATCATCCCGTATATCTTTCTGCCGGATCATCCTCATAACTTGTGCCTGGATCATTCCATATTGATATGTTTCGTGGGATCATCTTTTTTTACAAAAACATATTCTGTTTCCCCGTAACGCTCTTTGGTATATTCCATGGCTTTTAAAATCAAGCGCCCCACCTCATTACTAACTGCCTTTTCATAAGTAATGGATTTCACTTGATCAATCCGGACAAAATATCTCCCTTCTTTCTCTCTAAGACAATCCATTCTTAAAGTAAGCGTATCGGAAATGCGTGTTCCCAAAAGCTGGTGAACGATCAATGCCCTGGCTATCTGCTCGTCCATATTAAAAATGTGGGAATTCAATCGCTTAATTGTAGCATCTGAATAAAATTTAAACTGATATCGTGGTGTACTTGGAAAATCATTATTTAAGAAAAGTTGCAGAAGATGCCTTCTCTCATATATATTCCCCACATCTTCAATCACACGTTTTAAGCCATACAGATCGGAACGATAGTTCTTTCTTTCGGTTGTCTCCGTCTGTAAGTATATCAAATAGTCTTCAATATCTTCTCGACTCAATTCCTGTAATGATTCCAGCTCTGGCTTTCTTACATTTAAAAAGCGGCTAAATCTCTTTACTGCAGTCATCTCTGAATGTATTGTGCCAAGTGCGGAATATTTTAAATGTAAGAATATGGTTCTTTTTACCTCTTCTCTGATATCCGGCTGTAAAATATCGGTGAAGTTAAGGGTCTTCACATTTTTTATGGGATTTCTTCTGATTGGAAATTCAAATTTCTCCAACTCCCATATATCTTTTTCCTGTTCTTCCCGTTCATCTTTCACTTCAGCAAATTTTAGAATCTGACGCAGTTTTCTTTCCAATGCTGGTGTTTCTCTGGCTGTTATATCGTAAGCAGCCCGGTATTTCATGCTGGACAAGGCCAATCCCTTTTCTAACATCCACCCCTTTAAAATTCTGACCGTCTTTTCTGGATCAGCATTCTGCAATACTGTTATATTCTTCTCTATCAAAAACTTCCGTATATTGTTATAGGTGGTTAGTTCAGTAGCAAGGCTCGATAATGCTAAAGTCTTCCCCCGTTCCCATATAAAGGCTTCTAAGATTTCTTTCACTTCCTTAGATGGTAGCCTTCCAGATCAAAATAACGGATCTTACATATTCTCATAGAATTTCTTTGTTCTTCTGAGGCATGCTTATAGCTTTCCATTTCGTAAATATGTATCCTATCCTTTTTCATGTCTATATCTCCGCTTCTTTGGTGTGATTGTCAAAGCAATATTATTTTCTGGTTTATCAAAGTAATTGTCATTTGCTTTTTCAATCTTCTTAGGCATATAGTCCACATACTGTTTAGTCATTTCTTCTGCTACATGTCCAAGGTAATCACGAATTGTTTGTATCGGTACACCATCATCATAAAATTGGGTTGCCAGCGTATGTCTGTAATCATGTGTTTTAAATACATACTCACAATCTGCTATTTTGTGTTTTTTACATTGCGTTCGAAAACGTTTTACAAATGAACCTATTCTATATGCTCCTCCCTGTTCAGCTTGAAAAACATAATCGTTTGCATGAATATGATTTTTCTTTATGTATTGTTGCATAACCTCATACAGCATAAATGGAACAGGAATCATTTTATCTGCCTTCATTTTGATCTGATACACTTTGATCCAGGCATCCTCTCCATCCCAGTAGTATGCATCTCCTTTTAGCGTACATACTTCGCTGATCCTTAACCCTGTTGCCCATAGATGCAGGAAGATCAACCGCAATTCTTCTGGAAATAAATTCAGTTTGTGAAGTATTTCCATATAAATATCTTCATCAACGCTCCTGTCATGATGTATAGGATATACTTCTGCTCATAGTACTCCGGGTGAAACGGAATTGCCTTAATATGTTTTTTTATCTTTAGGTACTCATAGAATTTTGTGATATCCAGTATCTGCCGGTTCACAGTTTCTGCTTGAATTTCTTGTTGCTGGATTTCCTTAAAATATGCACCTATCTGTTTTTCAGTTACATCAAGAGCACATACGTCAGGCCCTAAATACTTTAGAAATTTTTTCACATAGTTTTGCTGGCTTCGAATATTTCCAATGGTCAGACCTGTGATTCCTATCTGATATCTTGCATATTCCTGTAGCAGCTTTCTATTGTTTAAATTTTCTACTTGGTAAAAAGATAACCTATTCACCGGATTACATGGATTCACTCTTTCTGGCGCAAGGTGGAATCTTTCCATGTACCATACATTTGCATGCCAGTGGATCTGCTTTCCACTCATAAAGAGTAATTTTTCGACTGTTATCCACAATCTGCATGGAGTTTTTATAGTTAACCACCTTCTGCTTTACTATCTCTTCTAATTTTTCAATCTCTTCCTGTTCTATGGTTTCTATATCTACTATCCCTTGCTTGATGCAATATTGATACATCCACTGCATAGGAAGCAGGAATCGTACTCTCCGATCCTTTGGATCCTTTACATTCTCAAGAATATGTATGAGTAGTTGAAAAATCTGCTGTTTCATCTTTTCTGAAGCCTTGACACTAAAGTCCCATACCAATTCTGTCTTATCACGTACCTTATCAAATTCCATAGCCAGTTTCTGATCTGGCAGATATGGCAGGAAAAGGATCTGCTGTTCGTATTTCAAATAAAATTTTTTTATGTTTGCAAATTGTTTCATTCCTGTCTGATATGATATTGCTTGATTCGATCCAATGTCTTTAAATACCGAAGTACCTGTTCTGGCTTCTTTTCCTTCATAAGATACTGTTCATATTTTTCTCGGATAGAATAATCGATTTCTCGGATATGGTGTATCCCTTCCCGAATAAGAAAATTTTTGATATTACCCGTCAATGGCATTTCGATGCTTCGCACTGCCGAATTTCTTCCAGTAGATCACCATATTCTTGTTCGATCCAGTATGCTTTTTTGTTTCTGAGAAATGATGTCATACTATTTGCTGCCCTGATCGTACAGTCCCTGTCCTCAAGCAGAAACCTTTTATAATTTCGAACATCATTTTCTTCTACTAATATCACATTATAAATTCCTAACTGCATCAGATATTCTTCTGCATATCTCCATGACTTGTCTTGTACTGGTTCTCCCTCTATAAGCTGTTCATGCAAATAGGCCAATTCCGTTTGATGCTCAGTATCTAGTAATCTGATTGCAGGCACATAACCGCCTCCTCCTATAACAGATGATCAACTCCATACAGGGATTGGTGCTGGCTGTAAAATGCATCACTTGCTTCCATCAGTCTTCCTCTGTTATATTCAAATATTTCATAGTTGTTTCAATGTGTCGATGACCAAGTGCCTGACTGATAAGTTCTAGTTTCCACCCTGCCTTTCTCCTGGTATTTGCGAAATAATGTCGCAGCATATGTGGTGTCACTTTAATTCCGGTCTTTTTTTCAAGACGCTCCATCAAACTCCGTACACCGCTGTCCTGCATTGGTTTCCCTGCATATTTTCCAGACACATTGACCAGAAGATACTCTTGTTGAAAGATCAGGTCCTTATATTCTTCCAGATAAAACTTTAAGATTTCGAATGTCGCATCACTGACTTTTGCCTTTCGGAATTCTGCATTCTTGGCACGTGCATCATTTTCATTATCTTCTCTAAAATTTACATAGATCAGATGGTTTTCATAATCAATATCTGTTGCATAGCGATTGCCCAAAATTTCTCCGATTCGGAAACCTGTTTCTGCTAATAATAAAAGCAGGACTTGATCGCGGCAATTTGCACATGCCTTTAGTAAAATAACGATCTTGTCCTGCTCTATAGTTCTTCCTATATGTCCTGTTTCCTTTAAGTATCCGTGAAAACTTCTCCGATTCAATATCTTTCGAATTCCTACAGAATTTCTTACAATGTATTGTGCATCAGATAATACTTTTAAACTTTGCTCGCAACCTTCCTGCTGTTCAGCAAAATTGTACAATCGAAACACTTCCTTAAGATATGCATTGCAAGTTTCATTGTATGGCTTTTTCGTGTACTCATCTTTGCTATGCATCCCAGCCTTTAACCATATAAGAAAATCTGTAAAATGTTCCTGTTGCTTTTCGTATTTCATATTCCATACATCTTCCATCGTTAGTTGATTCTCAGACAGATAGTTTAAGTAATATGAAATCACAAGAGCGCTTCTCTTGATGGTGTTTGGCGAACCTTTCGCCTCATTTTATGCATTAGATATTGGGAAGGAAGAAGAACGATTTCTTGGCTGACTTCTTCCCGTATAAAATAGTATTTCTTAGATTTTTCTGTCTGCATATCCACTATGAAATGTTCCATTTCTTCACTTCCTTTCCTCTAACGCTATACACAGTATACCCACTCTATGCTATGAAAGCTATTCACAAATACCAACAATTCCGAAAGGTTTCTCCTAAAATACTCACTACATTTTTCTCTATTTTCTTTGGAAAACTTAGCACTACCAACAATTTCTCTACAATCTGTTACATATAGTATTCGATTCGTTTTCGGTTCCGAATAAAATTTTCTACATCTGCCATTCTGTCTGTAATCCGACATACTGGAAGTGCATCAATTACCTCTTTGTGGTATTTCCCTCCTCTTCCTGCTCTGGAATCTAATATAGACACTACACAAGTATCTGTTTCCGTCCGGATTGCTCGTCCAAATCCCTGGCGCAGTTTGATCTGCATATCCGGCACTATGATTTTCTGAATATATTCCTTTAAAGTCTGATATCGTTCTCTTTCTGCTTCCCTCACAGGATCGGGTACCGCAAATGGCAAACGGACAATAATCAAAGAAGATACTACATCTCCTGGAAAGTCCACGCCTTCCCAGCAGGAACCAGCTGCAAAAAGCACACAATTTTTCTGTGCCTTAAATTCACGGATCACTGACTGGGAATCTTTCCATACCTTCAACAACGGAAATGGGAGATTCCCTCTCAATTCTCTGTATACATTCCCCATCATAGAATAAGAGGTAAACAGTACAAGAGTATGTCCAAATGTGGAACATACCAGCTTTCGGATCTGCTCAGACAAGAAACGGATTTCTCCATGATAGCTATCATACACTTTTCTCTTCCGTCTTGGCATGTATAGTAAACAATTTTCATCATAATCGAACGGTGAATCAGCCTGATATTCACGTACTCTTCCGACATCTTCGAGTCCGTTCAGTTGCTCTGACCTTTGAAAACTCTCCCCTGCTTTTAAGGTGCCAGATGTAAGAATGGCTGGAAAGCCACGCTCCAAATATCTGCCTTTATCAAACTTCTGTTTTTCGATGAACAGTGCAAAACACTGGCAGTCCCTTTGATGTATACTCTAAAAACAATATATTGTTCCGGTCCACATTTAAAAACTGTAACAGGACTTCCCTGCTCTCTTCCAGCCGGTTCTTTGTCCATCTGGATAAATTCCCGATCAACAGATCTTCCGCCCGCTGCAACCAGCGGATGCTGTTTCTTAATGCCTGTCTGGACTCCCTGTTGAGAACAAAGCGAAAACGTGCCTGTTCTTCTAACACTCCCTGTGGTCTTGGCAGACTTTCAAAGAGCTGTGAAAATGCTTCCCGAAGTTTTGCCGCAATATGGGTATAATGTTCCCCTTCTAAAAGACTGCAGATTTCCATAAAATCTTCCGGTCCGAAAGACTTTCCATACATCTGCCTTGCTGCTTCTGGAAATTTATGTGCTTCATCAATGATCAGTGCCTGATAATTTCTTAATAAAGGACGGAAATCATTGGCTCTGTGAAGTGTATCTGCCAGTAGATAATTATGATTACAGATCTGGATAAATACTTTTTCATCTGTAGCTTCTTTTAAATATTTTTGATAACGACAGTACGTTCTCATCTCACAAGTTTCCGGGCAGTATTTGGGGACGCATACCATCCTGCGGTCAAACCCACTCAGATGCTGTACGGAGTTCCATGTCATATTGTTCTCTTAATGCATATAAAGCTTCTCTCTGCAGTGGATTTTTTGCTTTTCTTCGTACTGCATCCAACCGAAGCTCCAACCGATTGTCACATACAAAATGTTCTTTCCCTTTTCGGATGACTGCTTGGATAGGGGCAGATATGATTCCTTTCTTCAATAAAACCTGTGATAAAAAAGGTATATATTCTCTTTGGATGGCTTCCTGCAATGCAATGCTTGATGTTGAGATCACAATAGGCTGACTCTGACCGCACATAGAAAAATATCCAGATAACAATTGACTGTATTTTCGGAAAAGAATACACGCTACCAGGTATGCATAAGTCTTTCCTACCCCTACTGCTGCATCGCATAATGCAATCTTGTTTCCACACAGGCTGGAAAGCATTTGATGGCAAAGTGTGATCTGTTCTTCCCGAACTTTCATTCCTGCTTGTGGAAGTATTTCTCTGAATATCTCTTCCACCTCTTCGTGTGCCATTCTCCGATATTTCGTTCCGATGCATCTTTCCACCCTCTTATCTTTATATTTGTGTTAATATCACATCAATACAGCCAGAGATTTGGTTACTCTGGCTGCATGTATCTGATATCAACAGCACACTTCGATTGATTTTCTTTTGTTGTTGGATATCGTATTTGTCCTCTCACTTCCCCGATATCAAATGGGCACATTATAGCTGGATGTCTGGCAAAACATCCACACAGATATTCCAAACGTCTTACTGATTACAACGTAAGGTTTATCTATCCCTGCATTCGGATCTTTTGGTGTATCATTATCATCCACCCGGCTCATGGCGTCACATTCCTGCTGGATGCTTGCAGAATAAAAAGGGCGCTCTTATATAAAACGATGATCACTGATGACATCCGT
>ENA-OQDW01001061-OQDW01001061.1-human-gut-metagenome-genome-assembly--contig:-NODE-1061-length-10463-cov-1.732875_pt1 | contig 10463 bp, 7 predicted proteins | sample MGYA00242784_ERZ504613 | MGnify/ENA primary metagenome ERZ504613 (study PRJEB26092, sample SAMD00036330) | human gut metagenome | host: Homo sapiens | study: EMG produced TPA metagenomics assembly of... | reverse complement strand
TATAAAAATTGAACTAATCAGTAACGACAAAATGGATATGAAACATGTAAAGTATCTGGCTCTTGTCCTATGCATAGGGAATCTGTCGCCTGTTGTGGCGCAGACAGCCTCGAAAAGTCTCACAGTAGACAATTTAGTTGCTTGGCAGCGTATCAGTGGGCAATCTATTTCTGATAATGGAAAGTGGGTGGCATGCAAGATGGAACCTTGGGAAGGGGATGCTGTGGTGAATTTGTATGATGCACAAGGGAAGGAACTTGCCACTTTCCCGCGGGCAGACCGTTTTCTTTTCTCGGCCTCTTCCGACTATTTGGTTGTGTCGCAGAAACCCGGCAAGATGATAGTGGATTCTCTGAAAATAAAGAAAACAAAGAAAGATAAGTTGCCGATGGATGCATTGGTTATTTATTCGCTTTTGGGCGATAGGGAAGTGATTGATTCACTGAAAACATTCAAACTGGCAGAGAAGGTGGACTGGGTTGCTTTTCAGAAGGGAAGGAAAGACTCGACTTTGTATGTTCAACCGTTGAATGCAAACCTCAGTACTCGGTATGAGGCTCCTGCTGTGAAAGCTTTCAACTTTGCGGAGAAAAGCGGAATGCTTTATTATATAACCGCAGGTGATAAAGCAGAGGAAAAGCCGGGATTGTATCTTCTGAATACGGAAACAGGTGTGAAGACGCTGATAAAAGAAGGTGACGGGGTGTTTAAACAGGTAACTTTTGATGAAGATGGAGCAAACTTGGCTTTCTTATATTGTGCACAGAAAAATTCTTGTTATAAAGCCATGAGCTTGTGGCTGTCACAGCAGGGAGCACCGGCAACAGAAGTTGTGCACGTGGCAATCAGGCTCTTCCGAAAGGATGGGTGATTAGTGAGCATGGGAAATTACAATTTTCGAAGAGTGCTTCCCGGTTGTTTTTTGGCACATCGCCTGAGCTAGACAAAAGGATACGTTGCAATTGGCGGAGAACCGTCCCAATGTGCAGGTGTGGAGTTGGGACGAGCCGGTGCAATATACTGTACAGAATTATAATAAGGAGAAAGAGCTGAAAAGAAGCTATCAAGCGGTTTATCATATAAATAGTGGTCGTATTTGTCAGCTGGCAGATGAGGAGTTATCTCAGATTTTGTTGGGAGATGAAGGAGATGCCCCGTTGGCATTGCTTTCCACTTCGCGTCCTTATTCATTGTCCTCCATGTGGGAAGGGCGGACACGCAGTGATTATTACACTGTGTCTTTGGAAGATGGCAGCCGTAAATTACTGGCATCGGCGGATTATGGCAGATACCGTCTTTCACCACAAGGCAAGTATGCGTATTGGTATGCTGAAACAGACAGTTGTTGGTATACTCTTTCTATGGCAGATGGGAAAAAGGTTCAGTTGACTACCCCTGTTTCTTTCCTCGCATGGGATGAAGAGAATGATGTACCTGACTATCCGAACGCACATGGAACTGCCGGATGGACGGAACGGGATGAGTCCCTTTTAATTTATGACCGTTATGATATTTGGAAATTCGATCCGGATGCCATGAAGGAACCTGTCAATCTGACGATGAATGGACGTAAGAACCGGATTTCATATCGTTTGGTAAAACTGGATAAGGAGGAGCGTGTGGTTGACCTGAACAAGCCACAGTTGTTGAAAGGCTTTAACGAAGTGACCAAAGGGAACGGGTATTACAAGGCTCGTCTTTCCACCGCTGCTTCTCCCAAAGAATTGATGGCGGGTAACTATATGTTACGCAGTATTTCTAAGGCGAAAAATACAGACCATGTAATCTATACGATGGAAAGTTTTGAGCAATATCCTGACCTTCATTATGCTACACTCGATTTCAAGAAATCTATTCGGCTGACTCATGGCATTGACCAACAGAAAGAACTATTTGTGGGGAACTGCTGAATTGGTTTCGTGGATATCTTTAAGATGGTTCGTAAGTTGGAAGGGGTGGTGTACAAGCCTGCTAATTTTGATCCGGCCAAGAAATACCCGATGATTGTGAGTTTCTATGAGCGAAATTCAGAAACTCTGTTTAATTACCGGATGCCGGAACCGCATCGGTCTACCATTGATTATCATTTTTATAACAGTAACGGGTATATTGTGTTCAATCCGGACATACGTTATGTAGACGGTTATCCGGGTGAGAGTTGCTATAACTGTCTGATGCCGGGGGTTGCCATGCTGATAGGCAAAGGTTATATTGACGAGAAAGCCATAGGGGCGCAGGGACATAGTTGGGGCGGTTATCAAGTGGCTTATCTGGCTACACGTACTGATTTGTTTGCGGCTATTGAGTCAGGTGCTCCGGTGGTCAATATGTTCAGTGCCTACGGAGGTATCCGTTGGGGATCGGGGCTGGCACGCTCGTTCCAGTATGAACATACTCAGAGCCGTCTGGCCGGTACGCCTTGGAGTACTCCGTTGCGTTATTTGGAAAACTCTGCTCTGTTCACGATGGACAAGGTACAAACACCTGTTTTAATTATGCATAATGATGCTGACGGACATGTGCCCTGGTATCAGGGAATAGAATATTTTGTGGCAATGAAACGTCTTGGAAAGCCTTGTTGGATGCTGAACTATACAGGCGAACCGCATTGGCCGACAAAGATTGCCAACAAAATAGATTTTCAAAAACGTATGTTCCAGTTCTTTAATCATTATCTGAAAAAAGAAGCAATGCCTGAATGGATGTCTGACGGGGTTCCGGCTGTAGAACAGCCTTATGAATTAGGATACTGATATTATGTGTTCGGACGACTATAGAATTCAAGCTGCTCCTACTGTGGATAAAGTAAAAGGATAGTTCCTGAAAAGAGGGAGGAGGTGTGTCAAAACTAAAATGACAGCTCCGAAAAGTTACAGATAGTAATTATAAACTTAAAAGGGTCGTATCAAGCTCTGTATTGAGTAATGATACGACCCTTTCTTTAGTTTTTTAGGATGCTCAAATTTCAAATTATAAATTCATATTTTCAAAAACTGAGTTTTGATCCTCTCTTATTCTTTTTAGTACAATGCTTTTTTATTCAAACTTACCATAACGGGTAGGCAACAGTTTGCGGTCACCTAATGTATTATCTACCCGGGCTACATTGATCCAGAATTTGTTATCACGTACCGATTCGATAGGATAAGCGGCTTTCTCGCGGCTGTAGCTGTGATTCCATTCATTGGCCACCACTTCATATTCAGGATGCGGGGCGTTGACCAATACATTATCTTCTTTATCGGCACTGCCATTCTTCACTTCTTGAATTTCCTGCCAGATGGTTTGCATCACAGTGACGAAATTATCCAGTTCCCATAAACTTTCACTTTCAGTCGGTTCAATCATCAATGTTCCATGAACCGGGAAAGAAAGGGTGGGCGCATGATAGCCATAGTCCATCAGACGCTTGGCGATGTCATTTTCGCTGATACCGGTTTCGTCATGCAGATAGCGGCAATCTAAAATCATTTCATGGCCCACAAAGCCCGTAGCACCGGTATATACAATACCGTAGGTATCCTTGAAGCAGGCTGCCAGATAATTGGCGCTCAGAATGGCAGTCTTGGTGGCATTGGTCAGACCTTCGGCGCCCATCATGCAAATATAACCGTAAGTAATAGGCAGGATTCCTGCGCTACCGTATGGAGCTGAAGAAACCTGATTGGCACTGTTACCCCAAACTTGATGTCCTGGAAGGAACGGGACCAGATGTTCGGCTACACAAACGGGACCTACACCGGGACCGCCACCACCGTGAGGGCTGGCAAAAGTCTTATGCAGATTCAAATGGCATACATCAGCACCGATGGTACCCGGATTGGTCAGACCTACCTGTGCATTCATATTTGCACCATCCATGTAAACCTGTGCTCCGCATTTATGAATAATTTTACAAATTTCTGCAATTTCCGGTTCAAAGATACCATGAGTGGACGGATAGGTAATCATTAATGCAGCCAGATCATCCTTGTTGGCTTCTGCTTTTGCACGTAAATCTTCTACGTCTACATTACCTTTATCGTCACAGGCGCAAGTCACCGTGGTATATCCGCATTGAATGGCTGAAGCCGGATTCGTACCGTGGGCTGATGCCGGAATTAATATCTTGTTGCGGTGTCCCTGTCCGATACTTTCCAGATAAGCGCGGATGATGCGAAGTCCTGTATACTCTCCTGCTGCACCTGAATTAGGTTGCAAAGTGATTCCTGCAAATCCGGTAATAACCTTCAACTGCTCGCTTAGGTTATTAATTAGTGTCTGATAGCCTTTTGTTTGATCCTCAGGTGCTAACGGGTGTATAGCCATCCAGCCTAAGTTGCTGAGTGGGAGCATTTCCGAAGCGGCATTCAGTTTCATGGTACAAGAACCCAATGAAATCATGGAATGTGCTAATGAGATATCTTTACGTTCCAAACGTTTGATATAACGCATCATTTCGGTTTCAGTATGATACTTGTTGAATACCTCATGGGTGAGGAAGGAAGTACGGCGGCGTAGTTCACGATTCAGTGAGGATGCTTCGGGAATGTCTGTCACTTCTTGAACGGTTTCTTCGGCAGCAATGGAGAAGATGGAAAGTAACAGGTTTACATCTTTCAGGTCGGTGGTTTCATCAATGCTGAAACCTACATCGCCATTATCATAGTAACGGAGGTTTACTTCTTTACTCAATGCGATGGTACGCAGCTTCTGAGCCGAAACATGGTCGGGCAGACTGAAACGCAGGGTGTCAAAGAATAATTCATTATGCTGTACATATCCCAAGCGGGTTAGGGCTTTGTTCAACCAGGTGGTAATGCTATGAATGCGTTTTGCTATATTTTTGATACCTTCCTGCCCATGATAAACGGCATAGAAGCCGGCCATTGTAGCCAGTAATGCCTGTGCGGTGCAGATGTTGGAAGTTGCTTTTTCGCGTTTAATATGTTGCTCACGGGTCTGTAAAGCCATACGGTAGGCCAGTTTGCCATATTTGTCTTTAGACCAGCCGATGATACGTCCCGGCATATTGCGTTTATATTCGTCACGTGTAGCGAAGTAGGCTGCGGACGGACCTCCGTAGAACAAGGGGATACCCAGGCGCTGGGTACTTCCGAATACGATATCTGCTCCCCATTCGCCGGGAGGAACTAATAATGCCAAACTCATGATATCAGCATCCACGGCTACTTTACAATGGGCAGCATGTGCCTTTTCCACAAACTCACGATAGTCTTCTACGCTACCGCTGGCATTGGGGTATTGCAGGATGCAGGCAAAAATTTCCGGAGTAAATACCAATTCCTTGTAATTTCCTACTTGGATCTTCATGCCTTGCGGAAGGGCGCGGGTTTGGATGACTGCCAGATTCTGTGGGAAAATCTCTTCATCCACAAACAATACATTGGCTCCGCTTTTTTGTTGGTCGCGGGTGCGAAGTCCATGCATCATGGTGGCGGCTTCGGCAGCGGCGGTAGATTCATCCAGCAATGAGCAGTTTGCCAATGGCATGGCTGTGAGGTCGGATATGACAGTCTGGAAGTTCATCAATGCTTCCAAACGTCCTTGTGAAACTTCGGTTTGATAAGGAGTGTACGAGGTGTACCACACAGGATTCTCGAATACATTGCGTTGAATGACCGCCGGAGTAATACTATCATACCAACCCATACCTATATAGGAGGTATAAATCTTGTTTTGTGAAGCTAGTTCGGTAATGTGCTCTGCAAACTCCCGTTCCGTCATGAGAGCAGCCAGTGGCAGAGGTTCTTTCAAACGGATTTTGGACGGAATTGTTTTGTTAATCAGTTCATCAAGACTCTTTACGCCAATCTTTTCCAACATAACGGGAAGGTCTTCTTCCTGTATACCGATATGTCGGTCTGCTAATAAATCTGTTTTCATGGTAGTAGTATATAAGTTAAATTTTAAGTTTTATCTTATCGGAAAAAAGGGTTGTTCGCTTTTTCTGCTCCCACAGTGGTCGGGTCTCCATGACCAGGATAGACTACCGTGTCGGGGGGAAGTACAAACAAACGACTGCATATATGTTCGCGAAGTTCGTCGAAATTACCTCCTGTAAGGTCTGCACGTCCTATACTTCCTTGGAACAATACATCACCGCTGAAGATACAGTGGTCTTCTTTGCAGTAATAAACAATACTTCCCGGCGAATGACCCGGCACATGGATAGCTTCCAGTTGGGTATTGCCGAAAGTAATGATATCTCCATCAAAGATATATTTTCCTAATGGCACGGGTGCTTCGGGCAATTGGAAGCCAAACATACGTGATTGTGCCGGGGCTTGTTCCAGCCAAAATTCATCCGCTTGATTTGCTTCGGCTTTTAGTCCGTATTCTTGTAACAGGAATGGGTTGCCGAAAATATGGTCCAGATGGAGGTGCGTATTCAATAAATGTTTCACTGTCAGGTTATTGCTGTCAATATATCTTTTTAAGGCTTGCTTTTCTTCTTCATAAAAGCAACCGGCATCAATAATGACGGCTTCCTTCGTTTCGTCCGATAACACATAGCAGTTTACCGGAAACATATTGAATTCAAATTTCTTTATTTTCATTGTTCTTTTATCTATAGTTATTAACCGTTGATGGTTACATAAACCACTTTCTTAGTTTTAAAAAAATCTTCTGTGAATTCATCTTTCAGATCATAAAGCATTGTTTTGTGCTTCACGGGCATTGTTTCTTGTTCCAACTCTCCGCCTTTCAGACAAATCAGCGTTGGGCAGGGCGTTATGTTGTTCTTGTCTGATGTTTTTACGGATAATTTTTATTAGATCGCCCAAAGGCATGACAGCACGACTTACCACGAAGTCGAATTTCCTTTTTTCTTCTTCGGCGCGGCAATGACGGAAAGTGACATTCTTCAGTCCGATAGCATTGGCTACTTCTGTAGCTACTTTCACTTTCTTTCCGATACTGTCCACCAGATGAAATTGGACTTCAGGGAATAAGATGGCCAAAGGGATACCTGGGAAACCGCCCCCTGTGCCCAAGTCCATAATTTGGGTATCAGGGGTGAAGTTTATCACTTTGGCTATGCCTAGCGAGTGCAATACATGATGCTCGTACAGATTAGCGATATCCTTGCGTGAGATTACATTGATTTTGCTATTCCAATCCGTGTATAAATCATACAATGCGGCAAACTGTGTTTTCTGCTGTTCGCTGAGGTTAGGGAAATATTTCAGTATTAATTCCATTCTATACTTAAAATCGTTATTTAATGTATCATATATTTTTCTACCGATGTGTAGGGTAAAGAAAGGGTGATGATTCCTACAGCATAGGGAGCGATATCATATTTGTTATACAGGAAAGATACTTTTTCCTTTTCTAACAAGAAATTGTCGGGTACATACATATTGGTAGAATTCAAGATGCCTGCATTCTGAAGTCCTTCCAGTGAGGTAATGGAGCTGTCTTCCAAACGGGTAGCCATTTCTGTTATCAGTTCTTCCAGCAGCATGTCACTTATCGGTTTTTCCGACCCTGCCATAAATACATCTTTCAAAGCAAGTAGTTTGCCGGTATTTTTTTCGAAGTTCATCCATTTGTTCCATGAGTTGGGATGTGCTCCGCCTGTATATTCAAAAGTTTCTGCAATGAAATTCAGAATACCTTCTTTGCCTTCGCTGAAATGGGTGGTCAGTCCGTATTCATAATTGTACCATGTGGGAAGTTCGTCTTTGGGAGTTCCATTTTTTATATCTTCCTGATAGAACTCGTTCACATCTTTGCGGTAGTTGTTAATGTAGGTATTTTTAAAAGAATCTACAGCGACTTCCGGATTCATCCGGGTATATTCTTTTCCCAAAATGTGGGCTTGTATGGTGCGGTTGATGCGTTGTACTATGCTATCCGCAGCATCAGATTTTGCTAAATAACTATAATCAATAGTAATCTGACAGGTGGGAGAGACTGTGTCATCTTGTAAATGGGCTTGTTCTTCCACCTTTACAGTCTTCACTGTTTCACTATCAATTTGTTTTTGTCCATTACATCCCGATAATAAAAAGCAGGATACAAGGCAAGTTGCCATAACAGACAATACGAGATTTCTTTTTTTCATAACTTTTTGTTTATTTGCATGGATTACTTATCCTAACTTTCTCCACAAATATAGAATAACTTCGTGAAATGTCCATCTAAAAAGCGAAAATATATTTATCTGTTTGCAACAAGATTGCATGAACTTTTTGCTAAATTTGTCCGTTGATAAGCTATAATAAATAAGTAAAGAAATGAATATGAGCGATATGACAAAAAAACTATATCCCGTTACGGGAATGCATTGTGCGGCATGTGCCGGCAACGTGGAGAAGATTGTAAGGAAGCAAGAAGGCGTGGAAAATGCATCGGTCAATTTGGCGGCGGCTACTTTGGCGGTGACTTATAATCCGGATATTGTGTCTCCGCAACAACTGAAAGAGGCTGTGATGAAAATAGGTTTTGATTTGATAATAGATGAGGATAACTCTGTGCAGGAGCAGGAGGAAGCAGAGCAATCTTATTACGGACAGTTGAAGCGGAAGACTATCGTTGCTTGGATTTTTGCTTTACCGGTAGCTGTTTTGGGGATGTTTCTGATGAATGTTCCGGGAGTAAACTGGTGGATGCTGTTGCTTTCACTTCCTGTTATTTTATATTCGGGGCGTTCTTTCTATATGAATGCCTGGAAACAGACGCTTCAGCGTACCAGTAATATGGATACGTTGGTGGCACTTAGCACCTCCATCGCATTTTTGTTCAGTTTGTTTAATACGTTCTATCCCGAATTTTGGTACAGCCGCGGATTGGAACCTCATGTATATTATGAAGCTGCCACTGTTATAATAGCTTTCGTATTGGTTGGCAAGCTGATGGAAGAGAAAGCAAAAGGAAAAACTTCCACAGCTATTCGTAAACTGATGGGATTACAGCCTCGGACGGCCCGTGTGGTGAAAGACGGCAGGGAAGAGGATATCTTGATAGCCGAACTTCAGGTTGGCGATAAGGTGAGCGTCCGTCCCGGTGAGCAAATTCCGGTGGATGGAGTCATTGTCGGAGGAAACACCTTTATAGATGAGAGCATGATAAGCGGTGAACCTATTCCTGTAGAGAAAAGCAGGGTGATAAGGTGCTGGCTGGCACTATCAATCAGAATGGTGCATTTATTATGACTGCTCAAAAGGTGGGGAAAAATACGGTGTTGGCACAGATTATCCGCATGGTGCAGGAAGCACAGGGGTCTAAAGCTCCGGTCCAGCGTATTGTGGATAAAGTGACAGCGGTTTTTGTTCCTGTTGTTCTTGCTGTGGCTGTTTTTACTTTCTTTATTTGGATAGTGGCAGGTGGAGCGGATGACTTTTCCTACGCTATGCTTTCAGCAGTGTCTGTTTTGGTTATTGCCTGTCCGTGTGCCTTGGGACTTGCTACTCCAACTGCATTGATGGTAGGAATTGGTAAAGGGGCCGAATCACATATTTTAATAAAGGATGCAGTAGCTTTGGAGCAGATGCGGAAAGTGGATACAGTGGTACTTGATAAAACGGGTACTGTAACTGAGGGGCGCCCTGTGGTGACCGGCTGGTTGCATGATGCCGGATGGCAGAACGAGCATAAGGGAATTCTGTATGCTGCTGAATTGAAATCGGAACATCCGTTGGCTTTGGCTATTGTCGAGGCTTTGAAAAAGGAAGGTGAGAAGCCGGCGCTCATTGATTCTTTTGAGAGTCGGACAGGACGGGGGATTGTGGTGACCCGTGGAAATAAAACTTTTTGGGCAGGAAGCCATCGGTTACTGAAAGATTTTGGAGCGGGAATTTCCGACTTGTTGAAAGGGATGGTGGAGGATTATGAGAAGAGTGGCAAGAGTCTGGTTTATTTTGGCGAGGGAAATACATTGCTGGCGGTTATCGCTATTAGTGATAAAATAAAAGATACTTCCAGACAAGCGGTCAAACAATTGAAGGAGAGTGGAAAGTATATTGTATTGTTGACCGGTGACGGTCATCTTACTGCACAGAATGTGGCCGGAGAAATTGATGCGAATCGTTTTATTTCGGATGCTTTGCCGGCCGATAAGGAGAATGTTATTAAAGAGTTACAGGCTGAAGGAAGAGTCGTAGCTATGGTAGGCGATGGCATTAATGACTCGCAGGCGTTGGCCCGTGCCAATGTAAGTATTGCGATGGGTAAAGGTACAGATATTGCCATGGATGTAGCGATGGTTACGTTAATGACTTCGGATTTGTTGTTGTTACCCAAAGCTTTTAAGCTTTCCTATAAAACTGTACGGTTGATCCATCAGAATCTTTTTTGGGCATTTATCTATAATTTGATAGGCATTCCAGTGGCGGCAGGTATTCTGTTCCCACTATATGGTATTTTGCTTAACCCGATGATTGCCAGTGCTGCCATGGCATGTAGTTCTGTCAGTGTAGTGTTGAACAGCTTGAGCCTGAATTGGAGAAAGTTGT
>ENA-OQDW01001060-OQDW01001060.1-human-gut-metagenome-genome-assembly--contig:-NODE-1060-length-10468-cov-2.243787_pt1 | contig 10468 bp, 11 predicted proteins | sample MGYA00242784_ERZ504613 | MGnify/ENA primary metagenome ERZ504613 (study PRJEB26092, sample SAMD00036330) | human gut metagenome | host: Homo sapiens | study: EMG produced TPA metagenomics assembly of... | reverse complement strand
AGACAAAGGATGGAAGGATGGCATGGCCGTATACGATAAAAGAGGGCGATTACAGACAATACGGGGCATCAGCCGCAGGCGGCGGAGTCGTGTTTACGTTTGAGGCAGAAAAGGAAGAGGACTGCAGTATTCTTCTGTACGGGAAAGATGGCGGAATCCGGCAGGAACTTAAGGTGCCGGAAAGCTGCTGCAGAGGAGCGATCCGGTCAGTCTTTGTCGCAGCGCTTAAGGCAGAGAGCCTGCGTTATAATTATAAAATCAGCGGGACGGTCGTGACCGATCCTTATGCAAACCGCATCATCGGCAGAGAGCGCTGGAGAGACGCAGGGCGCGTTAAGAATGAGTTCCGGGTCTGCGGTGGTTATTCGGATGACACTTTTTCGTGGGGGACGGATGTACATCCGGAGATCCCGCGCCATGAGATGTTCCTCTATAAGCTCAACATCCGCGGATTTTCGATGGATGCGGGAATCCCTGCAAAGGAGCGGGGGACTTTTGCGGCGGTGCGCGATAAGATTCCCTATCTGAAAGAACTTGGTGTCACGACGGTGGAGTTCATGCCGGTGTATGAGTTTGAGGAACTGATCTTAAAGGAGAAGGCGGTATTGCCGGAATATATCAGCTGGCAGGTGCGGAAAGAGGATCAGATCAAGCCGGAAGCATGTGCGATGCCGGAGCGTGTGAACCTGTGGGGATATGCGCCCGCCAATTATTTTGCAGTAAAGGCATCCTACGCGAAAGGGCAGGATGCGGCCGTCGAATGGAAAAAACTCATCCGCGCGCTCCATGAGAATCACATGGAATGTGTGATGGAGATGTATTTTCCTGAGAATGTCAATCAGAATCTGATCTTAGATGCGCTGCGTTACTGGGTCAGGGAGTATCATGTGGATGGCTTCCATCTGCTGGGGGAGAATCTGCCCGTCACGCAGATTGCACAGGATGCATGGCTTAGACGGACGAAGATTTTCTGCGCCGGTTTCGAGAACGCTGTGCTCTGGCACCCGTGTCATTATCCGCATCTGTATGTATACAATGACGAATATCTGTATCCCGTCCGGGCGCTGCTCAATCACAAGAACGGCGGTATGGATGCATTTGCATGCCAGCAGCGCAAACAGCATCGGTATCACGGATTTGTCAATTACATTTCGGACAATAACGGGTTTTCCCTGCGGGATCTCTTCTGCTATGAGCAGAAACACAATGAAGACAACGGGGAGGAGAACCGGGATGGAAGCGATTGGAATTTGAGCGCCAACTACGGCGTGGAGGGACGAAGCCGTAAGCAGCGGATCGTAAGAATCCGTGAACGGCAGATGTGCAATGCGGTGGCGGTGCTTTTTCTCGCGCAGGGAGTCCCGCTTTTATACGAGGGGGACGAGACGGGAGATTCCCAGGAAGGCAACAACAATGCATACTGTCAGGACAATCCGACCGGCTGGGTGAACTGGAAGAAAGATGAGCGCTACGCGTGGTTCCGGGAGTTTGTGGCGCGGATGGCAGCGTTTCGCAGGGAGCATCCCGTGCTCGCCGCGGATATGCCAAAACAGCTTTCCGATGCAAAAGGAACGGGGTATCCCGATTTGTCCTATCACGGAGAGAATGCGTGGATTTCAGATCTTTCCGGCGAGAGACAGTCTTTGGGCATGCTCTACTGCGGAAAAGAGGATGGCGAGGGAACAGAGGGGGAGGAATTCCTTTATGTCGGCTGCAATTTTCACATGGGTCCTACCAGATTGGCGCTTCCGAAGCTTCCCGGGAAGAAAAAGTGGTATTTGCTGATGGACACCGCCAGAGAGCGGGCACCGTTCCTAAAAGAGGAGGAGCGGGTGGATGCGCCGCGGATCGAACTTTGCGGTCAGTCCGTCGTTATATTAACAGGAAAATAAGGTTACATTATTATGAAAGCATGGAAACATTTTTGCACGATCAACCATCACAAGCATCTGGTCATGAAAGGCTGTTTTGCGGTGGGGTTATACAAACAGGGATTATTACATGATCTGTCGAAATATACGCCGACAGAATTTCTGGTGGGCTGTAAATATTATCAGGGAACAATGAGCCCGAACAATGCAGAGCGCAAGGATAAGGGATACTCGTCCGCGTGGCTGCACCACAAAGGGCGGAACAAGCATCACATGGAATACTGGATTGACTACGGCGTGCCGGACGAGGGCGGGGACAAGGGACTCTGCGGCATGAAAATGCCTCTGCGGTACGTGGTGGAGATGTATATCGACCGTGTAGCGGCCTCGAAAAATTACCAGAAGGAGCGCTATACCGACCGGAGCGCATTAGAGTATTACCTGCATGGAAAGGATTTTCATGTCATGCACAAGGATACGCGGGCGCTTCTGGAACTGCTTTTATACCGGCTTGCAGTCCGGGGCGAGCAGGAAGTCAATGCATTTATCCGCGAGGAGCTGCTGACCGGGAAGATCCCCTATGAGCAGAAGGTTCTGGATCAATTAGCGCAGCCATATCGCAGGGAAGCGGAGAAGTAAACGTAAGCATCTCTCTGGTGACGGGGTGAGAAAAAGACAAACGGTGGGAATGAAGAGCCTGCCGTTTTATTTTTGTGTCTGAAAATGCCGGATAATAGAGCCGGTCGCCTGCCAGAGGATAGCCGAGTGCGGACATGTGGACACGGATCTGATGCGTGCGCCCCGTTTCCAGATGAAGGGAGAGCAGGGAATAGGGGGCGTGGCATAAGAGACTTTTATAGTGCGTGATGGCATCATCCCCGCAGAGAAAATCAACCTGCCGGCGGACATCGCCCGGCTTTACGCGGGCAATCGGCGCGTGGACGGTGCCGCTTCCGGTGAGCGTGCCGCATACGACGGCGAGGTATTCCCGGCGGATCATACGCTGCTGCATGGCTTTGCCGAGCAGGGCGGCGGAGAGCATATTTTTGGCGACGATGATCAGGCCGCTCGTGTCGGCATCCAGCCGGTTGATGCAGCGGAACGGGCGGATTTCGCCTTTGGCACGGTAATATCCCGTGACGGCGTTTGCAAGCGTATCCCTCTGGTGCGCGGCAGACGGGTGTACCGGCATGCCTGCCGGCTTGTCAATTACCAGAAGATCTTCGTCCTCGTAACAGATCGCGAGGGGAATCTGCTGCGGAAAAATGGAGGTGCCGGAAGTATTCTCCTCCAGATGAAGAAAGAGAAGATCGCCGGTGTGAAGCGTTTCATTCATATGCACCCACACGCCGTTCAAGAGGACGCCGTGGTCTGTTTTCTTTAAATGTACCAGTATCGGTTCGGAATAGCCAAGACTTTTTAAATAATGCAGAATGGTCTGCCCGTCCGCGGCGGATAAAATGCGGTAGGTAAGGGTGCGCAGCATAAAAATTCCTCCTGTTTCATGTAACACTATTATAGCGAAGCGGTGGGGGAGATGTAAAGACGGCATGTATTTGTTTGCGGAAAAAAGAGGGGAAAAGCACGGAAAACATGGCCCATACATAGAATGTATCAATAAAGCTTTTCAGGTGCGTTGTGAAAACTTTCTTATCTCCGCTCACACCAGAACAGGAAATGGAATGCCTGAAAAAAATGAAAGACGGCGACCTTGAGGCAAAAAAAGAAACTGACGCTTCGGAATATGCGCCTGGTAGCGCACGTGGCGAAAAAATATCAGAATTCCGATGAAGATATGGAAGATCTGATCTCCATCGGAACCATCGGTCTGATCAAGGCAATCTCTACTTATAAAGAAGATTACGGAAGCCGCCTGGCAACTTACGCGGCGAGATGCATTGACAATGAACTGCTGATGCATTTCCGTTCCAAAAAGAAGACGGCCAGAGAGGTCTCTCTGTATGAACCGATCGGAACGGACAAAGAGGGCAATCAGATTCATCTGCTGGATATTGTGGAGAGCGATGAACCGGATGTGGTGGAGACGATCGAGACCGACAGACGCACCAGAGAGGTGCTGGTACTTGTGCCGAAGCTGCTTTCCGGCAGGGAGCGCTATATCATAGAAAACCGGTACGGTCTCTATGCCTGTAAACCGATGACACAGCGTGAGATTGCAGCGGCGCTTGGAATATCCCGCTCGTATGTGTCGAGAATCGAGAAACGGGCGCTGGAAAAACTGCGAAAAGGAATGGAAAGCGCGGGGGGCGGGAGATAAATTGCCGCTTCCCTTTTTCTACAAATGATGTTATACTAAACATGTCTTTTTAACAAATGTATTTTCTAAGATATTCAGCAGTGTTCACTGCACAGAGATTCCAGATCTTTCTATAATGAAAAGGAGAACAGGTTGTATAGCAGAGTAGCAACAGCAACGATACGCGGTATCCAGAGTGTGCCTGTCTGTGTGGAGGCGGATGTGAGCGATGGGATGCCTGTTTTTGAGATGGTCGGTTTTCTGGCATCTGAGGTCAAAGAAGCCAGGGAGCGGGTGCGCACAGCGCTCCGCAATGTGGGGTGTGCGCTGCCGCCGCGCAGAATTACCGTGAATTTTATGCCGGCGGACATCCGCAAATCCGGAGCCGGGTTTGATCTGCCGATCGCAGTGGCGGTGCTGGCTGCGATGGGAAGGCTTCCGCATGTGGTACTGGATGATGTGCTGATCGTGGGTGAGATCGGATTAAACGGCGTGGTGCAGCCGGTTCACGGCGTGCTCCCGATGGTGGCGGAGGCAAAGGAACGCGGAATCCGGCGCTGCATTGTGCCGCGGGCGAATCGAAAAGAGGCGGCGCTTGTTTCCGGGATGCTTGTCTGCGGTGTGGAAAATATCGGGGAGGTCATGCGGCTTCTTGAGGATGCGTCGTGGGAGAAGTACGCCGCAGAGGAATATAATATAGAAGAAACACAGCCCGCAGTGCTTCCTGATTTTTCGGAGATCCACGGACAGCGGCTGATGAAGCGGGCGTGTGAGGTTGCGGTAACGGGAATGCACAATCTGCTGTTTGTGGGACCGCCGGGTGCGGGCAAGACCATGGTGGCATCGCGTATCCCGTCCATTCTGCCGCCGCTTGCGGAGGCGGAGCGCATGGAGTTATCCAAAATCTACAGTGTAAAAGGAATGCTTGCCGGGGAGAACGGTCTGCTTACGCAGCGCCCGTTCCGGGCGCCGCATCACACCGTGAGTGTGCAGGGGCTTACGGGCGGCGGAAGAATCCCGCAGCGGGGGAGATCTCACTGGCACATAAGGGCGTGCTGTTTCTGGATGAACTTCCGGAATTCGCCAGGGAGACGGTTGAGGCGCTGCGCCAGCCGCTGGAAGAGGGGGCGGTTCATCTGGTGCGTCTTGGCGGAAGTTATGTCTATCCGGCAGATTTTATGCTGGTGGCGGCGATGAATCCGTGCCCGTGCGGCTATTATCCCGATATGCAGAAATGCAGGTGTACGCAGACGGCGATCCACCGGTACTTAGAGAGGATCAGCCAGCCGATCTTAGACCGGATTGACATTTGTGTGGAGGCGCCGGCGCTGACATTCGGGGAATTAACCGGACAGCAAAAAGAGGAGACATCGGCGGCAATTCAGAAGCGCGTGGCGGTGGCACAGGACATTCAACGGGAGCGCTACCGGAAGGAAGGATTTTCGTATAACAGCCAGATACCTGCCACGAAGATCCGGGAGTATTGTGCGCTTGACAAGAAGCAGGAGCAGTATATGGAAGAGATCTACGGAAAGCTGCAGCTGACCGCCAGATCTTACCACAAGCTTCTGCGGGTGGCGCGCACGCTGGCGGATATGGACGGCGGAGACCGGATTTGCGACCGGCATCTGGAGGAGGCAATCTGCTACAGAAGCTTTGACAGAAAGTTCTGGGAGAGGTGAAGAGATGAATTATGCGTATTGGTTTGCAAATATTCCCGGACTCTCCAACTGTGCGAAAATCAGTATCCATGAAAAGGTCGGGAATGCACAGGATATCTATTTCCTTAGCGAAAAACAGATGGAAAATATGCAATTATTGGCAAAAGAAATACAGGCGGTCCGGGCTGCGCAAAAGACGGACATGGAGGAAGCGTACGCTAAGATGTGTGAATCCGGGATCTCGTTTGTGTCGCTGGAGGATGCATCTTATCCAAAGAGGCTCCGCCATATCGCAAATCCGCCGTACGGACTGTATGTAAAGGGATGCCTCCCGCAGGGAGAGACCGTTGCGATTGTCGGTGCGAGAATGTGCTCCGAATACGGGCGGACGGTTGCAAGGGAGCTCGGGAGAATGCTTGCGGCGCGCGGCGTCGGTGTTGTGAGCGGAATGGCGCGCGGCATCGATGCTGCGGGGCATCAGGGAGCACTTGACGTGGGCGGAATCAGCTGCGCCGTCTTAGGGTGCGGCGTGGATGTCTGCTATCCGAAGAGCAGCCGGGCGCTGTATGAGGAGATTCTGGAACGGGGCTCGGTTGTCTCGGAGTATCCGCCCGGCACGCAGCCGATTCCGGGATATTTTCCGCAGCGCAACCGCATCATATCAGGGCTTGTCCGGGCGGTTGTTGTGGTGGAGGCAAAGCAGCGGAGCGGATCGCTGATCACGGCGGATTTTGCGCTGGAGCAGGGGAGGGATGTCTATGCCATTCCGGGCAGAATTACAGATGCCTTGTCGGCGGGATGCAACAGGCTTAAGTCCGGCAGGGAGCGGGGGCAGTTTCCGATCTCGAATCGTTTGTACAGGAGCTTGCGCCGGATCCCGGAGCGGGCGGGGAGACATGCACCTTTGAAAAATTATTACTTGAAAAAGAAGAACGCTTGGTGTATAGTTGTGTAGATTTACGACCGAAAAGTATGGAAGAACTTCTGGAGGAGACAGACCTGTCTGTGCCCGAACTGGCGCAGATTCTGGGGATTCTTCTGAAAAAGGGGTTTGTTACGGAAGCATTTAAGAATTGTTATATCAGACGGATTTGAGAAATCAGCATAAAGGAGATGTATGAATGGCTAAGTACCTTGTTATTGTCGAGTCACCCGCTAAGGTAAAAACAATTAAAAAGTTTCTTGGAAAAAATTATGAGGTAGTTGCCTCAAACGGGCATGTGCGGGATCTCCCGAAGAGCCAGATGGGAATCGATGTCGAGCATGATTATGAACCGAAGTATATTACGATCCGCGGAAAGGGAGATATCCTTGCCAAGCTTCGTAAAGAAGTGAAAAAGGCAGACAAAGTGTATCTTGCAACCGACCCCGACCGTGAGGGAGAGGCAATATCATGGCACTTAAGTCAGGCGTTAAAGCTGGACGGCAAGAATGTGCGGAGAATCAGCTTCAATGAGATTACGCAGAACGCGGTCAAGGCGTCCTTAAAGCAGCCGCGCGATATCGATATGAATCTTGTCAACGCACAGCAGACCAGACGTATTCTGGACCGTATTGTGGGTTACAAGATCAGCCCGCTTCTGTGGGCAAAAGTAAAGCGTGGGCTGAGCGCCGGAAGAGTACAGTCGGTAGCGCTGCGCATCATCTGCGACCGCGAGGATGAGATCAATGCATTCATTCCGGAAGAATACTGGACGCTGGATGCAAAACTCAAGGCGGACGGCGAAAAGAAGCCGTTGACAGCAAAGTTCCACGGGGACGAGAACGGAAAACTGGCGATTACCTGCCGCGAGGAGGCGGACCGTATCATGGACGAGATCCGCGGAGAGCGGTTTGAAGTCTGGAAGTGAAAAAGGGTGAGCGCGTGAAGAAAGCGCCGCTGCCGTTTACGACCAGTACCTTACAGCAGGAGGCATCCAAGACATTGAATTTCCCAATCTCCAAGACGATGCGTATTGCCCAGCAGCTCTATGAGGGCGTGACGTCAAGGGACAGGGAACGGTCGGTCTGATCACCTACCTGCGTACGGATTCCGTCCGTATTTCGGATGAGGCGGATGCGGATGCGAGAGCGTATATCGCACAGAATTACGGGGAAGAATTCGTAGCGACACAGACCGTTACCCAGAAGGGCGGCGCCAAGATCCAGGACGCGCATGAGGCGATCCGTCCTTCCGACATTGCGAGAACACCGGCGGTGGTCAAGGAATCTCTTTCCAGAGACCAGTTCCGCCTCTATCAGCTGATCTGGAAGCGTTTTGCCGCAAGCAGAATGGCTTCTGCGGTATATGAGACGACGAACGTGAAGATCGGTGCCGGAAAGTACCGCTTTGGTGTCGCGGCATCAAAGGTCTCCTTTGAGGGGATTTATGTCTGTGTACACGAGCGAGGACGACGAGAAGGACACGAACAATGTTCTGCTGAAAGGAATCGATGAGGATACGAAGCTTACGCTGGACACCTTCGATGAGAAGCAGCATTTTACACAGCCGCCGGCGCATTACACGGAGGCGTCCTTAGTCAAGACGCTGGAGGAGCTGGGAATCGGACGTCCGAGTACCTACTCGCCGACGATCACGACGCTGCTTGGCAGACGTTACATTGTCAAGGAAGCGAAGAATTTGTATGTGACGGAGCTGGGAGAGGTGGTCAACCAGATTATGAAGGAATCCTTCCCGAGCATCGTGGATGAGCATTTTACCGCCAATATGGAGTCGCTGCTCGACAGCATCGGAGAGGGCGCTGTGAACTGGAAGACGGTTGTGCGGAATTTCTATCCGGATCTGGAAGCCGCGGTGGAAGTGGCGGAGAAGGAGCTGCAGAAAGTCAAGATCGAGGACGAAGTCACGGATGTTGTCTGCGACCAGTGCGGAAGAAACATGGTGGTAAAATACGGACCGCACGGAAAATTCCTGGCATGCCCGGGCTTTCCGGAGTGCAGGAACACGAAGCCGTATCTGGAAAAAATCGGCGTGCCATGTCCGAAGTGCGGAAAAGACGTTGTCCTTCGCAAGACGAAGAAAGGCAGAAAGTATTTCGGCTGCGAGAATAATCCGGAGTGCGATTTTATGAGCTGGTCACGCCCGGTAGCGGAGAAGTGCCCGAAGTGCGGCGGCTATATGGTGGTAAAAGGCAATAAGATCGCCTGTGCAGATGCGGGATGCGGCTACACCCGTGACAGAAAAGCGGACGAGGATACAAAATAGTTAAAAAAATATGTCAAATATTACGAAAATATTGAATTTTCAGAATTGACGTGTTAAAATATGAAATATAACGAAAAAGAGATTCGAGATGAAATGGGGGCACGGACATGAGTGTTCAGTTGTTGGACAAAACCAGAAAAATCAATAAGCTGTTGCACAATAACAGCTCTTCAAAGGTCGTGTTTAATGATATCTGCGATGTGTTGAAGGATATTCTTGCATCCAATATTCTGGTCATCAGCAAAAAGGGAAAGGTTCTTGGAACGGGCGTGTGTCCCGGAGTGGATGAGATCCAGGAATTGATCGTGGACGAGGTGGGAGGTTTCATCGACCCGCTGCTAAACGAACGTCTGCTCGGAATCCTCTCTACCAAGGAGAATGTCAATCTTGAGACGTTAGGTTTCGTAGATCACGTGAAGGAATACACTGCGATCATCACGCCGATTGATATTGCGGGTGAGCGGCTTGGCACGCTGTTTGTCTACAGAGAAGACAGACAGTACGATATTGACGATATCATTTTGAGCGAATACGGGACAACCGTGGTCGGTCTGGAAATGATGCGCTCCGTGAATGAGGAGAATGCGGAGGAGACAAGAAAGGTTCAGATTGTCAAATCTGCAATCAGCACGTTGTCATTTTCGGAATTGGAAGCGATCATTCATATTTTTGATGAGATGGACGGCAAGGAGGGAATCCTTGTGGCAAGCAAGATTGCCGACCGCGTGGGTATCACACGATCCGTCATTGTGAATGCACTGCGCAAGTTCGAGAGTGCAGGCGTGATTGAGTCGCGCTCTTCCGGCATGAAGAACCTACATCAAAGTATTGAACGACGTTGTATTCGACGAACTCGACAAGATCAAAAAGCAGAATCAGAAAAAATAAACAGGACGAAAGGGCGTATCGTAAGGGTGCGTCCTTTTTTATTTCCGTGGAACGTGGCTTTTTATGCGGGTTTATTTGACAATTTTGCTAATATCTTGTACTCATTATGTAAAAATCTACAAGATAGTGTAAAAAATAACAAAAATCTCTTGCAATTACGAAACCATATTTTATAATGGAATAAGATAGTTTGGGAAACTAGGTGAAGCGGAGGGCGATACATATGATAACTACGAATGCGTTCGACTATATTAACATCATGGATAAGGCGGCGGATGCCAGCTGGAAACGTGAGTCGGCAATTTCCAACAACATAGCAAATGCGGATACTCCGGGCTATAAGAGACAGGATGTGGATTTTGAATCTGCGCTGAAACGGGAGCTTGGCAGCTCAAAGTATATTCCGCTGGATAAGAAAGTGCGGGGACTGAACTCGGATCTTTCGGGCTTGGATGTGTCAACCTATACGGATTCGTCCAATTATTCCTATCGTCTGGATCGCAATAATGTGGATGTGGATACGGAGCAGGTGGAACGTGGCATCGGAGCAGCTCCGCTATGGAGATGTTGACCGACATCAATCAAT
>ENA-OQDW01001059-OQDW01001059.1-human-gut-metagenome-genome-assembly--contig:-NODE-1059-length-10470-cov-8.580296_pt1 | contig 10470 bp, 15 predicted proteins | sample MGYA00242784_ERZ504613 | MGnify/ENA primary metagenome ERZ504613 (study PRJEB26092, sample SAMD00036330) | human gut metagenome | host: Homo sapiens | study: EMG produced TPA metagenomics assembly of... | reverse complement strand
GGCCCATGTTAAGGGCAAAAGCGTTTAAATACCAAGGCCATAAATAAAGCTTTGCCCTTACAGGGCGCCTTGCTGATTGCTATTATACCCAGGGCGTTGCCCTGGGCTAGGAGCTTCTGCCCTTTCAGGGCGTGCTGCTTCTGGAGCTTCTGCCCTTTCAGGGCGTGCTGCTTCTGGAGCTTCTGCCCTTTCAGGGCGTGCTGCTTCTGGAGCTTTTGGGCTTTCAGGGCGTGCTGCTTCTGGAGCTTCTGGGCTTTACCTTTGCTTTACCCTTCGGCCAGCGATTTTCAATTCCCTTCGGCCGGTGACCGTTGGTTCAGGGCGTATTGGGTAATTTCAACCATACAGGTCGAAAAGTTTTAGAAAAAGTTATCAGATAGTATTGGGATAGCAAAATCTTTACTTTTTTACCTTTTTACTTTTTTACCTTTAAAAATCCTAGAAAACTCTTGCGGGTTTGAAAATAAAGTCGTAACTTTGCGCTATAGAATTTTAAAACAGATGGTTATGAAGTACTTAGACCCTAAGGCAGACCTCACGTTCAAGAAGATATTCGGCAATCATCCTAAAAGACTGATTAGTCTTCTGAACGCCCTCCTGCCACTCAGCGAAGAAGAGCAGATACACGAGATAAAGTATCTGCCTACAGAACTTGTGCCTCAGCTCGAAGGAGGCAAGAACACCATAGTGGATGTACTCTGCACGGATGTCAGAGGCAGGAAGTTCTGCGTGGAAATGCAGATGGAATGGTCTGATGCATTCCAGCAGCGAGTACTGTTCAATGCATCCAAGCTCTATGTGAGTCAGGCAAAAAAGGAGGAAAATACAGCGAACTTCAACCAGTGTATTCTCTCAACCTGATAAATGATATCTTTGCGCATGATACTCCGGATTTTATCCACAACTACCGCATCGTGCACGATAAGGACAGCAATAAGGTCATCGAGGGCTTGCATTTCACCTTCATTGAACTCCCTAAGTTCACTCCTCATTCCATTGCCGATAAGCGCATGATGGTCTTGTGGCTCCGTTTCCTCACGGAAATCAATTCCAATACGAAGGATATTCCTGCCGACCTGCTCAATGATCCGGAGATTGGAAAAGCCGTAGAAGATCTTGAAGTTTCCGGCTTTACAGATGCCGAACTCCGTGCCTATGATAAATTCTGGGATTCGGTAAGTGTTGAAAGAACCCTTCTGGATGACAGATACCAGAAAGGAATGGAAGAAGGTATGGAAAAAGGCAAGCATGAGGCCAACACAGAAACAGCACAACGTTTGCTGGCAATGGGACTTTCTGCCGAACAGGTTTCCAAAGCTACCCAGCTACCTTTGGAAATCATTAAGAATCTGAGCAATTCATAAAAAACTCAAGTTTCGCATGTAAGCTCCACACGCCCCAGGCATCAGAACACCATCATGTCCCCACACGCCCCAAGCATCAGAAGGCCATCATGTCCCACACGCCCTGAACCAACGGTCACCGGCCGAAGGGAAAGGTAAAGGGCAGAAGCTCCTAGCCCAGGGCAACGCCCTGGGTATTATGATATACAAACCAACGCCCTGTAAGGGCAAAAGCTTTAAAATTATGGCGCAATCCTTATCAAAGATTTACATCCATTTGATTTTCCACATCAAATCAACGAGCCCCCAAATCCGTGAAAATGATTTGGAACGACTCCATAGTTATATCGGCAAACTTGTAAAGGCAGCGGGATGTACCGAGATAAAGGCTGGTGGTATAGGCGATCATGTTCATGTATTGTTTATATTATCAAAAGATGTCACGATTTCCGAAATTGTTGAGGAAATCAAGCGAAACAGCAGTAGATGGATAAAGGACCTTGATCCGGGTTATTATCATTTTTTCGCATGGCAGGGTGGTTATGCCGCATATTCCATCAGTCAATCCGTTGTGGACAAAACATTGCAATATATTGATAATCAGAAAGAGCATCACACCAAGCATTCGTTTGCAGAGGAATATAGAGCATTCTTGGAATTATATAATGTGGAATATAATGAAAAATTCGTGTTCCGGGATTAAGGAAGATTGGTGTTGTAAGGGCAAAAGCTTTGTATATTGCCAGGTATTTGAAAGTTTTTGCCAGGTATTTGAAAGCTTTTGCCCTTACAGGGCGTCTTGCTGATTGTCATTATACCCAGGGCGCTGCCCTGGGCTAGGAGCTTCTGCCCTTTCAGGGCGTGCTGCTTCTGGAGCTTTTGGGCCTTCAGCCCGTACTTAAGCCACATGCGAAAGTTCTGTTATTAAGTCAGAAAATAGAAGGCAATCGCTTGCAAATTGTGCAAACGATTGTCTTTTTTTTATGCTATTTATTTAACTTTTCTTCATCTGCTTTTCAAAAAGTATTCTTATTTTTGCCGACGAAATCTTATAATTCAAACTTAATACATTTTGTTTATGCAGAAATTTTATACGTTGATTTGTACACTGGTATTGCTGCTGAGCATGACTTCATGGCTCCAGTTTCAGCACTTGCGGCAGACTATACACCAGTGGTAACGGAAAATGAAATCTCCGTGTTCTTGGAAACAAGTTATGACAATGCCAAGATTTGGGCATGGAATGACAAGGTTAAACAGTTTACTACTGCTGCTTGGCCTGGAGATGCCATGACCTTGATGGGAACTAAAGATGGCAAGAATGTCTTTAAATGGACATATACAGTTGGTACTGAAATTCCTACTGGTGTGATTTTTTCTTATGATGGTGGGCAGAAACTGAATGGCGGTGATCAGGAATTCAAGAATCATGGATATTATGTAGAAGGTAAATATACCAAGACCATTGAGACTGCTCCTGCAGGCAAGGTAAAGGTGTTCTTTGATAATACAATAGAGAACCTGAAGAATGTATATTGCTATATTTATAACGGAACTGAGGCTTCTGTAGAATGGCCTGGCGTGAAGATGCAGCTCGACGAAGAGACTGAGTATAACGGCAAGAAAGGCTATTATTCTTTGGAGGTTCCTGCTGCTTTCCTTACAGGTTGTTTCGTCATCAATAATGGCGAAGCAGGTTCAACTCTTCAGGGAGAAACGGTTTATGTAAATGGTAAGGTTGTTACAGCCATAGAGAATACTACCATCACAGCTGTGAAGAAGACAACCGATGATGCCTGGTATTCTATCACAGGTATCCGTATCAAGAAGCCTACTCAGGCTGGTCTCTATATTCACAATGGTAAGAAAGTAATCATCAGAAAATAATAACAGATTATGAAAAAGACAATCAATTATGGTCTTCTGATGTTGGTGATGCTGTTCACCATGGCATCCAACATCTTTGCAGACAACAAATATGGTCTTAAAGACAATATTCAGGATGGTGTCATCCTTCATTGCTTCGACTGGACGTTGGCAGATATCCAGGAAGAAATTCCTAATATCGCCAAGGCAGGCTTTACTGCCGTTCAGACTTCTCCTGTTCACGAAAGAGCAGGTAAAGGATCCGTCTGGTATGATGTTTATCGTCCATACGACTTTAAAATAGGTAATGGTCTTGGTACTGAAGCTGATCTGAAGGCTCTCTGTGCTAAGGCTCATGAGTATGGTGTCAAGGTGATTGTGGATGTTGTTGCCAACCATACCGACCATCCTAACGTGGCTGAACGCTTGAAGGACGTGAGTCTTTATCATGAACGATTTGGTGTGGGTAACTGGCACGACCGTCATCAGGTGACATTTGGCATGATTGGTATGTGGGACCTCGATACCAACAATCCTACTGTGCAAGCCATCATCAAACAATACATCCAGGATTTGAAGGCCTGTGGCGTGGATGGTATCCGTTGGGATGCTATCAAGCACATCGGTTTGCCTTCTGAGGGTGACTCTTTTATGCAGAACGTGGTAGACCAGGAGATGTACAACTATGGTGAGATCCTTGACAGTACTGGTGGTAATGATAATGTCCTTTTCCCAGAGTATCAAACCTACATGAGCATTACCGATAATGGTTATGGTAACGGCTTTGCCAATTCTTTTGCTGGTGGTTCTATCAACGAGTCTGTTGGCAATTTCAATCAGAGAAAAGCAAAGACAGAAAAGTTGGTTTATTGGGGTGAAAGCCATGATACTTATGCCAACGATGGTGGTGAGTCAAAGAATAAAAGCCAGAATGTTATCGACCGTGCTTATGCAGTTGTAGCTGGTAATAATGGTGCTACAGCTCTTTATTTCTCCCGTCCTGCTCAGAAGGCAAAGAATGATATCAAATTTGGTGATAAGGGAAGTGTTCACTTCAAAGATGCTGAAGTAGCTCAGGTAAACCACATGCACAACGTTTGTGCTGGCGAGCCAAACTATTATGTAAAAGGTAATGGCGTTTGTGCTCAGGTTCGTAAGAGTGGCGCTATTATCGTATTGGGAAGTGGTTCTGATCGTGACGTGACTGTAGCCAATGGTGCTGGCGACGGCAAGTGGCTCAAGTCTGGTACTTATAAGGATATGGTAGGCGGTGGTGCTTTCACCGTCAATGCTTCTACAATCTCTGGTCATGTTGGCGAGTCAGGTATTGCTGTCATCTATAATGCTGGTCCTATCGTGCTGACTCCTGAGGTTGTTTTCAATCCAGCTGATGGCACAGCCTTCTCTGATGAGTCTCTCACTGTGACTGCTACTCCTTTGAATGCTGTTTCTGCCTGGATTCAGGTGAATGATGGTGCTAAGCAGGATTTTACTGCTGCCAAGCAGTTTACTGTAGGTGCTGATGTTGCCTATGGTAAGAATGTCACTATCACTTGGGGTGCAACTGACAAGGAAGGCAAGACAGAAACAGGTTCGGTAACTTACAAGAAAGTGAAGGCTTACGTTCCAGCCTTGGGCAAGGCTGACGAAATCTCCTGTTTCTTGGAGACATCCAATACGGCAGCAGCCGTATATGTATGGAATAACAAGGTTAGTCCTGTAATTAAGTATGCTGGTGATTGGAATGATGCTATCAATAAAAAGTTGCCTCTTGTAGGTAAGAGTGTTTCTGGAAAGAATGTCTTCAAGTGGACTTATGATGGCACCGAGACAAGTGCTCCTACTCAAATCATTTTCTTGGATGGTAATGGAAATAAGATAACTGCTGACGTGGAGTTTGTCAACCACGGCTACTATGTTGACGGAGCATACAGCACTACTGTTACCAAGGTACATGAAGATGAGATCGTTGATCCGGAGTATGTTTACTTCGATAATGCTTCCAACTGGGAGAATGTTTATTGCTACTTCTATAATGGCACAACCTCTTCTGCTGCATGGCCAGGAGTCAAGATGACTTACGATGCATCTGCTTCTCATAATGGTAAGACTGGTTGGTATAAGGTTCAGATTCCTACGGCATATCTCAAGGCTAAGTTCTTTATCAACGATGGTACTGCCGGTACTCCTATTAATGGCGAGAATGCCTCTACTGAACAGGTAGTGAAGTAATTCTGCAGGTAAACATATATATAATTTAGATGAATTGAGCAGAGCTCTTAGATGGCAGCGCATCTAAGAGTTCTTTGTATTTGGCGATAGCATCAGCTATTTCGCTTATTTTGATAAATTCATCGGCTGAATGGGAGCGGGAAGACTCTCCTGGTCCCAACTTGAAGGAAGGGAAGTGCATCAGAGCCTGGTCGCTGAGGGTAGGACTGCCGAATGGCTTCATGCCCATGCTACACATTTCCTGATAAGAGGATGCGCCGGGTCGATGCGGGATGACTTCAGACGGAAACTGTGAGCCTTTACTTCGCTCTTCAGGTGCTGGCAGATAAACTTGTAAACCTCCTCGTTGTCGTAGAACTCGTTGGTGCGGATATCCACAAGCATCGTACACTTATCCGGAATCACATTGTGCTGGGTTCCGGCATTCACTACGGTAAGCGTCATCTTGGTAGGGCCCAGGAACTCGCTTACCTTCTCAAACTTATAGTTACGAATCCATCGCATATCATCCAATGCCTCGTAGATAGCGTTTACTCCCTCGTTGCGGGCTGCATGACCGCTCTTTCCGTGAGCAATCACATCCAGCACCATCAGTCCCTTTTCGGCAACAGCCGGGTTCATGCCGGTAGGTTCACCTACGATGGCAAGGTCGATATGCGGAAGCAAAGGCAGGGCACGGGTAATGCCATCCTTTCCCGACACCTCTTCTTCGGCGGATGCCAGATAGATAAGATTATACTGCTGAGGCTTTGCGGTCAGCATTCTGAATAGCTGGAGGAGCGAACAGAGTCCGCCGCCGCAATCGTTGCTGCCCAAACCGTAAAGTACACCCTCTTCAACATCCGGTGAAAACGGGTTGCGTGTCCATGAAGCCACAGGCTTCACGGTATCGATGTGAGCGTTGAGCAGCAGGGTAGGTCGGCTCTCATCGTAATGAGGGTCGATAATCCAGATGTTGTTCGCCTCACGATGAGGTTCGAAACCATATTTGCGGATGGTCTGCTCCATGATGTCGGCAGCCTCCTTCTCGTTTCTGCTTACAGATGGGGTGGAGATGAGCTTTTTCAGCAAATCCACGGCATCGCTTACATATTCTTCTTGTGTCATCATAATCTCTCTTTTTATTGTTTTGGGGGCAAAGATACGAAAAAAAGAGCAGATAAAGTGGAAAAAATATCTTTTTATTTTGTGTTCTTGACAAATTCTATTATCTTTGCATCAGAATATAAATATAAGCTTATGCAGATTAATAGTCATCTTTCGGTACTGGTACATGATCTCGCCAAGAAATGGGGAGAGAAAACTGCTTTAACTTTCAGAAAGTTTGGCAGCGACCAGTGGCAATCGGTTTCATTCAACCTCTTTTCCTTAAGAGTGAAACAAGTGAGCAATGCCCTCCTGAATCTTGGGGCTAAACCTCTTGACAAAATCGCTGTCTTCTCGCAGAACTGTGTGCATTATCTGTACACCGACTTCGGTGCGTACGGTATCAGAGTTACCTCTGTGCCTTTCTATGCCAACAGCAGCGAGCAGCAGATTCAATATATGATTAATGATGCGCAGATTCGCTTCCTCTTTGTTGGCGAACAGGAGCAGTATGACAAGGCTCACCGTATCTTTGCCCTCTGTCCATCTCTGGAACGTATCATCATCTTCGATTCCAGCGTGCGCATCAGTACACACGATCCTGCAGCCTCTATTTCAAGGACTTCCTGAAGCTGGGTGAGAATCTTCCTCGTCAGACGGAGGTAGAGGAACTCTACAAGCAGGCAAGTATGGATGACTTGGTTAATATCCTCTATACCAGTGGAACAACTGGAGATAGCAAGGGCGTGATGTTGACCTATGGTCAGTATTATGCTGCTTTGAAGGCAAACGACGAGTGTGTGCCTGTTACAGACAAGGACCGCGTCATCGATTTCCTTCCATTCACCCATATCTTTGAACGTGCCTGGTCTTACCTCTGCTTGAGCGAAGGTGCCGAACTCATCATCAATACTTATCCTCATGAAATTCAGGAGAGTATGAGAGAGATGCATCCTACCTGTATGTGTAGTGTGCCACGTTTCTGGGAGAAGGTTTATATCGCCGTAAAGGCAAAGATGGATGATGCCGGTCCTATCCAGAAGAAACTCTTCTACCATGCCTTGGCAGTAGGAAAGAAGCGGAATATAGAATATCTGGCAAACTGCAAGCGCCCTCCTCTGACCTTGGAGTTGGAATATCAGATTATCAACAAGACCGTTTTGAGCATGGTTCGCAAGCAGTTGGGCTTGGAAAAACCGAATATCTTCCCTACAGCGGGTGCTTATGTAAGTCCGGAAGTAGAGGAGTTTGTACATGCCATCGGTATCAATATGGTGGTGGGTTACGGTCTGACCGAGAGTCTTGCCACCGTATCTTGCGATCATTCTGACAAGAAACGCAGTCTGGGTTCGGTGGGTCGCCCTATCTCCTGCATTCAGGTAAAGATAGGTGAGGATAATGAGGTGCTCCTCAAAGGTCCTACCATCACTCCGGGATATTATCATCGTGATACCACCAATGCGAAGGCATTCGACAAGGATGGATTCTTCCATACCGGTGATGCCGGCTATATGAAGGATGGCGAGCTTTATCTCACCGAGCGTATCAAGGACCTGTTCAAGACATCGAATGGTAAATATATCGCTCCGCAGCAGGTAGAATCGTTGCTCCTGGTAGATAAGTTTATCGATCAGGTGGCTGTGATTGCCGACCAGCGCAAGTTCGTATCAGCTCGTCGTTCCAGAGTTCCGTCTCGTGGAGGACTGGGCACGTGAGCATCATATCGCCTTCAACTGCCGTGAAGATTTGTGTGCTAACGAGAAGGTGCAGAAGATGCTGATGGACCGTATCCAGATTCTCCAGCAGCATCTGGCTTATTATGAGCAGATTAAGCGCATTACCCTCCTGGCTCACCACTTCTCTATGGAGTCGGGTGAGTTGACCAATACCTTGAAGATTCGCCGCCCTATCATCAACAAGAACTACAAGGCGGAGATTGACAAGATGTATGAGGAGTAATCTAAAGTTTAAAGTTAAAAGTTTATAGTTAAGAGTTAATGATTACAGCTGACCAATTGAAGGATGTGATGGACAGAGCTGACGCTCTGCATCGCTATCTCAATATAGACCAGAAGAAAGTAGAATTCGAAGAGGAGCAGCTCCGCACTCAGGCTCCTGACTTCTGGGAAGACCCGAAGTATGCACAGGAGCAGATGAAGAAGGTGAAGGGCATCCAGAAATGGCTCGACGGTTATAAGACCGTACGTCTTTATGCCGATGAACTGCAGCTTGCCTTCGATTTCTATAAAGATGAATGGTGACCGAGGAAGAGGTGGATGCCGATTATGCCAAGGCCATCAAAGCCATCGAAGACCTGGAGTTGAAGAACATGCTTCGCCAGAAGGAAGACCCGATGGACTGCGTGCTCAAGATTAATTCCGGTGCCGGTGGTACGGAAAGCCAGGACTGGGCACAGATGCTGATGCGTATGTATATGCGCTGGGCTGAGGCGCATGGCTACAAGGTAACCATCACCGATATGCAGGAAGGTGATGAGGCTGGTATCAAGAGCGTCACCATGACCATTGAGGGCGGTGAGTACGCTTATGGCTATCTGAAGAGCGAGAATGGTGTGCACCGACTGGTGCGTGTTTCTCCTTTCAATGCCCAGGGCAAGCGAATGACCAGTTTCGCCAGTGTCTTCGTAACTCCGCTGGTAGATGATACCATCGAGGTATATGTTGACCCAGCCAAGCTCTCCTGGGATACCTTCCGTTCGAGTGGTGCCGGTGGTCAGAATGTGAATAAGGTGGAGTCGGGTGTCCGTCTGCGTTATTGGTATACCGACCCTGATACCGGTGAGGAAGAAGAAATCCTCATCGAGAACACCGAGACCCGTGACCAGCCAAAGAACCGTGCCAAGGCATTGTTGCTCTTGAAGAGCCAACTCTACGACCGCGCCATGAAGAAGCGTCTGGAGGCTAAGGCTAAGATAGAGGCAGGTAAGAAGAAGATAGAGTGGGGAAGCCAGATTAGAAGTTATGTCTTCGACGACCGTCGTGTGAAAGACCACCGTACCAACTATCAGACATCGGATGTAGATGGCGTGATGGACGGCAAGATAGATGATTTCATCAAGGCATACCTGATGGAGTTCCCTACGAATGATGACGAACAACAATAATAATCTAAAAAATATACGACTATGAGTGGAAATAAAGACTTAAGAAGAGCCAAACATGAGGCTTATCAGAAGAAACAGGCTGCAAAAGGCGAGAAAGTAATCAAGTGGATATTTATAGGATTGATTGTCCTTGGTATTCTTTTTGCCATCTATGCAGCATCATTAGCATAAGACTATGAGTGGATTAGAGATAGAAAGAAAATTCCTCGTTAAGAAGGGCGACGCTTATAAAAGCGCCGCCTTTTCTTCTAGTCATATCCAGCAGGGATATATTCCTGCCGAGGGGGCTACGGTGCGGGTTCGCACACGGGATGAGAAGGCTTACCTTACCATTAAGGCAAGTCGGTAAATGGCGGCATGACCCGCTATGAGTTTGAAAAGGAGATAACGATGGACGAGGCGCAGCATCTTCTGCAATTTTGTCAGGGTGGCGTCATCGATAAGCGTCGCTATCTGGTGAAAAGTGGCAGTCATACCTTCGAGGTAGATGAGTTCTATGGCGATAATGAAGGTCTGGTTATGGCAGAGGTGGAGTTGGCTAGCGAGACCGAAGCCTATGAGAAACCTGATTTCATCGGCATGGAGGTAACAGGCGACAAGAGATTCTACAATTCGCATCTCTTGGGCAATCCTTTCTCGAAGTGGCGTGATACCTTGCCGGCTGAATATCGCTAGAAAATGTATAGAAAAGGTCATTTCTGCGTTCTAAAACGGACGAAATAGCATAAATATTACTAAATTTGTGTTTTGCTTTCAAATAATTCATATATTTCATATATTTCAGAATTATTTTATAATTTTGCACGAAGAAAAATTAAA
>ENA-OQDW01001058-OQDW01001058.1-human-gut-metagenome-genome-assembly--contig:-NODE-1058-length-10479-cov-1.587616_pt1 | contig 10479 bp, 13 predicted proteins | sample MGYA00242784_ERZ504613 | MGnify/ENA primary metagenome ERZ504613 (study PRJEB26092, sample SAMD00036330) | human gut metagenome | host: Homo sapiens | study: EMG produced TPA metagenomics assembly of... | reverse complement strand
TTGCATCTGCTCAAAAAGCATCTTGTCTTTCAGCATACTGCCTGTAAACAGAGTACCCTGTAAAATCAGGGTAATGGTATGGCAGACAAAGAAAAATGACGGTCTTTCTGCCGTCATCGGTGTTTGGGGATGGAAATATGATTTTCCGGGCACGACCATAAGCATGAGGTCAATCATGGCTTAAAAGGTTATTCGGTTTCCTGCGAATGGCGTTTTGCTTTTACGCGCTCGAGCCACGCCAGTTCCCAGTCGGCCAGCGGCTGCTCGGATGTGCCGGTGCTGACAGGCTCGGACTGCGAAGGCTGCAGCAGCTTCTGATGGTAGGTATACAGGGAAGTCTGTAAGTATGCAACCGGGTTGTCGATGCGGCCGAAGTCGATCGTGACGCTGTTCAGAAAGCGTTCCATGCTTTCCTGAGAAATACGGCGGAAGACCTGCTCGCGGCTGTCCTGCGGGACCGCAGCGCCCTTGATGAACAGCTTGTCTGCGTACTTGATGTTGCAGACTGCCGTTACGACCGTTCCGGTCAGTTCGTTGCCAAACTGACGGCGGAGCGCGTCGGCGTTGATCTGCTGCTCGATCTGCTTGCGCACCTGCGGCGGACGGCACGCGGCTTGTCCTTTTTGTTAACACACACGTTTTTATGGATGCGGGAAACCTGCGTTTTGATTTTCGCAAGGAAGCCGTCGATCGTGGCTACGGTGGAGACAGAGCCGTCGATGTGGTAATTGGTCAGATACGGCGTTTCCAGATCGGGCGTCTCGCAGATCTCATACTCGTATGTCCAGCGGTTTTCCTCGCCCGCCGGGTGGCGGTGTTGCTTGAGCAGACCGGAAATCTTGAAGCGCTTCCAGAGCGTCGAGAAATGTTTTACTTTTTCCATGCAGAACGCGCGGATTCCCTCGGGACGGAGAACGAAGTCGGGAATCTTCATCAGATGGCTGACGAGGGCGAACAGTCCCTTGCTGGCAAGGGAAATGGTCTTGTCGCGCAGGACCGAGGTGGAAATGTTGGTGTAGTCGCGCTGCGCACCGGAAATGCAGGCAACATCACCGTTCGGGCGGTCAATGGACGGGGAATAGACGTAGTCCACCGGCTCGGACGGGTGCTGCATCAGATTATAGACATGACAGAACGCACCATTTTCCGCCTGGGAGAAATAGTGCTGCAGGTATCCCTTTTGCTTGAGCTCCTTCCACGCCGCGTTCAGCAGGTAGCCGCTGTCCGAGCAGGCATAGCCGAGACGGCGCTTGCTGAGCGCGAAATCCGGCAGGCCGACAAAAGACTTGATGACGGCAAACAGACCCTTCGCCTCGAGAGAAAGCGTTCTGTCGCGCAGAACTTCGTTGTAGATTGTGGTGTAGCCGGCTGCGGACATTGCTTTCCCTCCTTTCTGATGGTCGATTTTTGCAGAAGAAACAAAAAATCGTCTGATGCTCTCACACCAGACGATTGAAAACCATGTCTAAATTCGTATCAAAAATCGAAAATTCGTAATGTTGCACAAGTAAAATGTGCCGTGTTAAGCAGAAAAATTGATTTTTGTCGAAAAACGCGCGTCTTATTGACATAACCGCTTGTTGAATGTATAATGATTATACAGTAAGCGGTATGCGCCATTTGGCGCGTTACTGGTCTCAGTGTGGTGAGATCTTACCGCCCGCTGGTGGTGGTACACCAAGTGGCGGATACCGTTTATCAAAGAGCTGATGTTTCCTAGGCATCGGCTCTTTTGTTTTTCCTGTAATTAAGAATACCATGGAAAATAAGGAATGTCAATCTTAATCAGGTGAAGTTGAAAAATACTCGGAAGAGTTGGCTTTTTTTAGAATGAATCCGGGTTTTCCGGATATACTTGCAATGCCGCCTGATATGCGGTATACTATCGGTAGGCAAAAGGAAATCAGTATATCCATACTGAACAGCGAAAAGCCCCGGAGGTCACGACTCCGGGGCTTTTCTTATCTTTTGGGAGCAGGCAGATCAAACCTGAGGATGGCTACCGGCTTACTTTCTGTCCATCCATTTGCAGATGTAGTAGCTACTACGCTTGCCGCAACAGAGAGTATCAAGGAAATCAGCCAATCCATGCTGAACACCCCCTTCCTCTACCTGTATGGGGGTGGTAGCCTGTACAGTATACCATGGATGTCGGATTGCAGCAAGGAAAGCCGGATATAGGTACAGTAGGGGAGCAGATGTTTGACTTCTCGTAATAAGACTTTCTGATTCGGATATACTTGCAAAGCCTACTGATATGCGGTATACTATCAGTAGGCCAAAAGATGAGAGTGTCCATACTGGACACAAAAATCCCCCAGAGACGCAACCTCTGGGGGATTTTCTATTCCGTTTTGTAGCAGGTGGCTTAGGCCTGAGGCTGGCTACCGATTATTTATCTCCGTCCAACCATTTACAGATGTAATTGGCGATTACACCTGCCACAACAGAGATAACAAAAGATGAGAGAATTTCCATACTGGAACACCCCCTTCCTCTACCTGTATGGGGGTGGTAGCCTGTACAGTATACCATGGATGTCGGATTGCAGCAAGGAATGTCGAATATGGTTGCAATGATTGCGGCTATGCAGTATACTTTTAATAAGAAATGGTGAAAGTGTCCATGGGGCACGAGAAAAGCTCCGGTGTTTCTGCACCGGAGCTTTTCTATTTGGGTAAGACTACATAAAGTTATAAAGTTACAAATTTATAACTGTTCAACGCTAAAACTTTGAATTGAGAGTCTATTAGAAGAAAAGGTTCTCTTTTCACAATATAACCGAAAGGAGCAGCGAAATGGTACAAAGATCGGTTTGCCTATGCGACGGAAAATACATCGGCATTGAGAGTATTTTCACAGTCATTGACGGAAAGCAGATCAATATTCCGGACAAGCTGTCCGCGCTTCGCACTAGAAGCCGCAAAGGTGAGCTGTTTTGTCCATGCGGCTGCGGTGCAAACCTTATTCTCGTTGCTGGAGACAGAAACCTGCGCGCACAGCATTTCCGTCTGAAGGACAGCGCCAGACAGCACGAGTGCACTGCTGAGACCGAGAGACCGCACTCAATCTATTCCAAGATCGTGCTGAAATGTTGGCTGGATGAAAAGCTGAACGTGTCCGATGTGGAAACGCGGGTTCCCATCTGTCTGGTCGGAGACACGGCGCGGAAATACGAGTTTTCGTTTGTGTCGCGGACGAGCAAATTTGCGGTTAGTTACAGCTGTAACCGCGCGAATCTGTCAGACGAGAAGATGGAAATTCTCCGTGCGAACAGCAGCGGTATTCGATTGATTTATATTGTTGATGCGTTGAACAGCTGTGGCAACGGTCAGTATCCGGAAGCATTGATGAAAGTGCAGGAGCGGCAGGGATATTGTCTGCTGCTGGACGTCGAGGAGATGGAGTATTCCACGGCGAAGCTGTCTGCGGTTTTCTACGCGCAGGACTGTACCGGTCTGTGGCGTGAGATCGAGTTTGCAGCAGGCGCGCTGCGTGAATTTTCGATCAGCGAGTACGGACGGCTGCTCTATCAAAACGCGCCGCTGGCTGCTCTGTGATGAAATGGAAAAAGCGAGTTTGAGCGCGAGGTACAGCAGGAAAAAATACGGCGAGAACAGCAGATGAAAGAGCTGCTTGAGCGTCCAGAGCGCGAGCAAAAGCAGCGGCCAAAACGAACGCAGACGCTGCCGGTCCGCAGACCGCAGAATACGAAAAGTGAGCGGCAGCGCGCGATGGAAAAACTGGTTCACGAGAAGGAAGAGCCGGCCGCCGCGCGCAGAAAAACAGAGAGAAGAAGCGTTTCGGCAGACGCTTGCGGAGCAGCTTAATCAGCAGGAAACGCAGGTTATTGACCCGGACGGAAACCGCTGGGTTAAATGCCGGTACTGCGGCCGGGTGGACAAAACGACAGCGTTTTCGTCTTATGGTGGACGCGGCAGTGTGAACCTCGGAACCTGCAAAATCTGTGATCGGAAGCCTGTATCGGAGTGCCGGTTTATTCAGAAATAGAGTATCGTACCTGTGAAAATTTTTCACGGTCTGCAGCAGCAGTTAGAGAAGAAAAAAGCAAGAAAACAGCATCTGTATGGCAAACAGAAATGTGCTTTACTATACTAAAGGTTAAAGATTCCGCAAGCATAAGGTTTTGGATAGCCACAAACCTGTTTCCTCAGTGGAATTTCCCCCTGAAACCCCGAATAGCCACGACAAGGAGAAAATGAAAAATGAGAAAACGCAATCATCAGATCATTGTGCGTTTGGATGATGAAGAACTGCTCATGTTAAAGAGAAAAATCCACAGAAGCGACCTGACAATGGCGGAGTATTTCCGTCTGCTGATCGAAAATGGAGAGCTCAAGATGATTGACCAAGATGTTCAGCATGACATGCGGCGGAAGCTGCAGGGCATCGCTGTGAATATCAATCAAATGGCGCGGCTTGCGCACATCTCCGGCAATGTTGATACGCAAACGCTCAAAAAGATTTCCGGGCAGCTTGAGAAGATCGAAGAAGAATTTGCAAAGCTGAGATAAAAAGCGGATGCAGTCTGATTTACAGTCTGCATCCGCTCTTTATTTTTCTGCTTCGGCTTTTGCCATTTCCTCGTCAATGAGACGGTTGATGAAAGCGTTAATAGACTCGCCATGTGCGGCGGCATAGGCTGTGATCACTTCCTTTTTTCCCTTCGGAACGCGAAAGCGCATCTCGTCGAATTTGTCCCGCCACTTGTCGTTTGCGCGGCGGCGTGCATCGCTGATCAGCATAATACTATCCCCTTATTCTGCTGTAAAAAATATAAAACTGATTTTATGCAATCTAACAATTGATGTACGCGCCCGTACATGATATACTATCATCAGAAGAATGAAAAACGGCAGCTGACAGAGGCGGCAACCCCTGTCAGCCTGCGCAGGTGAAGCAGCCACCTGTACAGCGAAAAATTTCAAGTTCGCACCGCAGTACCAGTATACCCTTTTTCTGAAATTATTGCAATTCGGCAGCGAGAATTGCAGCAGTTTTTCAATGGGATTTTGCGGAACATTTTTGACTGTGCAGGCTCTTATGGATCTGCACGTTTTTTATTTTCCTGCAACTGTGAATAGTGTGTTGTTCATAGTTGGATAACAATTTTCACAGGAGGAAAAAACAAAAATGTCAGCAAAAAAATTTGCGCCGAGACCGCCAGTTTTGTGGAATATTCTCGCCTCGCGGCGGCTCATTTTACCGGACATTCTGAAGGAACTCGTGGACAATGCTCTGTCGGCAAATGCCGGCGACGTAGCCGTATATTTAAGACAGGAGGACTGGCACCAGTATCAGCTGGAGGTGATCGATAACGGCGAGGGAATAGCGGAGGAAAGGCTGAGCGAAGTATTCGGCTGTGGCCGTGCAAAGCCGCAGAAGCTCGGCCGGTATAACCGCTTCGGCATCGGACTGAAAACCGTGCTCGTAAACTGTGACCCGAAAGGCAAAGCATGGGAGATGATCACCAAAACAGAGAACGGTACTGCTTTGCGAGTGGCGGCGCCGTACCGCGATTCAGTCATGCAATACGAGGCAGTCTCACTCGATGAGCTTCCGCACATGATGCGGACTTCGGGCACGAAGGTTTCCGTTCCTCTGCCGCATGAGCTGGTAGATCAGAACTGCCGCGACAGCAGGGAACTGGAAATGCGGATAGAGCGCATGATGGAGGAGCTGCGCGTTACTTATCTGCCGGTGCTGCTCGGCGAGACAGACTGCGGCGGCGGTCCGCAAAGGCAGAAAATACATTTCTTCTGGAAACCGCTGAACGGCCGGACGCGGATGTACAATCTGACCGGACTGGAGCGATCTGGACGGACAACAGCAGGAAGATGAGGCGCATTTTCTCCTGAACGGCGTCAGCGTACACGCCTCGTATCGCTACGGCGAGGTTGAACCGGCACGGGGAAATTATCACTATTATCTGGGGGACAGATGGTCCGGAGGACTGATGATCTATCTGAACGGCCGCCTGCTCCGGCACGGTCTGTTTGATGAGATATGGAAAGCGGAAGTGCTGATGCGGAATACTTTTCTTTTCGTGCTGTATCTTCAGGCAGAGCCGGAGGAGGCTGCACAGCTGGATTTTCTGGACGGCAGTATGCAGAATACAGACCCATACTGGCATGAGCTGCTGCGGTGGGTGCGCTGCGTGTGTCCGGAACCGCAGCTGTATATACGACATCCGTTCCCGGAATGGAAGGAGGTTATCATTTCACAGCTGGAGGAAAGACTGCATCAGTCAAACGGGGTAAAGAGCATGCAAAAGAACCCGATGAGTAATTACGTATGATGATAGATAGTCAGACCATCTATGTGCATCTGAAAAACGGCCGGACAATGGTGATTATTTATTATCCGATAGCTGAATACTGGTTTGACGTCGCGAAAATTGGCATGTTCTGTCTTACCGCCACAGGAAACGGACTGCACTTTGATGAACTGATCGTAATCACAGACGAGCAGAGCGAGCCAATCAAGCGAAAACTTGCGCTGCTGCGTGATTACTGGTATCAGGATATACCGCAGCCGAAAATCCGTCTGGTGCACTGGGCGAGCGTACTGTCTGACGAGGAGGAAGAAGATGAAGCATGAAATCGAGATTACGCGTGTGATCGCGCTGCTGGACGAGGTTCTGCTCGTGATATTCGAGGATAAGACGCTGCATGTCCATGATGTGGAACTCATCCGGAACCGTCTGCCGGATATCCAGCCGTTTTCCGAGCCGGAGACGGTGCAGGCAGTAGAGGAGAATCGGGAGCGATGTCTCGCTGCGTGGAGTAAAGAGATTGACGGTGCTGCCTGCGGCCGCACAGAAGAAACCGTTGAGGTGAACATGGATGTTGATACGGATGTGCTGGAATTGACCGAGGAATGGTGCGTAAAGCAAACGTCAACCGCCGAGAAACTCATGACTGGCGCTGCTGCGCTTTGTGGCAAAGCCGGAAAACGAGGAGCTGTCTCGTCGTCTGATCGAACGCATGCAGGAGATAGCGGCAGAGTAAGACATCACCCCGACGGATAACGTCAGAGGCGTTTTTTTAAATTTATGTTATCGCATAAATTTCAACATATATATCGAAAAATAGAAAATAACAATTGACATTTTACTGGTATATGATATAATTTTCTTTGGAAGGGGCGAAAAATATGGAAAACCTCATTCTGAAATCGCTTTCTGCAGAAAATTTTGCTTCCTTTGCCGAACCGATTACGTTTACCACGGAAGCGGATTTAAGCAAGAAAGAGTATATCGACAACACATTTGCTTGTGGGAATAGTCGATTTAATAAGGTTTCTTTCCTATATGGTGCAAATGGATCGGGAAAAACATTTTTCTGTAAGATAATCCGAGAAATTCAACGATTCCTGAGTTTTTCACCATTAGCCGTAATAGATGCTGCGCAGCTGATGGCGAGGCCAGAGTTTAAAAACATAGATGCGCCTGTAAAAAACTTTGCATTTGATACAAGTTACAGAGAACAGCCTACAAGGTTTGCAATCGAGCTTGTTTTAGATAACATAACATACCATTATACCTTTGCAGTTCAGGGACAGGAAATTGTTTACGAACTTCTTACAAAGAAGTACCGGAGAACAGAAAAATTACTGGAACGTACATCATCGTCTTTTAAAGATATCACGCTTCGTTCAGACTGAAAGGTTTTGAAGATGTCAAGCGTATGGTTAAACCAGAAGCGTTATGCCTTCCGATTGCGGACTTATTGAATAATCCATTGGCTTCGAAGATCGTTTCTGCGATTCAAGGAATAAATGTGGTCAGTATGACCGCGGGTAAGCTACAGCCGATCAATCCTAAAAAAACTTTTTCGGAGGATCGGCTTCGCAAGTATATCAATATCATTCGTACTGCCGATCCGACTCTTCGAGATATAAAAGTATCTTTTGAAGAAGAAGAGGTGGAGCATCAAAGAAATACTTCGGATGATTTTGAAAACAGAGAAGCTATCGTCAAGACGACGAGGGTGGGTATAGCATCGCGCCATGCAGTGTATGAAAACGGCAAGGAACGACGGTTACACCAATTTCCTTTTTTAAAGATGAGTCGCTGGGAACGGTAAAATTGTTTACTGCACTGCCCTATCTTTTTGATGTTCTCGAAGATGGAGGTGTCTTGATGGTTGATGAGTTGGAAAACGGTCTTCATCTGTCACTGGCCAAGGAAATTATCCACCTGTTTACAAATGAGGAAAGCAATCCGCATCATGCACAGCTGATTTGTACTTCTCATCAGCCGCTTTTAGTTGATGGAGAGTATCGACGAGATCAAGTATGGATCACTGCAAAGGATGATTGCGGCAAGAGCGTTTTACATCGAATGAGCGATTTGAAAACATCGCGAGCAAAGGTTAATTTAACCAATCGTATTCTGGAAAATGCATTTGGATGCAATCCAAGGCTGTTTTTCGACAATAACACATAAAATGAGAAAAGAAAAGACACCGAGCGGCAACTCGGTGTCCTGCGAGACGACAGAAGCACGGATTATGGTACTTTGTCACAATGCACGATTATTGTATCATGTTTGACTTCCGATTGCAATATGAGATCTGTGTCTAGAAAGGTAAAAAAACGCAATCTTTTCCCAATAGTGTGATCATAATAGATAATTTTTCTATAAATAGGAGGTCAGTATGACCATCAAATACAAATATTATATCTGCCGTTGCGGAAAACGTGTGATTCCCGTGACGAATCCGTCAAAGTGTCCGCATTGCGGACGCGTGACCCGCTTAAAATAAGGAGGCGTACTTATGGGTAAAAATCAGCATGTAATACCTCATCCGGCAGGCGGATGGCAGGTGAAAGGCGCAGGAAATACGCGCGCTACGGTGCGTACTTCAACGCAAAAACAGGCAATCAATGTTGCAAGAGAAATCTCTCGCAATCAGCATTCTGAATTGGTGATTCATCGCCCGGATGGACGCATCAGAGATAAGGACTCTCACGGGCATGATCCGTTCCCGCCGAGAGGCTAAGGATAGAATAGACAGAGAGGGTATGTCGTACAGGCATACCCTCTCTGTTTTAAATACAAGCATCAATATATTTCATTTTTTGAACTCGTCCTGCCAATCTCTTGGAAATGCCAGATGATATAGGTCTATGTCATCTGCATATTCCTCAAACAGAGCAGTAATGGCGGGCATAAACTCGGTATTCCATTTATGGGAAGACGGATATAACGCCTTTACGGAAAGGATTTCACCCCATAGCCTTCTTTTCATGCGCTCGGGAATATCAAAACCAGATGGTGACGGCGGAGAATACTCTGAAATAGAGTCTGCCGTAATGAGCGCAAATATTACGCAAATCCGTACAGCATCTTAGCCAGCTGACCATATGACGGTAATCAGACCCGGCGAAAATCTTTTTATCTGCAGTAGTCAGATCATTGTAAAAATACGAAAGCATACCGAAAGTAAACAGCTCGCAGACAACCCATAATGGAAATTTTCCATCGTAGTGTTCGAGATGATGTTTAACAAATAGTACCTTTTTATTGTTTTCGATTTCACGATTAAGATTTGCCTTGAATTTTTCAGCATTGTGTTTCGAATTAAAGAATGAAGCATCGAGGTATCCGAGCGGTCCATATTTTTCGGAATGAAAATATGCAAGACGTGCTCGAAGGCTTATTTCAATAACCTCGATAGCAGAAAACAGAAGATTGCGAAGCTTCCGATCAAACTCATAAATATGGTAAACACGTTCGAACGACAGGTTTTTACCGTAGGTGCCGTCTTCGTTTTTGAATGGCAGCAAATAAGCTAATAAACGATAATAACCGATATGTTTTAATATTTGTTCACAAGCCGCATCATCTGTAATGATACAGCCTCTGCTGCGCAGTTTTGTTATTTGTTCAGTATAAGAGCTGTGTTCTTTTATTTGTATGATATGAGATTCCCCAGATAAAAAAATGTCTCCCCTGGGACACATCGTTGAGAGGTGTGGGGAGTCCTGTTACTTATTATAATACGCGTGACTTACGGATTTGTCAATCTAATTAACTTCAATTTAGAAGTTCTTCCTCCTCTTCCTCTCCCGAATCAGCGTAGACTTGCTGATACCAGTGAGTTTCACGACCTGCGTATACGAATGGTTTTCGAGGAGTTCCATTGCATGGTCAAGCTGCTCGGTGTCGAATTTCGGCGGACGTCCCTCGCGGAAATCGGGGTCGGTCGCGCGCGCAACAGCCTTGCCCTCCTGCGTGCGCTGCACGATCATGTCGCGCTCGAACTGCGCGAACGACAGCAGCACGTTGCGCAGCAGCGTGTTGACCAAGGTCGTTGGACAGGATGCCGAGGTTGAGCACGTTGATGGTGATGCCTCGTCGATCATCTCGGTGATCATGCCGGACGCCTGCGACACCGACCGCGCCAGCCGGTCGAGCCGTGTCACGATCAGCACATCGCCGCGCCACAGCTG
>ENA-OQDW01001057-OQDW01001057.1-human-gut-metagenome-genome-assembly--contig:-NODE-1057-length-10486-cov-1.669080_pt1 | contig 10486 bp, 13 predicted proteins | sample MGYA00242784_ERZ504613 | MGnify/ENA primary metagenome ERZ504613 (study PRJEB26092, sample SAMD00036330) | human gut metagenome | host: Homo sapiens | study: EMG produced TPA metagenomics assembly of... | reverse complement strand
GAACTGAATCGTTGTGTAACCAGAAGAGAATATGAAAAAGTTCTGGACTATGCATTTGAGCTTGGGATTGAAAATGGATTTTTCAAGATGGTGAAACTGCCAGAGAGAGTTTTATTCCTGCGTTTGATTATGAAGGTGTGAGAAAAATGCCATAAAATAAAAAACTCCCATAAATGGAAGGAGGCCGGTACTTTCGTACCGGCGCGTATGAAAAAGAAAAATATTTATAAGAAAGATTCATCATCTTTCTAAAGTTCATTATATCCAATAAATATGAATAAAATATGAATACGGTGTAAAAAAATAAAATTTGTTTTACCAAAATATTTTTAGAATTTCTTCCATGTATCCCTTACAAACAATATCAGTAACGGGAAAATCTCAAGACGTCCTGCCAGCATATCAAAAGTAAGGATAAGCTTTGAAAACCAGGAGAACATGCCGAAGTTTCCGGTAGGTCCTACCAGTTCCAGACCAGGTCCGATATTATTAAAGTTGCCGCAACCGCCGTAAAACTTCGATGTCAGATTGAAATCGATCAAGGACAATCAGGAATATGGAGGATGCAAAAATCAGCATATATACAATGAAGAAAATATTTGTGGAACGAACAACTTCATGTGGGATGGCTTTGCCGTCCATTTTTATTTTCTTTACCGCATTTGGATGCAGAAAAATATGAAGCTCCTTGCGGACTGTTTTGCAGAGAATCAGGATTCTGGATACTTTAATGCCACCGCCTGTACTTCCGGCACATGCACCGATAAACATCAGCAGTACCAGGATTGTCCGCGAAATTTCCGGCCAGGTATTAAAATCTGTTGTTGCATATCCGGTTGTTGTGATAATGGAACCAACCTGGAAAGCTGCCTGCTGAAAAGCTTTGGCTGCACTTCCGAAAATATGGTAAATATTGCAGGTGATGATAAGAATTGCAATACCGATGATTCCGAAATAATACCGCACTTCTTCCATTTTAAAAGCCTGAGCAAATTTTTTTGTGATAATGAAAAAGTAAGCATTAAAGTTAACGCCAAATAAAATCATAAATACAGTAATGACCACCTGCAGATATGTACTGTAACTGGCCATGCTGTCATTTTTAATACCAAATCCTCCGGTACCTGCAGTACCGAAAGCTGTACATATGGAGTCAAACAGCGGCATACCACCGACCAGAAGAAGCAGGATCTGGATCACTCTGAGATAGATTATTTCTTCATATTCACAAACTGTGTATATCTCGGCAGCCATACCAGTTCTACTGTTCCGATGGGACCGTTTCTCTGTTTGGCAATGATGATCTCTGCAATGTCCTTCTTCTCTGTATCCTTATGATAATAGTCATCTCTGTAGATAAACATTACCACATCGGCATCCTGTTCAATGGCTCCGGATTCTCGAAGATCCGAAAGCATTGGTCTGTGATCCGGACGCTGTTCCACCGCACGGCTGAGCTGAGACAATGCGATCACCGGCACATTCAACTCTCTGGCAAGAGCTTTCAGAGAACGGGAAATATCTGAAATTTCCTGCTGTCTGGAATCACTTTTTCCACTTCCGCTCATCAGCTGCAAATAATCGATCATGATAATCCCAAGATTATGTTCCAGCTTATATTTCCTGCATTTGGAGCGCATTTCCGCAATAGAAATACCCGGCGTGTCATCAATGATCAGATTAGATTTACCGATAATATCTGCTCCTTCTACCAGTTTTGTCCAGTCCTCGTCTTTCAGATTACCTGTTCTCATATTCTGGGAATCTACATGAGATTCCATTGCCAGAAGTCGGTTCACCAGCTGTTCCTTTGACATTTCCAGACTGAATATGGCAACTGTGACATCCTTTCGGAATGCCATATACTGTGCAATGTTCAGTACAAAGGCTGTTTTCCCCATGGAAGGACGGGCTGCGATCAGCACCAGATCAGAAGGATGCATACCGGATGCTTTATAATCCAGATCCATAAAGCCTGTGGGAATACCTGTTACAGAACCCTTAAGCTTAGACGCTTTCTCAATGTTATTAATGGCATTCAGAACTACCTGCTGGATTGGAACATATTCTTCATTGTTGCGTCTCTGGAGAATATTGAACAGTTTTTTTTTCTGCTTCTTCCAGAATAATCTCTGTATTCTCCTTCTCCAGATAGCAGGTGTTGGCAATTTCTTCATTTGCCTTGATAAGTCTGCGAAGGACTGCTTTCTCACTGACGATCTTTGCGTAGTACTTCACATTTGCAGAAGTAGGAACCGCTGAGATCAGATCTCTTACATATTCCATACTGCTGATATCCGGCGGGAGTTCTTTCTCCTTTAAACGATTCTGAAGGGTCACCAGATCTACCGGTTTCCCTTCATTACACAATTCCACCATTGCATCAAAGATGATGCCATATTGTTTCTGATAAAAATCATCACTGGTAAGTATCTCAGATGCCACAAGGATCGCATCTCTGTCCAGGATCATTGAGCCGATTACAGACTGCTCTGCCTCTATACTGTGGGGGAGTATTCTTTTAATCAGCGCTTCTTCCATTCTTTATCCCTCCGGAAGACTTATGCTTCTTTTACCCATACTTTAAGAGTTCCTGTTACCTTAGGATGTAATCTGACAGGCACCTGGGTAACACCAAGTGTACGGATTGGCTCAGGAAGCTGCAGTTTCTTTTTATCAATGTCAAGATTCAACTGTTTCTTTGCTGCTTCAGAGATTTCTTTGGAAGAAACGGAACCAAAGGTTCTTCCGCCTTCTCCTGTTTTCAGTGTAAGGATAATTTCTTTTGTCTCGAGATCCTTTGCAAATGCCTGTGCTGCTTCATATACTTCTTTTGCGACCTTCTCTTCGTTTGCTTTCTGAAGTTTCAGATCATTTAAATTCTTAGGAGTTGCCTCCAGCCCCAGTTTCTTAGGAAGGATCATGTTTCTTGCATATCCGTCACTTACATTTACGATCTGTCCCTTTTTTCCAAGTGCTTTTACGTCTTCAAGTAAGATTACTTTCATTTTGTGTTTTCCTCCTGATATTCCTGATCTATGATGTCTTTAAGCATTCTCTCCACCTCATCCGGAGAAGCCTTGACCTGGCACCGGCAATATTCATATGACCGCCTCCGCCCATCTTTTCCATCATTACCTGTACATTGACTTCGTCAATAGCCCTGGCACTGATATAAACTTCATTATTGTACTGAGTCAGTACAAAGATGCCTTAACCCCTGCAATATTCAGAAGCTCATTGGCTGCCTGTGCTCCTATAACTGTAGGACTGTCCAGATTTTCACTTGGACATCTGGCAATGGCATAGCATTCTCTGTAAATCTGTGCAGTTCTCACTGCTTCTGCACGTGCCTGATAAGATTTCAGATCATCCCTTAACAGTTTACGTACTCTGGTCACGTCTGCTCCACTCCTTCTTAAGAATGCAGCAGCCTCAAAGGTACGTACACCTGCTCTTGTAGTAAAATTGTTTGTATCGATCATAATTCCCGCATAGAGACAGTCAGCCTCCATATTGCGGATACGCAGGTCATCCGAGAAATACTGCAGGATCTCTGCTACCATCTCACAGGCTGAGGATGCATAAGGCTCCACATAGGAAAGCACCGCATTCTCTATCACTTCGCTTCCCCGCCTGTGATGATCCAGCACAACAATTGTCTTTGTCATGTGCAGAAGCTCCTCGCATTCCGTATAGCTTGGTCTGTTAGTATCAACTACAACCACCACTGTATTGTTATCTACCATATCTTTAGCCTGCTCGCTGTCCACAAACATAGATGGCTCGTAGTCTGGATTATTCACATATCCTGCGATCAACGGTCTGATAGATTTTGTCGGATCATTCACTACAATACTGACAGATTTTCCAAGTGTTTTACCTGCACGGAAAATACCGATTGCTGCTCCCAACGCATCCACATCTGTGATTTTATGTCCCATGACAACGACTCTGTCTTTCGTACTCATAAACTCTTTCAGTGCCTGCGCTTTTACCCTGGCTTTTACGCGGGTATTCTTCTCCATCTGCTGAGTCTTTCCGCCGTAATAGGTAATATTATTTCCATTCTTAATAACAACCTGATCACCGCCACGTCCAAGTGCCATCTCTATAGCAATACGTGAATACTCATAATTTTGAAGATAAGTGGAGGCATTCAGTCCCACACCAATACTCAAAGTGATCGCCATCTCATTTCCGATATTAACTGTTTTAACCTCGTCCAGAATATGAAATCTCTGTTCTTTCAGAGCCTCAAGCGAACTCTGGCGCATGATCAGGAAATATTTGTCCTTCTCAAGTTTCTTTACAAGACCATCGAAATTGGAAAAATATTTCGTAATCTTCCGGTCAATCAGAGCAATCAGAAGTGAACGTCTCACATCCTCTACACTCTCAAGTGCTTCCTCATAGTTATCCAGATAAGCCAACGCTACAACAAGCTTATTGTCTTCATTCTTTTTAATGTAAGACTTCAGTTCTGTATCGTCATACAGATACATGGCGATCAGGCTGGCATTCCTGTTTGAATTCTCCAGAAACTCACTTTTGGCAACCACTTCACCAAGAGACACCCTCTGCATGGAAATACGATAAGTCTTCTCTCCAAATCGAGTACTGATCTCAGCAGTCTCTTTCTTATCTGCGACCGGTAATTTGTCAGCTGTTACATCCGGAAAAACAGTGCTGACATTTTTCTTATAAAACTGATCTTTACCTGTAAGCTCCGCAAATACTTTGTTGGACCAGATCATTCTGCCATTCATATCCATAATGGCATAGGGCAATGCCAGTTCTTCAAGGATTCTCTTTTCAAGCGAATCATACTGATTGGCAAAGGCTATCAGTCATTTACAATGAACGGTCTGTGGCATCGGAGTATTATTACTGCACATCCCACATAAATCAGGATTCCACCTGACACAATAATACCAGCCTTCACGCTGACAAAATATACCCAGATATTAAGTACGATCAGTAAAGCCGAGAGAATCAGAGGCCACCGCATGAATGCTTTCATATGCCCTTTTAATTTCAGTTTATCACTCATATCTTTCTTTCCGTTCTTCATCATTCTATTTGTTTCGCCTGTACACAGCAAATGTGCTGCATATAGGCAGGTTCTGTGAAAAAACGCCCTTTGAATCATATTATAACAGATTTGAACAGAATTTACCATAGCAACAGAAGAACGCACAAAAATAATGGTTATTGTGTGTTACTGTTCATTCTGTTCTATAGCAATTCTCGTAAATAATGCAAAAATGCTGCTCCGCCAAATGCGGAGCAGCATTTATCATCTTCAGAATTAGTCCTGGATGTATGGCATCATAGACATATGACGTGCTCTCTTGATAGCAACTGTCAGTGCTCTCTGATGTTTTGCACAGTTTCCTGTGATTCTTCTTGGAAGAATTTTTCCTCTTTCAGAAACATATTTTCTTAATTTTGCTACATCCTTGTAGTCGATCTCGTTATTCTCTTTACCACAGAATACACAAACTTTTTTTCTTCTGCGGCCGCCTCTTCTCTTCATTGGAGAGTCTGTCTTTCGCCTCTATTGTAAGCCATGATTGCTTTCCTCCTATTTTATTCTATCAGTTGTACTAATTAAACGGCAGTTCTTCATCAATTCCATCCGGAATGTTCATGAAACCGTCTGCACTGGCTGCTCCCGGAGCCGGCATGGATGGTGCAGGTGCTGATGTCTGAGGATGGGAAGCTACGTAATTATCGCTGGCTGCCTTGCTCTCAGCAAACTCCTGTTCCTCAACTACTACCTCTGTGGTGTAAACCTTCTGGCCATCACGATTGGTGTAGCTGCCTGTCTGAATGCGTCCTGAAACAATGATCTTAAGTCCCTGACGGAAATACTTCTCTGCAAACTCGGCTGTACGTCCAAAGGATACACAGCTGATAAAGTCTGCTGTTGCTTCACCGTCACGGCGGAATCTTCTGTCTACTGCCAGTGTATATCTGGCAATTGCCAATGCATTCTCTCCTGCGGAATATCTCACCTCAGGATCTCTTGTTAAACGTCCCATTAAAATTACTTTGTTCATAAAAATACCTCTTCGTTTCTGCTTTGAATGGTTGAACGGATCAATTAATGGTGCCTTCTAAAATCCACTCTGTATAAGATTATGCGTCTTTTCTTACGACTAAGTATCTTAATACATTGTCCATGATGCGAACGTGTCTTTCAACTTCCGCTGGGCACTGTGCGTCTGCTTCAAACTGAATGAAATAGTAGAAGCCTTCATGCATTTTCTGAATTTCGTAAGCTAATTTTTTCTTACCCCATTCTTCTACTTCTGTGATAGTGCCGTTGTAACGTGTGATGTATCCTTTTGCTTTCTCAACAACTGCATCACGTACTTCGTCTTCAACTTTTGCACTAACAACTAATGCTAACTCGTACTTGTTCATGTCTTGCTTTACCTCCTTATGGTCTGTTGGCCCTTTGCCTGTCAAAGAGCAAGGATATAAAATATATCACGAGTGTTGATTCTAACATAGTTTTTCGTGTCTGTAAAGTACTATTTTTCTTTTTTTATCAAATTTTTAGTATTTTTCTCAACCATCTTGCGCGGTACCATGATCTGATGTCCGCATCCTGTACATTTCAGGCGGAAATCAGCACCTACCCTTAAGATTTCCCAGTCTCTGCTTCCACAGGGATGGACTTTCTTTAATGTAACAATATCACCAACTTCATAGGGAAGTCCCATAATCTCTTACTCCTCTTATATAACTTTGACAGTAACTGTCCGGTACTTCTCCAAATAGCGAACCGCTGAACAGTTACCCTTGATTTTTCAGACACACTAGCAATGAATCTGTGAAAATACCTGTCCGATCGGCTCCTGGATCAGAAGGTCTGCATATCTGTCTCTCGGAGTCGGGGATTTGTTGATCACTACAAGGTGCTCTCCCCGGAAGTAATCGATCAGTCCTGCTGCCGGGTAAACAGCCAGGGAAGTTCCCCTATGATCAGCACCTGTGCCTCTGAGATTGCCTTCACTGCTTCATTGATCGTCTGATTGTCCAGACCTTCTTCATACAATACCACATCCGGCTTGATAATTCCACCACATTCGCATCTCGGAACACCTGTGGATGCTTTCATGTGGGCAAAATCATAAAATCTGTGACACTTCATGCAGTAATTGCGGTATACACTTCCATGAAGCTCCAGCACCTTCTTACTGCCTGCCATCTGATGCAGATTGTCGATATTCTGGGTAATAACTGCTTTCAGTTTGCCTGCCTGCTCCAGTTCTGCCAGCTTCAGATGTGCTGCATTTGGTTTTGCAGTGTCACAAAGCATCTTGTCTCTGTAGAATTTGAAAAATTCTTCCGGCTTTCTCATAAAGAATGTATGGCTTAAGATCGTTTCCGGAGGATAGTCATATTTCTGATGATAAAGTCCGTCCTGACTTCTGAAATCCGGGATTCCGCTCTCTGTGGAAACACCTGCTCCGCCGAAGAAGACAATATTGTCATATTTGTCTACAAATTCCTGTAATCTCTCAACTTCTCCTGCCATTTAGAATTCCTCCTTTATTTTTTCCAAACACTGTTACTGAAATTTTATCATCTGAATTTTTATCGTCTGCTTTTACAGCAATACGATTTTCTTCTGATTCAGGTAACTGCTCTTCATAATTCTACTGCCCGACATCAAGTGTATCCACACGTTTTCCCTGGACAACATAACGGGTTGCCTCGTTTCCTGTACAGGTAGACAGAGTAATGATCTTGTCCTTTATGTTCATTCCTTCTGCATCTGTCCGGATCTCGGAATATCCTCTGATCTTTTCCAGATATTTTTCAAATTCCTCACCAGGTCCCTTAAACAGGTATAGGTATCACTGTTCACACCTGTAGTGTACGCGGAGATAATCTCATACCTGTAGTTTTTCTCAGGTGTAAAGATCCAGAAATATTTGCTCTTCTTATAAGTCTCTTCATCCTGTGTAAATTTCTTAAGCTGAGCAAACATGGAACCATTTTTCATATTATGGCCATACACGATCGTATTACAGTCACTGAAATCCCCTTTGTTTTCATAATCCACAAAGATAGTACCTGCAAAATTGTAATTCTTCTCATAGGTTCTGTGAAGATAAGTTTCATTGTCTTTGCCATGCACAATGGGATAATTGATATCCGGCACTGCTTCCACATAAATCCATCCCACTACATCATCATTTACACTTTTAAGAGATGCAAAGTCAATATCCATAGGCGCTTTCAGTTCACTGCCTGCCTCCGGCCCTGCTGCTTCTCCATCCGGATCTCGTTCTGTTACTGCCATCTGTGTGATTGAATTGTACTCATCCGTACCTTTCTTATATTCTGTATAAATATGAAACAGATTATATCCTGCATAACAGAATATACAGATTGCTGCGATCAGAACAACCGTCAACACAACATCCCCTGCTGTCTTCTTTTTTTCAGGCTGTTTTTCTGACATTCTTCCTCCATTTCCGCAGCGTATTTCTGCTGCTATGTATCAGCTGCTGTCTGATTTGCTTCTATCAATAATATACTGACTGCCGTTTTCAGATACTGTCTGTAACAGATATTATACCCGGTCACGGCTTTCTTCCTGTAGTCTTTCATGCACTGCCTCCAGACACGCTTTTCGCAGTTCATTTTCTTCTTTATTATATAAAAGCATCTCGCTGTGTTCAAAATATGCCGGACAGCCATTTCCGGCAATAAACGAAGTCATTGACTTATCCGCTGTGATCCCTGTCACGAAAAGCAGCATTTCCTGATTTTCGCCAAAGCTCTCTTTAATAAATGAAAAGGCATTCTGCAGTTCTCCCTGGAGTTTCTGGATCATATCTTCTCTGCATACTGCTTCTTTTTCAAAACATTTACTGATCCGCTTAAATCCATTTTCAGCTGACCGCACATGTTCTTTCTTTGCTGTCAGAATATATTCCCTCAGCCTGCGGATTGCCGTCTCCTGATATTTCTGTTCTCTTACTGAGATCAGTTCCATCTTTACTTTGATCTGCAGACTGTTTTCCTGTTCCTGCACAAATTCTTCAAGCAATGAAATTCCCAGCTTCTCTTCCTCAGCATTCTTTCTCACCTGAGTTCTCAGATGCAGAAGCATCTCATAGAGTACCTCAAGCTGATGATCTGCCTGTCCATATTCTTCCGCTTTTTCTCTCAATGCCCCCAGGATCAGATTTAAAACTGCAAAACGCTCCTCAAAAGCTCCATCTGCAGCCATCTTCTCCTTCAGCGCCAGATTCTCCCGACTCAGATTTCCGGACAGGATCGACGGGATTTCATAATCTTCCCCATACTTTGTATATAACTGATAAAAACCTGCAAAATCTCTGGCTGTTTCCTCTTTCTGGAGAAATTCCTCCACCAGTTCCTCACTGATCCCGATCCCCAGCTTTTCATAGCTTTGCAGAAGTCTTGAAAGATCCTCCCATCCCCTGGCAGTCACAAAGAATTTACCGTCTACTGTATTCTCCACCGCATAGAAATTGTTTTTCTTCACAGACAGATAAGAAATGATCGCCTGGTGCACCTTCTGCTGTCCTGCATATTTCAGCCAGATATCGCAGTCAGGCTCAATTGTAAGCTTACGGACACGGTCGAGAGTGACAATATCAAATTCCCTGACAGATTTATTATACTCCGGTGGATTTCCCGCTGCTACCAGAATCCAGCCTTCCGGAATCTTATGACTTCCAAAGGTTTTATTCTGGAGAAGTGCCAGCATTGCCGGTGCCAGGGTTTCAGACACACAGTTGATCTCATCAATAAACAGGATTCCCTCTTTCCTGCCTGTATTCTCCATACAATCATAGACAGATGCCACGATCTCACTCATTGTGTAATCTGTCACCATCATTCCTTTTCCACCGTAATTCCGTTTAACGATCTCCGGAAGACCGATGGCACTCTGACGGGTGTGATGGGTAATGGTGTAGGCTACAAGTCCCACACCGCACTCTGCTGCCGCCTGTTCCATAATGGCAGTTTTGCCGATTCCCGGCGGACCGATCAGCAACAGCGGTCTCTGACGGATCAGAGGATAAGTATAATATCCATTCTCATCCTTCGCCAGATATGCGCGAAGTGTATTACAGATTTCTGTTTTTGCTTCCTGTATGTTCATTTTATTATCATACTCCTGCTAATTATTTAGTTACTGTTCACTCCGTTCCCAGCAACACGCTTCGCGATGCAGGAAATATGAACCTCCTTGTGCAAAGCCCAAGGAGTATCGTTTGCTTCGCAAACTTAATTTATGCTAATCGCATAATTCGCGCGGTATGTCTCGGGTTTTCTGTGACCTTCGCTCACAAAAAAACACCTCGCGGGATATTACCAGTGAACAGTAATTGATGATTACTGTTCACACACCACAATCCTGCGAGGTGTTTTGGCATGAATGTGCCAAAATCCCGAGACATACAAGCCAAAATTCCATTGCCGCAGG
>ENA-OQDW01001056-OQDW01001056.1-human-gut-metagenome-genome-assembly--contig:-NODE-1056-length-10490-cov-2.886133_pt1 | contig 10490 bp, 7 predicted proteins | sample MGYA00242784_ERZ504613 | MGnify/ENA primary metagenome ERZ504613 (study PRJEB26092, sample SAMD00036330) | human gut metagenome | host: Homo sapiens | study: EMG produced TPA metagenomics assembly of... | reverse complement strand
TGAGGGCAAAAGGGCTGTTGCAAAATGCCTTGCATTTTGCAACAGCCCCTTTTAAAAAACCGTTTTTGCCTCACGCAGGCAATTTCGGGCCTTGCGCGCCCGAAACCACGGTTTTTCTCATGACGAGTTTCCGCAAGGAGCGTTTTGCAACGCGCCCTTTGATGAGGATAAAGAGATTGCGCTACACATTGACGGAAAACTTGATACATATCGCATCTCCTGCCGCAATCGTCCTTTCCTGTTGTAGCAGAAGCTCTCTGCCATGTGTTGTAAATGGCACGGGGTTGCTATTCACCGTAAGTGACACCGCTTCAAACGGCGCGGCGATCTGTTTGAGCCGTATCGTTCCATAGCGGATCTGAATTTTCATCTCTTCCCGGCAATAATGTACACTTCCCCAACACCCGTCTAAAGCAAAAAAATATGATCCTGGCTTCAGGGGGCGAAAGCCCATGCGCTGATGCGGCAGATCAAAAATCAGGCCGCTGTAGGCAAGCAGCAGGCTGTAGGAGGCAAGGGAACGGACGTAACTGCCGCCGCATTCAATTTCCGCCCACGGGTTGCGCTTTTGCCCATCGTAGCGGGCGCGTATGGCGGAAACGATCTCCAGCGCCTGCCGTTCCATGCCCTCCTGTAGCATCAGACAGGCCGCAGCATATTCAAAGCCACACATGGTTTCCTGTGCATATGGCAGCGGAATAGCGGGAGCGCCGCCCTCCCAGCTACAGATCACCAGGCCCGCCTCCCCGTCCGCCGCGTAAACCCGGCAAGGGTTGTTGAAAGAGCGCATCTGTTTGAAATTCTGCCGATAAATTTCCTCCAGTGCCTGATGAAGATGAGCGGGCTGAAAAACACTGCCCAGCCCCAAAAGGTTTGCATGCCATTGCGCGATCACCTGATCAATCTCGCAACCCTCTGCATACTGATATTTCATCTCCTGCGTTTCTGTGTTCCAATAAACTTTCTCTTTTCCAAACTGTTTCAACACGGATGGATCTTTCAGGTTGATTTGCTGAATGTAGTGCCGCCCGTTGAACAATTCGCGCTCCACATAAGCGCTGCCCTTTTGAAAGATTTGGCTATACTCCCTGCTGCCGCCTCATCCCCATCCGCTCGAGCCAACTCCTGCGCAGCACGCAAGGCGGCAAGATAATAGCCGGTAATCCAGCTATTGGGGCCGAACAGTTCCATATCCAGCGTGTGGTGCTGCTGGCCGGTAAAAACGCCCTTGCGCTGCGGATCCCACTGATATGGATTTTTTTCGCTCCATGCGAAGGCCAAGGACCGCTGGACGGCGGGCCAATACTTTTTGCGCCAGTTTTCGTCGCCGCAGAGCATCCATTCACGATAAAATTTTAGAAGGCCGCCCATTTGCCCATCGGCGCATACCCCGCGAAACAAATGCTTTGAACGCAGCGGCAGCATTAGTCGAAAATTAACAGCCCCGCTTTTTTTCAGGCTGCTGCTATATTCCAATTCCCGCATAGAGCGCTCCAGCTCCGGAAACAAAAACGCCAGTGCATAGGCATAATTCCACACATGCGTGCAGCTTCCCTCGCAGCTGCCGCTATCCGCATTCGAGCCCTCAAAGGTGTAAAAAGCGCCGTCTTGCAGCCGCAAGCAGGTGCTGCTTTTGAGAATCGCAAGATTGCCCTGAATGGCGTCGAGGACACATTCGGCACTTCAGACTGGAACAAGGTGTCACGGAACAGAAACGTCTCTTCTTTCAGCCGTGCCCAATTTGCAAAGCAATAATCGGCAACCGCCGCCGCATCACAAAAGCTTTTTGCATAGTATTGCTTCCAACGGTATCGCCGCCCAAAGGTGCTTTTCCCCCAATATTTTTCCATCAGCTGAAAATGCCATGTGAGCAAAAAACAGATTCGCCCTGTGCCGCCGGCCGGAATTGTTATGCTGGAAGAAAGGGTGGCCATCTCCCCTTCCCCTCTGTTACCGCGAGCATAATGACGCTCTTTTAACGGGCAGGGAGATGAAAAGTCATTCCAGAAAGTGGTCAACGCATCAAACCATTCCCCACGATACCAATATTCCTGAATAGCAGTATTTTCACAATCTGTTGCGATAAGGGCTGTACCGGCGTCGGCATTATGCTTTAGATTGGAATTGGAAAAGCGGACGCCGGTATATCCTTTGCCGTTGGCTTTATGATTTGCCGTCCGCCCTAAAAGTGGGTTTCGGCAAGAAAACGCAATGGTGTAGGTAATTTCCTGTGTAGAGGTGTTTTGAATTTCCCATTCAAAAAAAGCGGCCGGCAGGCTACTATCGAACACATTAGAGGGGATAAAGGGGTTGAACGCCGTCAGCCGCATCCTAGCCGGAAAATCCGGATCACCGTATTCCACCTCTGCAACAGGAAAATTCCCATGGAATGTCACATTCCTAAAATGGACGAATCCCGCCATGGTGTTGCGGTCGATCCCATGCCCATATCCCCAGGAATGGGCCGCTTGACGATTGCTCCCCATAAAATCCTTGCGCGTATCCGATTGGAGAACGCGGGCGCCCAAAACATGATTCCCCTGCTGTGCCTTGATGGCAAAATGCGTAAACCCATTTACGCTTTGTTTATTGGGCCGGCTGTGAAGCTCCCAATCTATTAACCTTCCGTCGCCGGATAAGCCAACACAGCCGCTTCCAATTCCGCCCAAGGGGAAAGAAATCTCTTTCTGATACTCATTTTGATAAATAAAATCGATGCTTGCCATATTCAGATCCTTTCACTTCTATTTTGTCTATTTGATCAGCCTCATGGGGAGCGCTGCCTTCGCACATTGCTTGCGAAAACGCTCGGACGGGCATCCAACCAGTTTTTAAAGCAGCAGAAAAGTGGTAAGGCGCTGTCATAGCCGAGCAATGCCGCGAGATCGGTAACGGAAATTGATATGGTGCACAAAATCTGCTTAGCCTTTTCGATTTTCCTGCTGCTGATATATTGCTTGGGAGCCATCCCGCAGGATTGCTGAAAAATCTGATGCAGCCGCCGGGTTGAAATCTGAAAAAAATCGGCGACCTCCTGCACGCTGAGCTTTGCATAGATTTTTTGTTCAATATAGGAGCAAATTTCCTCCATCAAGATCGGCTGCCGTGCATTTTCTTCAACTGGACGATCCTTGAACCGCAAATAGTAAAAATAGTGGATAAAAATGCCGTTAATATACCGCAGCTCCTCCGGGTAAGAACGCCCCACCTGCAAAAGCTCTTCAAACAACAGGCGTTCTTTTTCTTCAAAGGGAGCAAATCTTTTATGACCGATTCCCACCGGCTCTTTCTCCACCCATAAAAAATCCACCCAGTAATATGCCCACAGCTTTGCAGCGGCAGAATAATAGCGGATATCCCTGCGCTTCAGGAGGATAAACTCCTTTTCGGAGAGAAGGATCTCCCCCTCCTCCGTTTGAATCCTGCCGCGCCCTTCGATGGTGCGTATCAAACAAAGCGCGCGCGGATACCCCAGCTCATCGATTTTCATATCATAATGATAATATTCATCCGCCACAACGGACCACGCTGCGATCACAGCGCTTTGCCTCTCCTGTAACATACGGTTAGCGGAATAAAATGAAACACACTTATACACTTGGCTCCACCTGATAATCCTTTTCTGATTTTGATGTGCCGTGGTTGCAATAGCGGATCTATTTCTAATATTCATAGCATCCGTGAACAGGGGCAGCAGCGGTTTTCAGCCCATGGCCGCATCATGGGCGGCGTTATTTTCCCTTGTTCACTGATGCTATCATATTGCGCTGCAAAACACAATAGCTTGAGGAATATCCGATACGGCCTACTATGCCGCAATCCCTGTTGAAACAATGGGAGCATAAAACAAACAGCGCCGTTGCGGCAGCATAACCGCACCGGCGCTGTTTCAGATTTGATAGCCTCCAGGAATCGGAGAATGGGTTCAATGGTACTCCCGAAGAAGCCGTTTATAAAACGCGATGGCGTTTCCAACCGCCTTAATATCAATATTCTCATCCGGGCTGTGGACGCTTGCAAACTGCTGCGGGTCAATGTCGATCGGCGCAAAACGGATGACGCATTGGCACACATCCGTCAGCCAGCGCGCGTCCGTGCCCGCAGGCAGAATAAAGGGCGCGCAGGCCACGTGCGGAAAAACATCCGCCACGCACTCCCGCACATAATCATAGGCGGGTTTGCCCAAATCGGCGGGGGCATGGTATTCGTTGCCCTCCCCGTCCGTCACCTCAACGCCGTATTTCTCCGCGATCGTGCGGAAGGCGGCGATATCCTGCGCCAGATCCTTGTCGTCAATGCAGCGCAGGTACGCGCCCGCCTCCACGGTTTTTGCCTGGACGCTGCCGTATTTGCCGCCATTGATCGTGTTGAAGGAGCACATCGTGCCAAGCATCGCGCCCGCCATGGGGTTGATTTTGGGCATGAGCGTTTTCAGCAGCGGGGCGAACAGCCAGAGGTTTGCAAAGATCAGCCGCATCGGGAAGGCCATATAGGGGCAAAGGCCCTCAAACATGGCCCGCACCTGCGGATAAATCCGGCGGATAAACGGTTTTTTCTCCGATACCTCTGCAATGAATTTTGCCATGCGCACCACGGGCGTATCGGTTTTCGGCGCAAGGCCCGTGTGGCTCGCGCCCTCCTCCGCCGTGCACTTGAGCAGGTGGCGGCCCTTTTCATGCACGGCGAGCATCGCGCACTTGCAGGAGATACCTGGCATCGGCGCAGCGATGACCGCGCCGCCCTCGTCGAGGATCAGCTCGAATTCAATGCCCTGTTTTTTAAAATACTCCAGCGCCAGCGGGATGCCGTCGCCGCCGATCTCCTCATTGTGGGAGGAGGCGAGCCACAGGTTGCAGGGCGGCTCGAAGCCCTCCCCCAGCAGCTCCTCAAAAGCCGTAAATTCCGCGAACAGCGGCGTTTTCGTATCCACTGTGCCGCGGCCCCAGAGCTTACCGTCCGCGATCTCCGCGGCAAATGGCGGGTGCTTCCACTCCCCCGTGCCCGCGACCACGTCGTGGTGGGACATCACCATCATATTGCGGCTTTGGTCTTTGCCGGGCAGCTTGTAGACCCAGCAGTCGTAGCTGAACGTCATAAACTGCGCCTTTTCATGGAAGAGCGGAAACAATTCCCGCACGGTGTCGCGCAATTTTTTAAATTCCGTATCGTCAAAGCTTTCGCGGCAGGAAACCGTTTCGCAGCGGATCATTTGGGCCAGCCTCTCCGCATGCTGCGCAAGCTCTGCTTCGCTGTAATAATCGGGCTGCGGCGCGAGCCTGCGCCCGCGCTGTTTGGCGCGCACGGCATTAAGCGCTAAAACGGCAAACAGTAGCAGCAACACGGCCAGAATGACGAGAAAAATATAGAGGGCGGTCATTTCCGCACCGCCTCCTTCTCCTGCTTCTCCCCTTTCTGGCGGATCAGGCCGAGCACCTCGTCCTCACGGTATTTGATGAAAGCGATCACCGCACCCAGCAGAACAGGCCGCCGACAAGCGCCGTGACCTTTAGGCCCGTCCGGCCAATGTTTTCGCCCGCCGCAGCGCCGATCACCGTCAGCGACGGCACGATCATGATCGCAAGGGAGGTGCCGAGCTTGGTGATGAAAGAGCGCGCCGCGCTGAAAATGCCCTCCTGGTTGATGCCGGTGATCAGGGTGTCATACTGGATGACGTCCGCCATCATGGAGCCGGGCAGGATGTTGAGCACCGCAAACGGGAAGGAGACGAAGAGGGCGAGGCCGCAGGCCTTTACCATCGCCGGGCCGGGCATATCCGCGCCAAAGCAGATAATGAACTCCGCAATGGTAAACACCACGCAGCCCCAGATAATCGGCTTGCGCTTGCCGGACTTTTTGCCCCATTTGCTGATGAGCGGATACAGGCACAGGGAGCCGACAATGGAAATCGCGAGGATCGCGACGGAGGCTGTTTCCGGCAGGCCCATCAGGCTTGTCACATAATACATAATGCAGGACTGGAAGAAGGACATCGCCGTGCCCTCCAGCAATTGGCCGAGGGTGACCCAGCGGAAGTGCTTGTTGCTGAACGCATGCTTTAAGGACTGCATGAGAGACACGGTCGGGCGCACGGAATTGACGTATTCCCTCTCCTTAATCATAACAGCCGGGATCAGCAGCAGGATGATGCCGACCACCGTGAAAATCGCGAACGTCGCGCGCCAGGCCAGCAGCACATCCAACCCCGCGTTTTTAAACATGCCGACGAGCGCCGGGGTCACATAGCCCAGCGCGCTGCCCGTGACAAAGAATAGGGAGTTGAAGGTGTAAACATTAACGCGCTCCTTAGTATCCGTGATCATCTCCGGCAGCAGCGCGTTATGCGGGATCATATAAAGCGTATAAAACACGAAATATGCCCAGATGAACACCGCCACCCAGATGTTGTTGACAAGGCCGGGCGTATTCTGCGGCGCGCAGAAAATGAGCAACGCTGAAAGGCCGAAGGGGATGGCGGCATATTTCATGAACGGAATGCGGCGGCCCTTTTTGTTGCGGCTTTTGTCGCTCAGGTTCGCAACCAGCGGGTCCGTCACCGCGTCGATGATATGGCCGACAGCCTTGACAAAGCCGATAAAGGTGAGGATGCCGAGCACCACGACGCCCTGCGTGATCAGCGTTGGGATGCCGGACTCCTTCGAGGGCTGGTAAAAATAGAGCAGATAATTGGAGATCATCGCCGTAAACAGGCCCACAGCAAACTGCGGAATACAGTAAGCGAGGATGATCTTCTTCGATACTTTTTTGATTTGATTCATAGGTGTGCTTTTTCCTTTCCTTCTTCCTTAATCCCTTACTTTTTCCGCACATAGCGCAGCGCGCAGATCGGATCGCCCTTTGCGATGCACTGCGGCAGCTCCAGCTCGCAGCCGTAGGCTTCGCCGATGCGTGATCGCCGCACATGGCGATATCGCACAGCAGGGCGATCTCTTCATCTGAGCAGCCCTGCTTCTGCCAGGCCTTCACCAGCGGGCAATAGTGAAAATCAATCGCCAGCAAGTCGTCCGTGCATTCCTTGACGTCCATTTCAAACATCCACTGCGCCGGTTTGGTAAACAGCGTTTTGCGCAGCCCCTTCAGGCTTTGCGTGCCGCCCTTTTTCACAAGGCCCGCACCCTGATACAGGCCGCAGCGCTTGACTGCCGCGGAGCCGAAATCCTCCCACGAAAGGCCGCGCTTGCCCGCCTCGTCGCAGATAGATACAGCCATAAAGCCCGATGCTCCAACTGCTCGCGCACGGCCTTGACGATCGGATTTTTGATCGTAGCCTCATTTTTAACTTTGCTCATCCTATCTTCTTCCTTTCTCCCCTGCCGTTCCCAAATTTTGAATCGAAAACGGTTTTTCAAAATAATATACAATCGTCCGGTGGGCCGGACGACAGGATTCTACAGAATCGTAACATATGAAAGCGTTTCCGTCAATAACACGGCGGTCTGAAAACTTTTTTCGATTCAAAAAAATCCTGTATCCGAAGCCCCATTCCGGATACAGGATGCTTTTTCATAAACTATGCGGTAACAATAAAATTCATAACCGATTATTCCGCTACCTTCGGGAGGCCCTGAAAGCCTTTTTCAAGCTGTTCGTCGGTCGGGATGGAATCGCTCATCGTCCGGTCAAAATAAGAGGCGTAAGCGGCCATATCGAAATAGCCGGTGCCCGTCAGGCCGAAGAGGATCGTCTTGGCCTCACCGGAGGCTTTGCATTTGAGGGCTTCCTCGATCGCCGCATAAATGGCATGGGAGGATTCCGGCGCGGGCAGGATACCCTCGCAGCGGGAAAAGCGGATCGCCGCGTCAAACACCTTAGTCTGCTCCACGGCGCGCGCTTCGTCCAGGAAGCCGTCGTGATAGAGCTTTGACAGGATCGGCGACATGCCGTGGTAGCGCAGCCCGCCCGCGTGGTTGGGGGAAGGCTGGAATTCGCAGCCAAGCGTGTACATCTTGGCCAGCGGCGTAACCTTGCCGGTATCACAGAAATCATAGGCATATCTGCCGCGCGTCATCGATGGGCAGGAGGCCGGCTCCACGGCGATGAAATAGGGGTTCGCTTTGCCGGTCAGCCGGTCCTGCATAAAGGGTGCGATCAGGCCGCCAAGGTTCGAGCCACCGCCCGCGCAGCCGATGACGATATCCGGGTACTCGTCATAGAGCGCCATGGCCTGTTTCGCCTCCAGGCCGATCACGGACTGGTGCAGGAGCACCTGGTTGAGCACCGAGCCGAGCACATAGCGCGTGCCGGGCGTTGAAACGGCCTTTTCCACCGCTTCGGAGATCGCGCAGCCGAGCGAACCGCCCGTATCGGGGAATTTTTGGAGGATTTCACGCCCGACCTTGGTCGTATCGCTCGGGCTGGGAATGATTTCCGCGCCGAAGGTTTCAATGATCGACTTGCGGTAGGGCTTCTGATTAAAGCTCGTTTTGACCATATAAACGGTCAACGGAATGTGGAAATATGCGCACGCCATGGAGAGCGCCGTGCCCCACTGGCCGGCCCCCGTCTCCGTAGTGAGGCCTTGAAGGCCCTGCTTTTTGGCATAATAGGCCTGCGCGATGGCGGAATTGAGCTTATGGCTGCCGGAGGTGTTGTTGCCTTCAAATTTACAGTAGATTTTCGCGGGCGTGCCCAGCTCTTTCTCCAAATTATAGGCACGGATGAGCGGAGAGGGACGGAAGGTCTTGTAATATTCCACGATCTCCTCCGGAATATCAATATACCGGTTTGTAGAGTCAAACTCCTGCTGCGCAAGCTCCTCGCAGAAAATCGGATATAATTCTTCGAGCTTCAGGGGCTGCATGGTCCCCGGGTTCAAAAACGGAGCGGGCTGCTCCTTCATATCCGCGCGCAGGTTATACCACTGCCGCGGAATCCTCTCTTCCGGCAGATAGATGCGGTACGGTACGTGCTTTGACATGATTGTTGCCCCTTTCTCAAATAAAATAAAAAACTCTTGTCCCCTACGATTGTAAGGGACAAGAGTTATAAACAAATAGACTCCTGCGGTACCACCCAAATTGGCGCTCCAAAAGCGCCCGCTCGCTTCGCACACCATCATGCGCGCCCCCTTGGTAACGGATGGGGTCTCCCGGCGGCAACTACTCGGCTCTGCGCCTTTCGGGCCGCCCTCATGAGTCCATTCACATAACGCCTGCCTGCCACGCTCGCACCAATGCGCGGCTCTCTGAAAAGCGGTGTGGTATGCTACTACTCTCAATCAGCGGTTTAATTACATGTTTATGAGCACATAATACAACACACACAAGACATTGTCAAGTATTTTCAGACTACCGAATTCTATAAACGTCCAGCTCTCATCAAGTAATATATTAACACCACTGCTCCTGTATTTTCCTGTGCTTCAATCCATCTATATTGTGTTCCATTCGTTTTCGTTACGCCAGAAAAACCTGGTAATACATCAGAACCTCGCAATTTATCATCATCCCAAATATATCTTTGGTCATCTGCATAAGCGCCATGAATAGCCATCCAATGATTAATTCCAATATTACCATGTGAAGAATAGTCTTGTGCAGAATGCATAGCACGCCCAAGATATTTCGCTTCCCAAACTGAATTCTCCGCGCACTTTATAGCTTCCTTAATCCAATATGAAACTAATTCAAGTCTAGTATCGTCTGTCGATCCATCCGTATATTTACGTCGATCAAAGTGATATTTCTGATAGGATCTATTTGTTGCGCTGTATGTTTCATCTATCCAAACATTTGCATCAATCATATCTTCAAGAAAACGATAATTTTCCCCAGCATACGTAAGTCTTGTTATCTTTTCATGACTATCTTCATTTCCTCTTTTTTTCCATAAACCTTCGGGATCAGAATAATTGATAGGATCGTTTTCGCAATAAGCATACATATTCGTTCCCAATACGCCTGTGCCTGTGTCTACATACTGATCCGCATTCAAGAAGCGTCCCCATTCAGGAACATAATATCTTGACTTCAAATAATACATGTCCGTTTCTCGGTCATAGCAATATCCACGGTAAAATAAGATGTTATATAATTTGACCTTTTCTGTTTCCTGAAAACTCACAATATTTCCAAATGAGTCATATGTATACTCTGCTACCTTTTCTCCATTGCTAAAAATACCGATAATATCGTCGTTAAAATTTTTCTCATACAGATATATATCTGTATCATTGACGATAAATCCATAGGGGTTCTTTGTATCATCTAGAATAAAAGCAACCGTATCCAACTTGCCAAGATCGTAATCAAATACATCAAAACCTACAAGCGAACCGTCATTCCAAAAATATCGGTATGTAAAGGATGGCTTTTCTCTGTCTAAGGCATATACGTTTTGCTTTGGCGCATTCCATTATCGTCATATGAGTATTCAATACGATGAGTACGATTGCTAATCGATTTCATTTGTCTGCCCGATATCCAAGAAAATAAAGTGTCTCCATATTTTATGGATTTCCAATTCATCATACA
>ENA-OQDW01001055-OQDW01001055.1-human-gut-metagenome-genome-assembly--contig:-NODE-1055-length-10493-cov-3.961219_pt1 | contig 10493 bp, 11 predicted proteins | sample MGYA00242784_ERZ504613 | MGnify/ENA primary metagenome ERZ504613 (study PRJEB26092, sample SAMD00036330) | human gut metagenome | host: Homo sapiens | study: EMG produced TPA metagenomics assembly of... | reverse complement strand
CCCCTCAACAGGAATAAAATTCAGCCGCTACTTACTTTTTCATCCATCATTATTAGTTACGGAAAATATTTTCGGCAATACCGCACAAAGATTGTGCGACAGATGCGTCGTCAAATTTTTCGTCAGACGCTCTTTGTGCGGTATTGCCTTCCGTGTATCACAATGGATTTGCTGTGTATCCAAAAACTGCTTTCCTGATATTGCGTCAGGAAAGCAGTTTCTGCGTTATGGTTTTATCCCTGCGTATCCCATCGATTCAGAAATGGGGGATTGCTGTAGCAAATGTGCTGATTAGTTGTTGATCAGCTTGTCTTCGCCGTTCCAGCTGTACAGCTTACGGATCTCTTCGCCGACCTTCTCAGACGGATGCTCAGCAGCCAGCTTACGCATAGCACGGAAGTGTGCCTGACCGCCTGCTTCGCTCATATCCAGCAGGAATTCCTTTGCAAAGGAACCGTCCTGAATGTTCTTCAGGATCTGCTTCATGGTCTTCTTGGTTTCCTCGGTGATCAGCTTCGGACCGGTGATGTAGTCGCCGTATTCCGCAGTGTTGGAGATGGAGTAACGCATGCCTGCGAAACCGCTCTGGTAGATCAGGTCTACGATCAGCTTCATCTCGTGAATGCACTCGAAGTAAGCGTTTCTCGGGTCATAACCAGCTTCGCACAGAGTTTCGAAACCAGCCTGCATCAGGCACAAACGCCGCCGCACAGAACAGCCTGTTCACCGAACAGGTCGGTTTCTGTTTCGGTACGGAATGTGGTTTCCAGAACGCCGGCTCTTGCACCGCCGATAGCCAGACCATAAGCCAGTGCCAGATCCTGAGCCTTGCCGGTTGCGTCCTGCTGTACAGCAACGAGGCACGGAACGCCCTTGCCAGCCTGATATTCCGAACGAACGGTGTGACCCGGTCCCTTCGGAGCGATCATGGTAACGTCAACATCTGCCGGCGGGATGATCTGACCGAAGTGGATTGCGAAACCGTGAGCGAACATCAGCATATTGCCCGGTTCCAGATTCGGTGCAATGTCCTTCTTGTACATTGCTGCCTGCTTTTCATCATTGATCAGAATCATGATGATGTCAGCCTGCTTTGCAGCTTCTGCTGCGGTGAATACTTCGAAGCCCTGTGCCTCAGCCTTTGCCCAGGACTTGCTGCCCTTGTACAGACCGATGATTACTCTGGCCTTATCGCCCAGAGATTCCTTGGCATTCAGTGCGTGTGCGTGACCCTGACTGCCGTAGCCGATAACAGCGATAGTCTTGCCATACAGCAGCGACAGGTCGCAGTCTTCCTGATAAAATACCTTTGCAACATGATCCATTGTGAAAGACTCCTTGAATAAATTTGGGTTTCGGAAACGATTTTTCATTTCCGACGCAGTACCGCCGGAGCATCCGTGCAGTCTGCTGATCCATTTATATACGACTGCTCACGCATCTTTCAGGCATGAGCCGCCTCTTTCAAGAGCGACCAGACCGGTGCGGCACATTTCCATGATGCCGTAGGGTTCCAGCAGCTCAATAAAAGCATTGATCTTAGAGGACTCGCCGCGAATTTCGATGACCAGTGCCTCCGGAGAATAGTCGGTGATCTTCGCACGGAAGACATCGACCACAGACATAATATCCTGACGCTTGTCTGCCACATTGTTGATCTTGATGAGCAGCAGCTCGCGGACCACTGTCTGATCCTGTTTCATGACCTTGACGGTCTTGACATCATACATCTTTTCCAGCTGCTTGACGATCTGGTTACAGATGCCGCCGTCGCAGTGGGTGGAAATGGTGATGCGGGAGAATTCCGGTGATTCGGTTTCTCCGACTGTCAGGGTATCAATATTAAAGCCTCGTCTGGTGAACATGCCCGAAACGCGGGACAGCACACCGGAATGGTTTGCAACGAGGACGGAAATAACAAAGCGTTCGATTTGATCCATGATGACACACCCCTTTACATTGCAGAAATATCGACGATAATATCATCGATGCAGCCGCCCGGCGGCAGCATGGGAAGAACGAATGCGTCACAGTCGATCGCACAATCTACCAGAACCGGTCCCTTTTCGGCAAACGCTTGGGCAGGACTTCTTTCAGTTCTGCCATATTCATGGCACGATAGCCCGGCATGCCGAATGCTTCTGCCAGTTTGACGAAGTCGGTCTTGCGTTCCAGCGTGGTGTTGGAATAGTGCTTGTCGAAGAACAGAGTCTGCCACTGCCGAACCATGCCCAGCACGCCGTTGTTCATGATGAATACAACGACCGGTGTCTGTTGGTGACTGCGGTAGCCAGTTCGTTCAGGTTCATGCCGAAGCTGCCGTCGCCGGTGACCAGAATGGTCTTTTTGCCGGTTGCAGTTGCGGCACCGATCGCAGCACCCAGACCAAAGCCCATGGTGCCCAGACCGCCGCTGGAAATAAAGGTGCGGGGTGTTTCAAACGGATAGTGCTGAGCCACCCACATCTGATGCTGTCCAACGTCTGTGGCAACGATCGTTTCCTTGTCTGCCGCTTCTGCCAGTGCATCGATGGCAGTGAACGGTGTCAGTTCGTCCGGATCCTGTGCTTCCAGTTCTCTGGTTTTTTCCTGTAGTTCAGCCACACGTGCCATCCAGTCGGCGTGGGTCTGCTGCGGCAGTTTTTCTGCCAGCTTTTGCAGGATATCCTTCATGGAACCGGTCATGCCCAGTTCTACCGGAATGTTCTTGCAGAGCTCAGAAGCATCGATGTCCATGTGAATGATCTTGGCATTTCTGGCATACTTTGCAGTGTTGCCGGTGCCTCTGTCGCTGAAGCGGCAGCCTGCTGTGATGATCAGGTCTGCTTCATTCTGTGCAATGGAGGAGGCATAGTGCCCATGCATACCCTCCATGCCCAGCCAGCGGGGATTGGAGGACGGTACTGCGGAAATGCCCATCATGGTGCAGCCGATCGGTGCGTCGATCTTTTCTGCCAGAGCCAGACTTCCGCACCGGCATCGTCGGTAATTGCACCGCCGCCGATGTAGATATACGGCTTTTCGGCAGCCAGAATCATTTCGATTGCTTTTTTGATCTCGCTGTCGTTGACTGCCGGAACCGGATCTTTTTCCACCGGCTTCTGTGCAGTGTACTCATACAGGGCGTTCTGTACGTCCTTGGGAATGTCCACCAGAACCGGTCCCGGTCTGCCGGACTTGGCAATGCGGAATGCCTCCCGAATGGTATCTGCCAGATCTTCCACACGCTTTACCAGGAAGTTGTGCTTGGTGATCGGCATGGTCACGCCGGTGATGTCCACTTCCTGAAAGCTGTCCCGTCCGATCAGAGAGTTCGGCACGTTGCCGGTGATCGCTACCAGCGGCACAGAGTCCAGATATGCAGTGGCGATACCGGTGACCAGATTGGTGGCACCCGGACCGGAGGTGGCGATGACAACGCCGACCTTGCCGGTGGCACGTGCATAGCCGTCTGCTGCATGTGCGGCACCCTGTTCATGGGCTGTGATGATGTGATGGATCCGGTCCTGTGCCAGATAGAGGGCATCGTAGATGTCGATGACCTGTCCGCCCGGATAGCCGAATACCGTAGAAGCACCCTGCTCGATCAGGGTTTCTACGATGATTTGTGCACCTTTCAATTTCATTTGTTTTTCACCTTTTTACTGGGAAACTTTTCCGTTTGGGCAAAAGCTCCGATATTTGAGAAGAATTGCTGGTTCTGTTAGCAAAAATACGATTGGTATAGACCCGAAGCGATATGCCGGCAGATGCGGCACGCTTTCTATGAAAGAAGTACAGGCACGCAGGCGGCTGTACAGCAAGACATTTTGCGGTGTCCTATAAAAAAAGCCTTCGGCTGTCATACCGAAAGCTTCCAATCTTCATGCAAGCGTTGCGGCAGAAAAACAGCCGTTCGCATTTGTCTTTGGAACCACGGTCTGTACAGCACAAATTCCGCTTCGGGTCAAAATGACTCGAGCGTCTAGTTCCACGATCATCACTCGTGCTGCCAGCCGGCACATCATGTCACTGTACATGTGAGGATACTCCCTTTCCGAAAGACTTTACGACTCCGCCGCCGGACGGCGATATTCGCCGCCATTGCTGTTCGTATGTGTCTAGTATAGCACTATGTTTTCGCAAATGCAAGTGTCTGTCTTTTGTTTTTACATTTTGGATACAATTTGTTCAATATGCAGCACTGTAAAACAGAAATATTCAGCGTCTTTCGTGAAATCCAAAGAATTTTCGCAAAAATGCTTGACAAACAAGGCGAAAACTGCTATACTGAAAATATTCACAGCAATGGGATTGCTGGTGTATCATGAAAAAGGCTTTGACGGGAAGAAAAGAGAACGCATTCTGCATCGCAGAGAGTCGGCGGCTGGTGTGAGCTGACAGCAGGGCGTTCAGGATAACTGGTCCCCGAGCCGCAGGCGGAACAGACGGGCATTATCCCGTATCAGTAGGCTGTGCCGGATACTCTCCGTTAGCAGAGTACACATTGTCAGATGTGATGAGTGGACGCACACGCTGCGTCAAAAAGAGTGGTACCACGGAGAAAAATAGATCTTCGTCTCTTTTGTACAGATGAAAATTCTGTATGGAAGGGGCTTTTTTTGTTGACAGAGCAGATCGCCGCAGATCACATGACAGGGTAGATCACCTACACACAACAGGAAAGGAATGTATCTTATGAAAAACGTAGAACAGTATGCACCGCAGTTTTTTCCGGTAAAGAATCCGCCTATGCGTTGGGCACAAAAGACAATGATCGAAAAGGCACCGATCTGGTGCAGCGTCGATCTGCGTGACGGCAATCAGGCTTTGATCACGCCTATGAGTCTGGATGAAAAGCTGGAATTCTTCCGCTATCTGGTAAAGATCGGCTTCAAGGAGATCGAGATCGGCTTTCCGGCTGCTTCTGAAACCGAATACGAATTCTGCCGTACTCTGATAGAAAACAATATGATTCCGGACGATGTCACCATTCAGGTATTGACACAGGCACGGGAACACATCATTGCCAAGACATTTGAAGCCCTGAAGGGTGCAAAACATGCCATTGTGCACCTCTATAATTCCACTTCCGTGGCACAGCGGGAACAGGTGTTCAAAAAGAGCAAGGAAGACATCATCAAGCTGGCGGAACTGGGGGCAAATCTCTGCAAGGAATATCGGGCAAAGACCGAGGGACACTTCCGGTTTGAGTATTCTCCGGAAAGTTTTACCGGCACTGAACCGGAATTCGCTCTGGAGATCTGCAACGCCGTATTGAAAATCTGGGAACCGACACCGGAAGATCCGGTTATCATCAATTTGCCGGTCACGGTTTCCCACTCCATGCCGCACGTTTATGCTAATCAGGTCGAATACATGAGCGACAACCTGTACCGTCGGGAAAATGTTATCATCTCCCTGCACCCCCACAACGACCGCGGCTGTGCTGTGGCAGACAGCGAACTGGGGCTGCTTGCCGGCGGCGACCGTATCGAGGGCACCTTGTTCGGCAACGGTGAGCGTACCGGTAACGTGGACATTGTCACACTGGCTCTGAACATGTATTCGCAGGGCGTGGATCCGGAACTGGACTTCTCCAACATGCCGGAGATCGTAGAGGTTTACGAGCGTGTCACCAGAATGCACGTTTATGAGCGTTCGCCGTACAGCGGTCAGCTGGTATTTGCCGCATTCAGCGGTTCTCATCAGGACGCAATTGCCAAGGGCATGCACTGGAGAGAGGAACACGACTGCAAGCACTGGAACGTGCCGTATCTGCCCATCAATCCGGAAGATGTGGGCCGTGTCTACGAGGCAGACGTGATCCGTATCAACAGCCAGTCCGGCAAGGGCGGTGTCAGCTACCTCATGGAAACCAAGTACGGCTATCACATTCCGCAGAAGATGCGGGAATCTTTCGGCTATCTGGTCAAGGGCGTTTCCGACCACGCCCACAAGGAATTGCTGCCGGAAGAAGTACTGGACATCTTCACCAAGCACTATGTCAACGTGGAAACACCGGTTTCCATTCCGGAAGTCCACTTCGTGCAGAAGGGTGAAAATGCCATTGGCACCGAGGCGACCATTTCCTATAAGGGCAGCACAGAAACAGTACACGGCGACGGAAACGGTCGTCTGGACGCAGTTTCCAATGCGGTAAAGGCACACCTGAAGATGGACTTTTCTCTCACCACCTACACAGAACATGCACTGGAGGTTTGCTCCAATTCCAAGGCAGTGGCTTATGTGGGACTGGAGAAGAACGGCAAGACCTATTGGGGCGTCGGCGTGCATTCGGACATCATCAACTCTTCGATCTCTGCATTCTTGAGTGCACTGAACGCCATGCTCATGGATCTGAAAAAGTAAACGGAACTCTCTGGTAAAAGAGTAAGGGAAACGCTGAATAAAGAATATTGCAAAAGCCTGTCAGGGAGAATTGCTCCCCGACAGGCTTTTTGTTGTTCGGCAGGATCTGCAATCAAAGCTTCCGGCAGTATCCCAGACAGATCCAGCCGGCACCGGATTTCAGCTTGCCCCAGTTGCCGCAGGTCTTTATAATAGTATAGACACCCTTGTCCCGAATGCAGCCGGTGATCGCATAGCTGGTACCAGCTCCCTTACGGATCCGCAGTGCATCGACAGTCACGCGGACCCGATAGCTGTCCGGCTCTGCTGCCGGTGTGGAAATGGCAGTACTGCCGCGTTGCATCTGCTGGGCAACGTCATGCAGGAATTGTTTCCAATGCCGCTCATCGTTGGTATCCGACCCGCCGCGGCTGGCAGGAACAAACCATTTGGGACAGATCTTTCGTGTCACGTCGTAGTGTCGTATCACCCCGCCGTTCTGCGGATCCAGATGATATTTCTGGCACAGCCGGGCAGTCAGTTCCACCAGACTGGTGTAGGTCTTTCCCGTGAAGCAGCCTGTCCAGTCCGGATGGCAGCACTCCACACTGACCGTATAGGAATTTGCTTCATTTGTGCACCAGCTGGTTTCCTCATCGGGAATGCAGCACAGAATTTCCCCCTGCAACCCGATAATATAGTTGCTGGAAACGGCACGGCTGGTGGTGTTAAAGTAGTTCCGGTTTGCCATGGCGGTGCTGTTGGGATTTGCGACCCAGTGCACGGCAATGGCGGTGGTGCGGCTTCGGCGTGTTTTGGGGCGGTTGTGGGTGAGGTAGGCGTTTTGTATCTGCATAGCGATCACTCCTGTTCCGACGGGCTGTCCGGCTGTGCCTTGCGGCTTAGCAGACTGACAGCATTTTTCCACGCTGCCGGCAGGGGAATGCCCATGCGTCCGGCGTTTTCCGTAAGCGAGAGGGCTTCGCTGGCACAGAAGCCAATGATACTGCACTTCGCAGGAAGTGACTGTCCAGCAGTAAGTCCGCTGCGTTTGCCGCCCCGACAAACACCAGCATTTCTGCCTTGCGGCACATGCCCTGAAAACAGCAGCGGCTGTCCAGCCTGCCGTCTTTGGTGTGCGGGGAATTGTGGAACACGCCGGCAGTAAGCAGCCCTGTTCCGAGGTCTGCCGCCATAAAGCCCAGAAGCACTTGTAAGCCCAAGTCCCAGCCGCCGAGAGCCGCAGCCAACAGCCCGCCGGCAGCACCGATTCCGATACAGATTTTTTCTTTCATGGAAATCCCTCCTTGTGATTTCCCTTCCGCATCTATGGAATGTACCAGATTTTTCGGAAAAGTCAAGGGCGGGGAGAAATTTTTTGGAATTGAACTATAAGGCAATACCGCACAAAGAGCGTCTGGCGGCTTTGCACGCAATCTGCTTGCAAGCTTTATTCAGTGTTTCCTAAAATTTACGTGTAAGCTTTGAGCCAGGGCTGCCTTGACTTTTCCCCAAAAAAAAGCTATACTAAAAGTATCATCTGCAACAGGAGGTTTTTCCCATGGCTGGCATTCTTTTTGGGGGCATTTCTGTACCATTACCCGACATCGGCACACTGTCATGCGGCACTGCCGGCGGGCGGGGATTTTCTGGCAGGGGCTGCGGCATGACTTGTCCAAGTACAGCCCGACAGAATTCTGGCAGGGTGTCCGGTACTATCAGGACGGCAAACGCAGTCCCAACGAAGCCGAACGGGAAGCGTTGGGCTATTCGCTGGCGTGGATGCATCACAAGGGGCGGAACCGTCACCATTTCGAGTACTGGTCGGACTATAACCCCAGAACCAAGCAAGTGGAACCGGTGGAAATGCCGGTGCGGTTTCTGGCGGAGATGTTCTGTGACAGAGTTGCCGCCAGCAAGATCTACATGAAAGATGCCTATGACCAGACCTGTCCGCTGGCGTATTTTCAGAAGTCCACCTCCCGCAAGCGGGGACTGCTGCACGCCAACACAGAACGGGAACTGATGCGGCTGCTGACTCTGCTGGCGGAGCAGGGAGAGGACGCTGCCTTTGCGGAACTGCGGCGTATGGTTGCAGAGGATCGGAAAAAACGAAAAGGAGTGATCGTAATGTTTTGTCAGAACTGCGGGAAAAAGATTGAGGGAGGGGATTTGTTCTGTCCGTTTTGCGGGGCAAAACAGCAGCAGGTGAACCCGTCAGAAAATGCCGGTGCTTCGTTCAATGCCGGTTCGCAAAAGCTCACCAGAAAAGGGATGGGCATTGCCGTGATCTGTGTGCTGATCGTCATTGTGCTGGTGTTGGTGCTGATCGGTTCTTTGTGCGGCGGCGGTCCAAAACAGGTGGTCAAGACGTACTATCGGGCAATTGAAAAGTGCGATGCCAAGAAGTTGCTGGACACCGTCCCGAAAGACTACCTGAAAGAAGTCATGGACGAAAAAGACCTGACCAAACGGGAACTGCTCAAGGAAGTGCAGGCGTATCTGGACAAGTACTACAGCGGCTATGACGACATCAAAGTCAGCATTACCGATCAGGAAAAATTGGATCGGGACGATTTCTCTGACTATTTTGACTTTGATTTGGAAGAAGATGCAGATCTGGAGATCAAAAAGGCAGTGCAGTTTGACCTGAAGGTTCGCTATCAGTCTGACGAAGGCAAACAGACAGAAAAAGAGGAATTTATCGTATTTCGATATGAAAACGGCTGGTACAGCATGGACGCGGTATTTCTGGTTGCCATGTCGGCCTACCTTTAAAACAGGAGAAACCTCATGACAATACTACAAACCGAACGCCTGCTGCTGCGTCCGTTGGCTCCGACAGATTTTGCAGCATTCCGCACATTTGCTGCGGACGGCGAACTGACGAAGTATATGCTGTTCTACCCGTTGGAGCAGGAAGCAGAACTGCACACGTTTTTGCAGAACGCTGCCCAAGCATGGAACAGTCTTTTCCCACAGACGTATGAATTTGCAGTGCTGCGAAAAGAGAAACTGCTCGGCACGGTCACATTGGAGTACATGACACCGGAACAGGGCATGCTGGGCTGGCTGTTTCATGCAGATGCACACGGAAAGGGCTATGCGACAGAAGCCGCGAAAGCTGTGGTGGAGTGGTGTCGGGAAAAGTTGCCCTATCGCACATTGGTTGCTTGCTGCGATGCACGGAACGCCGCCTCGGAACGGGTGATGCAACGCATTGGCATGCACTTTTCGGAAACCGGCAGCCGCACATATCCCCAGACCGGAGAAACGGCAGAAGAACGAACATACATCATGACACTGTAGAAATAGAAAAGCCGCCGCTGTGCAATTTTTCATGCACGGCGGCGGCTTTTTATCGGAATGTGACAGTCAGTTTCGGTTTTGTTTCAACTGCTCAATGCAGGACATGTGGTGCCAGTTCCGGCACGCCAATAGAAGTTGTTCCCTCCCGCAGGAGCACCAGTGTCAGTTCTGCCATGTGGGTCGGTGTTTCCGGACATCCGTTTTTCAGCCAGTGTTCGATCAGTCCCATACAGCCGGCGAGGGCAAAGGAAATGGCATACTGCAGATCCTGTTCCCGCAATTCTCTGGGGGCGAATGACCGCAGTGTCTGCACACCCTTTTCCCGAATCATCTTTTCAATGTTCCGCAAAAAGGCAATGTCGCCGTTCGGTCCGATCAGGGCAGAACAAAGCTGTGCATTTTCCGAGAGAATGGTGAAAGCCTGTTCCAGAAACGCGAAAAAGTTTTTCGGCGTTTCCGGCAAGGTCCAGTTCTGGTTTACCGCGTCCAGCAGCTGCTGCAACAGCCGCTGCTCTGTCTTTTCCAGCAGGTCGTAAATGTCGGTATAGTGGAGATAAAAGGTAGAGCGGTTGATGTCCACCAGATCTGCCAGTTCCCGCACCGTGATTTCCTTGATGCTTTTCTGCTGGAGCAGGGTAGTCAGTCCGTTCAGGATCAGAGCTTCTGTGCGGCGGTACCGCCGTTCCTGTTTGATATTATTTGTCATGATACATCTTCCTTTATCTAGCATAGGGCAATACCGCACAAAGATTGTGCGACAGATGCGTCGTCAAATTTTTCGTCAGATGAAACAAAAAGCGGAGTGAATACTTGCTGTATTCACGAGCATTTTTGTGAAATATGACGGGAAATTTG
>ENA-OQDW01001054-OQDW01001054.1-human-gut-metagenome-genome-assembly--contig:-NODE-1054-length-10494-cov-2.222629_pt1 | contig 10494 bp, 12 predicted proteins | sample MGYA00242784_ERZ504613 | MGnify/ENA primary metagenome ERZ504613 (study PRJEB26092, sample SAMD00036330) | human gut metagenome | host: Homo sapiens | study: EMG produced TPA metagenomics assembly of... | reverse complement strand
AAGTGTACCGATATAATCGATCAGTTTCTGCCCTTCATAGCCCACCACGATCACGATCTTAGAAAGTCCTAACCGGTCCAGCTGTCCGAGAGCCCGCTCGATCAGAGAAATCCCGTCCACTTTGACCATGCATTTTGTATTATCCTGTGTCAGCTCCTTGAGCCGCTTTCCCATTCCTGCTGCTAAAATAATTGCCTGCATCCTTCTCCTCCTTACGCTTCTACGCGGTACGCGGTATAGTTATGCTGCGGTTTTTGTGCTTCCTTCGGTGGAAGCTGCATGTAATCCCCGTATGATGTCGTAAGCATCCGGTCATACTCCTTTGGTACCATGACCTGCATATCACAGAACGGCAGTCTTGTTACCTCTTCAAAATACTCTTTTTCAAACAGTTCCGGTTCCCACACAATACATCCGGCATACCGGCTGTCCTCCCACCGGTATCTGTTTTTATAGGATTCCAGTTTGTTAAGGAAATAAGCCAGTCCCCTTTTCTTTGCATAGCGGTAAAGCAGATATCGGTCCAGGCAACGATAACTTTTTCCCGGCTTTTCAAACCGAATCCGCGAAGCATAGTAACTACCCGCAATCAACTGCTGTCTGTAGTGCATTACTCGCTCCCATTCTTTTTCGTTGTTTCCCATCGGATCGATTGGATAGATATCCACGAACGCCCATTCCGCACGGGATCTCATTATCCACTTCGATCGGGTATTCTACATTGCACACCCGGGTAATCATATGTGGATAACCAGCATTGTTACGGTTGTTAAAAATCTTGTACGGCACAAGTTCCTGTTCGTGCTCTTCAAAATATGCAAGAAATTTTTCATAATCTTCCCGAATCATCATCATATCCAAATCATCATCCCACGGAATAAACCCCCTGTGACGTACAACGCCAATCAGCGATCCATATGCCATAAAATACCGGATTCCGATCTCTTCCGCAATCGCATCGATTTTCTTCAATATGGCAAGTGTTACCTCATGTATTTCCTCGATTGACATTTCTATCCGCTTCATACTCTTTCTCCTGTCATTTTTTCCAAAATCGTTTTCTGATCTTCTCCGTAATCTGAAATTGTTTTTCCAGCCATAGGCATGTCCACGCCGCACATAAAAGCAGTAATCCCCACCGGATCCATCCATGTTCCATTAGAAGCAGGGAGAGAGCCCCGGCTGCCACGGCGGAAATTCCGTACAGGATCATCTTTTTCGTATCAAAAATACAAAAGCCCTGTACCCGCGCGGCAATGAAATAGTGAAATACAAAATACAGCACATAGGTCGCAAGTGTGGTGTATGCGGCTGCAACATAGCCAAAACGCGAAATAAACCACAGATTCAGCAGGATATTGACCCCCGCCGCACACGCGGTACCGATGGCAATATATTTCGTCTTTTCATGATAATACTCCACACTTGACGGCAGTGTATAAAGGAACATAAAATAGCCGCCTACGACAATCGGTATGACCGTATATTTTGCATCCCAATACGCCTTTGCACCAAGCAGCATCACAAGTTCCGGCGTGCCGAGCATAACCATTACAGAAAACAATAGCATTCCAAATGCGTATTTGCTGCTCTGTCTTCGGATCTCCTCATACTTTTTCTGCTGCATCTGCTCGTAAAACCACGGTCCCCAGACATTGTCCAGCGAATTTGCCGTGACATTGATGATTGAAAAAATATTGTACCCAAAACTGTAGATTCCTGCCTCTGCACTTCCGATCATACTCTTTATCATGATCCGATCAAATTGGGATAAGATCACCTGTGAAATGCCATGTGGGATCAACGGCAGACTGTATGTTACTGCATAAGTGACCTGCTCCCGGTTCCATTTGGGTATTCTCTTTTTCCAGAAATACCAGATCAGCACAACCGCGATCACCATCACTGGCAATGCATTTCCGATGATACGTCCGGTTGCACGGTCATCCTTGAAAAATCCCAGAATCAGGATCACGGACATTCCCAGGTTCCCCAGTGCATTGAATGCAGAGATCTTTAAAAACGAATCATAGCGGTAATCCAGCCCGACATACACATTAAAGAACTGGATCAGTGCCGTACCAAAACTGTCAAACAGCAGCAGATTGATGATGAGTCTGGAAAAACCGGTCAGTCCCGCATACAGAGGATAGGTGAGATTGGCAAGAAAAAGCCAGACAGCCAGACTGACCAGCATCACCAGAATACAGTTGGAGTTATACCGGTCAAATTCTTCTCTGTACCGGTATTTCGCATTTTTCAAACTGGTATGCAGTGCAATCCCCACCAGCAGGAACATAATGCCCTGATAAGCGAGATACGTATTAAAAATACCATAATCCGAGGTATCAAGAAGACGCGAGAACAGAGGAACTGTTAGAAAGCTCAGTCCCTTCAGCAGATAATTTCCGATTGTATAGCCGATGCCGGCCTTGATTACCTTGTTCTCCTCACTCATAGCTGTCCTATTTTGATTCTTTCATCAGACCGAGAAACGCCCGGTACGATTTGGTGATCTGTGTATAGTAAAAAATCTTGGCGTCGCATACATCGCCGTATAGCTTCCTTGTCGTCACAGCCTCTTTATGAATACAGGTGACCTCCGGCGAATACAGCATCCGCAGTCCGCTCTTTGCCGCCAGGTAGTAGAGAATCTCCTCCTCCGCATACAAAAAGGTGCCTTCCCAGAAGCCGTCATACACTTTGAAGAAATCCCTTGAAAATACAAGGCAGCATCCGTGGAGCAGTACTCCCTCGCACTCCTCGCCGACTCTGCTGTCCGCCGCTACCGCCTCGCCGTCCACCTCGCGGGTTGCTCCGGTGCCACGCGACAGATCGCCTCCGTTCTTCTTCCCCAAGAGCAGCTTGGACATCCGGTAGCCCATCGCCCGGATCCAGGACGATACGATCTGCTTTCGCATATAGTTTAAGGTATAGCTGCGCTTCTCCGCCACTGGGTTAAAGTGCTGCGTGCGGGTCGCGTCCACAACATCCGCGCCCAGTATCGCATACGGCTTTCTGTCGTAGATCTCAAACAGGCGCTCACAAAAATCCGGCTGTTCAAACAGGATGTCGCTGTTTGCCGCGACGATCAGATCCGGATCATAGTGCTCTCTCGCATAGCGGATGCCGAGATTGTTCCCTCTGGCAAATCCGAGATTCTCTCCCGACGCAGTCACGCGCACCCGTTTTTCATCGATAAAATGCTCGGCAAGCCACTCCTCGCTCCCGTTTCCGGAACCGTTGTCCACGATGACAATGTGCATGTTTTTCCAAGTCTGCGTCGAAAGGATCGACTCTGCACATGCGGCGGCTTCCTCGTATGTTTTGTAATTTAAGATGACATAGCAAATCGTTCTCATCGGCACTGTCTCCCTGAATTCTTATGCGCCCGAGTATCTGTCTTCGTGCCAAGGATAATGCGGACATACGGGGTGATGGAACGCACGATAGCCGTTCCGAGTCCAAAATACTTGTGCAGGAAATGGAACCAGTCCCGAAACGGCAGTCCCTTTCTGCTCTCCTTGAGTTTCATGCGCTGCATCCTTGGCAGCGACTCGTCCTGCCAGGTTCCCTTTAAGCTGCCGTCGTTGCACTGCCCGATGAACTTCGGGAAAATGCGGATCTCGTATCCCATCCGGCTGATGGCAAGTCCGTAATCAAAATCGCCGATGCTGTGCTGATAAAATGGATCAATCGACACTTTCATGAAAATGTCATGCGGAATGATCGCACAGTTCGCGTTAAACGTGTCAAAGCAGATGTCCTGTGCCTCCGGACCGTACTTTTTGTACTTGATGCCCTTGACGTACTTGATGCCGCCGTAGCTCATCCTGCCGTCATCCCCGCACATTGCCCCGACCATGACCTTATCCGGTGCAAACAGCGGGAGCATTTCGTCAAAAATGCCCGGCACAAACTTCGTGTCGTCGTTCATCAGCATATAATACTCGTAATCGGGATGCGCCTTTTTCGCATGCTCGATCGCCTCATACATGCCGCGGTTCCAGAACAGTCCGCCGTCGCCGTTGATTAAATCGATCTCATACGGCATCGCCGCCAGCATCTCATCCGTGCCGTCCGTGCTGCCGTCATTGACAATCACATAATCAAAGGTGACGTTTTTGTTCTGTCCGAGCAGTTCCATACTCTGCCTGGTCAGCTCTCTTCGGTTATAACAGGTAAATATCGCTAATACTTTCATCTGATTCTCTCCACGTTCTGCACTCTGTGTCTTGCTGCGCAATCTTGCGGTTACACGGGCAACTTACAGTTGACCGATATAGTTTCTGCGAAACACAATGTGATAGATATGTTTTAACAGGTTCGGCTCCGATTCATGCAGCAGCGCCCGCTTCATCAGCCGGTGTACCTCGGGGCGTTCCGCCACCTCATCCGGGAATTCCGTGACCGCGTGATCCGTCGCCAGATGGTGGTCAAAGACCGGTTCCCTGCTCTCTCCACAGTGAACGCCGCTTCCGTCCCATCCCTCGTTGCTCACCAGCGAGCGCAGCGGTGAGAGGATGTAGCCGTCCCGTTTAAAATTCGTCCAGTACCAACGGATCGCCCAGGAATTTGTCCCCGCATCCGTCTGCTGGTCCTTCATAATCTTATAGAAATTGTAAGTGTTATCGTAATTAAAGCGGCGGCGCAGCTTTGCATCCTCTTTCATCTGCGTCCAGTCGCTGCACGTCTCATCAAAATGCCGCCAACGGTCTGCCCAGGTCGCCCATGACCAGCTTGTCCCGGTCAGCGTGTGAAAATAGGACTCACACGGCAGTGTGACCGTATCCGCAAAATGGGAAAAACCGGTCACGCCGGTCACCTTGGGATTCTTCTCGTAGCGCGAGAGCGCATCATTCATAAACCGCAGGAAATAGCGGTTCGTCACAAGATCATCCTCCAGAACGATCACGGTACCATAGCGCTCTATGATCTCCGTCACACCCTCGATCACGTTTCTGGCAAGCCCGTAATTTTCCTCCCGCGCAATCAGCGTCACTTTGAAGAAGCCGCCCGCCTGTGCCACGTAGTCACGGATTTCCTGTACTTTGCCCCGATCCGCCTCTTTTTTTGCAGCGTCGGAGAACACAAACAGCTCCGTGTCCTGCGCCAGTTCATTTTTCGCCAGCGCTTCTATGGTGCGTCTGGTGTGCTCCGGTCTGTTGTAGGTAAACAAAATCACCCGGCGCCTTTTTTTTTCTCTGCCATGTCTCTCCTCCTGCCAGTCTGCGGCTACTCCTGTTTTCTCGCCCATTCCACATAGCTTCTATGCCGTCGGATAGTGCCATGTGTTTCTCATATCCCAGCCTTTTCAACAGGGAAATATCTGCTCTCCAGTTGCGCGGATCGCCCTCCTTGACCATGCCGTTAAAGGATACGACGTCCGCATCCGCGCCGAGCTTCCCGGCATAGATCTCCGCCAGCTCGCGGATCGACACTTCCTCCCCGTTTGCGACGTTGATGATATTCTCCGGTCCGTCATAGGCAAGGATCAGCTCGATCGCACGTACAATATCGGAGACATGAATGAAGTCTCTCGTCTCATCCCCGGTTCCGAACAGTTCGATTCTTCCGGTATTCTGATATTTCTGATAGATGTCCCACAGCAGCTGCTTGCGCAGTCCGTTGCCGTAAGCGGAAAAAATACGGATGCTGCGGATGCGGTAGCCATGAATCCGGTTGTAATACTCACAAAGTTCCTCCGCCATGTGCTTGTGCAGCCCGTAGGGAGACATCGGCGCCGCAGCGTCTGACTCACGCACCGGAAGCTGTCTCGGATTGCCGTAGATTCCGGCACTCGAGAGGAAAATGATCTGCGGTCTTTTTTCAAATGACTTCAATGCCAGAAGCAGTTGATAGAGACTGTGCAGATTGCCGTCGAGATCCGCCATCGGATTGACCACCGAAGCCCCGACATTGGCGCTTCCCGCGCAGTGCAGAATCACATCCGGCTGCACGCCGGTAAAGATCGCCGCCATCTCCGCGGACTCCTGCGACATGTTGCACTGATAGTAGGTCATGGTGTCGCCCGGCTGCCTGTCTCCACAGTAATTTGCCGCCAGATCCAGTCCTGTGATTCTCGTATTCTTTTTCAAAATATTCCTTTGCGTGTCTCCCGATAAATCCGTTGACACCGGTTATCACCATTTTCTTCATATTCATCCTCCGGCACAAGGCCATCTTCCATTACACGAAAATCTTCTCCAATGCCTTCGCGTACTCTCCCGCCTCGCGGTACATGTTTGCCATTCCCGCCATCATATCTCCCGCAAAATATGCAGCTTCTTCCGGCCGGTCTGCCCTCTCTGCCGTCGCCACGATCAGATCTGCCAGTGCATCCGGATCGTGCGGATCAAAGAGTGTGCATTTTTCATTCTTCTGCTCCCTGTGTACCGGAATGTCCGACAACAGCACTGCCTTATCTAACACCTTGGCGTCCTCCAGCACCGTTCCCCAGCTTCGCAGAGGGACGGCTGCACGATAAAGGCGGCATTTTTCATAATACAAAGCTGCTCCGTGCGCTCCACAAAGCCAGAAGCCGGATGCTTCCCGCCACCGGTTCAGTCTCCATGATCGCTTTTAGCTCATTGATGTATTCCGGGTTGCGGTAGTCTTCCAGATTGCCGGTAAACACAAAATCATAATCCGCGAGAAGTCCCCGCTTTTTGATGCGCTCGATCGCGCGCACCGCGACCACATGATTCTTGTGCTTCCAGAACTGGTTCGGCAGATAGACGTACTTTTTATGCAGTCCGAATTTGTCCGCCACCCCGCGCTCTAACTCCGGCGTGATCGTGCGCAGTTCCGGCTCTATATAGGAGACAAAATGCACCACCTGCGTCCTGCATTTGTGTTCCGGATAAAAACGCTCCAGATCATGGCGTGCATCCTCACTGCTTAATACCAGCGTATTCGGAAGTTCTGTCATCTTCCGGTCCGTGACGTCCTTGCGCGCCAGTTCCTCCGGCTGGAAGAATTCCGGCAGCGTCTTGTGCTGGAAATCCGGAATCCAGAAAATGCCGCGTGAGGAAAACAGGCTGCCGATCTTGTTGAGTTCCAGCGCATAGCAGTATTTCACGCCGTGCAGCCAGATCAGGTTCATCTCGTAGAGCGCCAGCTTTGCCTTGTTCGTCCCGTCGTAGATATGCAGGTCGATGCGGTTTCCGAAGCAGGTAAAAATATCCGCATGTGCGGAGTCGATCAATACCACAATGCGGTATTCCTTTTTTATCTTCTCACTCTCCAGACAGCTGAATATGATATTTTTTAAGTAGTACAAACCGCCGATCCATCCGCGGTTTCCAAGTCCGTTGAACAATATTTTTTTCATCTGACAGCCTTTCCCATCACATAGCAGAGAGCATCGATACAGCCTTTGCCACCTCTTCAAATGCAAATGCATGCGCGCGCTCGTAGCTGCGCGTTCCCATCTCCTTAAGACGGTTTTCGTCCGCAAAAATCTGATCGATCTTCTCTGCAAACGCATGTGTATCCTCCGGGTCGACGATGTAGCCGTTCTCCCCCTCCGCCACCAGGTCAAACGCACCGTCGGCGTACTTTGAGGAGATCACCGGAAGCGACGCACACATCGCCTCTAAGATCACGAGTCCGAAACAATCCTCTCTGGTCGGCAGGATGAAGACATCCGCGTTGTGGTACAGTTCGCGCAGCGGCTCCCCCTCCACGTATCCTAAAAAGCGGATACGGTCGGTAATTCCAAGCTTTCCCGCCTGTTCCGTAAGAAGCTCCCGCTCCTGTCCCTCGCCAACAATCGTAAGGTGAATGTCCTCACTCGTCTCTGCCAGCGCCGGAAGCAGAAGGTCGAGTCCTTTTCTCTGGATCAGGCTTCCCACATACAGAAGCTCCCTTCCGCTGTAGTCTTCCTTTTCGCGCAGATATTTCTGAATGTCGACCGTCAGATAGGAGAGAAAACATTTCTTCTCATCCGCTCCATAGGCAATCTGCGCCTGCTTCGATGCGGTACTGCTCGCCACGAACGCCGCCGCGCGCTTTATGATGTAACTCCGCGAAAGCCGCTGCACCTTCCCGATATTTTTCTCTGAATTCAAGGTTCCATCCGTCCAGCTGATGAATGGAATCCGCTTTTTTCTGCACCAATGTACCGCTCTAAGGATCGTCGGGTTGTATTCCATGGCAAATACAAGATCCGGTTTTATTTCCGCCAGCAGCTTCTCCACGCCGACCGGAAGGAATACATACCGGTCGTCAAAACGTTTGCGGATAATCAGTGTCTTTGATTTCAAGAAATGGTAATGGCTCAGTTCCGCCAGTTCGACACTCCATTTGCGGTTCTCCATGCCCGCCCCGGAAAAATGATAATGAAATTCATACTCCGGATAATGCTTCTGCAGATATGCAAAAAAGTCCACCCGGTACGGCGACGGAATGTTCGTGATAAATACAGCTTTTATCATTTTGATATATCCTCATAAATCCTGATCAGTTTCTGGTAATTGTCCTCCGGGCGAAGACGCTCGGCATAAAAGGCTCTGGCGTTCTTTTTGAGCACCGACAGATCCATCGCATCAAACGCGCTGATCTTGTCTGCGAGATCCTCCGCGGAATTGTAGGTAAACTTCACGCCGGTAATGCCGTCCTGCACCATGCCGTCCATGTTTCCGACTCTTCCCGCAATCACCGGCACGCCGTAGGAGTACGCCTCCGCGATCGTCATCGCAAACGCCTCGTAGCACTGCGATGTCATGATGACCGCCTTCGCCTGATAGAACTTCTCCGACATCTCGTCCTTCTGCAGATAGCCCAGAAACTTTACATTCTCCATATGATGTTCCCTGACATAGCGCTGCATCTCTTCCATCATCGGCCCGTTTCCCGCCACATACAGCTTCTTGTCCGGCAGTTTTTCAAAGGCTCTGACTGCAATATCGATTCCCTTTAAGGCTTCCACGCGCCCGGCAAACAGGAAATATTCTTCGTCCGAGCGCACCTCGTTCGGCACGATCTCCTCCGCGAAGGTAAAATTCGGCTTGATGTAAACCCGTTCCGGATTCACGATCTCTTTCTTTGTATCCAGCGATTCCAACAGCTTCTTCCGGTTGAACTCGGTCAGACAGATAAAATTCACCCTGCGGTATGTCCCCACAAACCGGTGAATCTGCAGGATGGCGGCGCTGACAAAAGACTGCAGCTTGCTGTTCCGGTAGCACTTGTGCCGGATGGCGCAGCCCATTCCGTGCTGCACACACTCCTCGCAGATCACATTGTCCCGGAAAAAAGATCCCGCCGGACAGAGCATGCGGAAATTATGCAGCGTCTGCACCACCGGCACCTTGCAGCGGAATGCCGCGTAAAAGACGGACGGGCTGACCATCGTCAGCGTGTTGTGTACATGCACGATGTCGATCTGGTTCTCCCGGATCAGCTTTTTTACCTCGCGGTAAGTCTTAAGCGAGAACACCGCGGTAAACGGCAGGAACAGCTTTCCCACAATGCCCTTCTTCGCCAGCTCGCTGTTGGAGCGGTAGTACGTGTAGACCTTGTGTCCGTGTTCCTCGAGCAGGCGCTTTTCATTGCGCACCACCACATCTTCCCCGCCCGGGATCTGATAAAAATTGTGTATCTGTAAAATGCGATAATTCTTCATAGACTTCCTCATTCCGCCGCACATACATCATCCCGCTTCTTCTCCAGCAGATCCGGATAGAGCAGAATTCCGCACAGCAGCACAAACGGATTCATAAAACCATTCATGATGAACTGTTCCAGCACACCGTAAAGTGCAAACGCCGCGATCATGACCAGTTCTTTGTAATAGCCGCCGCGGTAAAGCCGAAACAGCGTTTTCGTCACACACCACAGAAAAAACAGCGCCACAATCGCACCACAGTACAGGAACACAAACATGTACGTGTTGTCAATCAGCCCGTAATACTGTCCGTAAAACAGCTCCTGCGCCCGCGGGATCAGTGAGACTCCCTGTGTCTTATAATAGCTGCTCATGATATAGATTCTTCCCGATACCAGATGGTTCAAAAGACGCATCACGGAATTGCCGCCATCGTAGAACAGCATCGTGCACAGACTGAATACTGCACCGACCGGAACTGACAGCGCGAGAACCACCTTCCACCGGTCCTTTGCAATCTTTTCAAAAATAGTCAGTGCCCAGACAAAGAAAAAGACTGCGATTCCTGTTCTGCAGTAGGTAAATTTGTAGAACAAAAGCGCGGTTGCCGATGTTCCGGCGAACCACCAGACATTCAGTTTTTTATAATTATAATATAGCAGAAGCAGCAATATCAAAAAGACCGCAAGAAACGCCGTGTTCGGCTCATTCATGGCAAAGCTGTACACCGGAATCTCCACGTAGCTGCTGTCCGGCGTCGTTTTGTAACCAATGATCAAAGACCCCGTAACGTTCGAACCCGATTAACCCAGCAATTAGCCAGCACAGAAGACCCGGATAGTCACACCGCCATCCTGAATCATCAGCTCGAAACCTGCAGTTCT
>ENA-OQDW01001053-OQDW01001053.1-human-gut-metagenome-genome-assembly--contig:-NODE-1053-length-10498-cov-1.704464_pt1 | contig 10498 bp, 15 predicted proteins | sample MGYA00242784_ERZ504613 | MGnify/ENA primary metagenome ERZ504613 (study PRJEB26092, sample SAMD00036330) | human gut metagenome | host: Homo sapiens | study: EMG produced TPA metagenomics assembly of... | reverse complement strand
CGTTGGCCAGCCACGGATGCAGGCCGAGAGCCCACGGTGCCGGTTCGTCGCCATCATTGCGGGCATTGACGGTCGCGGTCATGCCGTTGTCGCCGAGTTCGTAGGTGACGGTCACGGTCACATCGAACGGGTATCCGTCCAAGTTGGGGAAGCGCAGCGAAAGCGTCACGGCAGCTATCGGTCAACGATTCAACTTCCACATGTGTGGTAGGCGTATCCGTGGTTCGCATTGTTGCGCGGTGCGGGATGATATTCGTTAACCGGCACGCAGTAATGCTTGCCATTGAAATCGTATTCGCCGTTTTCGATGCGGTTTGGCCACGGGGCCAGCACATAACCGTTACAGGTGGGGGTCAGGTCGTTGACGCCGAACGGGCAGAAAATTTCCTTGCCTTGATAATCGAATCGGCGAATCTTGGCGCCGAGTTCGCAGATGACGGCGGAATAATCGCCATAGTGAATCGAATACTGATTTCCGGTGCGTGGTGTTTTACTCGTCATGGAATCACTCCCGTAGTGAGGTTGGTGGGCCGGTAGCTCCTGCTATCGCTGGCCCCAGTCTAGCGCGTCTCCTCTATCGAGGCGGGGATTGGCGATATGCGGCATATAATAAACAATTCGTACAGACACGGTAGCAATACGTGGAGTGACGAGTCTCACACCATCATGCGAGAAGCACGTGGATTCCTTGGAAACCGGTGATTTGTGGGAGACGCGGAAAAGTTGTGACGGCAGATTCCTGTAATCCCTGCCTTACACTGGAAAACACTATTGACGTTCAGGAGGTTCCGATGACCAAAAGCGTTGTGCTCGCTGATCCGCGAGGCTTCTGCGCGGGTGTGGACCGTGCGATTCTTACCGTACAGACCATTCTCAAAGCCGCGGAGTCTTCCGGAAAGCGGACGCGCGAGGATGGGCTGCCCCCGGTATATGTGCGCCGGCAGATCGTGCACAACAAGCATGTGGTCGAGGACTTGGCCGGGCAAGGCGCGGTGTTCGTCCAGGAATTGGCGGAGATTCCGGATGCTGCTGCCCAAGCGGGTATTCCGGTGGTGTTTTCCGCCCATGGCGTATCTCCGGTAGTGAAGGCGGAAGCCGAACGTCGTGGCATGCATGTGGTGGATGCCACCTGCCTCTGGTGGGTAAGGTGCACCGTGAGGTGCTGCGTTTCGTGCGCGAGGGGTATGAAATCGTCTATATCGGGCATAAAGGTCACGATGAAGCGGTCGGTGTAGTGGGGGAGAGCCCCGAACACGTGCACTTGATCGAGCATGAATCGGATGTCGATTCGCTGGATTTTGCGCCCGACACCAAGCTGGTGCTGCTCTCGCAGACCACGTTGAGCGTGGACGAGACCGCCGATACCATTGCCGCGCTGAAGGCCAAATTCCCTTGGATTCAAGAGCCGCCGAGTTCGGATATCTGCTATGCCACGTCGAATCGTCAGGCTGCGGTCAAACTGGTGGCCCAGCAGTCCGATTGCGTGGTGATTGTCGGATCGGCCAACTCCTCGAATTCCGTGCGACTGATGGAGGTGGCGCAGGAGGGCTTGGGGGAGCGCGGCAAAGCGTATCGCGTGGATGATGCCAGCGAGCTTGACCCGGCATGGTTCGAGGGTCTGGAATCCGTAGGTATCTCCTCGGGTGCCTCCGTACCGGACGAACTGGTGTCCGGTGTGATTGACGCTCTGCAAAACTTGGGTTTCACCGGTATGAAGTCCGTCGAAACCATCAAAGAAAACATGCACTTTGTGCTGCCGGCGGAGTTGCGCAGGAAGAAGTAGTCATTCCTTGGCTCCCCTCCGTGAGGGGAGCAAGAACGGTCACCACGTGCCGATTGGTGCGGCAACGGCGTTCAAGACCTTGAGCAGGTCCTGTGGATTCACGCCCACAGACAGGCCTCGCTTGCCGCCGGAGACCAGAATTTGGTCGAATTGCAGGGCGCTTTCATCCAACACAGTCTTATGACGTGTCTTCTGGCCTAACGGCGAGATGCCGCCAACCACATAACCGGATTCACGCATCGCCACCTTGGGATCGGCCATAGAGGCCTTCTTGGCACCTACGGCTGCAGCCAAGGCTTTCAAATCCATATGACCGCTCACCGGTACCACGCCCACCACGCGTTCGGCACCGGTGTCCGCCATCAACGTCTTGAACACCTGATGCTCGTCGAAGCCGAGCTTGGTGGCCGCCTCCACGCCGTAGCCGTCATCCATATGGTCGTTGGAGTGCTCGTATTCGTATACGTGGAATTCCACGCCCGCCTTCTCCAGTTGGACTGTCGCCGGAGTGGAACCCGCGCCCTTATCATGCTTGCTTTTCTTTGCCATGATTACCGTTCTACTACGAAGAAACCCCCGCACAAGGCGGGGGTCTCACAGCTTAGTTCTCAAACGAACCGTAGCGGCCTAGACCGCAATGGTTCACTCGGAGATCTCAGCGAAGTACAGCAGGGTACGGATCATGTTGGAGGTGAAGCCGTACTCGTTGTCGTAGAAGGACACGGTGCGAGCCAGGGTCACGCCATCAATGGTGTTGACGTCGGTCTGGGTCGGGTCGAACACGCCACCGTGGGTGTCGCCGAGGATGTCGGAGGAGACGATGCCTCATCGTTGTAGCCGTAGTAATCGGTGTCGGAGAAGGCAGCCTTGAAGGCGGCGTTGATCTCGTCGGCGGTGGTCTCGGTGTTCAGAACGGTGGTCAGCTCGGTGACGGAGCCGTCCGGAACCTGGACGCGCTGGGCGTGGCCCTGCAGCTTGCCGTTCACGGACGGAACGACCTTGCCGATGGCCTTGGCGGCGCCAGTGGAATGAGGAATGGTGTTGATGGCGGCGGCGCGGTTGTTGCGAGCTTCGGGAAGCGCGGGCCGTCGAGGATCATCTGGGTGCCGGTGTAGGCGTGGATGGTGGTCATGAAGCCGGCCTTGATGCCGAACTTCTCGTCCAGCAGCTTGACCATGGCGGCCATGGAGTTGGTGGTGCAGGAACCGGCGGAGACGATCACGTCGGAAGCCTTGAGGATGTCGTGGTTCACGCCGAACACAACGGTCGGGGTGGTGTCATCCTTGGCCGGGGCGGAGATCAGGACCTTCTTGGCGCCAGCGTTGATGTGAGCCTGGGACTTCTCGGCGGAGGTGTAGAAGCCGGTGCACTCGAGCACGTACTCAACACCGTCGTTCTTGACCCACGGAATGTTGTTGGCGTCCTTCTCGGCGTAGACCTTGTATTCCTTGCCGTCGACGATGATGGAGTCTTCGGTGGCCTTGACGTCAACCGGAGTGCCATCGTCATGACGGAAGGTGCCGTGGGTGCTGTCGTACTTCAGCAGGTAAGCCAGGGTAGCCGGGTGGTCAGATCGTTGATGGCGGCAACTTCAATGTCACCAGCCTGGCCGCCGCGAGCCTGCAGCTCGAAGATGCGACGGAAGGCGAGACGACCAATGCGACCGAAGCCGTTGATACCAATCTTAACTGTCATGTAATTCTCCCTTGTAGGGTGGCCTTGGCGCGCTTTGGCACACCGGGCCATTGTTTACCAACAGTTGCTACTGTAATGCCGACTCTGTACACATGGCAACGTTTCAGCGTGCGTTTTGGACAAAAATGCCGTATTTTCTGTGAGCGCTCACAATTCGGATTGCCCGCAACCGACATGTGATTTTTCCTCTCCTTTGGAGGAATGTCTCGAATCATCATGAGCAAGCGCGCGGCATGCAAGTCAGCGAACCAGCAGCTTGGACACTGCGGTGTCCAGCTCGCCGATATCGCCGCCAAATTCGTGGAATCGACTCACCTGAGGCAACGCCACCTCGATGGGGAAGGTGACGATCAGTGTGCCGTGCTCCACGCTGATGGCCGCGTCCACGCCGTCGCGGAACTCGTTGCTTACCCCCTGCACCCACCGTATTGGTCAGCGTGCCGTCTTTAAGCTCATATTTCAGCCCCGGCTCGTTCACGCCAAGCGAAACATCGGAGTGGGAGAACGCAGACACCATGCGGCCGTCCTCGGGCACCGGATGCGCGGGGAACGAAAGCTACCATCGGTGATGGCTGTGACGATGAGCCCATCACCATACAGATATCCGCTTGCCCCATGCCGGGCCAATAATGCCATCAGTTGAATGCCGGAAATCGTATGGTCGATGCGGCCGCCCAAACCGCCATAGACATGGAATTCGCGGCAACCCGCCGACCAACCGACCTTCAGCGCGGAGAGCATGTCCGGATCGTCCTTCAACGCGGCAGCGCGATGGTGCGCACATCGGTGCGGGGTGGCCGGCCTTCCAGCGAATCGAAGTCGCCCACCACCACATCGGGCACGATACCCAACTGGCGCGTATGGTCGAGCCCGCCATCGGCCGCAATCACATACGCGCCGGCCGGCACCACGGGCGTGCCCGCATAGTATTCGCCCGCACCAAAAATCACGCATACCTGAGTCATGATGCCTACTGTAGCCGGTATCCACCCATCGGCCGGGAAAATGCTGATAGGCTACGCATCAGAACAGTAGTCGATAGGCGCACAGGCAGGGGAGCGGAGCGATGGCACAGATCACCGAGGCAAGCGAACGGCCGATTCTCAAATCAAAGATATTCCTCTACATCACCGAATTCTTCTCCGGCATGTCCGCTGATCTACTTCATCTCGATCAAGGCCAAGCGCATCGCCTGCGTGGTCAGCGCCGTGATCTTCGTGGCCACGTCCTGCGTCTCGCCCCTGACCGGCTTCGCGTTCTGGGAAACCAACCTGGCCTATGAGGGCGAGTCCATCTACAACTACCTGCAGGTCAAGAACCTCTCCGACCGCACGATCCTGTCCACCAACGTGCTGTTCGGCGTGCAGTCCGTCACGATGAAAGACAAAGGACTGACAGGTATGTACTACGACACGGCCCTGGCTGCGCCGGCGCTCGCCGACAATGCCAATTCCGCGCTGATCCTCGGCATGGGCACCGGCACCTACGCCCGCCAGCTGAAGCAGTATTATCCGAAAATGAACATCACCGGCGTGGAGATTGACCAGAAGATCACCGATCTGGCCGGCGAATACTTCGATGAGCCGCCGACATCCCCGTGACCACGTATGACGGCCGAGCCTGGCTCGCCGCCTCGCATGACAAGTACGACGTGATCATGGTCGATGCGTATCAGGACATCACCATTCCCTTCCAGATGAGCTCCACCGAGTTCTTCACCATGGTCAGAGAGCACCTGAACCCCGGCGGCGTGATGGTGGTGAACATGAACATGATCTCGGACGGCCAAGGTTCGATCAACGAGGCGTTGAGCGATACCATCGCCAGCGTGTTCGGCAATGGGAACACACTGACGGCCGACGTGCCGAACACCACGAACCGTGAACTGTTCGCCAAGAAGCCGGGTTCCGGCTCCGAAGAGAACTCCATGCAGCAGGCCTCCAAGGCGCTCAACCTGCGTGAGACCACCTACGAGCGCACCGGCAGCGAAGATCTCGAATGGTATATGGAAGAGGTCGCCTCTCGATTCCGGAAGGTGAACGAACCGGACTCAGCGTCGACTATTCTCACCGACGACAAGGCGCCGGTCGAAGTACTCGGCATGCATGCCATCGATCAAATCATCGCCGATGAGGCCGGCCCATATCGCAGATTCTCAAAGACGAAGGCTTCGGCGGTCTGCTGCGCGCCGTGCAGTAGGTTCGACACACGGACCGCGAATGTCCGGGCGTATGGTAGACTTTCTATTTGGCTTGAGAAATCAAGAAAGCGGGGCAACCCCACCTGGAAGCCTTTCAAGGCCTCGGGTTCAAGGCAAACAGCCTAGCGATTGCGATATACAACGCGTAATCAGGAATGACGCAAAGAACTGATATGCGTCTGCAGAAGCTGAGCGCATATTGGCGCGGGCTTTGGCTTGCCATGAACTCAAAGCATTGAACAGGACTCCAGCAAAGGCCCTCGCCACGGAATTGAAGTAGAGGATTGGAGTCATCATCAGCGACGAACCACGTATTAACGACGAGATTCGCGTCCCGCAGGTACGCCTGATCGGCCCGAAGGGCGAGCAGGTGGGCGCATCGCGACTTCCGTCGCGCTGAACCTGGCCAAGGAGGCAAACCTCGATCTCGTCGAGGTGGCCCCGAACGCGAAGCCTCCGGTCGCCAAGCTCATTGATTACGGCAAGTTCAAGTACAACGAGAAGATCAAGGCTCGTGAAGCTCGCCGCAACCAGAGCACCGCGGAAATCAAGGAGATTCGTTTCCGCCTGAAGATTGACGACCACGATTTCGACGTGAAGAAGGGCCATGTGACCCGCTTCCTTAACGGAGGCGACAAGGTCAAGGTCACCATCATGTTGCGCGGTCGTGAGATCTCCCGCCCGATTGGTGGCGTGGAACTGCTGCAGCGTCTGGCCGACGATGTCGAGGAATACGGCACCGTCGAGTCCAAGCCGAAGCAGGAGGCCGCAACATCATCATGACCCTTGCGCCGAAGGGCAAGAAGGTGCACACCCAGTCCGAGCAGCGTCGTCGTGGCGCCGAGTCCCGCGCCGAGCGTCAGGCTCGCCAGGCGGCTCGTCTCGCGGCCAAGCAGGAGTCTCAGGCTCAGGCCGCGGCCGACGCGCAGTCCGCGATTTCTCAGAAGACTTCCGACAAGAAGCAAACCAGCAAGGAGGGCAGCAATGCCGAAGATGAAAACTAATTCCGCCGCTTCCAAGCGCGCCAAGATCACCGGCACCGGCAAGGTGAAGCATGTCGGTTCCGCCATGCGCCACAACCTCGAGCACAAGTCCGCTCGCAAGCGCCGTGAACTGTCCGCCGACGATGTGCTGCGCGGCGGCCAGGCCAAGAAGCTGCACCAGCTTCTGCAGAAGTGAGCATAGGGCTTACCCGGAAATAACAAGACTTTAGAAAGCTGAGGAATAGATTATGGCACGTGTCAAGCGCGCAGTGAACGCCCACAAGAAGCGTCGCGTTGTTCTCGAGAGGCTTCCGGCTACCGTGGCCAGCGCTCCCGCCTGTACCGCAAGGCCAAGGAACAGCTGCTGCACTCCTTTAACTACAACTTCCGCGACCGCAAGGCTCGCAAGGGCGATTTCCGCAAGCTGTGGATCCAGCGCATCAACGCTGCCGTCCGCGCTGAGGCATCACCTACAACCGCTTCATCCAGGGCCTGCATCTCGCCGGCATCGAGCTGGATCGTCGCGCTCTGGCTGAGATCGCCGTCTCCGACCCGGACACCTTCAAGACCATCGTGGACGCCGCCAAGGCCGCCCTGCCTGAGGACGTCAACGCTCCGGTTGAGGCCTGATTGCTTGAAGTCGTGACTTCACACTAGAAACCCCGCTTCCGAGCGGGGTTTCTTTGTACCATGGCACTATGACCAACGGATTCACCAGACTCACCGAGCAGTTCCTCGTCCACATCGGCGTGGAGCGAGGGCTCGCCACGGCCACCGTCACCGCCTACGAATCCGACATCGCCAAATACATTGATTGGCTCGAAACCCGCGGCATCCACGAACCGGACGCCATAACCAAACAAGACGTCGAAGACTACATCGCCGCCCTTGACCCAGGCGGGGGAGTCCGCCCGGCTCCAAAGCCCGAAGAACCTGGACCTCGATCCACGAATTCCACCGTTTCGCGCTCGGTCAGCACGCGGTGACGGCGGATGTTTCGGCCGCAGTCAAGGCACCCAAAGGTGCCAGCACCCTGCCGACGTACTCACCGTGGACGAGGTAACCCGTCTGCTCGACGCGGCGGCAGTCGGCGGCTCAACCGATCCGGTGGTATTACGGGACAAGGCCCTGCTCGAATTCATGTACGCCACCGGCTGCCGCGTCTCGGAAGCCACCGGTGCGAATCTGGACGACATCGACCTGGACGAGCATATCGCGCGACTCATGGGCAAGGGCTCCAAGCAGCGGCTTGTGCCATTGGGCAGTTACGCATGCCGGGCCATCACCGCATACCTCAATGCGGGGCGTGGCGAGTTAGAACAGCGCTCCAGCGCCAAGATTCCCGAGAGGCGCGCACTGTTTCTCAACAAACGCGGCAAGCGCATCTCGCGGCAATCGGTATGGGAAATCGTCAAAGCAACCGGGGAGCGGGCCGGCATCACCAAACCACTCCATCCGCACACCTTGCGCCATTCCTTTGCCACGCACCTGATCCAAGGCGGCGCGGACGTGCGCACCGTGCAGGAACTGCTCGGGCACGCCAGCGTGACCACCACGCAGATCTACACGCACGTAAGCCCTGAAACCCTGATCGAAACGTATCTGACCTCACATCCCAGAGCGCGGTGAGACACACCATTTTGCGACGCGTCCGCCCATAGCGGAATCGCGGCGGGGGAGCACCAAAGTCGGCCGGAAATTCAAGCGTGACAATACAGTACATAACAGCGAACCGTCAGCCAGGAAGAGGTATTCATGCTGCAGATCAAATCGATCTCGAAGCGCTATAAAACCGGTGATTTCGTTCAGCAGGCGCTTGACAAAGTCAGCCTGAACCTACGCGACAGCGAATTCGTCGCGATTCTGGGTCCCTCGGGTTCCGGCAAGACCACCTTGCTCAACATCATCGGCGGCCTCGACCGGTATGACGACGGCGATTTGGTGATCAACGGCATCTCGACGCGCCAATACAAGGATCGCGATTGGGATTCGTACCGCAACCACACCATCGGCTTCGTGTTCCAGAGCTACAATCTGATCCCTCACCAGACGATTCTGTCGAATGTCGAACTCGCGCTGACGATTTCCGGCATCGGCAAGGCCGACCGTCGCGAACGTGCGCGCAAGGCGCTGGAGAAGGTCGGACTCGGCGAACACATCAACAAGAAGCCAAACCAGCTGTCCGGCGGCCAGATGCAGCGCGTGGCGATCGCCCGCGCACTGGTCAACGACCCGGACATCGTCCTGGCCGACGAGCCGACCGGCGCGCTCGATTCGGACACGTCCGTGCAGATCATGAACCTGCTCAAGGACGTGGCCAAGGACCGCCTCGTGGTCATGGTCACCCACAACCCCGAACTTGCGGAACAATATGCCACGCGCATCGTCAACCTGCGCGACGGCGTGATCCGCTCCGACTCCGACCCGTTCGTCGTGGACGAGACGGCCGAACAGCCGGCCGTGTACAAGACGATGGGCCGCGCGTCGATGTCGTTCGCCACGTCGCTGGCGTTGAGCTTCAACAATCTGAAAACCAAGAAGGCGCGCACCCTGCTGACCTCGTTCGCCGGCTCGATCGGCATCATCGGCATCGCGCTGATTCTATCGGTGTCGACTGGCGTGAACACATACATCAGTGACATCCAGCGTGACACGATGACCGCCTACCCGATCACCGTCGACTCCCAGACCTTCGACCTGAGCAGCATGATGGGCGGACAGATGGGCGGCGATGACGGATACGGCGGCAAGACGCACAAAACCGACGGCATCTACCCGGACGACCGCAGCGTCAAGCAGGCGTCCAGCCTGACCAGTTCGATTACCGAAAACAACCTGACCCGCTTCAAGAAATACCTGGATAATTCCAAGAGCGAGATTCACCAGTATGTGGGTTCCACCGGCATCCAGTACACATATGACGTGAAATTCTCCGTGTTCGACCACGACCCCGACGGCACGCTGGTCAATGCGGACGGCGTGACGATCGGATCCAGCGACTCTGCCTCGATGGCCTCGCAGATGGCGTCCACAAGCTCGTCCGGCATGTCCGGCACCTCGTCGATCACCTCGCAGCAGATGTCGATGCTGACCGGCAAAACCGATGAGAACGCCGCGCCCGACTCGTTCAACGAGATCATGCCGGGAGCGGACGACAGCAAGCTCGTAGGCAAGGTTATCACCGACAACTACCAGGTGGTCAACGGTTCATGGCCGAAGTCCAAGGATGAAGTGGTGCTGGTGCTTGACGACAACAACAGCGTGCCGCTGACCACGCTGTACGAGCTCGGCCTGCTGCCCGCCTCCGATTACCACGAGATGATGTCCAAGCTCAACGCCGGCGACAAGGTCAGCACTCCACAAGACAAGATCGACTATGCTAAGGCCCTCGATCAGACGCTGTACATGATTCCGGCATCCGACCAGTACGTCAAGGGCGATGACGGCCACTACCGTTTCATCGGCAACGACAAGGACGAAATCGAACAGCGCCTCGAAACGGCCACCAAACTCAAGGTGGTGGGCGTCGTCAAGGCGAAGAAGGATGCTTCGGCCACGCCGTTGGCCGCTGGTGTGGGGTACGCGCGCGCTCTGACCAATGATTTGATCGACCGTGCGGCCTCCAGCGCCATCGTTACCGATCAGAAGGCCAACCCGAACACGAACGTGCTCAACGGCATGACGTTCTCGCCCTCGGACGATGCCACCAAGGTGGCCGACGCGCGCACCTACGTGGCTTCGCTGGGCGTGACGCAGAAGGCGAACATGGCCAAGTCGATGATGAGCGCCGGGCAGCAGTCCGGCACGGGCGCATCGGACGCCGCTGGTGCTGGTGCT
>ENA-OQDW01001051-OQDW01001051.1-human-gut-metagenome-genome-assembly--contig:-NODE-1051-length-10508-cov-1.779886_pt1 | contig 10508 bp, 13 predicted proteins | sample MGYA00242784_ERZ504613 | MGnify/ENA primary metagenome ERZ504613 (study PRJEB26092, sample SAMD00036330) | human gut metagenome | host: Homo sapiens | study: EMG produced TPA metagenomics assembly of... | reverse complement strand
TGATCGGCTTCATCATGAAACGATCCATCTGGGCTCGGCAGGTTGACGTGCCTCCTCCTCGATCGGATTCTCGGTGGCGATCACCATGAACGGCTTGGGCAAGGCGATACGCTGCCCGCCGATGGTCGTGGCACCCTCGGCATGGCCTCAAGCATGGCGGACTGGGTTTTGGCATTCGAACGGTTGATCTCGTCCAGCAGTACGAAATTGGCGTGAATCGGACCGATCTGCGTGGTGAACTTCTGCGACGCAAAATCGAAGACCTGCGTGCCCACCAGATCAGATGGCATGAGATCAGGAGTGCACTGCACGCGCTTGAACGAGCCGGATACGCAGGTGGCGAGCGTCTGGGCGGCCGTGGTCTTGGCCAAGCCCGGCACGGATTCGATAAGAATATGCCCGCCGGCCACCAAGGTCACGATAAGCGATTCGCGTAGATTATCCTGACCCACCAGTGTCTGGGCGAACCTCGCCCGAATGGCGTCGGCCAGGATACGTGCGCGTTTGGCGTCATCGGCACCCAGCGGAGCCGACACGCCGGGCGCGGGAACGGTGACCGGTCGTGCGGCGGTGGTCGGCGAAGGTATGTTCGGTTGCGTGGGGAACAAAGTCATGCCCCCCACTGTAACTACTCACAATGACTGTTGGCCTGCCTAAAGAGTCCAATCCACCGGGTCGGCACCCATGGTGACTAGGGCTTGATTGGCTCTGGAGAATGGTTTGGAGCCGAAGAATCCGCGGGAAGCGGACAGCGGACTCGGATGAGGCGATTTGATAATGAAGGCATTGGTCAGCAATGGCTCGAGGCTTTGCGCATTACGCCCCCAGAGAATCGCCACCAACGGCTTGGGCTTGCCGTCGGCGTCCGTGCGCGCGTTCAACGCACGAATCGCGGCCTCGGTGACTTCCTCCCAGCCTTTGCCCTGATGCGAATTTGGCCGCCCGACGCCGACAGTCAGACATCTGTTGAGCAACATCACCCCACGTTCCGTCCACGGTGTCAGATCGCCGTTGGTGGGCATGGGCACCCCAAGGTCGTCAACCAATTCCTTATAAATATTGATCAGGCTTTTCGGCAGCGGGTGAACATTTGGCGCCACGCAGAAGCTCAAACCCACCGGGTGACCCGGGGTCGGGTAGGGGTCCTGGCCGACAATCAGCACCTTGATGGAATCGAACGGGATGGTGAACGCGCGCAGAATATTGTGGCTTGCCGGCAGCCACGGGCGCCCGGCGGCGTTTTCCGCACGAAGAAAATCGCCCATATGGTGGATGGTGGGCTCCACGTCGGCCAAGGCATGGGCCCACCCTGGCTCTACCAGTTCGCTCAATGGTTTGATCATGACTCACCACTGTAGTCAAACGTGCATATCCGGTGCATGGGGCGTGGTGTGGTGGACTGATGAGTTGTTTGCCGATTACACTCATGGGTAGTTTTGATAGGAAGAAAGGGCGATTATGGCACGCGACACGATGACCTACGAATCCTATGAACCGGATTCCTTCGACAATCCTCCGAAGGGACCGGTGGGAGTTCACCGTGGCGCTCGTTCGGTAATGGCCCGCCTCTGCCCGTTCATCGTCGTTATTCTGGTGGCCGCGCTGTGCGGTGTCGGGGCCTGGGCATGGATTTCCGGAGAATACAAGAATGTAGTGGGAGGATCGTCCCAGACGGCGACCACGTCCAAGTCCGATTCGTCCAGCAAGGCTGAGACCAAGAACAGCACCAAGGATGATTCCTCGTCCACTTCGACCGATTCGTCCAAGGACTCGACTTCGGATTCGGCAAAGTCCGATACCGACAGTGACACGACATCCTCGAATGAGAATCAAAACTCCGATCAGCAGTCTCAGCAGTCCGAAGCCATCGCGACTGTGAATAAGGCCACGCAGGTGCGTGTGGTCAACGCCACAGGAATCCAAGGATATGCGGGTCAGCAGGCCGATGTGCTGCAGACCGCCGGTTACACCAGTGTCGAGGCGACCAATCCGAGCGGCACATTGCCGGCTTCTTCCGTGGTGTGGTATCAGAATGAGACCGATAAGGCCACCGCTGAGGATGTGGCGACCACGCTTGGCATTTCGGCTGTGGAGCAGGTGCAAGGACTCGCCGTTCCCATTACGGTGGTGTTGCTCAACTAGCGTTGTTGATGCGCCCCTGATATCGGCGAGAAATACATCGAAAACTGTGAGCGTTCTCACGCCTATGGAATAATTCGTACCGAAAATGTGCCACTGCGGTTGAGATTGTTCCCTCGTCACTGTACAATCGTCATCTAGTCGCGAGGTAGGGGGAGCGCGATGCGGTTCTTTCTACGGTTCCCTATAGGTTTTGTGTCGCGACGCCCAAGGGAACAAAGGAAAGACCGGATATGGCACAAGGTACCGTGAAGTTCTTCCTTGCCAAGAAGGGGTTCGGGTTTATCCAGCCGGACGACGGCGGCGAGGACGTTTTCGTGCACTACGCGGAAATCAAGGACGACGGCAGCACCAATAAGTTCAAAATGCTGTACGAAGCGATCGCGTGGAGTATACGCCCGCTTCGTCCGGCAAAGGCACGCAGGCAAAGGATGTTGTCAAGCTGTCTTCGGGTGAAGCCCGCTCCGAGTGAGCAACACGCACGCAAGGATGTGCATTGAAGGCCCTGACCGTTTCGACGGTTGGGGCTTTTTCATGCCCAAAGCGCAATCGCCGCCGATGGTGTTGGCACTCGGCGGGCGCGAGTGCTAATGTCTGGGTTAGCACTCGGAGGTCGAGAGTGATAATCGGCAGCTGACGGCTGGTCGTCACGACTCGACGCTTGCGAGTGATAACCGGTATACCTAGCCATTTGGAGGAATACGCAACCATGGCAAAGATCATCTCTTATGATGAGGAAGCCCGTCAGGGCATGCTGGAGGGCCTTGACAAGCTCGCCAACACCGTCAAGGTCACTCTGGGCCCGAAGGGCCGCAACGTCGTGCTCGACAAGACCTACGGCGCTCCGACCATCACCAACGATGGCGTGTCCATCGCCAAGGAAATCGACCTTGAAGACCCGTACGAGCGCATCGGCGCCGAGCTGGTCAAGGAAGTCGCCAAGAAGACCGACGACGTCGCCGGTGACGGCACCACCACTGCAACCGTGCTTGCTCAGTCCCTGGTTCACGAGGGTCTGAAGAACGTGGTCGCCGGCTCCAACCCGATCGCCCTGCGTCGCGGCATCGAGAAGGCCACCGAGGTCATCGTCAAGGAACTCGTCGCTGCCGCCAAGGACGTCGAGACCAAGGACCAGATCGCTGCTACCGCCACCATCTCCGCCGCTGACCCTGAGGTCGGCGAGAAGATCGCTGAGGCTCTGGACAAGGTCGGCCAGGACGGCGTTGTGACCGTTGAAGACAACAACCGCTTCGGCCTGGACCTCGACTTCACCGAGGGCATGCGTTTTGACAAGGGCTACATCGCCCCGTACTTCGTCACCAACGCTGACGACCAGACCGCAGTGCTCGAAGATCCGTACATTCTGCTGACCTCCGGCAAGGTCTCATCCCAGCAGGACATCGTGCACGTGGCCGAGCTGGTCATGAAGACCGGCAAGCCGCTGCTGATCATCGCTGAGGACGTCGACGGCGAAGCACTGCCGACCTTGATCCTGAACAACATCCGTGGCACCTTCAAGTCCTGCGCCGTCAAGGCCCCGGGCTTTGGCGACCGTCGCAAGGCCATGCTGCAGGATATGGCCATCCTGACCGGTGCTCAGGTTGTCTCCGACGAACTGGGCCTGAAGCTCGAGTCCGTCGACACCTCCGTGCTCGGCCACGCCAAGAAGGTCATCGTCTCCAAGGACGAGACCACCATCGTTCAGGCGCTGGCTCCAAGGAAGACATCGACGCTCGCGTGGCCAGATCCGCGCTGAGATCGAGAACACCGACTCCGATTACGACCGTGAGAAGCTGCAGGAGCGTCTGGCCAAGCTGGCTGGCGGCGTGGCTGTCATCAAGGTCGCGCTGCCACCGAGGTCGAGGCCAAGGAGCGCAAGCACCGCATCGAAGATGCCGTGCGTAACGCCAAGGCCGCCATCGAGGAAGGCCTGCTGCCTGGCGGTGGCGTGGCCCTCGTTCAGGCTGCTGCCAAAGCCGAGAAGACCGAGGCCGTCACCTCCCTGACCGGCGAAGAGGCTACCGGTGCCGCCATCGTGTTCCGCGCCATCGAGGCCCCGATCAAGCAGATCGCCGAGAACGCCGGCGTGTCCGGTGACGTGGTCATCAACACCGTCCGCTCCCTGCCTGATGGCGAAGCTTCAACGCCGCCACCGACACCTACGAAGACCTGCTGGCCGCCGGTGTGACCGACCCGGTCAAGGTGACCCGCTCCGCTCTGCAGAACGCCGCCTCCATCGCTGGTCTGTTCCTGACCACCGAGCCGTCGTTGCCAACAAGCCGGAGCCGAAGTCTGCTGCCCCGGCCGCCGGTGCCGACATGGGCTACTGATCCGCAAACGATCGCTAGCTGATTGAGCTGAAAGGGGACTCCTTCGGGAGTCCCCTTTTTGTATTCTGGCTCCCCTCTTTGAGGGGAGCCAAGAAACTAGCTGGCAAACAGGCGCGAAGCTTGGGATTCGGCGTCAGCGTTACACGGTGGAGGCTTGCGTCAGTCGAGCGTTGGATGGACTCGAGTGAGGCTCCATCTGCTGTTGGGCCGCACGCCACTGTTCGGCTACCGCGGTGAACTGGGTGGCCGCCGAACCTCGCCATGCGTCCTGCAAGGCATTGAGATTGGTGTACATGCCGCCCACGGCCTGCCTGATTTGCGAGATCGAAGTGGCCACTGCGGCCGAGGATGATTGGATTCGCTCGGAATCTACCTGATATTGGGGCATCGTTGCTCCTTTTCTAGAGGGTTAATGGTATGTATGGCGGCCGATTGCCAATACCGGCCGTTAAGGTGGAGGATATGTCAACAACGAATCGGGAAGACGGAAAAACAACTATTGTGGTCCTAGCTTCGGAGCCGTCCTATTCGGCCTTCGGGAATATGGTCCGAAAATGGCTTGTTTGCGCCATTTGCGCCCTTGCTGCAGTAGCGATGAACGCAATGTGGATAACTGCAAATGCCTATGGGGATAACTCGAGCGACAGCTCTGACAGCTCCAGCAGCAGCACCGACAGCGGCGTGACCATCACCGAGAACATCACGGATACGGAAAATCTCCTGGGCTCCCATGCGGCCGAAGTCACGGATGCCATCGCCAAAACCGAGAAGGAAACCGGTGTACACGTGCATCTGCTGTATCTTTCCAGTTTCAATAGTCAACAGAAACCGGGAGACTGGGCGGCAACCGTGATGGAGTCCATGAATCCCAAGCCGAACACAGTGATGCTTGCCGTGGCCTCGAATGACGGCAACCTGGTGGTCGTCGTGTCCAAGAACTCCGATACGTGGCTTCTCGATAACAAAACCGTCGATAAGCTATCCGAAGCCGCACAGCAGCCGTTACTGGAAAACCCGCCGAGCTGGTCTGGCGCGGCAACGGCAATGATGGATCAAATCGTGAAATCCAAAAAAGCCTCCACCTCATCGTCCACGGTGATCGTAGGCATAATCATCATGGGTGTGGTATTGGTGGCGCTGGTCATCATCATCGTGGTCATGGTGGTGATTCATCGGCGCAAGGAGATCAAGAAGGATTCCAAGGCCGAACTCCAAGATGACATTCAGGAAACGCCCAGAAGAGCGCGACACTCTAGGAAGCATGAGTAAGCCTATTGAAGCATCGATTGTTGTTGTCGACGACGAGCCGTCCATCCGAGAACTGCTGGTCGCTTCCCTGCACTTCGCCGGATTCGAGGTAAACACCGCCGCTTCCGGTTCCGAAGCCATTGAGGTTATCGAAAAAGTGCAGCCTGACCTCATCGTGTTGGACGTCATGCTGCCTGACATCGATGGATTCACCGTCACCCGTCGCATCCGCCAGGAAGGCATTAACGCCCCTGTGCTGTTTCTCACCGCTCGTGACGACACCCAAGACAAGATCATGGGCCTGACCGTCGGCGGTGACGATTACGTCACCAAGCCGTTCAGCCTCGAGGAAGTCGTGGCTCGCATCCGCGCCATTCTGCGCCGTACCCGCGAACAGGTGGAAGACGATCCGATTATTCGCGTCGCCGACTTGGAAATCAACGAGGACTCCCACGACGTGACCCGTGCAGGGCAGCCGGTTGACCTGAGCCCTACCGAATACAAGCTGCTGCGCTACCTGATGGACAACGAGGGCCGAGTACTGTCCAAGGCACAGATTCTCGACCATGTCTGGCAATACGACTGGGGCGGCGACGCAGCCATCGTCGAATCGTACATCTCCTACCTGCGCAAGAAAGTCGACGGCATCGAGGTCGACGACGGCGAAGGCGGCAAGCGCAAGGTGACTCCGCTGATCGAAACCAAGCGCGGCATCGGATACATGATTCGCGAACCGAAGAACTAATCGCCTCCATCCATAACGTATCGCAATCTCATGAGTATCCCCGATAAGCAGTCAGGCGGCGTACCGCCGAGCAGCACGCCGAACGCCGCCCCGAACACGAATCCCATGCCTGCAATGTCGCCGTTCGCCGCCCATTTCCAAGAGCAGCGCGAGCGTAAGAAAAACATGCTGATGCGGCATATCGACCGTATCTCGTTGAGCAGCAAGCTGGTGGCCTGCACCATCGCCGTGCTGCTCATCGGCGTGTCGGTGATTTCCTTCTCCATCCGCGCGTTGGTGAACAACTACATGCTGCAGAAAACCGACACCCAGTTAAGCTCGCAAAGCCAACTGGTGGTCAACAATATCGATCTGCTGTCAAAAAATGACTCATCGGGGCCGAACTCGTACTTTCTGCAGATTCAATACACCGACGGAACCAAAGACAAAGAAGGCAATCCTCTGGTCGTGACCCCGCTGATGCCGCAGATGCAGGACGGTATCGTATCGGTGCCGATTCTGCCTACCTATGGCGATACCAATGGCATCACGCTCGGTCAGGCATTCACTACGCAGGCGGTGGCCAAGCAGATCATCACGGTGCAGTCCGACAGTGCGGACAGCCAGAACGATCCGGCCAACGGAAACTCCAATTCCTCTGACACCATCACCAAGGTACTGGCCAACCCCACTGCCAATGCCAACCATGCCGCCATCGTCACGGCGAGGGCACCATGGCGTATTCTGCCGGTGACCTTCCAGCAAAACGGCAAGGACCGTGCCGTGGTGTACATCGGCTTGTCGCTGGCCGACCAAATTGACACCGTCAACACACTCACCCGATACTGCATTGTGGTCGGCATCGCCGTGGTGCTGCTCGGCGGCTCCCTGTCCACGCTGATCATCCAGCACACGATGACGCCGCTGAAGCGCATCGAGAAGACCGCCGCGAAAATTGCAGCCGGCGACCTGAGCCAACGTATTCCTTCCGCGCCGGAAAACACCGAGGTCGGCTCTCTGGCCGCCTCGCTGAATTCCATGCTCACCCGAATAGAATCCAGTTTCCATGAGCAGGAGGAGACCACCGACAAGATGAAACGGTTCGTCTCCGACGCCAGCCATGAGCTGCGCACCCCGTTGGCCGCCATCCATGGCTATGCGGAGCTGTATAAGATGCAGCGCGATATGCCTGGTGCCTTGGAGCGTGCGGACGAGTCCATCGAACATATCGAACGGTCCAGCCAGCGCATGACTGTTCTTGTTGAGGATCTGCTGTCTTTGGCCCGTCTCGATGAGGGGCGCGGCATCGATATGACCGGCACGGTGAAACTCTCGTCGCTGGTCACCGACGCCGTCGACGATTTGCATGCGCTCGACCCGGACCGTGCCGTTCGCCGCATGCAGATTTCCCTCGAACCGGCGCGCGATTTGAACCATCCCGCCGAATTCAGCCTTGCCGAAGGCGATTGGCCTGAGGTCGTACTGCCCGGTGATGCCTCTCGACTGCGCCAGGTGGTGACCAACATCGTGGGCAACATCCACCGCTACACGCCTGCCGATTCGCCTGCCGAGGCCGCGCTCGGTGTGATGCCGGCCGCCATCGATCCAAGACAGCTCGCCCGCATGCCCGCCAGCGACGCGTCAATGCGGCGGTTCATCGACGCTGCCGAAGTAGGTGCCTCGATGCAGACCGGCTATCGATATGCCGTATTGCGTTTCGTGGACCATGGCCCCGGCGTGCCGCCTGAATCGCGCTCGAAGATTTTCGAACGCTTCTACACCGCGGACCCATCCCGTGCCCGCGAAAAGGGCGGTACTGGTTTGGGCATGGCCATCGCGCAATCCGTGGTCAAAGCACATCACGGCTTTATCTGCGCCACCGGCACCGATGGGGGAGGCCTGACCTTCACCGTGGTGCTGCCGATTGAGCAGATCGCCGCTCCTGAGCCCAAGCAGTCCACCGGCAAAACCAAGGACGCCAAACAGAAGACTTCTTGGTTCAGCTCTGAGCGTAAGACTCAGGCGACTCAGCCAAAGCGTGAGGTCAAGCCCTGTGAGGTAAACTGTACCTTCGGTTTACTATTTCCATTGAGGATTAAGGAAGGTTCGCAATGCCCACCGGTCGAGTTCGTTGGTTTGACGCAGCCAAGGGTTATGGCTTCATCACCAGTGAGGAAGGCAAGGACGTGTTCCTGCCGGCTCAGGCCCTACCCACTGGCGTCACCACGTTGCGCAAGGGGGCCAAGGTGGAGTATTCCGTGGTGGACGGCCGTCGTGGGCCGCAGGCCATGGATGTTCGCCTGATCGCCTCCGCTCCCAGCTTGGTCAAGGCCACCCGCCCGAAGGCGGATGACATGGCCGCCATCTGCGAGGACTCATCAAGATGCTTGATGCGGCTGGCAATACGTTGCGCCGTCACCGTTACCCATCTGCTGCCGACAGCAAAAAGCTGGCCACGTTGCTGCGTGCGGTGGCGGATCAATTCGATGTACAGGACTGATCTGATCTATGACTGATACCACCGAAACCATCGTGACACCGGACCCTCACGCCATCGCGCGCGCCGTGCTGCTCGAAGTGGCCGACGAGAGCGATCAGGTGGGGGATTTCGTTACCTCATATGATCTTGAGGATCACGTCACTGACTTCCGCTTCGCCGTGAATATCCGTGGCTACGAAGGATGGCAATGGTCGGTGACGCTGTATCACGACGAGGAGATCGACTCCTGGACCGTCAACGAATCCTCCTTGATCTCCACTGAGGACGCGTTGATGCCGCCCAAGTGGATTCCTTGGAAGGATCGCCTTGAGCCCACGGATCTGGCTCCCACCGATTCGATCGGTACCGATCCGGATGACGAGCGCATCGAGGAAGGCGAAGTCGAGGAATCCTCGCTGCAGGATGAACGACGCCGTCGAGACCTTCCGACTGACCCGCCGTCACGTGCTGACCTCGCTGGGCCGCGCGCAGGCTGCCAAGCGCTGGTATGAAGGTCCGCGAGGCCCCAAAGCGTTGAGCACCAAAACCGCCCGAAGGCAACCTGTGCTCCACCTGTGGTTTCTTCGTGCCGCTCGCGGGCGAGCTCGACCGTATGTTCGGCGTGTGCGCCAACAAGTGGAGTCCGGATGACGGCCGCGTGGTTTCCTTGGACCACGGCTGCGGCGAGCATTCCGAAATCGAACCTCCCGAGCCAAGCCAGCTGTGGGTGCAGTCCAAGCCTGCTTTCGACGATCTGCATATCGACGTGGTGGCCAACCGTCCGCGCAAGCAGGAGCCGGCTGCCCAGGACGAGGCCGAAGGCGAAACCGACAAGACAGGCGAGCCTGCCGGTGATGATATCGAAGCACAGAAGACTGTTGACGGGAACGCCGTCGATACTGAGCCCGCTGAGGAGGCGGCAGGCGACGGGACCTCGCAATCCCAGTCTGCCGGTGATGAGTCCGTTGCACAGAACGTATCTGATTCCGTTGTGGATGTTGATGCAGCTGATTCCAGCGACGATTCCAAGTCTGATGCTGACGACGAGGCCACCGAAGAGGATATCCTCAACAACACCGTTGCCGATGATGATGAGGATGATGAGATGGACGACGAAGAGGATAACGTTCGTCCTTCAGACGATGTGACTCCTGAACTCGAAACCGTCATCGATCTCATTGAGCAGCTGCGCCAGAACAGGGCGGACGAGGAATAAAATAAACGCCAATCCTGCTCCCCAACAGCAGAATGTACTTTCGGATCAACTTATAGGTCTCAGCGAAGATGTTTCCTAAAAAGTAGATGGTGATGGGGTTGCAGGAATAAAGAATTCCTCCTGCAACCCCATCACCGAGGCGTGCGTTAGCACTCCATGCCGATTTCGGTGAATCAGTGCACCACGGTCACCGTGCATTCGGCGAAGTTCATGATCTGGCGGGACACCGATCCCAGGAAGTGCGCGTCTAGCCCGGACAGGCCACGCGAGCCGACCACCAGATGGCTGGCGTACCGCGATGCCGCGATCAGCCCCTTGGACGCGGGAATATGGAAGGCATTCGCGCTGACCTTGACGCCATCGGGAATCCGG
>ENA-OQDW01001050-OQDW01001050.1-human-gut-metagenome-genome-assembly--contig:-NODE-1050-length-10509-cov-2.011847_pt1 | contig 10509 bp, 18 predicted proteins | sample MGYA00242784_ERZ504613 | MGnify/ENA primary metagenome ERZ504613 (study PRJEB26092, sample SAMD00036330) | human gut metagenome | host: Homo sapiens | study: EMG produced TPA metagenomics assembly of... | reverse complement strand
GCTTGTTTTGGTTGGCGATGCGTTCCCTTAAAGGGGTGTTTGATAACACCCTAAAGTACGATATGGGTTATGTTTTATAAGTTTAATCATTGTCTAAAATAACCATTTATACTACCATCTCTTGCCAAGAGACGGACGAGTTACCCTATATCGTTGATATAGAGTTGTGTTTTCCTTTTTTATAGCTGATTTCGCAAAACATCTGGTATTTCTCGCAAAACAAAAAGCGTGACAACAAGTAAGATTTTCAGCGTTTTATGACTTAAGAATCATTATTTTGCGTAATTTTGCATTATAATATCCGTCTCTTGGCAAGCGTTGGGCAGATTCGCAAAACATTCACGGCTTCACAGCAAATCCAGTATTTTTTTATTGGCTTTATCCACCACTGAGGTATCCAGCGAAGCAAGATAGATTTGCGTGGTGTTCTCCGAATCATGCCCCATTCCCTCGCTAATGACAGAGATAGGCACATTGCGGCTTTTCGCAATACTTGCCCACGAATGCCGCCCGACATACATCGTCAAAGGTATCGGCAAGTCCAGCTGTTTTCCGATTTTTTTCAGCAAATGGTTCACCCGATGAAGCTCGTTGGCGTATTGTTTTCGATAATCTTCACCTCTTTTTGTGATGATTGGCAAAAGGTATTCGGTTTCGTTTACGGGATATTTGTCAACGATCTCCTGCATACATCTTTCCCATTTGATGAACAACTGCTGCCCCGTCTTTCGTCTGCGGTAGGAAAGGATGCCGTTCTGCAAGTCCTTCTTCCTCAGATAAGCCATGTCAATGAACGACATACCCCTTGTGTAGAAACAGAATAGGAACATATCACGGGCAAAGTCAAGGTTTGGCTTCAACGACAAATCCAGCCCTTTGATGCATTTAAGGTCGCCAAGCGATATGGCTCGCTTCAAAGTTTTCTCCACTCCCGTATAGACAGACTTGAACGGATGCCGTTGTTCGGTCAATCCGTCTTCAGTGGCACGGTTATAAACCGCTTTCAGGATACGCATATAGAACGAGATGGTATTGGGCGAGTTGCCTCTGCCTTTTAGATAAGCCTCATATTCCGCTATCAGGTCAGCGTTAATCTGGTCAAACAAGACCTCTTTGTCATCCATAAAACTGCTGAAACTTCGGAATGCTGCCGTATAGGTTTCCGAGGTGCGTATCTTCCCCAAGCGTTTCAATCTGGCAATCTGCTGGCGGATATAGTTGTTAAACGATGGCTCCTGCCTGTTGTCCTGAAAGCGCACGACTACATCATCCGTCACAAATGTGCCGGATTGGGATAAGGTCTGTATAATCTTGTTTAACCTGTCCTTATCCCATCTGATGCGTGAGCTTATCGAAAGCAAATGGTTGTTCCGCTCTTGCTTATTCGGAACACGATACAGTATGACCGCTTCGGAATGGGACTGCCATTCCGAAGCGAAAAGTTTATAGTCGGTATATATCTGCCTGACCACACGGTTATGAATCACCTGATAGTAGATTGTGCCCTCCTTGCCGCCTATGGTGGATGGGCGAAACTTGACCTTGACCGATGCCATGTCAGTCGGATTTGGATTGGTAACATTTCTCCATCTCCCTTGAAAGCTCTACAATCTCACGGCTCAGTTTCACAAGGTCGATGGTACACTTCTCCAGCTTGTAGAGCAACGCCATCGCCTTCTTCTCCGAGAAGTGGATGCGTAGCTCCTTGACAACCTGATTGTAGTTCGTGCCTATGTAGCGGAACTGGGCGTGGAAGTCCGACAGTTTGGTATAGTAGTCCAGCATCGTCTTGTCCACTTTCAGCACCTTGAACTTCTGACCGAAGAAGTGCGCCTTGAGAAAGACTGCCTTCGCGTACACGTTCGATTCCTCATACATCGTCAGAAACCTGTTCCATTCTACATCATCGAAGCGCACCATCACACAGTGTGTCTTCGGGTTCAACTTGGGATTTCTCCCGTACTTGCTCTTCTTCATGCTTCTTATTCTTTTAATTTTATGGCTTGTCCATTGCTTAATCTTTGATTAATGAACCCCGAAATTATCCGACTGCGGAGGATAATTCTGCCCACGGCGGTGAAGGCATTTTCAGTTACTTAGAATTATTCGGGTAACTGAAAATATATCTTGCTGTGTCTTTGAGGACACAAAAATCCTCCGCCTGTCGGATTGATTTCCGAATGTAATAACTCACTTTGTGTATCGGTCGAACCGATGGAGTGCATCCAACGGCTCAACCGATTCCACCGTAATCCCGTCAGAGTTTGCGCCACTGCTCGATGTCATTCCGGTAGGCATCGAGGTGCAGGCGGACAAGGTTTTCAATCAGTCCGGATGCGCTCATGCCCTTTCCTCCGAGGTAGCGGACAACCCTGTCCAGCTCGTCACGCACCGTCTCACTGACGAACACAGGCTTGCGGTTAATAATCTTGGGAACTTGCAGATAGGTGGTGCGGTACTCCTCCAAAGACAGCCTGCGCTGTTTGCTGCTGATGCGCTTCTGCGGCATTGCCGCTTCCTCGGTCGCCACTCCTGAAGGTTCATCTGTCATAGGTATTTCTGCTTCTTCCGTGACGGTCTTGCCGGGCTGTTCCGGCTCCTCCGGTTCCAGACCGATACTCCTGTAGAAGTCGTCTATCGACTTGGAGGTGTAGGGTTCCCTGCGCCCCATTTTTTCCACGATTTCACGAGCTTGATGCTCTGTAATGTTTGGTTCTTTTTTCATTGTAAAAACAAATTGATTAAGTTGTTGAATGTGGTCTTGGTCTATACCTTGACCGATTATCGGGAGCGAAGTAAGGTGCTTTAATGCAGTCAGTCAAGTACTTGGATTTTCTTAGGCATTTTTGTACGGTTTTGCTTTATGGAGATTGACAAATCGGTGCGGACTTTACCGATTTGCCGGATATGAATAGCTGAAGGTACAAAGGTACGATTGGGGACAATTTTAAATTAAGCCCTTATTTTGGCTGTGGCTTCTTTATAAGACATGGGAATTAAAGGCTGAACGTAAATCGTATTCCACCGACTTGCCCACAGATAAACGGAAAGCAGTACCCCGGACAATGTCTACCATATCGGCGCAACACGCTGCCACTTTTTGAAAATCCATTGCATGACAGCGGATAATGTATTTCTTTGTGGCAAAAGAAACAGTAACAATTAAAAGAAAGGCAATATGGAAATCGTATCAATCGAAAGAAAGACCTTTGAGGCAATGGTTGCCAAGTTCGACCGTTTCGTCAGCCGTATGGATGCCATCTGCCATCGGCACGGGGAAAAGAAAATGAGCGAATGGATGGATAATCAGGACGTGTGCCGTATGCTCAACATCAGCCTCGCACGTTACAGACGCTTCGGGATAACGGCACGCTGGCTTATTCACAGATAAACCACAAGACGTATTACCGTCCCGAAGACGTGGAGCTCATTGTCTCCGTTGTGGAGGATAGAAGAAAGGAAGCGAAGTTCAAAGGCAGGACTATCTGATAACTAAATAGAGTGACAACAATAATTCCACTAAATCCAAAGTAATATGAACAAACTGATTAATAAAGACAACAAGTGGATAATCCACTTTATGGGCAGTCTTGACCGACTGCTTGATAATGTAGAGCACCTGACCGCCAACTACCGCCCGACATTGGGCGGTGAGCGTTTCTTCACTGACAAGGAGGTGTCGGCACGGCTGAAGGTGAGCCGCCGGACACTTCAGGACTACCGCAATGAAGGGCGTATCGCTATATCCAGTTGGGCGGTAAAATCCTCTACCGTGAATCCGACATTGAAAAGATGCTGAATGACGCTACCGCTCCGCCTACCGACAGGCAGCAATCTGATTTTCTTGAAGGAGCGCAGTTTGCCGTATGCCCTGTATTGCGGCAGCAATAGACTTCCGACAAAAAGAAAAAAGGAATGGCTTACAGACGAAGCGCAGTATTGACACTTCATCCGTAAGCCGTTCCTTTTCTGCTCTTATAATTACCCATCAGTTGCTTATTTTTCGTTGTCGGAGCCTTTCAAACGTGTGGCAACGGAAACAAGTGGCTGACGGGATGACCTCAACTATACCATCGGTTATTACTCCTGCCACAGGAAACAAACAACGTAACAGGCGTTTCTCTTTTGGTGGTGCTGATTTCATTTATTATAAACCGTCTGAACAAAGCACTTTCTTTACTGCATATCCTGAATGCAATGGCTATAACCATTTCAAGGTTGTAAACGTCATAACTGATACCATCGGGTTGCCTGATATATCGCATTGTATCGGCTTCATTCAGTTCATTGTTCTTATAGATTACCCGTATCGTCTTGCGGACATTGCACGAGAACACCCCGAACAGGTCGGCAATCTCAAATTGCATCATCCATACGGGTGCGGTCGGCATAGTGACTGCACCCGTTTCACTGATTGTTATTATGCCTCTGCTCATAATTCCTTTATTTTATGATGATTATTTGCTATTTCTTCTTTTCGCCAGCCGATATTTCCTTTCTTCGTTCCATCAGTTTGTCCATATCTTTGGAAATTTTATCATCGGTTATCCGTGCATATCCCTGTGTCGTTCTAATATTGGAGTGTCCCATCATCTTGGCGATACTTTCAATGGGTATATCTGCCGAAATCAAAAAAAGTGCCGAAGCTGTGCCGACTTTGGTGATAGGTCAAGTTTTCCTCTTTCCCTATGGTTATTCCCAATTCGTGAACCTCAAACCATAGGGCATCACGGTTGGGAAGAGGAAACACGGGCTTCTCGTCATCGGTCGTGTTGTACAGCGACAATATCCGTTCCGCTATGGGATGTAAGGGTATGAACGCCTCCACCTTTGTCTTTTTGCGGTTGATGCGGATGTACCGTCTGCCATCAGCGTTTGTTCCGATATGGTGGGATGAAGAAGTTTGATGTCCACATACGCCAGTCCTGTCATGGTGGAAAATATGAAAGCCCGTCTTGCCAGTTCCATACGCTTGTCATACATCGGTATGGAAAGTATCTTCTTGAACTCCTCACGGCTGATGTACCTGTGCCTTGCTTCCGGCTTTGTCTCATACTCCAGGTCCTCACAGGGATTTACACGGAGAATCTCCTTGTCTACGGCAAGATACAACAGGCGGTTCAGCAACGCAGGCAATGGTTGGTCTGGGAAACCCCGAAGTTCTTGCATTTCTTCAAGTGGGCTTTGTAGGACTTGCCGAAATCCTCCGTCACTTCTTCAAGGGGAATGTCCTTTTTACCGATGGACGTAAGAAAATCCGTCAGGTACTTCTGATAATACATTGAACTTCGATAGGAAGAAGTCGAGTCTATTTCTTCGGAATGCTTCTTCAACCGCTCACGTTCCCATTCACCCATCTGTAGAAGAGTGGTCGGATGGATGTTGTTCAAGGATATGTGGTTCTTCAAAATTTCGGCACTGACCACACTTTGTGATTTCAGTATCTCATTGTAGGCTTCCTCTGTCAGGCGTAAATATTCTTGTAAGCGGTTATTCTCCCTTACGGATTTAATCTCGTTTTTCTTGCTGTTCCATTCTTCCGGTCGGCAATAAATTCCCGTACTGATGGCAGTCTGTTTGCCGTCAATGGTTATACGGCAGAGTATGGCGGTCGTACCGTCAGCCTTTACTTTGCTGCGGTTAATGTAGGGCAAAAGTGAAAATGTGCTTCGCATATCGTTTTCTGTATTAAAGGATTAAAGAACTAATTGAAAATCTTTGGTGGCTTCTATGAACTTGTCCATGTCCTCGAAAAGTTTCTTCGGGCTGACACGGGCATAGACCTGAGTGGTGGAAATATCGGAATGTCCCAACATGCGGCTGATGGTCTCTATCGGCACACCCGCTTCGAGTGTTATCAGCGAAGCAAAACTATGGCGGGCCTGATGATAGCACAAGTTATCCTTGATGCCTGCCAGTGCAGCCAACGCTTTCATGTGCCGTTTCATGTTCGGGTGGTGGATTACCGGGAAGAGCGTTTCCCTGTTTTGGTCCTTGTATCTCTCAAGTAGTGCCAACGCTTCGGGAAGCAGTTTCACGCTCGCCCGATGTTCGTTTTTCTTTCGGCGGTATTTCAGCCATAATGATCCGTTGTCATCCGTGTATAGGTTCTCGTCCGTGATGGAAACCACATCAGCGTATGACACGCCCGTATAGCAGGCAAACAGAAAAAGGTCGCGTGCCAGTATGTGCGTCTTTCGGTACGAAGGTATCTCCACATCACGGATTCTTTCGAACGATTCGCGGCTCAATGCACGTGGTGTCCTTTCTGATTGCGGGGCAAGGCGAAATGTTGAAAATGGCATTTCTCGGAATACCCTTTCTTGTAGGCAAGGCGGCAGATTTTCTTCAGGATGGCAAGGTGGTGGCGGACGGTATCTATCGCATAGCTTTATCTTCCGTGACGAAAGCCTGATAGTCGTGGATGAACTGTTCCGTCAATTGTCCGAAAGCCAAATCCTTGACCTTGTACTTGGTTTCGATAAACTCCCCGAGTGTCAGCCGCATATAGTGATAACCGGGATAAGTCCCTTTCGCACGGTCTATGCCGATACGTGCCTTAATGTCGTCACAGATTGCATCTGTCATTTTCATGAGAGTCATCTGCGTTTCCATGCTGCCTTGAAAATAATTCTTCACATCGGTGGCGTCAAAACCGACCTTACGGGATACAAGGCTGTCGAATGCGGCGTTTACCGCCAACAGCAGTTTTTCAATCCTGGCATTGGTTTCCACCGCTTCCTTGCTCTTGCCGTTCAGACGGCTTTCACGGGGATTCCACAGTTCGGGAGTGCAGGACAGCTTACATCCGAACTGTGCCATCGTGCGGTTCACGGTGACTCTTCCCATTATCGGGGCTTTGCCCGATTTGTCCAGTCCGCTCTTTTTGAGGTAGAGCAACACCTTGAATTTTTCTACTTTCATACGCTTATATTTTTTAGTGCAAAATTACTTGCCGTATAAGCGTTCCTTGATATGCAAAACATTGTGTATGAGCGCAAACAAAACGGTGAGTATTTCTTTTCATTGCCTGCCGTTACCTATTCCCGTTTCGGTAACTGCCCGGCTAACGGTTTGGTAACTGAACAACCTCAATATTCCGTTGCCGTTTGCATTTTCTCCACTTGGCAGAATGCTGAAACAAAGCTCATTTCAAACGGTTTACGTTTTATCTTTACCTGTCCGCTTTTCCTTGCACAGCCTATCACTTTCCACATGAGCCGCCATACCTACGCCACGACGGTCTGCCTGTCGAACGACGTACCTATCGAAACGCTATCGAAGATGTTGGGACACCGTAGCATCCGCACGACGCAAATCTATGCGAAGATTACAGCCGAGAAAGTGAGCCGCGATATGGAGAAACTCGCGCAGCGTATCGAGCAGATGGAGAGCTTTATTTGTCAGGCGATTTAATGAACTTAAAAAAACAGAATTACGATGAAAAGAGATAAAATCACAATCAGCGAAAATATGGTGATCGTAACGGGCGGTACTATATGGATGACGGAAACGGAAATAGTCGAATTGTTCGGCACGACCGCCGGAGCGGTACATACGGGTACCAAAGCCATCCTCAAAGAAAACGCCCTGCACGACTACGAGGTCTGCAAATGTATTCGTCTGGACAGCGGCAACAGTGCGGACGTGTATAATCTTGAAATGGTTGTCGCCCTTGCATTCCGTATTCGTTCGCAGGGCGTAACGAAATTACGAGAGTATATACTTCATACGCTCGGTGCAGTGAGCAAACGGCCTGCAATAAACATACTGATGATGGACTGCACACGTAAAACGAGCGGGCACAGCCGACAAGATTTTCAACTGAAAGAATAAATAACCCGATAAAAACAAATACGTTATGACCAAAAGAGTAAGAACGCCAGAGGCAGAGATCAACGCTGAAGAGATTATCGAGCTGTTCCGTCCCGAAATGAGAAGATTGAAACCGGAAGAGGTCGGTTTGGTAAGTGTACCCGGCACAGAGCGTGTAACGAGTGAACCGAATGTACAAACTGTAACGACACAACCGACGGGCACTACCGTAGCGGCAGAACAACCTGCGCAGAGCGCATCCGACCGTATCGGCGTGAAACAGCAAAGAGCGACATTGGAGAAATACCGACAGACATTTCTCCGAGTGCCGAGAATCGAGAACCGCAAACCCGTCTTCGTGAGCTGCGAGGTGCGCGACCGACTGGACGAGATCGTCCGCAGGTTGGGAGGCAGGCGGATGAGCGTTTCGGGATTGATCGAAAATCTCGCCCGGCATCATCTGGAACCTACGGCGATGACATGGAACGGTGGCGAAAATTGTAAGCGGCTATCCTCTTTTCATAGGATAGTATAGTGTGCACACTTGGTATAGCGAGTATAGCAAACAGCGCGGAAATCCACTTTAATGATCGGAGAGCGTCGGCTCTCCGATTTTGTTAGCGTCGGCTAACAGCAAGGTGTGTATCGAGTTACTCGATACCTTTTGAGTTGCTCTCAAAAGCTTGGCTGTTCGCCTTCGTTTTCTCGCCTCGGCATAGCGAGAACTGCGTTCTGCTCTGCACTCGGCTTACCGAAAACGTTACCCTGACGGGGAGCAATCGCTCCTCCGAAGTCGGGCGATTAGAGCAAAATAACAATATTCGATGAACTTTCTGAACGCGCTGGAACGCATACCCAAGCTCGTGGAGCAATACAAGGCGCAGAATGTAACCTATGAGCGGGATATTCCGATTTTGCAGGAAACGGTCGGCGGAGTATGGAAAAAAGAGGATGAACTGAAAGCGCTGAAAGCGGACGTCGCGGCGTTGGAGAGAAAGATACAACTTACACTCGCTCCGCCCAAGCCCGAAGACGGGCAAGAACATACCGACGGCGTACAGCAGGAGAATGGACAACGAGATTCATCAATGGTAGCGACAACCAACGAAAGATTACAAATCTCGCAAGAAAGACTGTCAAAACAAACCTATGATTCGTCTTTTATTCGAGAACATATCCATCTTGTTCAGCCAAAAACGGTGGAAAACGAAACTAATTATATCAGAAAACTAAAAATGTGAGTTCTGTAAAGGGCTGTCCCAAATGCTGGATAGCCCCTTTTATGCTCCAATGAATATATTTTTTGCAATTAGTTGATTAAATCAACTATTATAAATATCTTTGCGGCATGAAACAAGAGTATATAGATCAAATCAGAGCCTTCAACAGATTTTACACCAAAGTTTTAGGCGTACTGAACAAGTCCTATTTAGGCAGCGAGTTCGGACTCCCGGAGATCCGTGTAATTCAAGATGTGTATTTGCATCCGAATCGAAATGCAAAAGAGATATCCCGCGAGCTCAATATGGATAAAGGGTTGTTATCCCGCATATTGAAAAAGCTGGAAGCGAAAGGATACATATATCGGGAGAAGGCAGCGAACGACAACCGTATGGAGTTCGTGAAGCTAACAAAACATGGGGAAGAAGTTTACCATACGTTGAATATGGCCGCGAACCGATCCGTCGAAGAGATATTTGCAGGATTGGACGAAAGCCGGTTGCAAGAGATTGTAAAAAGTATGGAGAACATATTTTCCCTTATGACAAACAACAAGTGAATATCATTGTCATGACAAATGTGATAGGTTATATAGGACTGTTTCTCAACTTGTCATCCATGGCGATGAAAGAAGTTCTGTATTTGAGGGTTCTGTCCCTATGCGCGAACATTATATATGTCATTTACGGATTGCTTCTACACGCAACACCGTTTATCATAGGCTGTGCGATAGCGGTAGGAATACACGTCTATCATATCCACAAGATATTCAAGTCGAAGAAGATTTCCACTAAATTAAATATGAAATAAGATGATAGAGATAGGAACCTATTCAGCGTACGACAGGGACGAGGTTATCGCACTCGTCCTGCATTGTCAGAATGACGGAACACGTCCGTTAGTAAGTGTCGAAGACCAGCCGGAACTGCTTCGCATCAAGGAAGAGTATATCGATGGCGGTGGAAACTTCTGGGTGGCGAAGGAAAACGGCAAGGTGGCCGGAACGATCGGCTTGATGAACAAGGGAAACGGGTTGTGCATCTTGAAAAAATTCTTCGTGTACGAGCCTTATCGCGGGAGGCCGCATAATCTCGGCCGACAGCTATATTCCCTCTTCTTGGAATTTGCCCGGACACATGGTTTCTCAAAAGTCATTCTCGACACACCCAAGAATACGGACAGAGCGCATCTGTTTTATGAGAAAGCCGGATTCAAGAAAATAGATAAAGAAGAACTCCCCGTCGAATACGATTACCCGTATGATGACAGCGACTTCTTTTGTCTGACTTTGAACGGACGCCAATAAATTAAATTCAATCGGATAAGTAAGGTTTATGGAGATACATAAAGTTCATTCTGTTTTTTTCAGTGCTGCATTTACGACCAAAGCCATCGTGCAGGGTGTCGTCAAGCAGCTGCACGCCGATAATATCCAACATGACATTACGAGTAGTGTTTTAATTCCCGATTTGA
>ENA-OQDW01001049-OQDW01001049.1-human-gut-metagenome-genome-assembly--contig:-NODE-1049-length-10511-cov-2.824923_pt1 | contig 10511 bp, 14 predicted proteins | sample MGYA00242784_ERZ504613 | MGnify/ENA primary metagenome ERZ504613 (study PRJEB26092, sample SAMD00036330) | human gut metagenome | host: Homo sapiens | study: EMG produced TPA metagenomics assembly of... | reverse complement strand
CAAATTTCCCGTCATATTTCACAAAAATGCTCGTGAATACATCAAGTATTCACTCCGCTTTTTGTTTCATCTGACGAAAAATTTGACGACGCATCTGTCGCACAATCTTTGTGCGGTATTGCCCTAAGGAAAAATGTAAAATTTTCTTGTGTTTTTGTGTGTGGTATGGTATAATAAGAAAGACGGGAACGGGGAGTTTTTGGAGAAATCGGGATTTATAGGAGATAAGTTATGAGCAAAATAACAGCTTTACTGCAAAAGATGAAATCTCTGTGTAACAGTAATAATGGTAAGGACACATTTAATTCTCCGGTGACAGCGGAAGAAATATCTGATTGGGAGATTGCACACAACGTAAAGCTTTGTGATGAACTGAAAGAATTTTATCTTTTCAGTAATGGTATGAATTTACGTATCTATTTCTCAACATTCAATATCTGTTCGTTTGAAAAAATTACCTTTAGAGAAGGCGGCTTATTGGGATATGGAGAATTTGAAGGCTATATGAAAATAGGTGATTTTGTGGGAGATGGTTCAATAATATGTATAGACAGAAATTATCATGTTTGCTGTATATTTGAAGGTGATGCTGAAATAACCAAATGCTCACTTACAGAACTAATTGAAAGAGAACTTGAACATCTTGAAGAAAAAATCGAGTACAGAAAATGAAAAGAGAAAAATAACGAAGTCCTTATACGTAAATTCCAGTTTGCAAAATAAATCAACAGAGAAATCATGGAGGCAGGCATGAAAAGCAAAATCATATATTGCATCAATTTTATTTGGACAAGCTTCGTTGCGTTTTCGTTTCCGATATGTTTTGGTTTGATTTATCTCGACATAACTGGTCATGCAAAAGGCTATGGCTATAATTTAGGCTCAGAGAAAGATGTTTCTATCATGTTGGGTTGTGTGGAGCTTCTCATTTGGCTTGCCCTTGCACTGCCCTCAAACATCTATATCTTTCGGAAAACACTGCGTAAAGGCAAAGCATATTTGCTGATACCGATCGCATGGTACATAGTCCTTGCTGTAATTTGCCCGATGATCACATTTGGTGGGTGGTCAGAATATGCAAAAGAAGTATTTCATATTAGAAAAATTGAATTAAATGGAAACGAGGACACTGATATTGTCTTTTACAATGGAACTGAATATCTTTCCGGACTTTTTTATTGTGCAGATGATGACAGAAGGATCATTGGACGTATAGATCATGGTGCTAGTGTCTATACGGTTGGTTCAGATACATCGCCGCAGTATCTTCTAATTGTAGGCAGAGATAATAGCGGCACCTTTATTGCAGAAGGTGCTTCTGTTCCAACAAGTGGAAAAATTACCAAAATACTGATCGATCCCGGAATTCGCAGCGATAATTCACAGTATCTTTCATCTGCTGATGAGATCGCTGTGATTGATGAAATAACAAATCTATCAGGCGAATCTCAGACATTTCGTGTGGATAATTATTACACAAATGGCAATGCCTTTTACTATGTATACAACAACAGTAATGTGTCATGCAATGAAAATTATGGTGGCTATATTGCTTTTACCGAGGGGAAATGGATATATGCTCCACCTGAAAACAGACCTGTATGGACAGGTGAATGCAATGGTGTAACGATAGAAGCCCTTGTTATTGATGATGAGGAGATCATTGAAAAAATGTGCAGGACTGACATGGTGAAATATATAGATTATCAAAAGTGATTATAGGGTATCCATTTGCAGTATCTGTGCAAAACGCAACAAAACAACACATATTCTAATATGCAACCTGCCGAAAGCAAAAAGAAGATTTCTAAATCACTTGACTTTTGCATAGAAATGTGGTATAATTCATATCAAACAGATAGGTAATATAGAAGTTACCGAAAAGGGAGTCAAATCATGAAAGTTTATCAGAAGATCACAGATCTGATCGGCGGAACACCGCTGCTGGAACTGACAAATCTGGAGGCAAAGGACGAACTGCCGGCAAAGATCTACGGCAAGCTGGAATATTTTAATCCGGCTGGCAGCGTCAAGGACAGAATCGCCAAGGGCATGATCGATGATGCAGAGGCAAAGGGCCTGCTGAAACCGGGCAGTGTCATCATTGAACCCACCAGCGGCAATACCGGAATTGGTCTGGCTTCCATTGCGGCAGCCAGAGGCTATCGTCTGATTATTGCAATGCCGGAAACCATGAGCGTTGAACGCCGCAACCTGATGAAAGCATACGGTGCAGAACTGGTGCTGACAGAGGGTGCCAAAGGCATGAGCGGTGCGATCGCCAAGGCAAAGGAACTGGCAGCGGAGATCCCCAACAGCTTCATTCCGTCGCAGTTCACCAATCCGGCAAATCCGGACGTGCATGAAAAGACCACCGGCGTGGAGATCTGGGACGACACAGACGGTACAGTAGACATTTTTGTTGCAGGCGTAGGCACTGGCGGTACGGTTACCGGCGTGGGCAGATACCTGAAGTCCAAGAACCCCAACGTCAAGGTCGTTGCAGTAGAACCGAAGGGTTCTCCGGTGCTGTCCGAGGGCACAGCTGGTCCGCATAAGATTCAGGGTATTGGTGCCGGATTTGTGCCGGATACACTGGATACCAGCGTGTATGATGAAGTCATTGCCGTAGAAAACGAAGATGCGTTCGAAATCGGCAGAGCCATTGCCAGAAGCGAGGGCGTGCTGGTAGGCATTTCCTCCGGTGCAGCTGTCTGGGCAGCGATCCAGCTGGCAAAGCGTCCGGAAAACAAGGGCAAGACCATTGTGGCACTGCTGCCGGATACCGGTGAAAGATACCTGTCCACACCGATGTTTTCTTAAGAAGTTCCTATGAGCGAAACAAAACCAAACACACCAGCAGAGATCCTGTATCATTTTATAGAGGGACAGCTGGAACTGGAACCGGAGCACTATCCGTACACCGTCGCACAGATAACGGCTCTGGAAACAAAGGTGAAAGCCAACACGCCGCTGACCGATGCAGAATCGGAAACACTGCGGGAAGTGCTTCAGGCCTACATGGAACTGTACGAGTACAGCGAAGCCGAGCAGGAAAAAGTGCTTTCTCTGCTTTCACGTTAACAGAATACAAATAATACAAATAACAGCCGCAGGGAAACCGGATTTCCGTTCCCTGCGGCTGTTGTTTTTATGTTAAAATAGGTTCCCGCTGAAATGCCGGCAGGAACTGTTGGAAAAACGTCTCCGGTGTCATCAGCACACTGGAAGTGTCCGAACAGGGCGAAAAGCACAGCAGCTTCGATTGCCGCAATGTGTTGTCCGCCTGTATTCGGCAGAGGTGTTCTTGGTCGAACAGCAGTCCCATAGGGGAAAGTGTGTGGGGCTGGCAGTGCAAAATTTCACAGATCTGTTGTAATTCTGCCGGCTCTGCGGGAGCATAGGATTCCGGCGGGAAACTGTTTCCGCGTCTGTACCCAGCATCAGCAGGAAGCCGCCTGTGGTGTTGATGAAAACTCTGCACACCGGAAAAACCGGCTCCAGCTTAGATTTTTTCAGACTCTGTATCCACTGTGTCCGGTCACGATAGGCGGGGTGACAGAAGCGGGTAAAGGGAATGTCCTGTCGCATCAGATAGGAGTAGAGCAACAGTGCATCTGCATTCATGCAAATCCGCCTCCTTTTCCGCGGGACAGACGACGTTCCGATAATAACGGGTGAAGTGCTTCGGCGTAATGCCCGTGAATTCCTTGAATTCCCGCTGAAAATGAGCTTGATCGGCATAATTCAGCAGGTCAATAAAACTGGAAACCGAATCGGCAGAATGCTCCATCATGCGGTTGAGAGCATATTGAAACCGTGCAATGCGGGCGTACATCTTCGGGGAATAACCCATGGCATCGGAAAACATGCGGGTGAGGTGGCGTTCGGAATAGCAGATTTCTTTGGCAATGTCACCGACTTCCACATTGCCGTTGGCGTGACTGGTAAAATATAAGACTTGCTGCACTATTTCCTCAACCATATATTGTTCCGGCGAGAACCGGAGCAGATATTCCTGAAACAGCCGTGCCCGTTCCCAGAGGGTGTCCGTTTCAAAAATCTGTTCCAGCAGCAGTGCGGTATCTGCCGGAATCTGCGGAACAAAGGTTTCCGTGTTGGTGATCTCTTTCAGACAGACCTCGTGATTGGGAAAAAACATGCCCGGTTTCAGGCGTACTCCGAAATAGTCTGCATGCGGATACACGATAAGGGATTTTCTGCAAAATGGAGAACCGATCAGTTCCATTTTGTTCTGCTGATTGTGCCGGATAAAGACGATGTCCACACAGCCGTCCGGAATGCAGCACATGAACAGGTTCTCGTTGGTGCGGTCGATGATTTTGTGGGTGGAGAATTGATAATATCGTGCAGCAAAAGGCGTTTTTTGAACTGCCTCCTGATAGTGCTTGACATCAAATGAGAAAAAAGGCTGCCGGATCATAAAGTCAGAATAGCTTTGATACAGATTTTTCATAGGAATTCTCCTCTCGTTGTACCAGCGATTGTAACAATTAAAACTAGGGCAACACCGCACAAAGCCCGCCTGACGGCTTTGCACATAATCTGCCGGTGCATCTTACGCACAAACTTTGTGCGGTGTTGCCTTAAGATATTCTTATTATAAAAACCGTGGCGTTATTTGTCAATCCCGCACGGCGGATTTCTGCTTTTTGTTTTTGAATTTGCAGTTTCACTTTATTATATTAGGTGTTGTACGCTGAATCTTGATTAGTCTATACTAACTAAGATTGTTATTTTAAGTTTTAACGTGTCCGTTTTTTTCAATAAAACCAGCCGGAATGGGTGTATACTAAGTACAGAAACAAGGGAAACGCAAAGCGGAAGCCACAGCGGCAGAAACGTATTTGCGGTTCCGGAGGAACAGAAAACGAAGCTGCAAAGGTGCATCTGATTCGGAAGATGTGCCTTTTTCTCGTTTCTGCCTAGTGCTTCTATAGAAAGACAATTGAGGAGGTCTTCGTTATGCGTATTAGTGAGCATCCGATTATCGAAAGCTATCACAAAGGGAAGCAGATCACGTTTACTTTCGACGGAAAGGAACTGACTGGTTATGAGGCGATTCCATTGCTGCGGCATTAAAGGCAGCCGGCGTCATGGTACACCGCTACACAGCGAAGCAGCACAAGCCCAGAGGCATTTTTTGTGCCATTGGCAGATGTACCGACTGTGTCATGATCGTCAACGGCGTTCCCAATGTGCGGACTTGTGTCACTCCTCTGGAGGAGGGCATGCAGATCCAGACGCAATACGGCGTAGAGCCAAAGAAGGAGGACTGACAATATGAAACGGCATGAATTGATCGTCATCGGTGCAGGACCTGCGGGTCTGAGTGCAGCGATCGAAGCAAAGAAAAACGGCATGGATGTTATCGTGTTCGATGAAAACCAACGCCCCGGCGGACAGCTGTTCAAACAGATTCACAAGTTCTTCGGTTCCAAGGAGCATCATGCTAAGACCCGTGGATTTATCATTGGTCAGCAGCTTCTGAAAGAAGCAGAGGATCTGGGCGTTCGGGTAGAACTGGACTCCACCGTAATGGGTATCTACGAAAACAAGGAAGTCACCGTAAAGCAGAACGGTGAAGTCCATCATTATAAAGGCGATGCGATTATCATCGCCACCGGTGCTGCCGAAAATATCGATCCCGTTCAAGCTGGAACATTCCGGGTGTTATCGGTGCCGGTGCGGCACAGACCATGATGAACATTCAGGGTGTGCAGCCGGGCAGCAAGATTCTCATGGTCGGCTCCGGCAACGTGGGACTGGTCGTCAGCTTCCAGCTGCTGCAAGCCGGCTGTGAAGTGGCAGCCATTATCGATGCGGCTCCCAGAGTCGGCGGCTATGGTGTCCATGCGGCAAAGCTGGCAAGAACCGGCGTACCGTTTTACCTTTCCCACACCGTTGTGGAGGCAAAGGGCACGGACCGTGTTACCGGTGCGGTGATCGCACAGGTGGACGAGCACTTCCAGCCCATTCCGGGAACGGAAAAGGAACTGGACGTGGATACCATTTGTATTGCCGTTGGTTTGACACCAATGTCCCAGCTGGCAAGCAATGCCACCTGTGATATGGAACTGATCCCCCAGAAGGGCGGCCATGTGGCACTGCTGAGCGAATACGGCGAAACTTCCGTAGAAGGCATCTATTGTGCCGGTGATGTTGCCGGTATCGAGGAAGCAAGTTCCGCAATGATTCAGGGCCGAAGCGTGGCTTCTCACGTCAGCATGAAAGCCGGCTACCTTACTGAAGACGAGTTCGAGAGCAAGTATCAGGCTATCAGGAGGCTCTGGGACAGCTGCGGCAGGGCATGTTTGCCCCGAAGAATAAGGGCAGAAACGACTTCACGGAAACTGATGAGGGCTATCCGATCTCCAAGACGCTGCTGGCACACGGTTATATGACTGAGGAGGAACTTTCCAAGTTTCCGGCGGCTTCTTACCAGAAAGCCGGTATCCACCCTGTGATCGAGTGTACCCAGAATATTCCGTGTAACCCGTGCCAGGACGCATGTCATTTCGGCTGCATCAAGGTGGGCGAGAATATCACACGGCTGCCGGCAATCGACGAGGAAAAGAAGTGTACTGGCTGTGGCTTGTGTGTGGCTTCCTGCTCCGGTCAGGCAATCTTCTTGGTGGACGAAACCTATGAAGAAGGCTTTGCTTCCGTGACATTCCCCTATGAGTTCCTGCCTATGCCGAAGATCGGCGATAAGGGCAAGGCTCTGGATCGTCAGGGCAAGCCGGTCTGCGATGCAGAGATCGTTGGCATCAAAAAGACACCGATCATGGACAAGACCGCAGTGGTCACGATGAAGGTGCCGCTGGAATATGTGCACGCTGCAAGATTCTATCGGGCAGAGGTTTGACGAAAGGAAGGTGCAGGATAATGCGTAAAATGATTCGGGTTGCCAATCCGGAACCCTTTGTAGAACGGGAAGACGATGACATGATCATCTGCCGGTGTGAGGAGATCACCAAGGGCGAGATCCGTCGGGCAGTGTATGACGGTATGCGTACCACCAATGAAGTGAAGCGGTATCTGCGTTCCGGCATGGGGCTGTGTCAGGGGCAGACCTGCCAGCGGCTGGTGCAGGGCATTATCGCTTCGGAACTGAAAGTGCGGCCGTCCGAACTGGGCATGATTCAGGGCAGAGCACCGGTTCGTCCCGTAGAGATTCGGACGTTCAGCAAAAACGTGACAGATGTAAAGGAGGACTAAGCCATGCTGGAAAAACGAGAAGCAGATGTGATCATCATTGGCGGCGGCATCATGGGCTGTGCGACAGCCTACCGGCTGGCAAAGCGGGGTGTCGATGTTCTGGTACTGGAAAAGAAAGAGATCGGCAACGGCGGTTCCTGCCGAAACGCCGGCGGTGTCCGCCAGTCTGCACGTGATCCGAAAGAACTGCCGCTGGCAATGTACGCGGTACAGAACATCTGGCCGCAGCTGAGCGAGGAACTGGGCGTTGATGTAGAATATCATCAGGGCGGCAACCTGCGTCTGGGTCTGACAGACAAGGACATCAAGGTGCTGGAAAACCACACCGCCAAGAGCACCAAGCTGGGGCTGGAAGTGGAAATGATCAGCGGCGACGAAGCACGAAAGCTTTGTCCATACATGTCCGAAGAAGTGGTTGCCGCAAGCTGGTGTCCCTCTGACGGACACGCCAACCCGCTGAAAGCCACACTGGGCTTTTACCGCAAGGCATTGCAGCTGGGCGTGACATTCGTCACCGGTGTCAAGGTCATGGCTCTGGAAAAGGTCAAAGGTCGGATCCGCAAGGTCATCACAGACGATGGTGTCTATGAAGCTGACCAGATCCTGCTCTGTGCCGGCTATGAATCCCGCCGTATCGCCAATACCGTAGGCATTGATGCTCCGGTAGAACGACAGTTCAATGAAGTACTGGTCACCGAGCACAGCCGAAGATGTTCGATATTATGCTGGGCGTTGCCGGCGGCGAGTTCTACGGGCACCAGTCGGAACACGGTTCCTTTGTGCTGGGCGGCAACAGCGGCTTGCAGGCGTTTACTTCCAACAATGACAATTTCGTCACCAACAGCCTGACCGCTCCCTGTATCTCCCGCGGTATCATCAAGTATTTCCCGATCCTGGAAAATGTCAAGGTGGTTCGTACATGGTCCGGCTGGTATGACCAGTGCATTGATGTGCTGCCGGTGATCGACAACATCAAGGAAGTGCCGGGACTGACTGTGGCGTTTGGTTTCAGCGGGCATGGCTTTGGTATCAGTCCGGCGGTTTCCATTGCCGTCAGTGAACTGATGCTGGACGGCAAGTCCACCACCATTGACATCAGCCAGCTGACCTATGACCGTTTCCACGCAAAGGGTTAAACTACATATTGTAAGTTGAGGCAATACCGCACAAAGATTGTGCGGCAGATGCGTCATCAAATTTTTCGTCAGATGAAACAAAAAGCGGAGTGAATACTTGATGTATTCACGAGCATTTTTGTGAAATATGACGGAAAATTTGCAAGCAGATGGCGTGCAAAGTCGCCAGACGCTCTTTGTGCGGTATTGCCTTGAAAAAACGAATCATTACATTGCAAGGACAAAGGTGTCTATACTACAGGCACTTTGTCCTTTTTCAATTGGAGAGGAGGAGAATCCCATGATACTGCATAATGCCACCGTAGATACCATTCTGGAACGGCGAAGCGTTCGCAGCTATGCACCGCAGCAGATCACACCGGACGAACTGGAAACGATTCTGGAAGCCGGACGATCAGCCCAAGCGGCATGAATCAGCAGTCGGCAATTGCCGTGGCAGTGCAGAGCAAGGCGGAACTGGCACAGCTGGTGGAGCTGGCAAAGGCGGCAGCCCATCAAGACCACAACCCGTTTTACGATGCACCTACTGTGATTCTGGTATTTGCCAAGATGACCAATCTGGCACCTATGGAGGACGGCTGTACGGCGATCGAGAACATGCTTCTTGCCGCGAAATCACTGGGCATCGGTACCTGCTGGATCTATGCCGTCAATGCTCTGTTTGCTTCTGATGCCGGTATGGCGTGGCAGGATGCACATGGTATCGGAAAAGAGTACGCCATTGTCGGTTCGCTGGCGGCAGGGTATCCCGCCGGAGCAGAACCTCAGCCAAAGGAACACCATGCATTTTATAAATGCATTTAATGAAAATGGAGGAACAGACCAATGAGCAGATTTACATTGCCGAGAGATTTGTACCACGGAAAGGGAACACTGGAAACCCTGAAAACACTGGAGGGCAAAAAAGCTTTTCTTGTTGTGGGCGGCGGTTCCATGAAGCGGTTCGGATTTCTGGACAAGGCAGTCGGCTATCTGAAAGATGCCGGCATGGAAGTAGCACTGTTTGAAGGCGTAGAGTCCGATCCGTCTGTTGACACTGTGCTGCGTGGAGCAAAAGCCATGCAGGAGTTTGCACCGGACTGGATCGTGGCAATGGGCGGCGGTTCGCCTATCGATGCCGCAAAAGCAATGTGGGTATTCTATGAATATCCGGATACCAAATTCGAAGATCTGTGCACCCCGTTCAGCTTCCCGAAGCTGCGGACAAAGGCAAAGTTTTGTGCAGTGCCCTCTACCTCCGGCACTGCCACAGAAGTGACCGCCTTTTCCATTATCACAGATAACGAAAAGGGTATCAAGTATCCGCTGGCGGACTTCAACATTACGCCGGACATTACAATTGTGGATAGTGCACTGGCGGAAACCATGCCGCCGAAACTGATCGCACATACCGGTATGGACGCAATGACTCATGCCATTGAAGCTTACGTTTCCACGCTGCACTGCAATTATACCGATGCGGTGGCACTTCACGCCATTAAGATGATTCATCAGTATCTGAAAAAGTCCTATGACGGCTGCATGGAAGCCCGTGCAGCAATGCACGATGCACAGTGCCTTGCCGGTATGGCGTTCTCCAACGCTCTGCTGGGAATCGTCCACTCCATGGCACACAAGACCGGTGCCGCATACAGCACCAGCCATATCATTCACGGCTGTGCCAATGCCATGTATCTGCCGAAGGTCATCAAGTTCAATGCCAAAGACGAAGCCGCAGCCAAGCGTTACGCGGAGATCGCGGAGCACATTGGTCTGGCAGGAAATTCCACAGAAGAACTGGTGGATTCCCTGATCGCAGAACTGCGTTCTATGAACGACAAGCTGAACATTCCCCAGTCCATTCAGAACTACGGAGCAGGCGGTGTCAAGGCAGAAACCTCGATCATCGACGAAACCGAGTTCCTCGACAAACTGCCTGAAGTGGCAGCCAATGCCATTGCCGATGCCTGCACCGGTTCTAATCCGCGTATCCCCTCGCAGGAAGAAATGGAACAGCTGCTGAAGGCTTGCTATTACGATCTGGCAGTGGATTTTTAAGAGCTTGTGTTCATAGGAAATGTGTGCGGATTTTCGAGCAAATTTTGTTGCAGACAAGGCAAAAATTCGCAGGCATACTTGGTGTCTGGCAAGAAT
>ENA-OQDW01001047-OQDW01001047.1-human-gut-metagenome-genome-assembly--contig:-NODE-1047-length-10526-cov-6.366766_pt1 | contig 10526 bp, 18 predicted proteins | sample MGYA00242784_ERZ504613 | MGnify/ENA primary metagenome ERZ504613 (study PRJEB26092, sample SAMD00036330) | human gut metagenome | host: Homo sapiens | study: EMG produced TPA metagenomics assembly of... | reverse complement strand
GCCGGCGCGGCGATGCTTGCCAATGACCGCGAAAACGTTGGGGACGACAGCGAATAGGCAAGCCCGCCTTTTAGACACATCGACTCAATGGGGGGGGCGCAGAATACCGTTCTGCGCCCCGATTTTTACCTTAGCCCGAACACCGTTATCGGCTACATCACCATGTTCAGCGCATTCACGAACTCCTGAGCTTGGGAGCGGCTGCTCAGACTAAAGACACAGGCAGTCAACAGCCTGTTACGTAGGAAAACGTCGCGGCCCTTGATCCTGCTGACCCCCGTAATGTCCTTAAGATAAACAATCTCGGTGTGCTTGCCACCAAAAGTGCCCTTCTTGAGCACCTCGATGCGGTTAGGGTAGATCTTGACGTCTTTAAACCTACCCGAACCTTTGTCCTGGAACAGCAGCGTGTTGTTGTCCATACGCGTCACTCCCGTGGGGTTCGCTAAAACTGTCTCTATGGCCACATTTTAGTCACCGCAAGGCTCCCATGCGAAGGTGCCAGACAGCAAAGCAATTCGTGTCCGCGCGAGGCTTTAAACTAAATGCGATAAAGATGCATTCCACAAGAGGAAAGTGGGGCGACAGTGATGGGCGAACTGGTAAACCGTGGAGAATCGGCAATCGTGCCCGAAGGTTTTTACAAGCAGGTCTCCTCGATTCTCAACGCCGCTCGCGACAAGGCCTATACCGCCGTTAACTTTGCGATGGTTGAGGCATATTGGGAGATCGGCAAGAGTATTGTAGATGAACAGGGCGGAGAGGAGCGCGCAGCATATGGAGAGGCATTGATTGCAGGCCTCTCCAGAAGGCTTACCGCGGATTTCGGAAGAGGCTTTGGCATCGCAAACCTTCGCAATATGCGTCAGTTCTTTCTTGCGTTTCCAATTCGCGACGCACTGCGTAGCGAATTGAGCTGGACTCATTACCGCAGGTTGATGCGCATTTCCGACCCTGATGCTCGCACCTGGTACATGAACGAATGCGCCGATTCTCGTTGGAGCACGCGTCAGCTCGAACGCCAGATCAACACCATGTTCCGCGAGCGCCTACTTGCCAGCAAGGACAAGGAGGCCGTCACCCAGGAAATCCAAAAGAGCGCCCCGGCTCGTCGCCCCGAGGATATCATCCGCGACCCATATGTACTGGAGTTTTTAGGTTTCTCGGACGATACTGCGTTTCGCGAGAGCGATCTAGAGCAGGCGCTCATCACGCATCTTCAGAAGTTCCTGCTGGAGCTTGGCCGTGGTTTCGCTTTCGAGGCGCGCCAAAAGCGCATCACCTTTGATGGGCGCCATTTCTATATTGACCTTGTTTTTTACAACTATCTGATGCGCTGCTTCGTGCTCATCGACCTTAAGACGGACGACCTTACGCATCAGGACCTGGGCCAGATGCAAATGTATGTGAACTACTACACGCGCGAGCTCATGAACGAAGGCGACAATCCGCCCATAGGCATCGTGCTCTGCGCGGACAAAAGCGATTCGATTGTCGAGTACACGCTGCCCGAAGACAACGACCAAGTGTTTGCCGCCAAATACCTGCCGTATCTTCCAAGCAAGGAAGAGCTGGCGCGCGAACTAAGCGCCGAGTACCGCGCCATCAACGAAGCGACTAATGGCGAAACGCAAGAGTAGCAGCACGTTGCGACCGAAGCCACCGCAGCGTCGCAGGCGCACTCGCGGTTGCGACGCACGCTACGAAACAATACCGGTCATGGACGCCGGCAACGACATTCTAGCCGTGGCTGGCGAGCGTGACCTGACAGGCAAAGACGCGGCCTTCGTCTGATGTGGGTCCATTGGCTGCCACAGAAAAGGGCCGGTTGCAGCCGGCCCTTTAGACGATAATACCTGCGTTGCCCGCGCTTCCGAAGTGTGACCAGCTGAAGAGCGGGTTCCGCGGCACAATCTGATTTTACCCAGTGAGGAGGCTCTTTTGCAGCCGCTCCACTGTTTATTTACATCTGGCACCCTCAAACAATCAGACGGCAGCCCGCACTCCTGAGAGCTGCCCCGCACCCCCGGCCATCACCTTACGGCAACAACCGGTGCTACTCCCCTACTTCCCAAATAGCGCACCCAGCAGACCGCGGCGTTTGGGCTTCTCCTCTCGGTAGGAACCCTCGACGGCGGCTGCAACCTGGCGCGGTTGCTCGCCGCCTCCACGGCGCACGATCTGGTACAGGAAGGGCGATTTAACGTATTTGACCTCGACGGGCGTGGCGTGTACGGTGCTCTCACCGGACAGATGCAGGCTCGGGCTGAGCGGTGCCACGATATGCGTTTCGCGCTTGTCGCTAAACACCACCGCGGCCGCGCGGCCCGTCTGGCCGTTTACGGCAATGCGCACCTGCTCGCCATCGCGGCCGTCTGTCGCCGGACGATCGACAAAGTAGACCGGCACCATCACCAGGCCGTCCTTATGCTTGCGGGCCTTGCGCGCCCAGGTGCGGATGCTCTTTTTATTGAGCCCCAGTACAGCCTCGGCGTCGTTGCCGCAACGTCGAGCGCCAACTTATCAATGACCACCTGGTCCTTGGTAGACGCATCGACTGAGACAACGCGAAAGTCACCTTCCTGCATGGCGGGATCGAACGGACCGACCTTGGCAAAGTCCCACGGCTCCAAAATGCCCATGAGGCGAACGTCCAGGTAGTTTGCCCTGGGGTATGCCCAGTCGAGCACCTCGTAGTACACCAAGGCCTCCTTGCTCAGGCCCTTGCCCGGGAAGCTCGCCATCATGCGCAAGTCCGCCAGCGCCATGGGGAAATAGAAGAGCATCATGTCGTTTTGGATCGCGTCTTCCACGTCGTGCCCGGCAAAGGCATCCGGATACTGGCGCACCAGCTGCAGCGCGTTGGCACGTGCCTGCTGCGGCGAGATTTCGCAGGGAATACCCTGCTCGGGCACATACTCCGCACCAACGCCCATGGTCAGGCGCTTGCTAAACGTCCCCGGCTTGAGCAGGTCCGCAATGCCGATCTTATTGCCGCAGGACGGGCACTCAAACACACGCTGCGTTGACTCGCCCTCAAAGGACGCTCCGCAGAAGGGGCAAGGAATGCTCACATGCGTGGCCTCTTGGAACTCCTGCGCCGTGCCGCGATCCTCCCACAGCAGATGTTCCAGGACCGACTGATTGCGCCAGTGCGCATTGAAGAAATACCAGTCCGGGTCCTGCGGGCGCTCGAGTTGCGACACATGCGTGAGTTTGAGCAGTCCATCCACCACCGTCAACGGCGTATGGCGAATACCCAAAGCGCTCTTGGGCTCTCCGGCGTCCGCCTGCCACGGAACCACCGTGCCGCAATAGGCGCACTCAAAGCTGCGCTTAGCCTGGTGCGAGTACATAGGGCCGCCGCAGTTTTGACATTTAATGGCAAACATCTCGTCCATGGAAACGTCCTCCTTTGCACAGGGGCTGTCGACATTAAGTATGTCGAGCAAGCAGGCACATGCCCATACCCATGTGGCCCAAAATGGACCACCCAGGCAGACGAGAAGGCTCGTTCGTTAGCACCGGCAGACTATTGCTGCATTTTCTGAGCATCGGCGCACGGCGCCCCCGTGCGAGCTACACTATCCCCTTAAACATGATTGTGAGGACGACCGCTATGCTATTTGTAAATCGGCTGGTACATACGCTTGTTCCCGGCAGCGAGAGCGAGCCGGTCGATGCATCTTGCCGCACCAACGCGGGCTTTTCCGCAAGCCTCGTCTGCATTGGCCTCAACATCACCCTGTGCCTGGCCAAGGGCATCGCGGGTCTGCTCGCCGGCTCCGTCTCCCTCATCGCCGACGCTTTCAACAACCTCTCCGATGCCTCGAGCAACATTGTGAGCCTGCTCGGTTTCCGCCTTGCCAGCCGCCCGGCAGACGAAGGCCACCCCTATGGTCACGGCCGCTACGAGTACCTAGCCGGCCTGTTCGTCGCCGTCCTGGTTTGCGCCGTCGGCATCAACCTGATTCTCGAGTCGGTCACCAAGATCATCAAGCCCTCGCCCACCGCTTACACGTTTATTTCCCTTGCGGCACTGGCTACGTCCATGCTCGTTAAGCTCTGGATGGCAGCGTTCAACCGCACGCTGGGCAACCGCATCGATTCCGAGACACTCATCGCCACGGCGCAGGACTCCAAAAACGACGTCATCACCTCGGGCTCGGTCTTAGCGGCGGCGCTTATTTCGCAAGCGACAGGCTTTGACCTCGACGGCTGGGCGGGCCTGGGCGTGGGCATCTTCATTTGCATCAGCGGCATGGGCCTGGTGCGCGACGCCATCAGCCGTTGCTGGGGCAAGCGCCCGACCCCAAGCTCGTCCAGGCAATCCGCGACAAGATCATGTCCTATCCGCAGGTCCTGGGCACACACGACCTCATGGTGCACGACTACGGCCCCGGCCGTCAGTTTGCCAGCGCACACGTGGAAATGCCCGGCGAGGGCGATGCCTTTGAGCACCACGAGATTCTGGACACCATCGAACACGATATCAAGCATCAGATGGGCATCGGTATCACGCTACACTGCGACCCCATCGCCACCACCGGCGACGACCTGCGCGGCTGGGTCAAGCGCGGCATCATGCAGATCGATCCTGCGCTCTCCATCCACGACCTGCACGAGCACGATGGCTTTGTGTCATTTGACCTTGTGCGTCCCGACGGCTTTGACATATCCGACGAGGAGCTGCTGGGGCTCGTCACGCGCATCGTGCACGAGCGCCGACCCGATGCCTCATGCGTCGTTACGTTTGACTCGGGCTTTAGCTCGCCCGACCGTCCGGCCGAGCAGCTGTAGCCCACTTAACAGCTAGTTTCCCTGCGCGCCCGAGATGCCGTTTTGTAGGGCGTTCCAGGCATCCGTCGCCATGTCGCCCAAGTTCTGCGCGGTATCGCCCAGATTTTGTGCCGTATCGCCCAGCTCTTGCGCCTTGTCTCCCAACTCCTGCGCCTTGTTGCTCAAGTCCTCCAGCGTATTGGAGCTCGAGCTGTCGGTACCGCTTTGGCCGTCGGACGAGTTGCCCGAACTGTTCTTGTGCGTGAGTTGAATTTCGAGGTTGCCGTTGTCGTTATAGTAGGCAGAAGTAACGACCCAGTTGGCATCGACGACGGGCGTTGAGCCATCATCAGTCAGGACCACGGCATTCGAAAGATCGGCGCCGCGCGACTTGAGGATCTTCTTGGCGTTGGACCAGTACTGCCCCGGGATATCACTCAGATCGACGGTGCTAGACGAGGCGGACTCGGTTTGCTCGGCAGCGGTATCGGCCGTTGAACTCCCTCGCTTGTTGAGCATGCCCGACACGATGGCAAACACAACCGACAGCGCAAAGAAGATCGCCAGCACGATGAGGATCTTCTTAATCACGCTCGACGAACGCGACGGCGTCTCTTCCTCGTCCTCGCCATATTGCGGAATCGACTTGGGGTACTCGCGATACGGCTCGCGCGACTCGTAGCGAGCTGCGCCGTGCGAGGCATATACGTCGTCTGCTGAGGCTGCGGAATGGGATTCTGCGGCAGGTCATCATAGGGATTCGGCGTCGAGGCGGCATAAGAATCCTGCGGCGCGTAATCAAACGGGTCTGCCGCCGCGTTGCATAGGGGCTTTGCAAAGATGCAGCGTAAGGGTCCTGCGCCGCGTCGCCATAGCCATAACTCGTGTGGGCTCGGCAGAAGGCTGCGTCGCGGCGGGGTCGACATAACCGGGGTTGGGAACAACGCGGGTCGCATCGGCGCTATCGCCAGCCTGCGCGGAACCGTAGCCGCCCATCACGGTTGTCTTGTCCTGATCCATGCAACGATTCCTTTCCGTCGCCTGTAAGCATCAAGTTATCCAGCATTCTACCAGCGCAAAAGCCCATGATGGGCAGAGTCCGTCGGTATCTACAAGACATGCGCGGGCCTAAGGATCAAAAAGCCCCGCCGGGCCTTGTGGGCACGGCGGGGCGGAGAAGCAGCTATGGACAGCAGACTTAGAACAGGCCGGTGATGTTGCCGTCGTTGTCGACGTCGATGTTTTCGGCCGCGGGCACCTTGGGCAGACCCGGCATGGTCAGAACGCTGCCAGTCAGTGCGACCACAAAGTGGGCACCGGCGGAAACCTTGAGCTCACGCACCATGATGCGGAAGTTCTCGGGAGCGCCCAGGGCCTTGGCGTTGTCGCTAAAGCTGTACTGCGTCTTGGCGACGCACACCGGAAGGTTGCCAAAGCCATTCTCGCGCAGCTCGGCGAGCTGGCGCTTGGCGGCCGGCGTAAAGTCAACGCCGTCGGCGCGGTAGACCTTGGTGGCAACGGCCTCGAGGCATCAGCGACATCAGCGCCGTCCTCATAGGCAAACTTGAGCTCGCTCGGCTGCTCAATCAGACGCATGACCTCATCGGCCAGCTCGAGCGCGCCCTCGCCGCCCTTGGCCCAGACCTCGGAAAGCTTAACGTTGACGCCGAGCTTCTGGCACTCGGACTCGATGAGTGCAAGCTCAGCCTCGGTGTCCGTCGGGAAGCGGTTGATGGCGACCACGCAGGGCAGACCATAAACGTTCTGGATGTTGTCGACATGACGCAGCAAGTTGGGCATGCCAGCCTTGAGTGCCTCGAGGTTCTCCTCGTTGAGGTCGGCCTTGGCGACGCCACCGTTGTACTTAAGCGCACGAGCGGTCGCGACGACCACGACGGCGCTGGGGCGAACGCCCGTCATGCGGCACTTGATGTCGAGGAACTTCTCGGCACCCAGATCGGCACCGAAGCCGGCCTCGGTAATGGCAACATCGCCAAAGCGCATCGCCATACGCGTGGCCATAATAGAGTTGCAGCCGTGGGCAATGTTGGCGAAGGGACCGCCGTGGACAAACGCGGGCGTGCCTCGAGCGTTTGCACCAGGTTGGGCTTAAGCGCGTCCTTAAGCAACGCGGCATGGCACCCTGGCCTTGAGGTCGCGGGCACGGACGGGCTCGCCGGCAAAGCTATAGCCGACGACGATCTCACCCAAGCGTTCCTTGAGGTCGTTGATGCTCGTAGACAGGCACAGGATTGCCATGACCTCGGAGGCAACGGTGATGTCGAAGCCGTCCTCGCGCGGCACACCTTGGCCTTACCGCCAATGCCATCGATAACATGGCGCAGCTGACGGTCGTTCATGTCGACGACGCGCTTCCAGGTGATGCGCTTAACGTCAATACCGAGCTGATTGCCCTGCTGGATGTGGTTATCGAGCATGGCGGCCAGCAGGTTGTTGGCAGCACCGATGGCATGGAAGTCGCCGGTAAAGTGCAGGTTGATGTCCTCCATGGGAATGACCTGGGCCCAACCGCCGCCAGCGGCACCGCCCTTGACGCCAAAGACGGGACCGAGCGAAGGCTCACGCAGGGCCACGGCGCTCTTGATACCGCGACGACGCAGGCCATCGGCCAGACCAATGGTCGTGGTGGTCTTGCCCTCGCCCGCGGGCGTTGTTGATAGCGGTCACGAGGACGAGCTTGGCCTGGTGATCAGTCGGCTCGTTGAGCAGTGAATAGTCGACCTTAGCCTTGTCGAAGCCGTACGGAATAAGGTGCTTAACGTCGACGCCGGCGTTCTTGGCCACCTCGGTAATAGGCAGCGGCGTGACAGAACGTGCGATTTCGATGTCAGTAGGCATGGGCGGTCCTTTCGTTACCGAATGAGAAAAAGACCAATTCAGCATAGCACGGGCGCGCAATAGTAAAACGCCCATAACCGATGAACGGCGATATGTTTACCCGATGCCCAGCGATAGTCCAACAGCCCGCCAAAACAAAACGCCCTAAACGGTAGGTTCAATCCCCAGGTGCTCAAAGGTGCGGAGGGTTGCCTGACGGCCCTGCGGCGTACGAATCATCAATCCGCACTGCAGCAAATAGGGCTCATAGACATCCTCGAGCGTGCCCGGGTCCTCGCCCACCGCGCTGGCAAGGGTCGTAAGTCCCACGGCGCGACCGGAGAACGTCTTGGCGAGCGTCTCCAAAATGCGAATATCCATCCAGTCCAGACCGAGCTCGTCGATCTCGAAGAACTCGAGCGCCTGGCGGCAGATATCGAGCTCGATAGGGCCGCTGCCACGCACCTGTGCGTAATCGCGCACGCGCTTGAGCAGGCGGTTGGCAAGACGTGGCGTGCCGCGCGAACGCGAGCCGATCTCGAGTGCACTGGGATGGTCGATCGTCACGCCCAGGATAGTCGCCGAGCGCGTCACAATCTGCGCGAGCTCCTCGACCGTGTAGTAATCCAGGCGATACGAAATGCCAAAGCGGTCGCGCAACGGGCCGGTCAACATGCCTGAGCGGGTCGTTGCCGCTACCAGCGTAAACTTGGGAATATCCAGGCGAATCGAGCGCGCCGCCGGACCCTTGCCAATCACGATATCGAGGGCAAAGTCCTCCATCGCGGGGTACAGGACCTCCTCGACCGAACGGTTGAGGCGGTGGATCTCGTCGATAAACAGCACATCACCCGGCTGCAAGTTAGTAAGGATGGCCGCCAGGTCGCCCGTGCGCGCGATGGCAGGGCCACTCGTGGTCTTGATCTGAGCGCCCAGCTCGTTGGCGATAACGGTGGCCAGCGTGGTCTTGCCCAGGCCCGGAGGACCCGAGAAGATCACGTGGTCGAGCGTCTCGCCACGGCTCTGCGCCGCTTCGATCAACACGCGCAGGCTCTGCTTGATGTGCTCCTGACCACAGTAATCGTCCAGGCGCTGGGGGCGCAAAGTGCGGTCGACATCGAGGTCCTCGGCCGTCAGCTCCGAGCCACCATGCGCTCGCCGTGCGCCATGGATGCCGCCGGCGAGTTGCCGGGCGTCGCCCACAGGTCCTGAGAGTCATCGGCTTCCCACATCACGCATCCATTCCGAGTCGCTTAAGCGCCGCGCCGAGCAGATCCTCGACACGCATATTCTGCCCATCATACCCGCTCAGGCAACATCGGTCTCCTGCAGGCTAAAGCCCATGGAAAGGAGCGCCGCACGGGCATCATCGATCGCCGAAGGAGCGGCGGCGGGAACCGGCATCGCAACCTGGCCGGGAATCACGTCGACCGGCACAAAGCCTTATCCTTGGCAAAGGTGCTCTTGAGTTCCAGGATCAGGCGCTGAGCTGTCTTTTTGCCCACACCGGGTACCTTGGCCATGCCCTTGTCGTCCTCGGCCATCACCAGCGAATACAGCTGCCCCACGGTATAGGTGGAAAGCACGGCGAGCGCCAGGCGCGGGCCAACGCCCGAAACGGACACGAGCCGGTCGAACATCGTGCGCTCATCCTTTGAGGAAAAACCGAAAAGTGTCATGGCGTCCTCGCGCACCTGCATACGCGTGTAGAGGCGGACCTCGCCGCCGGGCGTCGGCAACGTGGCCGCAGTGCTGCCCGAGATGCCGAGCTCAAAGCCAACGCCCGACACATCGACGACAGCAGAGCTCATCGTGGCCTCGACAAGCGTTCCGTGGAGCTGGGAAATCATCAGTATCCGGTTCCTCTCTGTTGATAGAACTCGCCACCGGTGAGGGCGCGGGTGCGGCTGAGGTTTACGTGGCAGATGGCGCAGGCCAGGGCATCGGCGGCATGGTCGGGATGCGGGTCGTGATCGAGCTGTGTGAGTGTGCGTACCATGTAGCGACCTGCCGCTTGTCCGCGGCGCCAGTGCCACCACAGCCTGTTTGATCTGCATGGGCGTGTACTCGCCAATCTCGAGCGCGCATTCCGAAAGTGCGACGAGTGCAGCACCGCGGGCATGCGCCGTGGGGATGGCCGAACGAACGTTGGCGCCAAAGTAGATGCTCTCGACAGCAGCCGTGTCGGGTCGATAACGCTCAACGACATCCTTAAGGTCATGGGCGATATGCGACAGGCGCACCGCGAGCGGACTTCCGGCACTGGTCTCGATGCAGCCATAGGCACGGCAGCGAACCTCGCCACGCCGCTCCTCGATAATCCCCCAACCCGTATGAGCCAAACCGGGGTCAATGCCCAAGATAACCAAGCCGACCTCCCCTCGCCACAAGCACAGCGCAAGACAAGGCCCCGCGCATCATTCACGAACGTCTGTTCTAGAATAACACAACGGGACCAAGATGCTTAGTTGAAGTATCGGGGTTGGAAGCGAATCCTATCCCATAGTTAGTTCTGCGAGAAAAAGGGGAACTGCCTCGGATCTACTGGCGGGTGCGGCATCGGGCCACCCTGGGGACTACCTTGCGAGCCGCCCTGACCGCCCATCATCTTATCAATGGCGTCCTGAACCTCGCCCTCGAACTTTTTCATTCCCTCGTGTAAACGACGCTGACCGTCCTCAGAGCGCAGCTCCTCCATCTGCTCGGGCGAAATACCCAACAGGTCACCCAATATGCCCATCATCTCGCCACGCATGCGCTCGCTTGTATCCTCGTCGGCAAAGCGGTTCACCTCGGCGCGCGCCAGCGCATCGACCGTCATGCGTTCTTGCCGCTCAGCCCCAGGTCGGACCACGCGAGCATGTACGGCCAGGCGCGCTCGACAAACGAACGGGCCGAGACGATCGGCG
>ENA-OQDW01001043-OQDW01001043.1-human-gut-metagenome-genome-assembly--contig:-NODE-1043-length-10552-cov-2.826667_pt1 | contig 10552 bp, 12 predicted proteins | sample MGYA00242784_ERZ504613 | MGnify/ENA primary metagenome ERZ504613 (study PRJEB26092, sample SAMD00036330) | human gut metagenome | host: Homo sapiens | study: EMG produced TPA metagenomics assembly of... | reverse complement strand
GTGGTGGTGTAGGAGAGAAAGAGAGGAAGAGAGTAAGTATGGAGATATCAAAGGAGACGCGGAAACGGATGATGCAGATCATTGCATTTGGGATTCTGCTCTATTGCGGGATGAACATTTTGACGTGATGATCGGAGCAGTGGATTTTGTGCTGGGGATTGTGATGCCGTTTCTGGTTGGAGGCGCGATCGCATTCGTGATCAATGTTCCGATGAAGAGTATCGAGCGGCATCTGTTTGCGAAGAACGGGAAGCTTGCAAAATGGAGAAGACCCGTTGCCTATCTGCTGACGCTTGCGCTTGTGATCGGTATTATCACGCTGGCACTTGTGGTCGTGATACCGGAGCTTGGAAATACGATTTCCATGATTGTACAGCAGGTTCCGGTTGCGGTAAAAGCCGTACAGAAGTGGCTGACAGATCTTCCGGACAGCTATCCGGCACTTGCCCCTGCGGTGGCGGAGCTTAATATTGACTGGTCATCGCTTGCCGACTCGATTGTGACATTTGTGCAGAATTTTGCGGCGGGGGTTGTGAGCTCCGGCGTTGGTATTTTTTCCGGGATCGTGAGCGGTGTGGTGACGTTTGTGATTGCGTTTACGTTTTCCATCTATGTGCTGTTCCAGAAGGAGCGTCTGGCGAGACAGGCAAAACAGATTCTGTACGCCGTCTTTCCGGAGAAGACCACAGAGAAGATTCTCTCAGTGGCAGCCCTGTCCAATCAGGTGTTTTCTAGTTTCCTGTCCGGGCAGTGCGTGGAGGCGGTGATTCTCGGCACCTTGTTTGTCATTACCATGTCGATTCTGGGGATGCCGTATGCGATGCTGACCGGAATCGTGATTGCGATAACGGCGCTGATTCCGATTTTCGGCGCATTTATCGGCTGTGTCATCGGAATGCTTCTGATCGTGATGGTAGATCCGGTGCAGGCGGTGTGGTTTCTGGTGCTGTTTCTGGTGTTGCAGCAGATTGAGGGAAACCTGATCTACCCGCACGTGGTGGGAAACTCCGTCGGACTGCCTCCATCTGGGTGCTGGTGGCAGTGACCGTCGGCGGCAACATGTTCGGCATCCTGGGTATCCTGGTGTTCATTCCGCTTTGCTCCGTGCTGTACGCACTGTTTGCCATGTTTGTGAAAAAAAGACTGCGGGAGCGGGAGATTCCCGAGAGCCGCTGGAACGCGCCGTCAGGCGGCGCTGCGGCGGCCGAGCCCGCAGAAGAGAGCAGTCTTGTGGATAAATGACAAAAAGCCTTTCGGAAGTGTAGGAGGGACTTCCGAAAGGCTTTTTGAAATAGTGTAATATAGTATATGGAATATATATAAAACCCGCCGGCAGTGCCGGTGAGAGAGTTTTTAGGCGGAACTGACAGAACCCCAACCCCCGCGTCGAAACTCAACAGCTCCTTTTGATGATTCTATCTTATCGGGAAAATGTGTCGGAAGCTTGACGGCAAAATGAAGAATGTCTTAATATAGTGTAAGAAATTTCTAAAAAGTGGAAAATATTTATAAAATGGCGTTGGAAAAAGGGGAAGCATTACTTGGAAGCATACGAATATCTGGAAAAAATAAGAGCGGCGGCGCCGCGGGTACACTGTATCACGAACTATGTGACGGCGCATGACGTGGCAAACATGATCCTGGCGTGTGGAGCGAACCCGGTCATGGCGGACGAGCCGCAGGAGATGGGAGAGATCACGGCGCATGCGGGGGCGCTCGCCCTTAATATGGGAACTCCTGGCGAGCGCAGAGAGCAGGCAATGCTTGCGGCGGGAAAGGCGGCAAACGCGAACGGGATTCCGGTAGTGCTTGACCCGGTCGGCGTCGGTGCGAGCGCATTTCGTCGGAAGATGGCAGAAGAGCTGTTGGAGGCGGTGACGTTTACCGCCATACGCGGCAACATGTCGGAGATCCGGACGCTTTCTGAACTGGCAGAAAAAAAGGTGACCGGCTCATCCGGCGGCGTGGATGTATGTCCGGTGGATGTGGTCACGGAGGAGACGCTTGTGGAGACGGTCGCATTCGTAAAGGCGGTCTCTAAGCGCCTTGGTGCGGTGCTTGCGGTGACCGGTGCGATCGATCTTGTCTCGGACGGACAGCAGTGTGTGGTGATCCGCGGAGGAAGAGAGGAGATGAGCCGGGTGACCGGAACCGGGTGCCAGCTCTCCGGACTTGCGGCGGCGTTCCTCGCGGTGGCGCGGAATATGGAAGCGCCGGCTGGAAGCACCGGGCGGGAATACTGCAGCATGCGCAGCATGCGCGGCGCGCGGCATGGAGGCGGTCGCGGCGGCAGTCTGCGTGATGAATGCAGCAGGAGAGATTGCATGGGAGCAGCGCGTTTATGCGGCGGAAATGCTCCTACGGGACCGGTATCATTGATGCTGTGTACCGGATGGACCAGAAAATGCTGGAGGGAAGGATTCATTATGAAGTGCGATAAAAGAGATCTGCTGCTTTATGCAGTGACTGATCGAAGCTGGAGCGAAGGAACAACGCTGGGGGCGCAGGTGGAAGAAGCGCTCTGGGGAGGCGCGACATTTGTCCAGCTGCGGGAAAAAAGCTGACCGGGGAAGCACTCCGTGCGGAGGCGTTGGAGATCCAGGCAGTGTGCCGGCGGTACGGCGTGCCGTTTGTGATCAACGACGACGTGGCGCTTGCGAAAGAGATTGACGCGGACGGGGTGCATGTCGGGCAGGATGATATGGAAGCTGGCGATGTGCGTGCCATTCTGGGCGCTGACAAAATCATCGGCGTATCTGCGCATAATGTGGAAGAAGCGCTCCGCGCAGAACGTCATGGCGCGGATTATCTGGGCGTTGGCGCTGCGTTTACGACCAGTTCCAAACCAGAGGCGGGACACATTGATGCGGAGACGATACGTGCCATCTGCGAGACGGTAAAGATTCCGGTCATTGCGATCGGCGGCATCAAGGAGGAGAATCTTCTGCAGCTGCGCGGAAACGGTCTGTGCGGCGTTGCCGTGATCAGCGCCATTTTTGCACAGAAGGATATCGAGGCGGCGACGAGGCGTCTGCGCGCTCTGGCAGAGAAAATGGCGGGGGATCAGGAATGAAGGGTGCAATTTTTGATATGGACGGCACGCTGTTAGACTCCATGCAGGTGTGGGTTCACGTCGGCGAGCAGTATTTGCGGAACCGGGGAATCGAACCGGAAGAAGGGCTCGGAGATGTGCTTTTTCCTATGAGCATGCGGGATGGAGCAGTGTATGTGAAGGAAAGGTACGGTTTGCCGGATCCCCCCGATACGATTGTGACGGACATGGATGCGATTGTGTTTGCGACATACCGGGATGAGGTTCTGCCGAAGCCGGGCGTTGCGGCATATCTGGAATCACTCAAAAAACAGGGAATACCGATGGCGGTCGCCACCGCGACGAACCGTCCGATGGTGGAGGCGGCGCTCGCGCGGACAGGACTTGCCGGCTATTTTAAACAGATTTTTACCTGCACGGAGATCGGCGCGGGAAAAGAACGGCCGGACATCTATCTGGAAGCGGCAAGGGCACTTGGTACGCACCCGGCGGACACCTGGGTGTTCGAGGACGCGCTCTATGCGATTAAGACGGCAAAAGCAGCTGGGTTTTATACGGTGGGGCTTTACGATGAGACGAGCAGAAACGATCAGGAGGCGATTGCTGGCCTGGCGGACTGCTATGCGCGGGAGATTCAATCTGTTTCCGCACAAGACGGGGCTTGAGAACGTAATGCTGGCGCCTGTTCATGTAAAAAGATGGAGAAAGGAAGGACAGAAGCTCTTGCAAAAGAACGGATCGGAAAAGTCGGACTTGCGGACAAGGTTGTCTTTATGGCGGATGGAAGAATCTTGAGGAAGGAAAGCCGGAGGAGATTTTTTTCAATCCGAAGACGCCAGAGGCAAGACAGTTCCTGCGGAGCGTTCTGTAGTAGAGTGATGAATAAGTTTGTGATGAGACAATCTTTGCTGCTGCTTTTGACGGCAACGATCTGGGGCGTTGCGTTTGTGGCGCAGAGTGTTGGAATGGATTATATCGGACCGTTTACCTTTAACGTTGTTCGGAATGTGATTGGCGGGCTGGTGCTGATCCCATGTATTGCAGTGTTTCATAGAACAGGTGCAAAGGAAGAGGATGCCGGAAAGACACCGGGAAGCCGGAAAAATCTGCTGCTTGGCGGAATCTGCTGCGGGGTCATGCTTTTTGTGGCAGGCAATCTGCAACAGATCGGAATACAGTATACAACAGTAGGCAAAGCCGGATTCATCACAGCGATGTATATTGTGCTGGTGCCGATATTAAGTATTTTTTTAGGAAAAAAGGCGGGAATCAAAATCTGGGCCGCTGTGGCGCTGGCTGTCGCGGGGTTATACATTTTATGTATGACAGATGGCAGCTTTTCCCTGCAGAAGGGAGATCTGTTCGTTCTGCTGTCGGCATTTGCATTTTCGGCGCACATTCTTGTTATTGATTATTTTGCGCCGCTGGCGGACGGTGTAAAAATGTCGTGCATCCAGTTTTTTGTGTGTGCACTGCTGTCGGCGGTCTGCATGTGGCTGTTTGAGAAACCGGATATGGGAGCGGTTCTGCAGGCATGGATTCCGGTGCTGTACGCAGGTGTTTTTTCCTGTGGCGTGGCGTACACACTCCAGATTGTCGGACAGCGTGGCATGAACCCAACGGTGGCGTCCTTAATCCTCAGCTGGAGTCGGTAATTTCATTGATTGCAGGCTGGGTAATATTAGGGCAGGCGCTCTCGGTACGTGAGCTTTCCGGCTGTGTGCTGATGTTTGCTGCAATCATTCTGGCGCAGCTTCCGGAGCGGAAATGTGGCGCGTGATTTCCTGTGATTTTGCAAATTTAGCGTAGAAGTGCCAGAAAAACTGTGATATGATAAAAAAGGGAAAACGCTTCGGATTCCGAAGGCGTTTTCTGTTACAGAGACATTTTAGGACACGAAAGCTGGTAAGAGAATGATACGCAGAGCGGTACTGCAGGATATTCCTGCATTGATGGATATATATAATGAAGCGATTCTTCACACGACGGCAACGTTTGATACGGAAGTCAAAGACATGGAGAACCGGAAGGCATGGTTTGCGGAGCATAACGGGCGCTATGTCATTTATGTTGATGTGGAGGACGGCAAGGTGGCGGGATATGCGTCGCTTTCACGTTACAGGGACCGCAAGGCATTTGACCCTGCGGTGGAGATTTCAATTTATGTACATAAGGATTATCGAGGGCGTGGCATCGGCCGCAGCCTGATGGAGAAGGTGCTTGCCTATGCAGCAGAGTGTGACGAGATTGACACGGTCATCTCTTTGATTACCAGTGAGAATGCGGCGAGCATTCATCTGCATGAGGTGTATGGATTTGAGTATTGCGGTCAGATTAAAAATGCAGGGACAAAGTTTGGAAGAAAACTCAGTCTGAATGCATATCAGATTCTATATGACAGGTAGAGAGGATATAGGGCAAAAGCTATGATGAAATATTTTATGACCGATAATCAGGTGATACATGAGGAGGAGAAGCTGCAGGACGGCGTGTGGGTGCGGATGATCAGCCCCACGCAGGAGGAATGTGAGGAGATTGCCGATGTGCTGAATGTGGATATCGACGATATCAAGGCAGCACTCGATGAGGAGGAAAGCTCCCGTATCGAACTGCAGGACGGATATACGCTGATTCTGGTGGACGTTCCGACGACGGAGATCCGGCACGATAAGCAGTCCTACACGACAATTCCGCTCGGCATTATCTTAACGCAGGATGTGATCGTGACGGTGTGCACGGAGGATACGCCGGTGCTCAAGAATTTTGTGATCAACCGCGTGAAGGAGTTCAGCACGAAAAAGCGTCTGCGCTTTGTGTACCAGATTCTGTACCGCACCGCGACAATCTATCAGACCAACCTGCGCATCATTGACAAGCGCCGCACGGAGATTGAGGAGCGGATCGGACAACACACCGAGGACGTGGATCTGATTGATCTGCACGAACTGGAGTCCACGCTGGTCTATTTCGCCACATCCCTGCGTGCAAACGGCGTGGTGTTAGACCGGCTGACGCGTTATAAGAGACTGGAGCAGTACCCGGAGGATACGGAGCTTCTGGGGGATGTCATAGTCGAGAACCAGCAGGCGATCGAGATGACTTCCATCTACCGTGACATCATCAACGGTACCAGAGAACTGATGTCCTCCGTGATTGACAACCGCCTGAACAACGTCATGAAGTATCTGACCTCAATCACGATTGTCATGGCGATTCCGACGGTCATTTCCGGTATCTATGGAATGAACGTGGATGAGCGGTGGATGCCGTTTGCTAATACGCCGCACGGATTTTTGCTGATCTGTGTGCTGACTCTGTTGATCTGCATTATCACGATGCTGATACTGCGTAAGAAAAAGATGCTATAGAACAAGCGGCGGGAGAATCTGCCGCACGATCGAATCACGGGCGGCGCAGCAGAGCAGCTGCGCGGAGAGAAGAGTATAATGAAGACAAAAATTTACGGAACCATCGGACCAGCATGCTGTGATACAGAGATGCTGGTTCATTTGTTTGAAAAAGGAATGACAGGAATCAGAATCAATCTGTCCCATGCGGATCTGGAAGAAGCGGATGCGTGGATCTCCGGCATCCACAGCGCATGGAGCCGGCTGCATGACGGAACGCCAGAGATTCTGATTGACCTGCGGGGACCGGAGCTCCGCATCGGTACGCTTGGGGCAGAGCGTCTTTTAAAAGAGGGAGACGGTCTGAGCCTTGTGGCGGACGGACAAAACAATCTGTTTGATCCGACGGAGATTCCGGTGCCGGGAACGCTGCTTGTGGCGCTTGCGCCCGGACAGGAGATTTTGCTGGACGACGGCAGGATTGCATTAAAAGTAGAAGAACAATTCCGCTGCGGATCGTCTGTCGCGGTGGAATGTACCGTTGTGCGGGGCGGCATCTTAAAAAGCGGGAAAAGTATCGCGGCGCCCGGTGTGGAGATACAGACACCGACGCTGACGGAGCGTGATTACAGGAATCTTGCCAGAGTAAAGCAGTGCAGGATCACAGGGGTCATGCTTCCATTCGTGAGAAATCAAGAAGACTTAAAGAACTTAAAAGAAGCTTTAATAAATGAGGATGCCGGGGACATCCGCATTTTCGCAAAGATTGAGAATCTGCAGGGAATGGAGCATCTGGGGGAGCTACTGCCACACTGCGATGAGATCGTGATCGCCAGAGGAGATCTGGGGAATGCGATGCCCCTGGCAAAGCTTCCGTGCGCGCAGGAGGAGATTGCGGATCAGTGCAGAAAGCACGGGCGTGCGTTTATGGTCGTCACGCAGATGCTCGCTTCCATGGAGCATCGGGCGGTGCCGACGCGGGGCGGAAGTGTCCGATATATTCCGTGCGGTGCAGCAGGGCGCGGCATCTGTGATGCTGACGGGCGAGACCGCTGCGGGAGAATATCCGCTGGAGGCGATGGAGGTTCTGGTGGATACGGTGCGGGAAGCGGAGCGGTATCTGGAAGAACGCAGATAAAGGGGCATAAAATGTCATTTATCCAGCATCTTTTTGTATTCACGTGGACTTTGTCCCACATATTTCCGGAAGAGGCGTGAAAAATAGCCATATCGGTGTAGCCGACGGCGTTGGATACTTCCGCAACGCTCATGTCCGTGGTGTTAAAGTAACGCAGCGAGGCGAGAATGCGGTGCTTGTTGATATAGGTGGTGAGTGTGTCCCCCGACTTCCTTTTTAATTCGTTGGAGAGATAGGAAGCATTTTTGTCAAACTCCGCGGCGAGCGTGGCGAGCGATAATTCCGAGGCCAGGTGTTGATTGATATAATTGACCACGCTTCGTATCAGGTAGGAATAATTGTCATAGGTAAAGTTTTTCACGAGCAGGCAGTATTTGCGCACCATTTCATAAGGAAGATGCGACAGTTCCTGCGCCTGCATGGTTTCGTTAATTTTAAGCTGAAAGGTATGCATCTGCTTAAAGATATAGGCGGGATGCACCTGTGTGTCCATCATTTTGGCAGACAGAAAAGTGTTGATGTAGGAGAGATATTCCTTTGACTGGGAGAGTGGTGTCTCGGAAAAAGAAACCGCAAAATTCAACAGGGATTTCATGCTTTCGGAGGAGGCTGTCTGATCACCGGTGATGACAGCATCGCCACAGGATTTTATGTGTTCGGCGAGATTTGCCATATAATCGGAAGTAAATTTGTGAATCCGTTCCTCGTTAAAGTCAACTTCGTGCTGTTCAGAGGTATAATTGATATACTCGACGTGATTGGCTGCAAACCCGGGGATAAATGCAGTGATCAGATGCTGCAGTGTGGTGATCAGACTCTGCATTTCCACAACGGGAAGATTGTAGTAGACCTGCTGCATGCTGGATGTATACTGTGGCGGAATGCCGTTCTCCTTCATGATGCGGTTGATGACAGCCGGAGTTGCAGGTTCGGTACGGAACGGCATGAAGCAAACATATCGGGATGCTCCTCGTTTGTAACTGTGATAATCAGATTGTAAAAGCCCAGAACACTTTTTAACACGATAATCTGCCAGGCATCCTGCTCGGGAGACAGGGAGAAGATGGCAGAATTTGTGGAGTAGGTTCCCCAGACCATTTTGCGAAGCCCCATGTCCAGCCGCTCCAGATCGGAGTAGGGATAATGCATCAGAAAAGAGTCGACTTTGTAGGCGTCTAAGATGGTCTGGCGGATGACTGGAAAACAGTCCTCCACGGAAATATAGGGCAATGCCATAAGAATCCTCCTTGCTTGATCCGGAAACTGTTAGCTGCAAATAACAACGTGAAAAAATTTTAGTACAAAATAAATATAACACAAAAATAATCCGTGTCAAACAAAAAAAGGCAAAGTACAGGGAAAGGGAAGTTGCTATAATAAAACCATCAAAGAGACCGCATGGGGCGGTCTGCTACAGGAGGCGCATTATGGGAAACACAAACACCAAGCCGTTTGGCGTAAAGGACAAAATCGGTTACATGTGCGGTGATATTGCGAATGATTTTACATTCATTTTCGCCAGCAGCTATGTAATGGTATTTTACACAAAGGTCATGGGAGTCTCTGCCGGTATGGTAGGTACCATGTTCCTGCTTGCAAGATGTCTGGATGCATTTACCGACATCGGAATGGGACGCATTGTTGATAACAGCAAGCCGACCAAGAACGGACGCATCCGTCCGTGGATTCTGCGTATGTGCGCATTTGTTGCACTGGCATCCTTCCTGATGTACCAGTCATTTCTGGTAGATGCACCGTATGCGGCAAAAGTTGCTTACATGTTCATCACCTACATTTTATGGGGATCCATTTTTTATACATCCGTAAATATTCCATATGGATCCATGGCATCTGTTATTTCCAGCGAGCCGAAGGACCGAAGCTCCTTATCTGTGTTCCGTTCTCTGGGCGGTACGCTGGCAGGTATCCTGATCGGTATGCTTGCACCGATGGTGGTATATTACACCGATGAGGCAGGAAACAAGGTCGTATCCGCGTCCAAAATTTCCATGATCGCAGGAATCTTTTCCGTACTTGCCGTTATCTGCTATCTGTTATGCTATACGCTGACAACAGAACGTGTCGCGTATGTACCGAAGCCGGATGTCCAGAAGAAGACGTTCGGACAGACGGTTTCCGCACTGTTTTCCAGCAGATCGCTGATGGGCCTGATTCTCTCGGCAGTGCTGTTGTTGTTGGCATCTTTAATGTCCCAGGGCATCAACCAGTATCTGTTTGCAGATTACTTTAAGAACACTGCAGCATTATCCGTATACTCACTGTTAATGCTTCCGTGCGTGCTTGTACTTTCCGCAGTGTCCACAAAGCTTGCCGTGAAGTACGGAAAGAAAGAGTGCAGTCTTATCGGAATGTTTATCTCCGCAGGATTATATTTTATTATTGGAGTACTGCATGTAAAGAATGTATGGCTGTTCGTCGGACTGGCATTCCTTGCCATGATCGGTATGTATTTCTTCCAGATGCAGTGCTGGGCACTGGTAACGGACGTTATCGATGACATGGAAGTGAAGAATCACACCAGAGATGATGGTACCGTATACGGTATGTACTCTTTCGCAAGAAAGATCGGTCAGGCAATTGCGGGCGGACTTTCCGGATGGGCACTTGGCTGGATCGGTTATGATGAGCTGGCAACAAGCCAGACGCAGGAAGTTGCAAATGGAATCTACAATCTGTCCACCTTCTTCCCGGCAATCATCTATGCATTATGCGGACTGGCACTGTTACTTATATATCCGCTTTCCAAGGCGAAGGTAGAGGCAAACGTAAAAGAACTTGAGTCCAGAAGAAAATAATATAGGCTTGTTAAGGGGCTGCACATTAAGCGTGCAGCCCCTTTTTCGTGCAGCTCATGTGATAAGCAGCATTATAAGAAGCACATATGCAGATTTCCGTTGGAAATGCAGATGGAATATTCGTTGGAGAAAAATGTGAGCATTTCTACCCAGTTGGATGTTTGCATCAGATTCCGTGTCTCTTCCACGTTTTGACTAT
>ENA-OQDW01001042-OQDW01001042.1-human-gut-metagenome-genome-assembly--contig:-NODE-1042-length-10562-cov-1.514039_pt1 | contig 10562 bp, 12 predicted proteins | sample MGYA00242784_ERZ504613 | MGnify/ENA primary metagenome ERZ504613 (study PRJEB26092, sample SAMD00036330) | human gut metagenome | host: Homo sapiens | study: EMG produced TPA metagenomics assembly of... | reverse complement strand
TCGCGCATGGGCGCCGTGTTTCGACGCCACCGGGCTCCTATGTGCCGTCGCTGGTCGGGCAATGTGGCCCTGTACGTGGTCGCCGCGGCTGCATGGTCATCGGATTCCGTATGCGCCCGTTCAAGGAAATCACGAAGCAGGCCAAGTGAGGCCGGGCAAAACCGATTCCAGACAAACGTATATATAAGGAATATAAGGAGTATTCATGAGTGACGCAGACGACTTCATGACCCGATATCTCAACAACATCACCAGCCAGTACGAATCCTCCCGATTCAAGCCGGAATACGAGCCGGCCGAGCCCGAAACAACCAAGGTCACCTGCCGCGACGGCGTCGAGCTGACGGTCGACATCTTCCGCCCGGCCACTCCCGGCCCGTACCCGACCATCGTGGTGCGTTGCCCCTACCCGCAGCAGGTCGAGCTGTGGAAGCTGCACGGCGAACATCTCAATCGGCGCGGCTACGCGATGGTGTGCGAATGGTGCCGCGGCACCTACACCTCCGGCGGCACGTGGGAACCGAACGTCAACGAGCGCAACGACGGTGCCGACCTGCTCGCCTGGTGCGAACATCAGGACTGGATCGACGTGATCGGCCTGTGGGGCACCTCGTACCTGTCCCTGACCTGCTGGACCGTGGCGGACATCACCACGCCGAAGGTGGCCTCCATCTGCGCCAACCACTACGGCACCGACCGGTTCGCCTCCGCCTACCAAAAGGGCTCCTTCCGCTGCGACGTGCTCACCGCCTGGGCCATGCAGAACGCCGGATATCCGGTCGACGCCGATTACATGAAATCCGCCCTCCACCTGCCGCAGATGAGCGGTGGACGAGGACATGTGGGGCGGCCGCCTTGACTGGTATCGTGACTGGATCAGCCACCCCAAGGACGCCGACGCTACTGGGATGAGGGATTCTGGGGACTGCTCAAGTCCATCCCCTCCAAGGTCAAGGTGCCGATGTTCATCCACGAGGCTGGTTTGACCACCACCTCGGCAGCGCCCTAACCGGGTACGCCGCGCTGAACGAGCAGGTCAAGGAACACTCCTGGCTGCGCATCGGCTGCTGGAACCACTACTTCCTCAATCCGCTGGAAGGACTGGAACCGAAGCATCTCGACGCCGCCGAAGTGCCGGCCGCGCTCGAATGGTTCGACCTGACCCTGAAGCGGAAGCAGACCCCCATGCGGCAGGTCGAGTACTACGAGATCGGCAGCGATTCCTGGCATGTCGCCGACTCCTGGCCGCTGCCGTCCGCAGGAGCCGACGAAGTCAGGCTCTATCTCAAGTCCGGCGAACTGACGGCCGAAGCTCCGCAAGCCGCGAGCGCCGCCGAATACGACTATGATCCGGCCAACCCGGTCATGACCCGAGGCGGCGAGGCCCTGCTCACCACGATGGACGAGATTGGCGCACGCATCCAGCCGGAACCCGGGTGGCGCGATGACGTCATCACGTTCGAATCCGAGCCGCTGGACCATGACCTGCACATCCAAGGCGCGATTAGTGTGGACCTGTACGTCTCATCCAGCGCTCCGGACACCGCCTTCACGGCCAAGCTCATGTGCGTGGACCCGGACGGCACCGCGCGCAACTACCGAACTTCCATCACCACGATCGGGCTGGATACGCCGGACGCCGCGCCGTACAAGCCGGGCGAAATCCGCCGCGTGAGCATCGACATGTGGGGCATCTGCTGGATGGTGCCCGCCGGGTCGCGCATCCGCTGCGATATCTCATCTTCCGATTTCCCGCAATACTCCGTACACACCAACCACGCTGGACTGTGGAGCGAACAGACCGGCACGCAGGTGGCCCACCAGACCATTCACATGGGCGGCGCCGCGCCGTCCGCCATCGTGCTGCCGGTGCGTGGCTGAGATACGGTTTCGATAACGATTGAAAGGAACGACAATGATCAGTCAGGAAGCGCGCGACCTGTTCGCCGCCAACGTGAAGGCCATGACCGCCGGGGACGCGGCGCATCTCGCCTCCCAGTTGCTGCCGGACGATGTGAGCCGATTGAAGGACATCGCTTATGTGCATGATGGCGACGCCGCGCATCTGCTGGACATCTACACTCCCGCGGATGCGGAGGAAGGCGCGGCTCTGCCCGTCATCGTGGACTTCCACGGCGGCGGCCTGTATTACGGCAACAAGGAGAACAACGAATGCGTGACATGTTGCTCGCCCGCCAAGGGTTCGCCGTGGTGAACGCCAACTACCGGCTGGTGCCTCGGTGAGTTTCCCCGCCCAGCTGGCCGATGCGATGGCCGTGCTCGATTGGATTCGCGACCATGGCGCCGAATACGGCCTGGACGCCGAGCGCGTCTGCGTGACCGGCGATTCGGCCGGCGGCGCCTTGGCCCTGTACCTCTGCGCGGCCAACGGTTCGACGCAGCTGGCCGGCGCCTTGGGCCTGTGGCAGTCCGGCATCGAGGTGCACGCCCTGGTGGTGACCTCCGGCATGTTCCGTTTGCAGGGCGGCGTGCACGCCAATGCGCTGAGCTATTACATGGAGGGCTACCTGCAGACGCCCGCCGACCACATCAAGGTCAACCCCTATCTCGATCTGGACAAGCTCATCGTGGACGGCGATGTGCCGCCGATCTACATGATCACCAGCGTGGAGGATTTCATCGCCGACAACACCTACGAACTGGCACGCATTCTGCACGCCCGGCATAAGGACCATGCGATGAGCGTATGGCCCAAGGGTCGCGAGCGGGTGCTGGGCCATGTGTTCAACATCGTCCAGGCCGGCGATCCCGAAGCGGGCGAGGCACATCAGGTGATTTGCGATATCGCCGACTACTGCAAGCGCTATATCTGATCGCCGTTCGTGCGGCCGAACCAACAGTGGGGGTGTTCTATCAGTGTGGAACACCCCCACTCTGCGTGGTGAGAAGCGTTATGCGGGATCACAGCCGCAACTGCAGCCAAAGTGCTCAGCGATACCCGTCCCACAGGGGCAGGGGCATCAGCACGTCCTCGCAGTCGGCCCACATGGTATTGAGATTTTGGCCGGGGGAGCGCAGCCAACGCAGCTGAAGGCCGTCCATCATCGAGAATCCGGCCTGCAGCACATGTTCGACATTGACGCCTTCCGGCACGGCCCAGTTGATATTGAGCGCCATGGTGACCGTGCGGCGCTCGCGGTCGGCGAAGTAATCGTGCGCGGGATGGGCCGGGTCAAGTGCCTCGGTGCTCAGCGTGGAGAACATGTGCACCAGCGCGGGCCGCTTGTTGTTCACCGCCACCACCTGACGCCACATGTCCGCAATGAGCGGGCGCTCCTGGGCGACCATCGCGGCATTGATCGACCCGGTGACCCGGTCGTATTCCTCGGTCAGCGCCAGATCGAGCAGTCCCTCCTTGCTGCCCACGTAATGCAGCACACCGGCCTTGGTAAGCCCCACTTCGGTGGCGATGCGTTGCAGTGACGTGCCGTAATAGCCGAGCTTGCCGAACGATTCGACGGCGGCGTCGAGAATCGAGGTGCGGCGATCGGTATCGGTGGGGGAGGGGGCGTTCATACAGGCAACCTTACGGTCGGTTAGTAGTGGTTCCAAATGTTTCGGCGTGTTGTGCCGGAGATTTTGATAATCTACCTACAACCGGTCGGTCGAGAGAAAACGGCAGTCGAGATTCGTGGAGGAACCTCGAACAACAGCCAGGCAGCCCGGCCGAATCGGAACCAACGCATATCGAACAACCGCACAATTCAAGACAGCAGCGCAAGCCGCACAACTCAAGAAACTCAAGGAAAGAGGTAACATGAGCGAGGCCATCTACCCGTCCGTCAAGGATCTGACCCTAGAAGAGAAGGCATCCCTCACCTCCGGTGGCGACGCCTGGCACTTGCAGGGCGCGGAAGCCAAGGGCATCCCCGGGTACATGATCACCGACGGGCCCCACGGCTTGCGCAAATCTCTGGCCTCCAGCACCGGCGAGACCGACCTTGACGACTCAGTGCCCGCCACTTGTTTCCCGCCAGCTGCCGGTCTGTCCAGCTCCTGGAACCCGGACCTCATCCACAAGGTCGGCGAGGCGATGGCTGAGGAGTGCATTCAGGAGAAGGTGGCCGTGATTCTTGGCCCCGGCGTCAATATCAAGCGCAACCCGCTCGGTGGCCGCTGCTTCGAATACTGGTCCGAAGACCCGTACTTGGCTGGTCATGAAGCAGTCGGCATCGTGGAAGGTGTGCAGTCCAAGGGCGTGGGCACGTCGCTCAAGCACTTCGCCGCCAACAATCAGGAAACCGACCGTCTGCGCGTCGATGCGCGCATCAGCAGCGTGCCTTGCGCGAAATTTACTTCCCGGCCTTCGAGTACATCGTCAAGAAAGCTCAGCCGTGGACCATCATGTGCTCCTACAACCGCATCAACGGCGTGCATTCCGCACAGAACCACTGGCTGCTGACCAACGTGCTGCGCGACGAATGGGGCTTCGAGGGCATCGTCATGTCCGATTGGGGCGCCGATCATGACCGTGGGGCCTCCCTGAATGCAGGCCTGAATCTGGAAATGCCGCCGAGCTGCACCGACGACCAGATTGTCTACGCCGTCCGCGACGGCCGAATCACCCCCGCCCAGCTCGATCGTATGGCTCAGGGCATGATTGACTTGGTAAACAAGACCCGCGCTGCAATGAGCATCGATAATTACCGTTTCGATGTGGACGTCCACGATGAAGTCGCCCATCAGGCCGCTATTGAATCCATTGTGATGCTCAAGAACGATGATGCGATTCTGCCGCTGAACGCCGGTCCAGTCGCCAATCCGTCCGCCACGCCCCAGAAGATCGCCGTTATCGGCGAATTCGCCCGCACCCCGCGCTACCAGGGCGGCGGATCCTCCACATCACCCCCACCAAGATGACCAGCTTCCTCGACACGCTCGCCGAGCGCGGCATCAAGCCGACTTCGCCCCCGGCTTCACGCTCGATATGGAACCGGCCGACCCGGCCCTCGAATCCGAAGCCGTGGAAACCGCCAAGAACGCCGACGTTGTCCTCATGTTCCTGGGCCTGCCGGAAGCCGCGGAATCCGAGGGCTTCGACCGCGACACCCTCGACATGCCCGCCAAGCAGATCACCCTACTCGAACAGGTCGCCGCCGCGAACCAGAACGTCGTGGTCGTACTGTCCAACGGTTCCGTGATCACCATGCCCCGTGGGCCAAGAACGCCAAGGGCATCCTCGAATCCTGGCTGCTCGGCCAGTCCGGTGGCCCGGCGCTCGCCGATGTGATCTTCGGCCGGGTCAGCCGTCCGGCAAGCTCGCCCAGTCGATTCCGCTGGACATCAACGATGACCCGAGCATGCTGAACTGGCCGGGCGAGGAAGGCCACGTCGACTACGGCGAGGGCGTGTTCGTCGGTTACCGCTACTACGACACCTACGGCAAGGCTGTCGACTACCCGTTCGGCTACGGCCTGAGCTACGCCACGTTCGAGATCACCGGTGTCGCCGTTGCCAAGACCGGCGCGAACACCGCCACCGTGAATGCCACTGTGACCAACACCTCCGATGTGGACGCTGCCGAAACCGTGCAGGTGTACGTTGTGCCGGGCAAGGCTGACGTGGCTCGCCCGAAGCACGAGCTCAAGGGCTTCACCAAGGTGTTCCTCAAGTCCGGTGAGTCCAAGACCGTGACCATCGACCTTGATGAGCGCGCGTTCGCCTACTGGTCCGAAAAGTATAACGACTGGCATGTGGAGTCTGGCGAATACGCCATCGAAGTGGGCGTGAGCTCCCGCGACATTGCCGACACCGTTGCCGTGGCCCTCGATGGCGACGGCAAAACCCAGCCGCTCACCGAATGGTCCACCTACGGCGAGTGGGAGGCCGATCCGTTCGGCGCCAAGATCGTGGCCGCCGTGGCCGCCGCCGGCGAGGCCGGCGAGCTGCCGAAGCTTCCGGATAATGCGATGATGCGCATGTTCCTCAACTCCATGCCCATCAACTCGCTGCCCACCCTGCTGGGCGAAGGCGGCAAGAAGATCGCCCAGTTCATGGTTGACGAGTACGCCAAGCTGAGCAAGTAATACTACGCAAACTGCCAGCTCCCTTTTCTGAGATTCAGAGAAGGGAGCCAGTTTGTGTATAGGGCATATGTGGGATTCGTTGTCTAGGCAACACACCGATTGTTGTATGTGCAACTGTTGTATATGGGTCTCTTTATCATGAATTGTTGCGTATACAACAATGTGGGGTGAAGGTACAAACGCACACGGCCCCCGCATGGTACGGAGGACAATGGATCAGCATATTCTCAGCATCGAAATGCGCGCGGTAACCAAAGCCGTCGACCGCTATTTGGGCGAGAGCATGCCGCAAACCGCCAGGGAAACTACCGGCGGCAACGCGCATATCATCATGTTCTTGCGCGTAACCGCGGCCGTGAGATATACCAGCACACCATCGAACAGAAATTCTGCATCACCCGGTCCACCGCCTCGCGTGTGCTGGCCCTGATGGAGAAGAAGGGCCTGATCGCCCGTGAATCGGTGGAGCATGACGCGCGCTGCAAGCGCATCGTCCTGACCGACAAGGCGGACGCGATCGTCGCCGATCTCAAGGAGAACGGCGATCGGGTCGAACGGTTGCTGGTCGGCGGCTTCTCCGATGGCGAGAAGGCCGCTCTGCGCGACTACGTCGCACGCATGCGTGCGAACATCGAGCGCGCACAACGCGAATTTGAACATCAAACACTCCCTCAGTCACCTGTGGTGATGGCTCCCGATCAAGACGGAGCAGAGGTTGCTAACACGAAGGAGGAGAACGAATGAGCGATACCGCAGAGGCAATCGCGCAGGCGCGCAAAGCCGTCGAACCGGACAAGCCCAAACATGTACTGCGCACGTTGGGCCAGTCGATTCGTGAATACAAGAAAGCCAGCATCCTGGCTCCGGTGTTCGTGACGGTCGAAGGCATCCTGGAGATCCTGATCCCGACCATCATGGCTTCGCTGATCGATGAGGGTATCACCGGTGGCAGCATGCCGGCCACCGTCAAGTTCGGCGTGATTCTGCTGGTGTGCTCGATGGTTTCGCTGGGTGCCGGCTCCTGTCCGGAAAGTACGCGGCCGTGGCCGGCGCGGCTTCGCCAAGAACCTGCGCAAGGACCAGTTCGAGAAGGTGCAGGGCTTCAGCTTCACCAATATTGACCGGTTCTCCACCGGTTCGATCGTGACCCGACTGACACCGACGTGACGAACCTGCAGAACGCCTACATGATGATCATTCGTCTGGGCGTGCGTGCCCCGATTATGGTGGTCGTATCCTGGCTGTTCTCGTTCCGTATCTCCCCGTCGATTTCCATGGTGTTCCTGGCCTGCATCCCGATTCTGGCCATCGGCCTGTGCGGTCTGGCCGTGCTCGTGCATCCGGTGTTCGAGCGCGTGTTTCACACCTACGATGCGTTGAACAACGTGGTCGACGAGAACCTGCAGGGCATCCGCGTGGTCAAGTCCTATAACCGCGAATCCTTCGAGGTCTCCAAGTTCGGCCGCATCTCCCAGCGCATCTTCAAGGACTTCACCAAGCTGAGCGCATCATGAGCTTCAACAGCCCGCTGATGATGATCTGCATCTACGGTTCGATGATCCTCATCGCATGGATGGGCGCGCAGCAGATCGTCGCCTCCGGCAACAACCCCGCCGTGGGCCTGACCACCGGCGACCTGACCGCACTGGTCACCTACGCCATGCAGATCCTTATGGCCATGATGATGCTGTCCATGATCTTCGTCATGGTGATTATTTCTCAGGCTTCTGCCGAGCGTATCTGCCAGGTGCTGCAGGAGGAAAGCACGGTGCAGAACCCGGCACAGCCGGTGACTGACATGGCCGACGGCTCCATCGAATTCGACCATGTCACCTTCCGCTACTCCGACAGTTCCGAAAAGCCCGTGCTTGACGACATCAACCTGAAGATCCGCTCCGGCATGACCGTCGGCATCGTCGGCGGTACTGGTTCGGCAAAGTCGTCTCTGGTACAGCTCGTGCCGCGACTGTACGACGTGAGCTCCGGTTCGCTGAAGGTCGGCGGCGTGGATGTACGCGACTACGATCTCGAGGCGCTGCGCGATCAGGTGGCCATGGTGTTGCAGAAGAACGTGCTGTTCTCCGGCACTATTGCCGAAAACCTCAGGTGGGGCAACCCGAACGCCACCGATGAAGAGATTCGCCATGCTGCGCAGCTCGCGCAGGCCGATGGATTCGTTCAGGAATTCCCCGATAAGTACGACACGTACATCGAGCAGGGCGGTACCAATGTGTCCGGCGGACAGCGCCAGCGCCTGTGCATCGCCCGTGCGCTGCTGAAGAAGCCGAAGATTCTGATTCTCGACGATTCGACCAGCGCCGTCGATACCAAGACGGACAAGCTGATCCGTTCCGCGTTCCACAACGAGATTCCGGACACCACGAAGATCATCATCGCCCAGCGCGTGGCCTCCGTGCAGGAATCCGACATGATTCTGGTGATGGATTCCGGCCGCATCATGGCGTCCGGCACACACGACGAACTGCTCGCCACCTGCGATGAATACCGTTCCATCTACGAATCCCAGACCAAGAACCAGGCCCAGCCCGAAGAACTGGCCGCTGCCGAACAGGCTGCTGAGTCATCTACCGCTGAGCCGTCCGAAACCGTGACGGTGACAGTGACCATGCCCACGGCCGATACCAGCGCAGCTGATGCCAATGCAGCCGATACCAAGGAAGGAGAAGCACGATGAGCAGCGACCAGAGTTTCAAGAACCGCAAGCCCGCCATGGGCAAAGCCGAGCCTGGCACCATCAAGCGCATCTTCAGCTACATCTTCCAGTACAAGTGGCGTGTCATCGCCATCGTGGTGTGCATCTTGGTCGGTGCCGCCGCGCAGGCCGGTTCCGCGCTGTTCCTCCAGTCGCTCATCGACACGTACATCCTGCCGATGGTGGGGGAGTCGAACTCCGACTGGGCCCCGCTGCTGCGGGCCATCAGCCTGATGGCGGGCCTGTATGTGGCCGGCATCGTGGCGTCCTGGCTGTGGCAGTGGCTGATCGTCACCGTCGAGCAGGGCACGCTCAAGAAGATTCGTGACGACATGTTCGCCCACCAGCAGAAGCTGCCGATCCGCTACTTCGACAGCCACGAGCACGGCGACATCATGAGCCACTACACCAACGACACCGATACGCTGCGCCAGGCCATCTCGCAGTCGTTCCCGCAGATGTTCTCCTCGATTATCTCCGCGGTCGCGGCGCTGCTGTCCATGCTGTGGCTGTCCATTCCATTCACCGCGTTCGTAATCGTGTTCACCGTTCTGCTCTACTTCATCGTGCGCAAGATCGTGAGCCGCTCCGGCCGCTACTTTGTCAAGCAGCAGCAGTGGATCGGCGACGTGAACGCCTTCGTGGAGGAATCCGTCAACGGCCAGAAGGTCATCAAGGTCTTCAACCATGAAGACGCCACCCAGAAGACCTTCGACGAGAAGAACGAGGAACTCTTCGAGGCGTCCGCCGAAGCGAACACCTGGGGCAACGTCACCATGCCGGTCGTCGGCAACATGGGCTACCTGCTCTACATCCTGCTTGCCATCGTCGGCGCCGCCGTCTCGCTGGCCGGCGTCAACGACATCGGTCTGACCGGCGTCAAGCCGCTCACCCTCGGCACGCTCGTCTCCCTGCTGACCCTGTCCCGCTCGTTCATCAACCCGATCGGTCAGGTCTCTCAGCAGCTGACCATGGTGATGATGGCGCTCGCCGGTGCTCCCGTATCTTCAAGCTGATGGATGAGCCCATCGAGGAAGACAAGGCACCGTGACGCTCGTGAACGTGGAACTTGGCGAGGATGGCCGCACCATGACCGAAGTCGACCACGAGACCGGCCACTGGGCATGGAAGCGCGAGGTCGGCGACGACGGTACGAGGTCTCTGAAGCCGCAGAAAAGCTCAAGGGCTCGGCCCGCGAGGTGGCGATGAAGGCCAAGGAGCAGGCGATCACCTCGCCCGACGGCCGACTGACCCTGCTGCGCGGCGACGTGCGCTTCACCAACGTGACCTTCGGCTACAACCCGGACAAGCCGGTGCTGCACGGCATCACCTGGTTCGCCAAGCCCGGCCAGAAGATCGCGCTCGTCGGCGCCACCGGTGCCGGCAAGACCACCGTGACCAACCTCATCAACCGGTTCTACGACATTCAGGAAGGCCAGATTCTGTATGATGGTATCTCCGTGGCCGGCATCAAGAAGCCTGACCTGCGCAGGTCTTTGGGCATCGTGCTGCAGGACGTGAACCTGTTCACCGGCACCGTGATGGACAACATCCGTTACGGCCGCCTGAACGCCACCGATGAGGAATGCATCGAGCCGCGCGTCTGGTCAATGCGGACAGCTTCATCCGCATGCTGCCCGGGGGATACAACACGGTGCTCGAAGGCGACGGTTCCGGCCTGTCCCAGGGCCAGCGCCAGCTGATCTCCATGCTCGCGCGGCGGTGGCCGATCCGCCTGCGCTGATCCTGACGAGGCCACGTCCTCGATTGATACGCGTATGAAGAGGTTGTGCAAGCTGGTA
>ENA-OQDW01001041-OQDW01001041.1-human-gut-metagenome-genome-assembly--contig:-NODE-1041-length-10571-cov-2.547874_pt1 | contig 10571 bp, 7 predicted proteins | sample MGYA00242784_ERZ504613 | MGnify/ENA primary metagenome ERZ504613 (study PRJEB26092, sample SAMD00036330) | human gut metagenome | host: Homo sapiens | study: EMG produced TPA metagenomics assembly of... | reverse complement strand
GGACGTTTTCAAACCCTTTAAGCGGGATGGCGTTCTGTACGCGCGGGTCGTGTGCATCAAAGGTGATAATATTATCAACATCCATCATATTGCACAGCTCCTGTAAAGCAAGCGCACAATCGAGGGATTCACGAGCGGAGCGTTTATGCTGGCGGCCCTCATAAAGCATCGGCATAATAATCGTGATACGGTGTGCTTTACCGCCAATTGCCGCGATGACACGTTTCAGATTGGCATAGTGCTCATCCGGGCTCATCGGGACAGTCTGGCCATACATTTTGTAGGTGATGCCGTAGTTAAACATGTCGGCTACAATGAAGATATCATAGCCCCGCACGGATTGGGAAATGGATGCTTTGGCCTCTCCCGTCCCAAATCGGGGAAAATTGACCTTCATCAAATAGGTTGGCTTTTGGTAACCGGCAAAGGCAATGGTAGTTTTGTGCTCGCTTTCCCGCTTTTCGCGCCACTCTACGATATAGTGGTCTATCTTTCGGCCGATTTCTTCACAACCCGGCAGCGCAATGATTCCCAGCTTGCCAAAAGGGATTGAACTGAATTCGTCCATATTATCCGGCATGCTTTACAACCTCCTAAATCTTGTACACACAGCTATTCTTATATTTATATTCTACATGATTTTAAGGCCTTTGCAAAGAGATGTATCAAATATGGCGCGAAAAATTATCTTTCGTATCACACAGATGTTTTGTCCAATTCTGACAAAATATCTTTTTGAGGAAGAAAACGTATCCAATTGCTCCGGGAAATTGACGAGCCATTGAATATGCAGTGAGGATTTGTGATTCGCCGTCTACATTTTTCTCCTGCTGAAAAGCAAAGTCGGAATTTTCAAATGGAAAGGAAAGCAATTTATGATAAAATAGCTTCAAACAAAGTTTGAAGCATTAGAAAAATGTCTGTCGGCGTGAAGCGCCTCCTGCCGCGAGGCGGCAACGCCATTTTTTGCAGAGAGGCGTTTTGTGCACGATTTCCAACCTATTGATCCCATCATCGGAGGAAGTGGTCTCTTGTCTGGCTTTGTACACCTGCATTTGCATACAGAATACAGTCTGCTCGACGGCGCATGCCGGATTGGGCCTTTGCTCGACCGTGCCAAAGAGCTTGGGCAAACGTCAATGGCCATTACAGACCATGGCGCGATGTATGGAGTTATCGATTTTTATCGTGCCGCGCAGGAGCGGGGTATTAAGCCCGTGATTGGATGTGAGGTCTATGTTGCGGCACGCACGCGCCATGATAAAGTATATGCGCTCGATAGCGAGCGCAGCCATCTCGTGCTCCTGTGCGAAAATAACACCGGCTATCAAAACCTGATCGCCATGGTGAGCGAAGCATGGACGGAAGGCTTTTATACCAAACCGCGCATCGATCATGAACTGCTTGAGCAGCATCATGAGGGATCATTGCGCTCTCCGCATGCCTTGCAGGCGAAATCCCGCGCGCACTGTCCCGCGGTGATTACGATGGTGCGAAGGAAACTGCCCTCTGGTACGACCAGCTTTTTGGGCGAGGTAATTATTTTTTAGAGTTGCAGGATCATGGCCTGCGTGAGCAAAAGCAGATCAATCCACTCATCATTCGCCTTTCCCGGGAAACGGGGATTCCGCTTGTTGTTACTAATGATACGCATTATATTGATAAAGAGGATGCCCGCGTCCAGCAGGTGCTCATCTGCATCCAAACGAATCACACAGTCGGGGAGGAGACGGGCCTCGAATTTGAAACCCAGGAGTTTTATCTCAAGAGCGAAGAAGAGATGCGTTTGCTTTTCTCCGAGCTGCCTGAGGCGTTTGACAACACCGTGAAAATTGCGCAGCGCTGCAACGTCACCTTTACCTTTGGTGAAACGAAGTTGCCGCATTTTGACGTGCCGGGCGGGGAGGATCATTTTGAATACCTCACGCGGATGTGCGAAGAGGGGCTCCACGCACGCTATGGGGAGCACCCACCGCAGGATTATAGCGACCGCTTGCATTATGAGCTGAATGTGATTCATACAATGGGCTATGTGGATTATTATTTGATTGTCCATGATTTTATCCATTATGCCAAATCACAGGGCATTCCCGTCGGCCCCGGGCGGGGGTCCGGAGCGGGCAGCATCGCGGCTTACTGTATCGGCATCACGGGAATTGACCCGATGAAATATAACCTTCTCTTTGAGCGCTTTCTCAACCCGGAGCGCGTCAGCATGCCGGATTTTGATATCGATTTCTGCTATGAGCGCCGCCCTGAGGTGATCGACTATGTAGTGCGCAAATATGGCGCGGACCACGTTGCGCAAATTGTCACCTTTGGCACGATGGCGGCAAAGGCGGCGATCCGCGATGTCGGCCGGGCGCTGGGCGTGCCGTATGCCACAGCGGATAGCATTGCAAAGCTTGTGCCTTATGAGCTGAATATCACGCTGGACGCGGCGCTTAAAAAGAGCGCGGAGCTGCGCGAGCAATATGACAGCAGCGGGCAGGTGCGTGACTTGATCGATATGGCGCGCAAGGTTGAAGGAATGCCGCGCCATGCCTCCACCCATGCAGCGGGTGTTGTGATCACGCGCGACCCGGTTTCCACCTATGTGCCGCTGGCGCGCAATGATGAATCGATTGTCACGCAGTTTACGATGACAACGCTGGAGGAGCTCGGCCTGCTGAAGATCGATTTTCTGGGGCTGCGTACCTTAACGGTAATCAGCGACGCGGAGAAAATGATCCGCCATCGTGAGCCCGGTTTTGCAGTCAATCAAATTCCCACAAAGGATGAAGCGGTATACGAAATGTTTGCCAGCGGGCAGACGGAGGGCGTTTTCCAGTTTGAATCCGCCGGCATGCGCAACGTCCTTATGGGCCTGAAGCCGGAGAGCTTGGAGGACCTGATCGCCGTAATTTCCCTCTATCGGCCCGGCCTATGGAATCGATCCCAACCTATATTGAAAATCGCCATCACCCGGATCGGGTGCGCTATAAAACGCCTTTGCTGAAGGATATTTTGGATGTCACCTACGGCTGTATGATCTATCAGGAGCAGGTGATGCAGATCTTCCGCAAGCTGGCGGGCTACTCCTATGGCCGCGCGGATATTGTGCGCCGCGCCATGTCCAAAAAGAAGCATAAGGTCATGGAGCAGGAGCGCAAAAATTTCATATATGGATTGGTCCATGAGGATGGCTCTGTGGAGTGTGAGGGAGCAGTCAAGCGGGGCGTGAATGAAAAAATTGCCAACGAGCTCTTTGATGAGATGTCCTCCTTTGCATCTTACGCCTTCAATAAATCGCATGCCGCCGCCTATGCTTATGTTGCTTATCAAACGGCATGGCTGAAATGCCATTACCCATGCGAGTTTATGGCTGCGCTTCTCACGAGCGTGCTCGACAGTGCGGGTAAGGTTTCCGGCTATATTGCAGAGTGCAGCCGGATTCATATTGCCGTCCTGCCGCCGCACGTCAATGAGAGCCTGGAGGGCTTCACCGTGGTGGACGGCCGCATCCGTTTCGGCCTGCTCGCCGTCAAAAATCTCGGCAGGGGCTTTATCAAAGGAATTTTGGAGGAGCGGAAAACCGGTGGGCCCTTTACTTCCTTTTATTCCTTTTGTAAACGCATATATGGGGGGAAGGATGTCAACCGCCGCGCGCTGGAGAGCCTCGTCAAATGCGGTGCTTTGGATGGGCTTGATGCCAACCGGCGGCAAATGCTGCAATCGCTCCCCGTTGTGATGGAAACGCTGGAGGCAGATAAGCGGCGCAATATCGATGGCCAGCTTGGTTTTTTTGATATGTCCGCTACGTTTGGGGAGGATACCGGCCCTGCCCTTCCAGCGGTTGATGAATTCCCCGCCGTGGAAAAGCTTCGCATGGAGAAGGAGAGCACGGGGCTCTATCTCTCCGGCCATCCAATGATGGAATATGCGGATGCGGCGAAAAAGGTGCAGGCAGCCCGGATTTCCGATTTGCTGGAAGCGGCGCAAGAATACTCCACGCGCTATATTGATAATGCGCAGGTGACGCTGCTGGGCATTGTTTCATCGATGAAAAAGAAAATTACGAAGAGCGATGCAACGATGGCCTTTCTCTCGGTGGAGGATATGTATGGGGCGATTGAGGTGATTGTTTTCCCGCGGATTTTCACGGAGAATGCGGTCAAGCTGCAAGAAGGGAACGTTATTCTCCTGAGTGGGCGGCTGAGTTTGCGTGAGGATGAAGATCCGAAGGTGATCTGCGATTTGGTGGAAGCGGTTCCAGACCCGCGGCATGTGCCAGCAGGATTTCAACAAAAGCAGCGAAAAAAAGCGTTTTCCGCGGCAGTTCCAGCCGCACAGCCTGTGCGGATTACGCCCAGCGAAACCAAGGCAAAGCGGCGGGGGCTTTTCCTGCGCTTTGCCTCTAAGGATGCGCCTGAGCGGGTGCGAGCGGAGCGGGTGCTGCGCATTTTTGATGGTACGGCGCCGCTGTATTACTATTATTGTGATACGCAAACGTATGAAACGCGGCCGCCGGCGGAGTTTATCGATCCTAACGAGCCGATGTTCCGAGAGCTGCGGCGGATTTTAGGGCAGGATAATGTTGTGTTTCGGCCATAGGAAGCAGCGTTCGTTCGGCTTTGACAAAAAAATGATATAAATTTATCATGGCATACTTGACATCGCGCTAAAGTAGTGTATGATTAATATAATGCGTTCGTAGGGCCTGGAAGGAGCCAAGCCTTGCCGGCGCATTCTTTCTGACAAAATGAAAACCTACATTTTTAGGGGGAAACGGTTATGAAGACGATTGGTGTATTGACCAGCGGCGGTGACGCGCCCGGCATGAACGCCGCAATCCGTGCGGTCGTGCGTACCGGCTGCGAAAGCGGAATGCGTGTGCTCGGCATCCGCCGGGGTTACAGTGGGCTGATCAACGGCGATATGGTGGAGATGGATTTGAGAAGCGTCTCCGATATTATCCATCGCGGCGGCACTATGTTGTATACTGCCCGTTGCCCTGAATTTAAAACAGAAGAAGGTATCCAGAAGGCGGTTGACGTTTGCATGAAACCGGCATGGAGGGCATTGTGGTGATTGGCGGAGACGGTTCGTTCCGCGGTGCGCGCGACCTGTCTTTGCACGGGATTCCTTGTGTCGCCATGCCCGGCACAATCGATAACGACGTTGCCTGCTGCGACTACACGGTCGGCTATGATACTGCAATGAATACGATTATGGACATGGTTGACCGCATCCGTGATACGACGGAATCCCACGATCGTTGCAGCGTGGTGGAGGTCATGGGCCGCCGCGCGGGTTATCTGGCACTGAATGCCGGCATTGCCGTGGGCGCGACCTCAATCCTGATCCCCGAAGTCCCCTATGATTTTGAGCGCGATGTCATCGAGCGGATGCGCCGTACACAAAAAACCGGCAAGAAGCATTTTATCATTATCGTGGCCGAGGGCATCGGCGGCGTGGAAGAGATGGCAAAACGGATTGAAGAGGCAACTGGCGTGGAAAGCCGCGCATCAGTGCTCGGCCATGTGCAGCGTGGCGGTTCCCCCACGGTGCGTGATCGTGTGGTTGCAAGCCATATGGGCAATTATTGCGTTCGCCTCCTGGAAAAGGGGATTGGTAACCGCGTGGTTGCAATGCAGAAGGAGGAGGTCATGGATTTTGATATCTATGAAGCCCTGAATATGAAAAAATCAATTGACCTCAATCTGTATCGGATTGCGCACGAGATTTCGATCTAATTGGCGTTTTAAAATGGAAATTTAAAGCCCTTGCGTGGGCAAGATAAAACGATGGCGGGCGTTTTGTTGCCCGCCATCGTTTTTATGCGTCTATGTGGAACTTTAGCGCCGCAGCAACTGCCGGTGATTTTGGATAAAACGAAAATCCGCCAACCCTGTGCAAAGCGGGATTGGCGGTTAGCTATCTTGAAGGAACTACAGGTTCGCCAGATCATATGGCGTGCGTTGATACACAAAGTAATTTAGCCAGTTGGAAAAAATCATGCTCCCAGCCGTCCGCCAGGTCATGGGAGGGGTGCGCTGCGGGTCATTATCCGGAAAATAGTTGAAGGGCATCTCAATCGCAAGGCCACGGTTTACATCGCGAAAGTATTCGGTCGCGAGCGTTTCGCGGTCATATTCAGAGTGGCCAGTGGAATAAAAATTTCTGCATTCCATATCGGATACGAGATGAACGCCCGCCTGTTCTGAAAAGGAGAGGATCTGCAAATCTTTCACGAATGCGATATCAGAGCGGCGAATCTCCGTATGCCGGGAGTGGGGCACATAGAAAATGTCATCCAAGCCCCGCATGAGCGGATGGTAAGGATCAAGCGCATGGTGGGGGAAGATGCCAAACATCTTTTTTTTCAACGGATATTTTGGGATTCCATAGTGATAGTAAAGCCCCGCTTGAGCGCCCCAGCAAATGTGGAAGGTGGAATACACATTCGTTTTGCTCCACTCCATAATTGTGCAGAGCTCCTCCCAATAATCAACCTCTTCAAAAGCGAGATGTTCCACTGGCGCGCCGGTGATAATCATGCCGTCGAATTTTTCCTCCCGCACGTCGCCAAAGGTCTTATAAAATTTGAGCATATGTTCTGCTGAGGTGTTTTTTGATTGGTGGGTGGCTGTTTGTAGCAGCTCCACTTCAATTTGCAGCGGAGAATTGCTCAATAAACGCAGGAGCTGCGTTTCCGTTTCAATTTTGGTCGGCATCAGGTTTAGAATCAGGATTTTCAGCGGGCGGATATCCTGGGTCAGCGCGCGGGATTCCGTCATGATAAAAATGTTTTCCAGCTCTAAGCTATGCCGGGCCGGCAGCTGGTTGTCGATTTTAATTGGCATTGCACAGCCTCTCTTTCCTGCGCGTTATCATCTAATTATGCAGAATTTTAGTATAGCAGAATTTGTTTTTTTCTGCAATACCGGGCAAAGCGCATGGCCATTTTGATAACGAACAGAGAAGGGGAGAAACAAATGAAATCGGATAATTGGCCGATAAAAGGAATGATGCCAGACATCGTGTGTTTGCATACGGGTTTTCATTGGAATTTTTTGTATGTAAATCCAATATAAATATGATACAAGAAGCAAACGCACAATTGGAATAAAATTATGCGGGTTTTATATGGACATACCTTGCTTTAGATATTGATTTTTTGTTACAAGTACGTTAAAATCTATAGCAGTGCGTTGAAATGCGTGAAATAATTTTGTGTGATTTGGAGGACAGGAAATGCAGCTTAAGCAAACGGCCCAAACTTTGCTGACAGATGTGAAGCATTACTGGAAAAAGCCGCCGGCGGGAAGGTACATGCCTTTTAAAGAAATTGCCGCATACAGCTTGGCGGAATTGGCGCTTATTTCATTATAACGGTGGTCCAGGCGTTATCTCTTTCCGTTGGTAATTTTATTATCGGCAACGCGATTGGTATTGAACCAACCAAAATTTATTTACTTTATGTAATTGCGATTTTGTCGAGCTTCCCGATGACAGCTTTGCGTGCAAATATCATTGATAGTGCGCGCAGCAAAAAGGGAAAATATCGCCCCTATCTGCTCTATATGGGTTTGCCAACGGTCATTTTAGCAATTGGCTTTGTTTGGATGCCGTATGAACATATGAGCATGACGTTCAAAATGATTACAGTCCTGCTCTTTAACATTGGATTCCAGTTTTTCTATATGTTCTTTTATGAAGCGTATGAAAACCTGATTCTTGTTCTCTCCCCTAATACACAGGAGCGCACGGATGCGGCAACAGTAAAAGCTGTAATCTATTCTCTTGCGCCATCCATCGTGAATATCGTTATGCCGATGGCAGCGAAATTCCTCACCAATGGCGATATGACTGATCTGAAGCTGTATCGTTACGCATATCCGCCGATGGTAATTCTCGGATTTTTGCTTTCCATTATGGTTTATGCCAATACGCAGGAGAAGATCATCCAGGCAAAAACGCATGTGGTGCAGGTAAAATTTATTGACGCCATCCGTGCGGTAGCAAAAAATAAATATTTCTGGATCATTTCTTTGGCAGGCTGGATTGGCTTTTTGGAGGCATCCTATGGCACCATCCTGCAATGGCTGTATCAGTATCAGCACGCATGCACCGAGGGGCAGTTCGCCTTGATTCAAACCATCAATGGCAATGCGGCCCTTTGGGGAATGCTGATGGCCCCTTGGGCGATCCGCCGTTTTGGCAAAAAACGGGTGCTTTTGGTTACAAATTTCCTCAATGTTATATTTATTGCTTCGATTTATCCGATCGTTGTGAATGTAGACCCACGCATGTGCATTTGGCTGGTGCTCATTTGCTTATTCAGCAATGGTGTTGTCGGCGCGTTTGCGCACGTTCTCAATCCCAGCATCCAAGGCGATATCCGCGACTACCAGCAATATGTAACAGGAGAGCGGATCGATGGCATGTTTTCTACCGTCGGCTTGATTGGGCAGGTTATCACGCTGCTACAAGCGGTGTTTTGCCGGCGGTTTATGAGGCGCTGGGCATTACAACGGAAAATGCGGCTTCGATGGGTTATACAAATGCTTATGACGTCCTTTATAACCGCAATATTTTTGAGGATACCTTTGCGCTTTTGGTCGGGTTATCCGTATTTGGCGCAATCATGAATGTAATTCCCTATTTCTTTTATGATTTGACGGAAACGAAGCAGCGCGGCATGATTAACGTATTGAAGGTGCGCGCACTGTTTGAAGATTACGGCAATAACGCGCTGTCCGACAAGGGGCTTGTGGAAACAATTGATTTAGTCAATGAAGCGCGGTCATATGTTGCGTCAGAGCCGGTGTCTGAGTCCAAGGACGGAATCCGCGAGGCCAAGAAATCGGGGGATAAGCAGGCGGTAAAAGCGGCAAAGAAAGCGCATAAAGATGCGATTGAGCACAACCGCATGATTGAAATCTCCAGGTACGTAATAGACGAGATGAATAAATTTGGCACACTTGAGGTGCAGGAGCAGGTTGCAGTTGCAAAAGAGGTATATGTGGCTGGATTATCCAACCTTGTGAATGTTGATCCTGCCGTGCTGCAAAAGGCCAGAGCGCTTCCGAAGAATACGGAGGCGGAAAAGCTTTATCGCAAGGCCGCTATCGAGGAGGCCAAGCAGCGTCTGGCTTCTAGAAAGGTTATTTTGAAGAATTATCCCAACGGCCTGGTGGAATTTGATTCCTCCATTTTCGACGAACTTTTCGCCAAGGAGGATCAGTTGGAGCTGGAGTTGGAACAGGCTTATAAGACGCTTTTCGCCGCGAAGGAGAGCAAAGATCAGGAGGCTGTGAAGCAGGCCAGGATCGACGTCCAAAAGGCAAAGGTTGCCCGCGCTAAGGTGCGCACGGAGATTAAGGAGGCGACCAACGCTAACTCCATCTATCATCGTGCAGCCAAGCCGTGGTTGGATGCGAAGAAGCTCCTTACGCAGGAAGAAAATTATAAGCACTATGATGAGATTGCCGCGATGTATGAGGATGCCAAAGCCCGCGCTGAGGCTCAGGAAGCGAAAGACGATGCGGAAGAAGCTGCCAAGGCGGCGCAGAAGAAGGCAGATAAAGAGGCTGCCCGCGCAAACCGTAGAAATAAATAGCCGTCAGTTTCCTGTTTTAGGATCATTCGATCCTCCTTTTGCCCGATCAATCCATACGTTATTGCGTCTTATGTTCTGACTCGTTTTATTCCAAAGCAATCATTGCATCAGTGTACAGGGGTACACATCGGTTTTTAGCACTGTGGCCGCGCCCCTGGCTGCGTGTTATCCTCCTTGCTTTCCGGGCAAGGGAAAGCTGTGTCGTCTGCCTTGCCAGAAGCACGGTCACAGGCTGAAAAACTTCAAAGAACCGTCAAGGCGTTCCAGACACAGTCGGCATGCGTTTGGGCACGCCTTGACGGCGATGTTCCCCCTGTACACTGATGCATCTCTTTCATAAAACCAACCCGACGATAATTTCCATCGTTCAGCCGGGTTGGTTTAGTATATAACGTAAACTAAATTATATTTTAGGTTGACAATTCGACAGATATCTTTTATGATTGAATGGTAATACAAAAAAGGAGGCCGTAGATATATGGCTATGAAGAACCCTACCAAAACCTACCGCTTGGCATTAATTGGCGTTATGACCGCAATTCTTTGCATATTAGGGCCGTTGTCAATTCCGCTGCCGTTTAGCCCTGTTCCTCTTTCCCTAACAAATTTTGCAATTTTACTGGCGGTGTTCCTGTTGGGATGGAAATGGGGCACCGTTAGCTGTGGTATTTATCTGCTGCTGGGGCTTGTAGGAGTTCCGGTTTTTTCCGGGTTTTCGGGCGGAATGGCAAAACTGCTTGGCCCAACCGGGGGCTATTTGGTCGGCTTTCTATTGTTGGCTGTGATCAGCGGCCTGTTTGTAGAAAAGTTTGAGCAAGCCCGCCTGCCGGTTGCAGCAGGTATGGCGCTTGGTATGCTTGTGGATTATCTTTTTGGTACGCTCTGGCTTGCAATCCTAATGAAATTGAGTTTTGGCAGGCTCTTGATTGATGGGGGGTTGTGCCTTATCTGGCTGAGGATGCGGGCT
>ENA-OQDW01001039-OQDW01001039.1-human-gut-metagenome-genome-assembly--contig:-NODE-1039-length-10576-cov-1.371423_pt1 | contig 10576 bp, 15 predicted proteins | sample MGYA00242784_ERZ504613 | MGnify/ENA primary metagenome ERZ504613 (study PRJEB26092, sample SAMD00036330) | human gut metagenome | host: Homo sapiens | study: EMG produced TPA metagenomics assembly of... | reverse complement strand
CATTGATGAAGAAGCTGTCTTTATAAGCGTCATCGTCCGGGCGTTCCAGGTCGCCGTCACGGAGCGGTGTCTTGATGGCTTCGAGAGCCGGTACAGCGCGGCCATTGCCCTTGAGCTTGCTTTCGCCTTCTTCGTAGGCAGCCTTGATGGCGGCGCGGATCTTTTCTACGGTCTTCGTATCCGACTTGGGGATGATCAGGCTGACGCTGTACTTCGGCGTACCGCCATTGATGGACTTCGGTTCCCAGACGTTGGCATAAGACCATCTGGTATTGACTCCGGTAATCACTTTGCACGGATTGACATAATTCTTGGACATAACAAGTTCCTCCTTATTTTTCATCATTGAAATCATCTGCCGCGGTATGCATGGTCGGACGCTTATCCGATTCCGGCACCAAGACCGGCTTGCCCTGCGGCTTTTCCACTAAATCTGACAGCAGTTCTTCGAACCGCTTCTTGCCGAGCTGTTTCGTCATCGCCGTGATGCCGAGCAGCTTCCTTTCATATGGGTCGAAGCCCGCATCTTCCACTTTGGCGGCGACTGCTTCTTCACTTACGTAGCGGCGGTTCGACCGGCCTTCGACCAGTTTCCATCCGTCCCAATGCTTGCCGGACAGGGCCTGTTGCAAAGCGTATTCTTTGACATCCCCGGCCCAGTTCACCAGTTCATCGGCCTTGGCCAGGACGGCTTCGATTTCTTCATCCTGCAGCGTGGATGGGACGGCGAAATCATACTGAGCCAGTTCCAGGTTATATTCAGCCCGCTTGCGGCATGTCGCCTTGATTTTGCAAAAGCGGCAATGGTCGCCAGCCTTGTACTCCCCTTCGCCTTTGGCCGCCAGTTCCGCTGCGGGCTTCAGCACCGTTTCGGCCCACTGGAGCAACTCTTCCTTGCTCATGGTGCAGGTACTGACGTTGTCACGGCGGGGCTGGAAGATGGTCATGGATACCTGGCGTATATCATAGATGCCATCGAACAGTTTTAGCGCACCGAGAGCATAACACATCATCTGCGGATTCTTCTCGGCATCCACCAGGACTCCCAGACCGTGCTTGTAATCGATGACCGTCAAAGTATCGTCGGCCACGATGAGACAGTCGCCTGTTCCGAATCCGCCGGGTACCCACTTGGAAAAGTCCAACCTTTGTTCAATCATGATCAGCGGATCCTTGCAGGATGCTTTGGCGGTGGCCAGGCATTCCATGACGAACTGCGCGTATTCATCGGTGCACTCCGCCATTTCCTCATCAAAGAATGTGAGTTCCTTCGTCGGGTCTTCCAGCTTTTGGCCCAGAGCCGTCTTTACCTTGAATTCGCAGAGCGTATGGGCATCCGTTCTGACGGGCGAATTCACTGGAGGTATCCGGCAGCTTGGCACATTCCTTCGCAGACGGAGGGCAGGCCAGCCAACGATAACAGGAAGATGCGGACAACACCGCGTGTTTATCCGGCATGGCCAATCACCTCCAGTTCCTTCAGGAATGCTTTGTACTGCGCCGTATCAATGCCGGACAGCTTGTCCGCCCCGTACTTCTGGATGAGGCTGCGGACTTCTTCTTGTGAATCCCTTGCGAGCCTTGTCGGCAGCAACTTTGCGGACATCTTCCAGGGTCAGCGGCTTTTCTGCCTTCTCTGACTTTGCTTCTGAAGCTGGCGGATTGCCTTCTTTCACCGCCATGGCTTCGGAAATCTTCAGCAGCGCCTTGCCGCAATCGGTCAGGGCTGCTGCCAGTTTCTGCAGTTCATCGTTTGTCATACGGATTGACTCCTTTCACATGTCTTTGCATTGATAAGAGATGGATGTTCCTGGCGATACTGCGGGTCGTGACGCTGATGGCCATTAGCACCGCCGCCAGTTCCCGGTCCAGCTTTTGCTGCTGAGCCAGTTTCTCAGGTGTCTGTGTGTGAATCATCTGTCTGCCTCCTTTCTGAAAAGCTTCTTCGTTCGCCCTTCACTAGTAATAGGACAACCGCATCATCGTTAAGTACCGATTTCAAAAATCCGGCCACCTTTTTTGGCAGCCGGATTTTTCCCCATTTAACGGAAGTCTTCGAGGTGTTCCTTCAGGATTGCATAGAGCTTGTGTTTGCGCATGTTCACCGCTTTCTGGCTCAAGCTGACGGCCTTCCCGGTTGCCGCTTCGCTAGCACCGTCGGCAATCATCATCAGGATGGTCCGGTCGATATCCTGCAGAGTTGCCAGTTCATGGCGCAGCGCTGCCAGCAACTCTTCCTTCACGACTTCTTCCTCTAAGTTGAAGTCGTCAGGCACCTCCAGCTCGTAGTCATCCTGCGCCTTGTCTGCCGATATCTCATCGGCACCATGCCGCTGCTGGCGTTTATCTTCCCGCCAGAGCGGACGCATGAATTCATAGTACTGCTCTTTGGTTGCTGGAATCAGAATCGTACGCACCCTGCGGTTGCCGATTTTTGACCAGTGGACTTCACAATCCTTGTACTCCTCTGTGATGACGGTTTCTGGAGTGAGTTCCAGAGGAATGTAATACTGCTTCTGTTTGTTTGTCTGTAGATTGGCCATGCGCGATCTCCTTCGCATAATGCGAAGCGAGAATCCACGCAGGCAGCCTGTCGAAATTGACCATAAGATGCATCCTCGCTTCTATGGCCAACCATCCAGTAGCTGACGTGATTAACTTTCCAGACCGTCTCTCAGCTCTGGGCACACCCGCGTCCGGGAGTGAACGTTGAGACGGAAATTTCATTCAAATGTCTTTATAAGCTCATCTATTTCCCCAAGGTATGATAAAATATAAGTAATTCATGGGGTTTCCTTGGTTGTCCAGATGCTTGCTCATTGGTTCTGTCTTAATTCTAGCAATTCCCTCTTGTCAAAAATCGGACTGGACGGACAGCCTCGGACAATTTCGGACTGGACTCCTTTAAAAGGTGGTGTAGCATTTGGAATTTTCAGAGTTTGCTTCTGGCTTACTTCCTTTTGCATCGGACAGATGAAGAAAGAGCAATATTTCAATGAGATTGTCGGGAATTTCATCCAGGATGCCGCTATGGACTCATGCCCTGTCCTGCATAAGAAAGCCGATACAAAATATAGATTTTTAAAAGGTACTCGTAAAATCCAACCCGCAGATGCGAGTTATCTTTACGCCAATCGTGACAAGAAAAAGTTCTCTCATTGGATTGCCAATAGAACCGAAGAATGTGATTCCTATGATGCTGTAGCAGGATGGCTACACGATAACGGAATAAAAAATCCTTGCGTTGATGACGCTTGTGCTGATTTACTTGAAAAAATCATCTTGTCGCTTATGGACGGCTCAACAGCAACTAGTGAGATTTCCAATGATTCCTGCGGCCTTACTTGTGATATATCTTTAATTGAAGATATTGAGGAAAAAATAAAGTTGCTTCCTCGCCCGAATTCTATGCCGGTCCCGAAAGAAGCAACTGAAAATGAAAAAACATATATTAATGAATTATATAAAGCCTATGGTGATGCAGAAGGCCTCCTATCATTTTCAAAGAAAGATTTAGGTGATTATCCTGATTATGCCGATGACCTCGACGATCGTCGAGTCGACTATTACTCTGCCGCTTCTATCCAAAGAGGCGTCTTGGAATTAGGTACCAATAAACTTTCCAATCAATTTGATGTACTCAAACAAGAAATTTTTGATGGGGTGAAAGATACAGCTAGGAAATCCCACCCTAATGGATACGAACGAATGCTTTCGGTAATGGAACAAGCCGTAAAAATATCTGCTCCCAATTATCTGTTAAGTTCATCACCTTTTTGGATCAGTGGGAAAATAAAAAAAGGTGTATGTCATCATCTTGTCAAATGATCATAAATTAAGGTGGGTCAAGAAAAAGAATGGATAATATACGAGCTATTAGCTCTGCCTTTGAAATGGCATTGCGTATTCTTCTACTATTAAGTGAAGTTAAAAATCGTTCACTTACGATTACGCAGATATGTGAAATTGATTTATTTCGGTATACGCGGCAGATTTTGGATTGCTGGACGAAAACCTGCATGGGCATGGAACTTACAGATTTAGCGAATTTCTAGCGCGAAAGTCAATTGTATCTACAGCCGTAAAAAACCTGGTTCTAAGGAAACGCATAAGATTAAAACATCAAAAAAGGTTATTTATTCCAGATAACTCATGAGGGCCTTGATTTTGCTAATAACTTAAAGTTTCATATGCCGAAGAGTATCGGTTAGCGGTTGAAACAGTAGTTGAGGCATATAGATTATCAGAGTCACATATGTTAAAAGAAATCAATCGATACACACTCCAGTCCTTACAGGAGGATAGTCATGAATAGATTCTACTTGAAAAAATTGATAGTCGCTGGTGGGCAACACCAAAGTTCTGTAATTGAATTCAATCGAGGATTTAATCTCATAATTGGCCCATCCAATACCGGAAAAAGCTTTATAATGGATTGTTTGGATTATGCGCTTGGAGCAACACCAAGCAAAAGACATCCATCTAAAGTCCTCGATGCCAATAATGGATACGAACTAATATCACTAGAACTTATAACTCAAGGAGGTTACGTAACACTCAATAGAAAAATTGGCGATAGTAAAATAGAAGTAATCAGTGCAGATTCATCTATTGAAAACGGACGTTATAGTGTTTCCAATCAAGCTAAAAAAAATATAAATTCTGTATTTCTATCTCTTCTTGGGATTGATTCTAATCATAAAATATTATCTTCTGAGAAAGGAGATACTCAAAAACTATCTTGGCGGACCATGCTACATTTTTTCTTTCTCCGCCAACCCGATATTGCCAGAGAAACCTCTCCACTTATCACTCCAGGATGGAATGCACCGACGCATCAATAGCTACTCTTTTATTTTTATTAACCAGTAAAGATGCTAATAATTTACAAAAGCAAGAAGACCCGGCGATAAGCAAGGCAAAGAAGAAAGCTCTTCTCGCATACATACAAGAGAAATTAGACGATTTAAGTAAGCAGAGAGCTGAATTAGAAAAAACTGTATCTCAATGTGAAATTGTAGATAACCAAAATGTAATAAAAGACTTAAAAAGACAACTTCAACAAATTCAAAATCATATTGATACAGCCATATCTAAAGGACATTGCATTATGTCTAAAATTTATGATTTAAATGGAAAACTTTCCGAATGCGAAACTGTAATTCACAATTTTTCTATCCTCCATCAACAATATCAATCAGATATACATAGATTGGAATTCATAATAGATGGCAGCTTAGAATCTCAAAATTTTCCCAAGGTTGCCCACTGCCCGTTTTGCAATTCAAAAATAACTACCCCACCTGATACAAAATACATAGAAGCATCTTCTGCAGAACTGGAAAAAATAAAGTCTCATATTAAAGGACTATTTAAAGCTAAAGAAAGCGTCGAAAAAAAGAAACAAGGGGTACTACTGAATATAAAAAAGCTAGAGGGGCAAAAAAATAAAATCGACTTATTGATTTCGGATGTACTTACTCCTCAGTTATATAAACTCCAACAAGACCTAGAAGAAAAAATGAATTTCATGAGAATTTCTGGTGAACTGGAATGCCTGCGCAAAAACGAAGTTCAATATAGAAAAGAATTGTTTGATAAAGAAACTGAAGAAGAACCAGTTATCACCAAACGAAAAATAATCGATTTTTTTGACTACGATCTTATTCATGGATTCGAAGAAAATTTAATAAAAGTTCTAGCTGCTTCCAAGATTGGTGGTGCCGATACCGCACGATTAAACATGCAAAATTTTGACATTGAAATAAATGGTAAAAGTAAGCCAGCTACAATGGGCGGTGGTTTTTGTGCGCTCCTTAATACAATAACGACTTATGCAATGAGTGAATATATTATTGATCAAAATGGCTATGCTCCATATTTTTTTGCAACTGACTCATCATTAACCCAATTATCAGAATCTGAGCAAATCCAGAAAACAAACACTATTAAACATAATTTCGTTAAGTACCTTATCGACCATGCATTAACGCGCCAAGTAATCATGATTGAACAAAAAGAACGAATGCCTTTTATTCCTGAGGAAAATTCAGACAATGGCATTCATATAATTGAGTTCACCAAAGATAAATATGTAGGTCGGTATGGCTTTTTGAATGATGTATTTGATACCGAATAAGATGACCTTTCATAAAAAAAAACGGCAGTAACGATAAAACGCTATCGTTACTGCCGTTTTCATTTTACTGGCATTCTTCTTTTCTTCGTCCTAAACTTCACCCTAATTTTAGGCATAAAAAAAGGCCAGCACTTTGCCGACCTAGACAGAAACCTTGCTATATATGGACTTTTCAGCTATGCACACCGTTTAAAATTTTGTATCAATCTCAAGCATCTTTGCTCGACGAGTAAGATATGCTTGCCTCTGACATCAGCTGTTTCGCGGAGTCCGAAAGCGCGATGGACGTTTTCCGACCGCTGGCTTCTGGGCAGGTGCCACTGGGCTTTTGTCGGACGCAACCTCTGGAGGATGTCGGCCCAGCGATAATGATCGTCGGCCCATTCTTTAAAAAGGCCTCGACTTGATTGAAGCCGCGGCTTTTTAGTTTTTCCGGCGCCAAGGGTACGGGGACGACCATATCAATGGCATTCAGTCGTTCGGGCCAGGGAAATCGCTCTAAGAAGACGCGGCAGGCCCGACATTTTCCTTGTTTGCCGCCATATTTAATAGCGTGGAGCAGTTGGCGCATGGCTCCATCATAGTCAGCCAGGCAGTAACAGGCGTCGATGGCCTTTAATTGTTGGGAGCGATTGATGCGCCGCGGATGCCACACCCTAGCCAGGCACGACGGACACCAGTCGCCGTCGCGCTTCATGAGGACGCCGCAAGCCGGCAGGTGGCGGATAGAAAAGGTTAGCAATAGCCGAAAAGAGTGACATATGGCAGCCTCCTATCGCAAAAGATCTAGGTTAAGAGTTCGCCTTGAAGCCGTGGAATGAGCAGGGTAAAACGGCGGCTTGTCCGCTGGTTCTGGACAGCCGTTTGGACGGCCCGCTTGGTGCCGACTAAGATGACTTTCCGCTTGGCCCGGGTAACGGCCGTGTAGAAGAGATTTCGCTGGAGCATGATGGAATGGCTGTTGACCAAAGCCATGATGACCGTATGGTATTCGCTCCCCTGGCTCTTATGGACGGTAATGGCGTAGGCCAGGGTAATTTCGTCGATTTCTGCTCCTTCGTACTTGACGTCCTGTTCAGGATAACGGACGTAGACCATGTCGTGCTGGACGGCAAAGATTTGGCCGATGTCGCCGTTAAACACGCCCTTTTCATAGTCGTTGTGCTTCTGCATGACCTTGTCGCCGACGCGAAAGATCATGTGGCGGCCCTTCAATTCGCCCTTGCCCACGACAGGGGGATTGAGACGTTCCTGAATGAGCTGATTGAGGTTATCGACGCCGCAGGGATCCTTGTACATAGGCGACAAGACCTGAACAGCAAATTCGTCGCCCGTCTCTTGGACTTCACTGCGGTACAAAGCGCTGATTTGCGTCGCCCCATCAGCTTCGGTCTCGATTTCGACGAAGCGAAATTCCAAGTCTTCGTTGACGACCGGCAGGCGTCCATTGTTAATCAAGTGGGCGTTAGTAACGATGCGGCCCCCTTCTTTTTGGCGGAAAATCGTATCCAGGCGAACGACGGGTACCATTTCCGAGGCGATGACGTCGTGGAGGACGGCGCCGGCCCCGACCGACGGCAACTGGTCGGCATCCCCGACGAGGATGCAGCGGCACTGCGGTTTCAGAGCGTTCAGCAAATGGTACATCATTTCCATATCGAGCATAGACACTTCGTCGACGATGACCAAATCGGCCGGCAATAACTTCGTTTCATTATATTCAAAGGACTGGACCTTACCGACATGGCCGTCGGGAATGAGCAGTCGATGAATGGTCTTAGCCTTGCGCTGTGTCGTTTCAGCCAGGCGCTTAGCCGCCCGTCCCGTCGGCGCACAGAGCAGGATGCGCAGCCCTTCTTGTTCAGCCAGGCGGATGATGGTCTGAACGACGGTCGTCTTCCCCGTGCCGGGACCGCCGGTGATGACGGTCATCCCCGATTGGAGCGACTTTTCGACGGCTTCGCGCTGCTTATCCGCCAGTTCAAAATGGCAGGAGTCCTGCCAGCGGTCGAGAAATAATTGGACATGGGTCTTAACGGCCAGAGGCTTCATGGCCGCCATCTCGCGAATACGATTGGCTATGGATTCTTCCTCTTCATAGGCTTCCGGCGTATAGACGTAGACCGTACCTTCAAAGTCCGCCGTCCGTAATTGTCCCATATCGACGGTATCCTGCAGGATATCGTGCAGCCCCAAAGCATCGGCCTGCAAAAGGAAAGCCGCCCGTCGCACCAACTCAGTGTCAGGGATGCAGACGTGGCCGTTTTGAGTCATAGTCTGAAGGACGTAGCCAGACCGGCGCCGAGGCGCTGCGGCGACTGGCGGTCCATGCCGTAGGCCAAGGCGATTTGGTCGGCCGTCTTAAAGCCAAAGCCGTCGATTTCATGGATCATCCGGTACGGTTCTTCGGTCAGGACGTAATGAACGTCGTCGCCGTATTTCTGCAGGAGCCGACTGGCATACCTTCCGGCAACGCGTGTTGTTCCAAATCGTAGGCGATGTCGTTGATCTGTTTTTCTTCGTAAAAAGATTCCGTAATGACGGCTAGTTTCTTAGGGCCAATGCCTTCGATTTCTAAGAGGCGCTGCGGGTCCTTTTCCAAAATCTCCATCGTATCCTTGCCAAAGTGGGCGACGACGCGATGGGCCAGGGCCGGTCCCATGCCCTTGACGGCGCCGCTTCCGAGAAAGCGTTCGATGCCGTCGACCGATTCGGGAATGACGCGGCTCCAACCGTCGGCCGCAAACTGGCGGCCATAGCGCTTATGCTGCACCCAGTGGCCCTTCACTTCCAATCGATCGCCAACGAGGGGTTTCATCCCATGGCCGGTCACGGTATACGTCGTGTCGCTGCTTTCATCGTGGAGGCGAAAGACGCGATAATCCGAATCAGAGGCTTCAAACAAGATGCGTTCAGCAATGCCTCGTACAATAAGTTCTTCCATCATCATATCCCCATGTGTTCGCGTTCGTATTTTTGCTTTCATCCATGATGCACTGGTAGATGCGGCGCAAATAGGGAGCCAAATTTTTCTGCTCCGTCAAATTCGAAATTTTATCCAGCACCTGCCGCTCCCTCCGCGGATCGTAGATCTCCATATGATGCTCTTTTTTATAAGCGGCGACGGCGGCGACGACCTGCATGCGCCGTTCCAAAATCTTCGCCAGTTCCCGGTCGAGTCCGTCGATCTCCCGGCGGCATTCTTCTAATTCCATAAGCTATCCTTTCCTTTTACGCATGGTAATACTACTATTATAGCGGAAACGCCGCTAAAAGGCTATGGAGGGTTCGTCATCCTATATAATTCTTGCATAATTGCAGAATATTTATTTGTCATCGCCGCCATCATCCTATATAATATATTCGTATGAGTTTTTTTAGATTTCATTTATCAATTCTATAAAAAAGGTTGTGATTTTGCATGGAAGAAACTCAACAGCAGCAAAAGCTGCGCCGCAGTCTGAAAGCCCGCCACATGAACATGATTGCCATCGGCGGTGCAATCGGCACCGGCTTGTTCGTAGCCGGCGGTGAAACAGTCAGCACTGCTGGGCCGGGTGGGGCACTCGTCGCCTATGCCCTCATCGGCATCATGGTCTATTTTCTTATGACAGGACTGGGTGAAATGGCTTCATACCTTCCGGTCAGCGGCTCCTTTGAAACGTACGCCAACCGCTACGTCGACAAGTCCTTGGGCTTTGCCCTGGCTGGAACTACTGGTTCAACTGGGCCATTACGGTTGCCGCCGAACTCGTCGCCGGCGCTCTCATCATGAAGTACTGGTTCCCGGACGTACCGGCAGCCCTCTGGAGCGGCTTGTTCCTGATCATCTTGTTCGCCCTCAACTACCTGTCGACCCGATCCTACGGCGAAAGTGAATTTATCTTCGCCGGCATCAAGGTCTTGACGGTCCTGGTCTTCCTGTTTACCGGGACGCTGCTCATCTTGGGCCTCGGTTCCGAACCGTCGCCGGGCTTCGTCAACTGGACTGTCGATGAAGCGCCCTTCGTCGGCGGCTTCACGGCTATGTTGGGTATCTTCATGGTCGCCGGCTTCTCCTTCCAAGGGACGGAAATGATCGGCATTGCCGCCGGTGAAAGTGAAGATCCGGAAAAGAATGTCCCCCGTGCGGTCCATTCGATTTTCTGGCGTATCCTCATTTTCTACTTAGGCGCCTTTACGGTCATCGGCTTCCTCATTCCTTACACCGACCCGAACCTGCTCAATACGGATATCGTCAACATTTCCATCAGCCCTTCACGCTGGTCTTTGAACGCTTCGGCTTAGTCGCCGCCGCATCGATCATGAACGCCGTCATCCTGACCGCCGTTCTCTCGGCAGGCAACTCCGGCCTCTACGTTTCGACGCGTATGCTCTATGCCATGGCTGAAACGGGCCAGGCTCCGAAATGCTTCCTCAAGCTCAATAAGCGCGGCG
>ENA-OQDW01001038-OQDW01001038.1-human-gut-metagenome-genome-assembly--contig:-NODE-1038-length-10577-cov-3.941148_pt1 | contig 10577 bp, 8 predicted proteins | sample MGYA00242784_ERZ504613 | MGnify/ENA primary metagenome ERZ504613 (study PRJEB26092, sample SAMD00036330) | human gut metagenome | host: Homo sapiens | study: EMG produced TPA metagenomics assembly of... | reverse complement strand
AAAAAAGAAGCGTAACTCCTTGTGAAACCGGCTGGCTGTTGTAGCAGGTAACCCCTCAGTCACCTGCGGTGACAGCTCCCCTAAAGGGGAGCCTAGAAATACAAACTTGCAAACGCCGTATGAAATAAAGTCACCCGCCTGCACCAAAAAAACACCTGAATATCAACATTACCGATACAGGCAAGGGCAACAATCGGCGTTGGCAAGCCCCAGGCGGACAGCGAGGTACGAGCGAATTCCGCCGGACGGTTTCGACACGGCTGCCTAGAAGTTACGCTTTGCGGATGAGCCCCTCCACCGCCTAACGGCGGTCCCCCTCCCCCTTTCAGGGGAGACTTATGCACAAACTTGCAAACGCCGTAAAAAATAAGGTTCACCACCTGCACAAGCAACATCTCAAAAAATCAACATTACCGATACAGGCAAGGGCAACAATCGGCGTTGGCAAGCCCCAGGCGGACAGCGAGGTACGAGCGAATTCCGCCGGACGGTTTCGACACGGCTGCACTAGAAATCATGCAAAGAACTCTTCCTCGTCATTTTCATCTTCTCCGACACACGGAAATGCACCGTAGCCGATATATACGGCTCCACTTTTACTAACGATTTTTGCCCTGTGTCCTTCAATCAAGTCAATTTTCTGTTCCAAATCACATCTTTGAACGGGCTCATTTTCGCTCTTACCTTTCCATTCCGATTGCCGCATCAACCGCCTGCAGTTCTTCCTCCGTCAGCGGTTCCTGTCCGACGATCTGGAGCGTATCGACAAGCTGTTCCGGACGGGACGCACCTACCAGCACGCTGGTCACTGCCTTTTGCCGCAAAATCCAGCAGAGTGCCAGCTGTGCCAGCGTCTGTCCCCTGCCCTGTGCGATTGCCTGCAGCTGCCGCAGCTGGGAGAGCCGTTCTTCCGTCAGCTGGGATTCCTGCAGGAATCTGCCGTCAGTCCGAATCCGGCTGTCCTCCGGAATGCCGTGGAGATACCGGTCTGTCAGCATACCCTGTGCCAGCGGACTGTAGATGATCACGCCCTTTTGCAGCTGCTCACTCGCTGACAAAATGCCGTTTTTCTCCGCAACACGATCGAGAATGGAGTACCGGTTCTGGTTGATGATGAACGGGCAGTGCAGCTGTTCCAGAATCGCCGCCGCACGGCTCATGGTTTCCCCGTCATAGTTGGACAAGCCCACGTACAATGCCTTGCCGCTTTGCACTGCCTGTGCCAGTGCTCCCATGGTTTCCTCCAGCGGTGTTTCCGGATCCGGACGGTGGTGATAGAAAATGTCCACATAGTCCAGCCCCAGCCGCCGCAAACTCTGATCCAGACTTGCCAGCAGATATTTCCGGCTACCCCATTCACCATAGGGGCCTTCCCACATGTCATAGCCTGCCTTGGTGCTGATGACCAGTTCGTCACGATGTCCGGCAAATATCGTTTTCAACAGCTTGCCGAAGTTCCGTTCCGCAGCACCTGCCGGCGGGCCGTAGTTGTTTGCCAAATCAAAATGCGTGATGCCGCCGTCAAATGCGGTTTCACAGAGCTGTGCCATGTGCTCCAGACTGTTGGTATCGCCAAAGTTATGCCACAGTCCCATCGAAAGCAGCGGCAGTTTCAGACCGCTTCTGCCGCACCGGCGGTATTCCATTTGGGTATAGCGTTCTACATTCGGAATGTATGCCATTTTTTACTCCTCCTTGGAATTCTCGTTCTCATCTGAGAGATAGGTTTCTACAATATATTTCGGGCGTTCCTTGGTTTCCAGATACACCTTTCCGATGTACTGCCCGATCACGCCGATCGCCAGAAGCTGTAACCCGCCGATCGCCCAGATCGACACGATCAGTGAAGTCCAGCCGGTAGTAGTGGCTCCCATAAAGTGCCGCACTACAGAATAGATCAGCATGCCGATACTCACCAGAAAGATCAGCATGCCCAGACGGGTGATCAAAGTAATAGGCTTGGTGGAAAGGGACGTGATCCCTTCCCACGCAAAGGAGAGCATCTTTTTCAAAGGATACTTGGACGTACCGGCAAGGCGTTCCTTGCGGGCATAGTACACCTTATCACTGGGGTAGCCGATCAGCGGCACCACACCGCGGAGAAACATATTCACTTCCTTGAACGACTCCAGCCCGTCCAGTGCCCGCCGGCTCATCAGCCGGTAGTCAGCATGGTTGAACACCAGATCTGCTCCCATGTGCTTCATCACTTTATAAAAGCCCTCCGCAGTACACTTTTTGAACAGGGTATCCGTCTTTCGGGCACTGCGGACACCGTAGACGATGTCGTTTCCGGCTTCATACTTTGCAATCATCTGATCGATCGCATCAATATCGTCCTGCAAATCCGCGTCCAGCGAAATGGTCATGTCGCAGTGTTCTTTCACCGTCATCAGCTGCCAGCAGAGCATTCTGGTGTCCGCGGTTGCGGGAAAGGGAAATTCCCTGATAGATCGGATTTTCCGCGTGAAACTTCTGGATCAGTTCCCATGTCCGGTCTTTGGAGCCGTCATTCACAAACACGATCCGGCTCTTTTCCGTTATTTTTCCAGCAGTCATCAGCGACTGCATTTTTTCCAGCAGCTGCCTTGCGGTTTCCGGCAGCACTTCTTCCTCATTATAGCAAGGAATGACCAAGTATAGCGTATCCGTTTTGTGTACCTCCCTGCGTGATTCAGCGTTTCTTAATTGTATCATATTTTCGGCAAAATGTCAAACAAAAAAGCACTCCGGAGAAGTTTCCCCGAAGTGCCCTTTTTCTATGGATAAAATGATTTTACAATCCGAAATATGCTGCGATCACAGCTGCTTCTGCATCTGCCAGCCGCTGTAGGTTGGTATCACTGAGCAGCCAGTTGGTCGCCCGCAAATTGGTGTGGTAACTGTGCTCCAGCAAGATCGCCGGTGTTCCCACAGAAGTTGCCCCACGGAGCACTCCGTAGTAGTCGCCGTTGTTGCCCACACGCTTCCAGATCGTACCGCCCTGTGCAGTGCTCATTACCTGATGCACGGTATTTGCCAGCTGCTGTCCCAGCACGTCCATGGTGCCGGTCACGGTACAGCATGCCAGCGGAGCATCTACGGAACCATTGCCGCAGGCGTTGCTGTGCAGGCTCAGGAACAGGTCACAGCCTGCGGAGGTTTTTCCGCGGGTTTCCAGTCCCAGATCCCCTGCCTGTGTCGGTCTGGTGGTAATAACTTCCATGCCTCTGGCTTCCAGAGCCGATTTCAGCTTCAGATGCAGCCGCCAGCTCATATCAGACTCATAATAAGCTCCGTTTACCGGACTGCGGTTATACTTGCCGTAGTGTCCTGCGTCCAGACAAATCTTGATTTTTTTCTGTGTACCGTCGGCATTGAACCGATACTTCTTGCCGTCAATGACTTTTTCGCCGGTCACCATTGTGCCGTCTGCGTTGAAATAATATTTCTGACCGCCGAAAGTCTGCCAGCCGGTTTTCATGACACCGTCTGTGCCGAAGTAGTACTTCTTGCCGCCGACATTCTGGAAACCGGTCTGCATGGAACCGTCTGTGGCAAAGTAGTATTTTTTGCCGTCTACCGTCTGTATGCCGGTCTGTGCGATACCATCGTTTCCAAGATAATAGTTCTTGCCGCTGATATTCTGCATGCCAGTCTGCATGGTGTAGCTGTCATTGAAGTAATAGCGGCTGCCATGATCCTCCACCCAGCCGGACACCGGAGCACCGTTCTGATCGTAATACGATACCGTATTATCGGAGAACTTGCAAAATCCCAGCTTCTGGATACCAGTTTCGCTGTCGCTTTGATAGCGTACCCCGTCTACGGTGAATTCTCCGGTTGTCTTTCCGGAATCCGCACTGACATAGTAGCGGTAATCGCCGTAGCTGACCCAGCCGCTGTCCGGCTTTCCGGTTTCCGGATCGTAGTACCGCCGCACACCGTCTACCGTCCGCCAGCCGGTTTTCTGTGCCCCGCTGTAGTCGAACAAATACGCTGTGCCGTCGATCTGCTGGGCACCGACCGCTGCCTCATAAGTCACGCTGTCGTAGTAGTGCCATGTTTCGTCGATTTTCTGCCAGCCGGTCAGCTGTGTACCGCTGGAATCGAACAAGTACAGCACGCCGTCCACTGCGGTGGCATGTACGGCAAACGAACCGTCGCTGTACTGATACTTCCGGCAGCCGTCCTCTATGACCCAGCCGCCGGTAATTTCCGGTGTTTCCGTCTGTGGCTGGAACTCCGGACCAGTTGCCGTTGCCACCACTGCCGAAGCGGTTTCTGCGGTTTGCAGAGCCTCCGGCAAAGTCGTTTCTGCCGAAGCTGTCACACCGCCGAACAACAGCATGCCGCCTGCCGCAGCACCCATTGCCAACAGGGACAGCCATTTGGGATAATGCATTTTCAAACCTCTTTTCTAAATTGGAAAAACACTTTAAGGATAATAATTATCCAGACATTCCCAGAGAGAATTTCAAAAAGAGCTCCCTCTTTTTATCGATTTCAAACCGATATTTTATATTATACATGAATTCGGCACAATTGTCAAGGGGTTTCTTGTGATTTTCACAAAAAGCTTTCCTATGTGGTCATGCTTTTTAGCTTTTCCGCATATAGTAGCCACAAACAAAAACATCATTTGGAAAGAGCTTGGACAACAACGAACAAAGCTCGGGAAACACTGCATAAAGCCCGCCTGACGGCTTTGCACGCAATCTGCTTGCAGTGTTTCCCTTGTATGATGTTGTCCTTGCAAAAGAAAGAAGGCATAACATGAACGGTCTGACAACCAAAACCGCACGGGAACGGCTGAAACAGGACGGCGAAAACGAACTGGCGGCGGCAGCGAAACGCCGTCCCCTACGCATGTTTCTCGGACAGTTCCGAGATGTGATGGTATTGATTCTGCTGGCAGCCACAGGCATTTCCGCGTTTCTGGGGGAGATCACCGATGCGGTCACCATTATCCTCATTGTCCTGCTCAACGCGATTCTGGGCTTTTTGCAGGAATACCGCACCGAGCAGACACTGGAATCTCTCCGCAATCTGACGGCTCCCACCGCCACGGCGTGTCGGGACGGCAAGTGGCAGACCATTCCGGCACGGGAACTGGTCTGCGGTGACTTGGTGCGGCTGGAAGCCGGCGACAATGTTCCGGCGGACAGTACACTGATACAGGCGGCGGGGCTGGCGGTGAATGAGTCCATTCTCACCGGCGAATCCGAAGCAGTTTCCAAACAGGCAGGCGACCTTGCCGACACCCGAAACGACCTGCATAAACGCAACATCGTCTACGCCGGCACGGCAGTTCTGCGGGGCAGTGCCGAAGCAGTGGTCATTGCCACCGGCACACGCACCCAAATGGGACAGATCTCCACCATGCTGCAAGAGGTCCGGCAGGAAATGACGCCGCTTCAGAAACGCCTTGCCGGACTGGGAAAAGTCGTGGCTCTGCTGTGCCTTGGCGTATGCGGAGCCGTGTTCCTTGCCGGTGTGCTGCGGGGCGAGCCGGTTTTTGATATGCTCATGACCGGCATCACCATTGCCATTGCCGCCATTCCGGAGGGGCTGCCTGCCACCGTCACCATTGCCCTTGCTCTGGCAGTCAGCCGCATGATGAAGCACGGGGCACTGGTGAACCGGCTGCACAGTGTGGAAACGCTGGGCTGTGCCAGCGTGATCTGCTCTGACAAGACCGGAACGATCACCGAGAACCGCATGACTGTCACTGCCATTGTTGCCGGCGGCGAACGCTTTTCTGTCACGGGGACTGGTCTGCAAAAAGCCGGTGCCATTCAGCTGGACGGCAGCAACATCAATCCTCTCTCCAAGCCGGCACTGCGGGAACTGCTCACCTGCGGCAGCCTTTGCAGCACCGCAGAGATCCACAGCCCGCAGGAAAAGCAATCCCGCAACCGCGGCAGCCGCACGGAAAAGCACATGGTCTGCCACCGGTGACCCTACAGAAACGGCATTGCTGATCGCCGCGGAAAAAGGCGGCATTTCCAGAAAAGCCCTGCTCCGCACGCACCCTGTCCAGCACATGGAGCCGTTTGACAGTGAAACCCGCCGCATGGCGGTAACGGTGACAGACGGAGCCGGCACCTGCACCTATTGGAAAGGGGCTGCTGATGTCATTTTGCCCCTGTGCGGATTCCAGATGCAGGACGGCAAAAGCGTTCCCCTTTCGGAGAGTGCACGAGCCGCTGTCCGCAAACAGGTCGCCGCCATGTCAGACGAAGCCCTGCGGGTGCTGGCGTTCGCCAAACAGGAAGGCAGTGCCTGCATCTTTCTGGGGCTTGCCGGCATGCTGGATCCGCCCAGAGAGTCCGCACGCACGGCGATCCGCACCTGTGCCAAGGCGAATATCCGCACCGTCATGATTACCGGCGACCACAAGAACACTGCCGCCGCCATTGCCAGACAGGCAGGACTGCTCCGCGGAAAAAAAGCCATGACCGGAGCCGAACTGGATACCTTGACTGATGCCCAGCTGGACCGGTGCATTGACCAGTATTCCGTCTTTGCCCGTGTCAATCCGGCACACAAGCTGCGGCTGGTTCGGGCTTACAAGCGGCGTGGAGAGATCGTCGCCATGACCGGCGACGGCGTCAACGATGCACCGGCGATCAAGGAAGCCGATGTCGGCGTGGCAATGGGCAAAAGCGGCACCGATGTGGCACGGCAGGCAGCAGACGTGGTGCTGACCGATGACAATCTGGCAACGCTGGTGGACGCAGTGGAACAGGGACGGTGCGTCTACGCCAATATCCGAAAATTCGTCCGGTATCTGCTGTCCTGCAACATCGGCGAAGTGCTGACCATGTTTCTGGGAATCCTCATGGGCATGCCGGTGGTGCTGCTGCCCACCCAGCTGCTGCTGGTGAATCTGGTAACTGACGGGCTGCCGGCGATCGCTCTGGGGCTGGAGCCGCCGGAGCCGGAAGCCATGCAGAAGCCGCCCCGCAGGCCTGACGAAAGCTTCTTCTCTGACGGCTTATGGGACGCATTTTCTTCCGCGGCATGCTCATCGGTATCTGCACACTGGGGCATTTTCCGCTGTTGTCCGCACCGGCGGCACACTGGAAGCCGCACGGACAGCGGCATTGTGCACCCTGATCCTGTCCCAGCTGGTACATGTTTTCGAGTGCAAATCCGAACGGCGTACTTTGTTCTCCATGCCCTACGGCAACAATCTGTGGCTGGTGGGAGCCGTACTGGTTTCTGTGGCAGTGCTGGCGGCGGCAGTTGCCGTGCCCATGCTCCGCGTGATCTTCTCCACAGTCATGCTGACCCGTCCGCAATGGTACATCGCCCTGGGCTTCTCCCTGACTGTGCCTCTGTGCAGTTCCATTGCCGGATTGTTCCGGCGGAAAAAGCAGGACTGACGATTGCCATATAAAAACGGCGTATCCGAAATTGTACTCGGATACGCCGTTTTGTATAATGGGAAAATTCAAAATGTCATTTATTCAGTGTTTCCTTTATGCCTGAACCGGAGTACCGGAAATTGCTTTTTCAGCAACTTCCACTTCAGATTCCTGTTCCTTCTTGGCACGCTTACGGAAGCCCACCAGCAGCAGTCCTGCGAATACCACAGCGATCACTGCCAGAACCACACAGTCGGTGGTGATGTCCAGACCGGACGCGATACCGCTGCGGAAGCCGTGAACGGTATAGGTGAACGGCATGAACGGATTCAGTACCTGATAGAACTTATCGGACAGTTCCAGCGGATAGGTACCTGCACAGCCGCTCAGCTGGAGCACCATGAATACCAGCAGGATAAAGTCGCCGATAATGTCGAGGAAGAAGTTGACGCAGTATTCCAGTGTCAGGAATGCGATAGAAGCAAGGCATGCAATGATCAGTGTCTTACCCATGTATTCCGGCTGGAAGCCGTTGATCCACGACAGGCACAGGATCATCAGTACTGCCTGTAACAGTCCCAATGCCCACAGCTTTGCCAGCGTGAGGAGCCATGCCTTTCCTGCCTTGCGGTTGCCGATCTTCTGATGATACGGCGACAGCATAACACAGAATGCCAGACCGGATACCCACAGACCAACGGACATCATATATGCTGCCATAGCGTTGCCGTTTGTGGGAACGGCGGTTTCATAGGTTTCGTTCGTCATCACCGGAGCCGAGAACATGTCATAAGTCTTGTCGGTGGTGTCGATGCTGTTGACTTCGTCCGCACCGTCTGCCAGAGAGGTCTGGAGCGTCACGGCACCGTTGGACAGCTGCACCAGACCGTCACCCAGTTCCACAGAACCGTCTGCCAGCTTGGAAGCACCGTCCTGAATCTGTCCGGCACCGTCCGTCAGCTGCGAAGCACCGTTATTCAGTGTCGCATTATTGGCTGCCAGTTCTGCTGTACCGTCGGACAGCTGAGCCGCACCGCTTTGCAGCTGTGAAACCGCATCGGTCAGTGTCGGCACACTGTTTGCCAGCGTCTTGGCACCGTCATTCAGCGAAGAAGCACCGCCTACCAGTGCACCAGCGTTGGAGTCCAGTGTCTGCAAGCCGTCTGTCAGACTGGATACGCCGCCGGTATACTGAGATACGCCGGCTTCCAGTGTACTGCTGCCGTTTGCCAGCTGATCCAGACCAGCTTCCAGAGCCTGAGAGCCGGGGATCAGCTGGGCATTCACTGCGGACTGTACAGACTGCAAGCCGCCGGACAAAGTGGAAATCGCCTGCTGTGCTCCCGGCAGTGCTGATCTGCACCAGATGCCAATGCACTGACACTGGTTTTCAGCTGATCCATTGCGGCGGCAGAACTGCTGAGATCTGTACCCTGTAATGTCTGGGACAAGCCGGTCACCTGTGTGCCGATGTTCGAAACATCGGTTGCCAGTGCGGTCATCGGTTCCGAGAAGCAGCTCAGAAGCTGCTGCTGAGAAGCGGCATCCAAAGACTGGAACACCTCTGTCTGGGTCATTGTGGTCAATGCCGACTGCAAGCTTTGCAGCTGTGCACCGGCATCCTGAGCACTGGTGCCGATCGCAGTCAGGCTTGCGGTCAGTGCCTGTGTCAGTGCACTGGTATCCGGCATCGAAGTGTTTTGCAGCGTGGTGTTCAAGGTGTCAATGCCCTGCTGCAGCTGTGTCAGTCCGGCATTCAGCTGTTCCATCTGCTGGAGGTTCTCCGCAGAAAGGCTGCTGCCCAGACTGTCAGACAAGGTCTGCAAACCAGCAGTCATCTGAGCACTGCCGGCTTGCAGCTGTGCAGCACCGCTGGTCAGAGAAGCTGCACCGTTTTGCAGCTGGCTGCTGTTGCCGGACAAGGTCTGGGCACCGCTGTAAGCGGCAGCCACGCCGTCCGTATAGCTGTTGACACCGTTGGACAACGTACCGGAACCGTCAGACAATGCCACTGCACCGTCTGCCAGTGTGCCGGCACCGCTTGCCAGCTGATCCATGCCGTCAGACAAGGTCTGGGCACCGCTGTTGACAGTTGCCACACCGTCGGTGTAGGTTTGCAGACCGCTTTGCAGGGTCTTTGCACCGTCTACAAATGTCAGCGTACTGTCAGACAAAAGCTTCAGATTGTCGGTAATGGTGGTGTTGCCGTCCTGCAGATCGGAAACACCGTCCTTGATTTGCAGTGCACCATCTGCCGCATCACTCATGCCGTCGCCTACGGTTCCCATCTGATCGAAGATCGTTTCGGTGTACTCCTTGGTCACACTTTCGGAAACTTCCTTCTGGATCTTTGCCAGAGCCGTTTCGCTCATCTTGCTGGCGATGTAGTTGGTGCCGGGATTGGTGGCATATTGCAGTTCCATTTTCTTCGGCTCATCGTCCATGAGAGTGGAAGCATTTTCAGAGAAATCTGACGGAATGGTAATCGCCATATAATATGTGCCGTCTGCAATGCCCTTTTCCGCCTTGTCTGCACTGACGAAGTGGAAATCCAGCTGGTCATTTTCTTTCAGCTTATCCACCAGTTCATCTCCGACGGCAAGGGTCTTTCCCTCATAGTCTACCGATTTGTCGTTGTTGACGACTGCCACCGGCAGCTGGTCCACGTTGCCGTACGGATCCCACATGGAGCCCAGAAACAGCGTGGTGTAAATGGTCGGGATCAGCACAATTGCCGCCATAGCGATACCATTGAAATGCCGCCAGAAAAAGTTCTGCTTTTTTCCGGAATCGCTCGATCGCATAAATACCTACTTCCTTTCTATTGTGAAACAAAGACTGCTTTCCCCGAATGCACAGTTTTGCTTCTCTGCGAGTGACGAAACACAGCTGTCTACAAAAAAGTTTTTGTCTTACAAATAGAAAACTGTTGACTTTTCGCCCTGTATCTATTATAATATAAGGAAGATAATTTGCAACCGTTGATTTTGCAAATTTCGCCTAGTAATAGATACCGTGTCTATTATATGCCATGACAGCCCCGAATGTCATGACAAGGAAAACGATAAAAAGCATCTATGGCAATACCGCACAAAGAGCGTCTGACGACTTTGCACGCCATCTGCTTGCAAATTTCCCGTCATATTTCACAAAAATGCTCGTGAATACAGCAAGTATTCACTCCGCTTTTTGTTTCATCTGACGAAAAATTTGACGACGCATCTG
>ENA-OQDW01001037-OQDW01001037.1-human-gut-metagenome-genome-assembly--contig:-NODE-1037-length-10584-cov-2.685761_pt1 | contig 10584 bp, 11 predicted proteins | sample MGYA00242784_ERZ504613 | MGnify/ENA primary metagenome ERZ504613 (study PRJEB26092, sample SAMD00036330) | human gut metagenome | host: Homo sapiens | study: EMG produced TPA metagenomics assembly of... | reverse complement strand
GTCTATCAAAGCTTCGAATCTGAATCCGATCGATGCCTTGCGGTATGAGTAATGCTTTTCAACTTATTCTATTTATCAAAAATCCGGTCTGTGGAAATGCAGACCGGATTTTTTAGAAACGAATGTAATTTCAGCCGCCGGACAAACAGGCTCTTATATTTTCCACAAAAAAGCCCTTGACAAATGCGGCGTTCTGGCGTATAATAGAAATAGAAAGAGCATACCAGTAGACGGTCTGCTCCCACTGTTAGTAGTTAAAAAGACTTAACCGCCACAAGTTGGGGAACTCAGGGGCGGTTATTTCTTTTTGTTCTTGCGGTGATTGTCATTACTATTTTTATGATTATAGTAAATGTATACGATCAAATTTGCCAAGGATAGCAGAACACTGCAAATCTTCAGCAGATCACCAAAGGTGACATATTGATCCATCATACGAATCACCTCCCGTCTGTTCAAATGAGCAGTGGGAGCAAAAATCAAAAAAGACTTGACCGCCTACCGTTTCAGGTATGCCCTCAAATGGTAGTATACCATACTTCGACAAAAATGTCAAATGAGATTAGCCGCGTTTCCCACAAAAAAAGCCCTTGACAAATGCGGCGTTCTGGCGTATAATAGAAATAGAAAGAGCATACCAGTAGACGGTCTGCCCCCCACTGTATAGGATTAAAAAGTTTTAACCGCCATAGTTTGGTCGCTAGGGGCGGTTATTTCTTTTTCTTCTTGTGATTACTGTTTTTGTGATTATAGTACAATGAAGTGATAAATGATGCCAACGAAATCAGAAATGTTCCGATTTCCAGCAAATCACGAAATGTAACAAAGCTATCCACTGCAATCACCTCCCAGCTGTTCAAATGAGCAGTGGGAGCAGAAACAAACCGCCTACCGTTATTGGTATGCCCTCGAATGCTAGTATACCACACTTCTACAAAAATGTCAAACAAAAACCACCGCATCGCCTGTCGGAGAAATCCGAGGGAGTGATGCGGTGGTTTGTTTTCTTAATGCTGTTCCGCGGCTTTCAGCTGCCGCAGATAGCGGCTCAGAAAGGCGTAAAAGCTGCACACTGCCTCCTGCCCTCTGGCGTGGCGGTGCAGCTGTAGGATAATGGCACGCTGGCAGGTAGGCTCCGCAATAGGCAGCAGGCGAATCTGCTCCATGCTGTCCATGCCCCACGTATAGTGCGGCCAGAAGCCCACTCCCAGTCCACTGGCGATCAGGTTTTTGACAGTGTCCGGACTGTCGCTCTCATAGATGATGTGCGGGACAAATCCCGCCTGCATGCAGTAGCGGTCACAGATCGTGCGGATACTGCGGGAACCGGACAGACTGATGAAATCCTCATGGGCAAAATCCTGTAAGCGGACGCTTTTTTCGCTGGCGTAGGGCGAATTGTGCGGAACTGCCAGAAAAATGCGTTCCTTAAACAGCTCATACCGTTCCTTGGTATCTGCGGGGATCTGAAAATTTTCCCGCGTGAAAACCGTGATGTCTGCGTCCTCGCACTGCGAGTTCTGGATCAGCCGGAAATGCAGCCCGTCATGGTCTTTTTTATAGGAGATCAGTGCCTGTGTCACCAGTGTGGAAGCTGCCAGCACATTTAGCCGAATGGTCTTTTCCCGTTCCATAGCCATTTGCTGTAGTTGCGTAGGGATCTGGTGCAGAGTTTTCAGCACCGGTGTCAGAGCATTCCGCAGTGCCTCACCGTATGTGGTCAGGGCAATATTCCTGCCGCTGCGGTAAAACAGAGGTACGCCCAGTTCCTTTTCCAGCCGGCGGATACTCTGGGTGAGCGAGGGCTGTGCAATGTGCAGCTGCTCCGCTGTGCGGGTCATGTGCTGGTTCTGTGCCACTGCATAAAAGTATTCCAGCTGTAGCAGTTCCATGGTTACTTCCGCAGGGTGTCGCAGCAGGTACCGGCTCCGGCAAGTTTTTGCAGCTTGACAGCACACCAGCCGGACGCTTCCCGCCGTTCCAGCACGGCGAAGTCATAGGCAGTCACAGTGTCCAGCACTTCGTCTGCCCGTTCCGTGATGATGCCGGACAGGATCAGAATGCCGTTGTCTTTCAGGAACGACGGAAACAGCGGAGCCATGCCCTTGATGACATCTGCCACAATGTTGGCGGTGATGACATCATAGCCGCTGCCGATCGATTCCCGCAGGGCGGTGTCCGTAATGATGTTGCCGCAGGAAATGGTATAGTTTTCCGGATTCAGGTGATTTTCTGCGGCGTTTTCCTTGGCGATGCGGGTGGCATTTTCCTCAATGTCCACGGCATAGGCTTCCTTTGCCCCCAGCAGCATGCCGCCGATAAACAGAATGCCGCTGCCGCAGCCCAAGTCCAGCAGGCGGGTGGCAGGGGTGATCTCATCTTCCATCAGTTCCAGACAGAGCCGTGTGGTGTGGTGTTGTCCAGTGCCGAAGCTGCTTGCCGGATCGATCTCCAGAATGGTTCTGTCGGCGGCTTCTGCGGTGGGTTCTTCCCAGCTGGGCTTGATGTACAGCTTGTTTCCCACCGGAAACGGTTTGAAATACTGTTTCCAGTTGTTCGCCCAGTCCTCCTCCCGAATACCGGAGCAGACAGCTTCCAGTCTGCCGTACTGGTGTTCGGTGTCCTCGGCTTTCATCTGTGCCAGCATGGTTCGCAGAGCTGCCAGCATTTCGGCACCTGTGCATCTTCCGGCAGGTAGACCGTGACGCAGGTTTCACAGCTTGCCAGTTCCATGAGCCGTCCTCCAGATAGTCCCACTTGCCGTCTTTCTGTTCCAGAAACTCCTGAAAATCCTGTGCGTCCTGTACCATGCAGCCGCGGATCCCCAGATCCTGCAGCCGGACGCTCAGCAGGTCAATGGCGGGAGTGGCGGTGTAAATATCAACTTGTGTCCAGTTCATGCGGTTTCTCCTTTTTGCAGTTCGTTTTGTTCCTGACGTTTACGGACGTTTTCCTCCTGAATTTGTCGTCCCTCGGCAATGAGATATTGCAGCCGTTCCTCGTCCCGCTGTTTCAGGGCATCGCGGTAGTCCGTGAGGTTTTCGATCAGCAGATCGAGGTGGTACAGCAGGTTGTCCCGATTGTCCAGAAACAGAGCAGCCCACATAGATTCGTCCATGGTTGCCACGCGTGTCATATCCTGAAAGCTGCCGCCGGAGAAGGACAGGGCATCGTCCATGCAGAAGTCCTTGACATAAGAACTGGAAACCACGTGAGCCAGCTGAGAAGTATAGGCGATCATGTTGTCGTGCCACATGGGCGTGGCGGTGACGATCTTGCCGAAGCCATCTGGTCTGCCAGTTCCTTGACGGTGTCCAGAGCCGCTTCATCGGTGCCGTCCACCGGTGTGACAATGAGGTTGGCGTTCTGGAACAGGTTGGGAATGCTGGCGTAGTAGCCGTTTTTCTCCCGTCCAGCCATAGGGTGTGTGCCCACATACCGCACACCGGCTTTCCGGCAGCGGTAGGTCAGATCCCGCACCATACGCCCTTTCAGACCGCAGGTGTCTACCAGAATTGTGCCTGTCGGAATTTTGGGAAGGGCTTCCTGTACCATTTGAATGGCGATACGCTGGTGCAGGCAGAGAATGATCATATCGTAGGTGCTGTCTGTCATAGTGCCGGTGCCGTCGATCGCTCCGTCGGCAATGGCATCGTTCAGAACTGCCTGCTGTACGTCACAGCCGTAAACGCATGGGAAGTGGCAGCTTTTATCGATTTGCAGATAGAACCGCCGATCAGTCCCATGCCAACTACTAAGATTCGCATGTTACGTTCCTCCAAATTTTCAGTATGGTACTATTGTAACACGAATTTTGGAAATCGTCAAGGCGGCGAGTTGCTCAGACACGGGAATCAATTTTCATGATAGCCTCCTCTGAAAAGGGGAGCTTAGAGCCTGTTTGTTTGGTTTTGTTCCTGTTTGTCTGGCGGCTGCAATTGCAACAGACAAGGTGAAATGCACGTAATTTCGCTGGTTTTTTGTCCGCTTGTCTGGTTGGCTTGTTTGCTTGGGGGTGTCGTTTCGGAAAAATTGATGCACGTGCTTGACAAATCCGGAAAATCGTGGTATACTAAAAACATTCCCTGCGGACGTGGTGAAACTGGCAGACACGATAGATTTAGGTTCTATTGCTTCGGCGTGCAGGTTCAAGTCCTGTCGTCCGCACCAAAGGTTCTTTAGAAAGGCTGTACGGTTTTCGGACTGTGCAGCCTTTTTGTATATATCGGTGATCGCTTTCGGATTTTCTTCTGAATTCCGACTTGAAAAGTGCCGGAAAATATGCTATACTAGTGTAGTCAGCATTTTCCGCGGCAAAGATCCTGCGGAGTCTGCGAAAAATCATAGGGAATCCCCGTGAATGTCATGTGCGGATTGCCGATACCAAGAAAGGAATTGCAATCATGAGCGAACCGAAAAAACCGATCAGTCATGCCAAAGAGCCGGAGCCAAAACCGGATATGGATAAAAAAGCTTCTTCCAAAGGAGGCAGTCATGTCCGCAAGCGAAAACTCCGGTTCGACCGGATCGCAGCAGTATTTGTGCCGCTGCTGCTGATCGTGCTGCTGATCGGAGCACTTTGCTTCCACAGCTGCCAACGCCGGAAGCAGCCTGAGGATTCCGGCAATGCGGTTGTGGCAACGGCAACCACGAAGCAGACCGAAAAGGCAACCGATAAGCCCAAAAAGACCACAGAGCCGGACGTGGCAACCGATACCACCAAGACCACAACCAGCACCGAGGAAACCAGCCGAAAAGACGGGAAGCAGATCACGCTGGCGGCAAAGGGTGTCGATCAGGGCAATCTGATTCTCATCAACAAGGAACACAGCTACGATTTCCCCAACGGTGATCCCAAGCTGGAAAGTGTCTACGAGAAACGAAACAGTTCCTACAGCGTCAGCGATATGGAAGTACAGCTGGACGCAGAAACCATTGCCCAGCTGAACAAAATGATGTCCGCTTTTGAAACCGAAACCGGTCTTGGCGGCATGCAGGTGTTCAGCGGCTATCGGGACAAGGCAGATCAGGATTCCCGCTATGAGGGCGGCAGCACCGGATTCCGTGGCGGCTATTCCGATTATCACAGCGGCCGCAGCTTCAACCTGAAAATCAATTTCGGGGACGGCACTTCGGACTATTATAATGCAGAAAAGTATCCGAAGTACAGCTGGATCGCAGAACATGCCGCAGAATATGGCTTTGTGGTACGCTATCCGGACGGCAAGGACGAAAAGACCGGTGAGGACAGCCGTACATATACATTCCGCTATGTAGCGTACCCCACGCTCTCTATATGCAGGAACACAACCTCTGTCTGGAAGAATACATCGACCGTGTGCACAGCTACAGTGCGGACAACCCGCTGGAGATCACGGCTGACGGCAAGAACTATCAGGTGTTCTATGTGGGCATTGGCGGCACAAAGGACGTACAGGTCACCATTCCCAGCGGCACCTATACCGCTTCCGGGGATAATATCAGCGGATATATCGTGACTTGCGAATAAAATAAATGAAAGGCCGCTGCTGGTTTCTCTTGTGAAACTGGTAGCGGTTTTTTATGTTTTGAATTGTGGAAAATGCCGCTGCTTGAAAAAACAGCACTTTATTTTTGCAGATGCTTTTTCGTATAGTCAGATTGAAAATTTTGTTTTACAAGAAAAAACAAAATACATCATCTGGAAACTTTCTTTTTTTCAAAACAGCAGGAATACATTGACAAACTGGAGCATTTGTGCTATAATAATATACGTTGATTCGCCAAAAACGGCGGGAGAACAATAAAAGAAATGCTGTTATAGCTCAGTTGGTAGAGCACTTCCTTGGTAAGGAAGAGGTCACCAGTTCGAATCTGGTTAACAGCTCCAAGAATTTGCACGCGGTCTGTATGGACTGCGTGCTTTTTTGGCTTTACCGGAAAATCGCATCAACAGTGAAGCTGAGAAATTGAGCAATTTTGAAAAAGGAGAATCAAGATAGTTTATGAGTGTGACTGACCTCTTGAAGAAAAAAGTAAAGGCAATATCACACAAAGTATATTCTGCCTGAAATGTTGCACGGAATTTTTGCAGGACAAACAAGCCAACCAGACGAACAGACAGAAAAGCGGCGAAATTGCGTGCATTTTACCTTGTCTGGTGCAGCTCCGGCAGCCAGACAAACAGGGGCAAAACCAGACAAACAGAACATTTGCGGCGGCTTCGCAGGGAATGAATCGCATCAGTCAGCAGGAAACAGTGAGATTCGGAATTTCTGTGCGATCTGTCGAAAAAACTGACTACGCATCTTATGTACAAGCTTTATGCAGTATTGCCTTTATTCTCTCCGGAAAATTGCAGAAAAAGCATTGCCTTTTTGAAAAAGATGTGTTATAATAGAAGTTACACAGTCGAAAGATTGGGGGCGATTTTATATTGGTTGCCCCAAGGGGAAACCGTCCCTGCAAGAAAGGAGTTCGAACTTCATGCAGAAAAAAATGCTCGCTGCCTGCACCGCTTTTTGTGCACTGGCAGCCCTTATGGTAGGATGCACAGATGTTTCCGGCAATGGCGACAGCCAGACACCGGTAAATATGACCGCAGAAACAACGGCTTCCGAAGAAGCAGCAGAAACCCAGCCGGCAGAAACGGAAACTGCGGCAGAGGACACCGAAACCATTGACACGACAGCTGCCGGCGAAACTGCCGACACCACTGAAACCACTGCCGCAGTCACCGCAGAGGCAGCCGCCTCTCAGGGGACAGTCGGGGATACCGGCATGACAGAAAGCGAATGGGTGGCACAGGCTCAGCAGATGTACGAAAAGGCTGCACAGACCTATTACACCTATCTCTGCTCCAGCAGCGGCTTTACGTATGATACTGAGGACACCATTGCCGATGACTACGTGCGGATCACCAGCTGTGACACGCTGGAAGATGCTGAAGCACCGTACTACGCCGTGTTTGCCAAGTCTGCTCACGCTTCGGACTTTGACGGCATGCTGGAAATGTCCGATGATAAGCTGTACGGCAGAATGGGTGACCGCGGAGCCGATATTTCTTATGTATCGTCTGCGGTAACGGCTCTCACCGCCAGCACCTCCAGCCAGCTGACCTTTGCAGTCACTTCCAGCTATGAAGATCCCGAAGACGGCTCTGCCTCTACCAAGGAGGACACGTTCACGCTGGTGCTGGAGGACGGATCGTGGCGTGTGGGACAGTTCACCATGCCGTATTAAGGAGGGAAGATCATGTTGCAAAAACTGTTTGCCGGACTGACGGCATCGGTGCTGTGCGGCACGATGCTGGGAACTCTGTGGGCTGCCTCGGCAGAAGAAACCGATGCCCCTGTGAAAAAGACGGTGGAATGTCCAAAGAGTGCCGCCCTGACTACCGATGTGCCGAAACCGGTGCCGGACAGCCAGATTACTGGCAGAATTGTGGTGGAAGTGCAGGACTATCCGGTGCATGTGACCGTGCAGAAACTCACACCGGAGGGCACGCCGACCTATTATGATATGAACCTGTCGCCGGCAGAAGATGCCGACATAACGGCGTATGTGCTGCTGGTGGACTACTGCGAATGCCCGCAGAATCCGGCAGAATTTCCGCATACTTATACATCGCCGTCCCTGACCTGCATTTATAACTCCGTGTATCACGTTTCCGTCAGCGAACCGGATACAGACGGAGCCATATTCGAGGACGACAGCGTGCTGATCGCAGACCCCCACATGGAAGCATCTGTCAGCGGAAACAGCACGTATACATATGCGGTTTCGTTTCCGAAGCAGATGACGGAACCGGTGTCCGCTTCAGAGCCGACTGCGGAAATCACTGCGGAGGGCAATTTGCAGGTATCCCGTGACATCTCTCTGCTGTATCGTCCGTTTGTGACCGGAGATACCGACGGCAGCGGTGCAATCGATACCACAGACGTGTTTTATCTGATGTATTACGTTGCTTCGAAGTCCGCCGGTGTGGCAGTGCCGGAAAATGTAGAACCTGCGGCATGCGATATTGACGGCAACGGACTTGTCGATTCCACAGATGCATTTTATCTGATGCTGTATTGTGCATATGCCGGCATCGGAAAAACCATTCCTTTGCAGATCTGGTTGCAGGAAAATATTGAGTGTTCAGAACAAACTGTATGTTCTGTAAAAGATAGTCGTTCTAGGTTTCACCTGGAACGGCTGTTTTTGTTTTCATGGGTGAGCTGTGTCATGGAAACCGAAACATCCCCTCATCTGGTATGCAAAAAAATGAAAAACTGGCAATTGCGGCAATGCCAGAATTGTGGTATAGTGAAGATAATCTCTCCGGTACGGCCGGAGCAAACTACTATTCTGGAGGAATTATCATGGGAAGTCGTTATGAACTGAATAAAAATCTGGCACAGATGCTCAAGGGCGGTGTCATTATGGACGTTACCACACCGGAACAGGCAAAGATTGCCGAAGCAGCCGGTGCCTGTGCCGTTATGGCTCTGGAACGCATTCCGGCAGACATTCGTGCAGCCGGCGGCGTGTCCCGTATGAGTGATCCGAAAATGATTCGCGGCATTCAGGAAGCTGTCAGCATTCCGGTTATGGCAAAGTGCCGTATCGGTCATTTCGCAGAAGCACAGATCCTGCAGGCGATCGAGATCGACTATATCGACGAGAGTGAAGTGCTCTCTCCGGCAGATGACAAGTACCACATCGACAAGACCAAGTTTGATGTGCCGTTTGTCTGCGGTGCAAAGGATCTGGGCGAGGCTCTGCGTCGTATCAACGAGGGTGCTTCGATGATCCGTACCAAGGGTGAACCGGGTACCGGTGACGTGGTTCAGGCTGTCCGCCATATGCGTATGATGCAGGCAGAGATCCGCCGTCTTCAGTCTATGGCAGAAGATGAACTGTTCGACGCTGCCAAGGAACTGCGTGTGCCGTATGATCTGGTGCAGTTCGTCCACGACAACGGCAAGCTGCCGGTAGTAAACTTTGCAGCAGGCGGTGTGGCTACTCCGGCAGACGCGGCTCTGATGATGCAGCTGGGTGCAGAGGCGTATTCGTTGGTTCGGGTATCTTTAAGTCCGGCGATCCGGCAAAGCGTGCCGCAGCGATTGTCAAGGCTGTCACCAACTATCAGGACGCAAAGATGCTGGCAGAACTGTCCACCGATCTGGGCGAAGCAATGGTCGGCATTAACGAGCAGGAGATCTCCCTGCTGATGGCGGAGCGTGGTAAGTAATGCGAATCGGAATTCTGGCACTGCAGGGTGCATTTGCAGAGCACCGCATGATTCTGGAGAAACTGGGAGCAGAAAGCTTTGAGATCCGGCAGAAGCGGGACTTGGAACAGCCGATGGACGGGTTGATTATTCCCGGCGGGGAAAGCACCGTCATGGGAAAGCTGCTGAAAGAACTGGACTGTTATGACGAAGTTCGCAGCCGCATCGAGAACGGTCTGCCGGTATTCGGCACCTGTGCCGGTCTGATTCTGCTGGCAAAAGAAGCAGAGGGCGGCAAGGTGCAGCTGGGGACAATGGACATTGCGGCTCGGCGGAACGCCTACGGCAGACAGCTGGGCAGTTTCGCAGTGACGGCAGAAATGAAGGGCGTGGGAGAAGTTCCCATGGTCTTTATCCGTGCCCCGTACATCACCGCAGTTTCCGGCACGACAGAGGTTCTGGCAGAGGTAGAGGGCAAGATCGTTGCCGCCAGAGAGGGAAACCAGCTGGTCACAGCGTTCCACCCCGAACTGACAGCAGACACCCGCGTGCATGACTATTTCCTGCATATGATTGCAGAAGCAAAAGCGTAAAGATAACATACACCGCATGGTTTCCGTTTTTTCGGAAAACACATGCGGTGTGTTTGTTGTGTATCGGGGAAATGCCCTCTGCTGTATTTCCCAGCAAAAAAGCCCTTGACAAATGCGGCATTCTGGCGTATAATAAAAGTAAAGAGAGAGCATACCAGTAGACGGTCTGCTCCCAAGGTAAGATTATTTTAGAAATAACCGTCCAAGTTGGTAGCTTAGGGGCGGTTATTTCCGTTTATGGTCATGATGATCGGAAAGCAAAATTGCTGTCTGAATCAATCTAATCTTTTCCAAAAAGAAAGTGCATCACAACGAGCAAATGCCGCTTGCTATTTTCGGGCAAGTCAAAACTTCAAACGCAAAAGAGAGGACAACCGTCAACCGGTCTGTCCTCTCTTTTATATAGTACATATTTCATGCCCCTTGTTCGTCAGGGGGATTTTTGATATTCTTTTAATCCTGCATGCCCCGAAGGATCCAGTCGTACATGCCCTGATACTGCAATGCGGAACTGCCCCACGAGAAATCCTGTTCCATACCGCGGCAGAGAATGTCGTTCCAATCCTCGCGGTGGTCGAAGTAGATCTTCTTCGCATAGTTGATGGTATACAGCAGATCGTCTGCATTGTAATGGGCAAATGTGAAGCCGGTGCCGGTCTTTTCGTATTCGTTATAGGGTACGACGGTGTCTTTCAGTCCGCCGGTTTCCCGTACAATGGGCACAGTACCATAGCGGAGCGAGATCAGCTGGGTCAGACCGCAGGGCTCAAACCGTGACGGAACCAGCATCGCATC